>WNGI01001056.1_pt1 | contig 23474 bp, 19 predicted proteins | sample 5400621 | NCBI WGS metagenome assembly WNGI01 (sample SAMN13153374, study PRJNA577476) | soil metagenome | isolation source: 20 cm soil or saprolite under Garry oak tree replicate 1 | place: USA:California | collected 2016-06-15 | reverse complement strand
GTGGATGTTCGAGCCAAATCCGAAGTCGTATGTTCCACGCCGAGTCGCCAAAGCCCGTATGTAATACGTCGGCAGCCGGGTGCTTAAGGACTTCTGGATGTTCTTCGGCCATCTCCAGCAAGGAACGCATTACCTTTTCCAGGTTGGACTCATATGATACGCCAATATCGATGTCCACCCTGACATTTTGGTCTCCATAAGACCAGTTTTCCAATTTGGAGGAGACGAATTCCGAATTTGGCACGATCACGGCAATATTGTTCAAAGTGCGGACGGTCGTAGAGCGCATTTTAATTTCGACGACGTCTCCCTCTTGGTTCCCAAGGGACTCTGTCGCCAACCTTGATCGGTCGCTCCAGAAGTAGGATCAGGCCGGCGACGAAATTGGAAGTGATGTTCTGCAATCCAAAGCCGATGCCGACAGATAAAAAGCCGACAATGATTGCCAGGCCGGTGAGATCGATTCCAATGAACTGAAAGGCGACGACAGCACCAATAATCATAATCATTCGCTGCAGCAGATGTGAAGTCACAGTAAAGAGTGCGACAACGATAAGAAACATGATGACCGACGAAGGCGTAATGGGTGTTTTATTTATCTCAAAGAGCTTAAAGTTCATGAAGGATTCAACAAAGCCGACAGCATCGGATAAGTTCATAGCTTCATCCTCGCTTTCTTTTCACCAAGAGTAATAAAATTGTACTCTAAAAGGGTCGAGCGATAACAAGAAGGCAGATGTAGGATTTAGATTCAACACCTTGACAATTGTTTCATGGCTGACATGGTTAGTACTCACGATCCCTAGCTCAGCAGATCTTCCTATAGTGGTATTGGCGAGGCTCGTAATGCCAAAGGTGATGCTCAGCCAGACGTTGCGGACGCGACGGCTGCGGCAACAAATGGCGTTCTCAAATCAGCCAGCGAAGTTATATCCGGCACCGGCAAAGCGGGTTCGGCATTTATTGAATCCTCTTCCGGTGTAGTTCGTTCTACCATTCACGCCGTCGTTCAGGTCGGCGGCGACGTGGGTTCCGGAGCCCAAGGGGTGGTGTTGGGAGTTTTACAAGGAACCAAGGCCAGCGGCAAAGAAGCCTTGGAGACAATAAGCGCCACGAGCAGTAACGTCGTCAAAGGAACTTCTGACTCGTCAAAGGAACTTCTGACGTTGCCGGCGATATTGCGAAAGCAGCAAAGGGTGCAGTACAAGGCGCGATTGTTGGAGCGAAGGAGATCAGTTTGGATACCACCGAGGCGGCCTCGGCTGCAGCGGCCGGCGCGCTTAAGGCAGCCGGAGAGATCAGCTCGCAGGCGGTACAACAGGTGCGTGACGCGGTAACCGGAACGATCTCGGGCATCAAAGTTATCTTAAAGGAACCTTTCAAGTCCGCTAAGTCCTGAAACTACGAAAGCCGGCAGCTTATTAATCGCCGTTGGAAGGTTGCTGCGGGATCGTTCGGCTCGACTGAGTAGCTGATCCGGGGTAAGGAAACTGTATGACTGTTCCGGGATTTTCTTGGACCAAGGACTTCAGCGTGATCCCTTCCAAGGCTTTTTGGACGGCTTGATCACGGCGCAGCAAAACGTCCCCGATCGGTCCCGCGTTTTTCACCTCTGGCATAGGTGGGCCGCCCACGATGTCGAGAATCTCCTTTACGAGAACGTTTTCGGGGGGTCGCGCCAACGCAACTCCTTCAGGCTCTGCGGATCTGAGCAAAATCCCCCTGCTAACAAACTCGTCGATAAGATTCCCTAAACTCGACACTCCGAAACGGGCGGCCAGCTCCGTTTGCTCCCAGGGAGGTTCATCCGAAAAATGGCGCCGCGCAATCTCGACCAGCGCCGAAAGAACCAACCATTCGTGAAATCGATAACCTCTCCCGCCAGTTAGCGCTTCATATACGAACGCGAAAGGATGTTGATGAAAATACGTGACCTCCGCACCGATTAAGAAGATCAACCATCCGGTATACAACCAGATTAGAGAAACAATCATAATCGCAAAGCTCGAATAGACTGCGGCGTAGCGAGCGGAGTTGGCCACGAATGCGGCAAATATCATCCCAACGATCTGCCAGAGTATGCCTGCGGTGGCGCCGCCGACTAACGCAGAACTGAGTCGTACCTTCGTGTAAGGAATGAACTTGTAAAGAAATGTGAAAGTGGCACAAAGCAGGACGAACGGCATGACGCTGGTGGTCAACGTAAAGAGATAACTGAAAAATCCTATCTCAAAAAGCCGCTCCACCAACCAGTAGCTTTGAGCCGAGGCGGTGAGCGCCAAGGCGGTAAAAACCATAACGGGGCCGACCAAGATCACGCTCAAATAGGCTGTGACTCTTTGGCTCCAACTACGGGAATGGGGCAAGCGCCAGATTTGATTCAAGGCGTCTTCAATCTTGGCGACAAGCGTGACGACCGTATAAAACAACATGGCCACCCCGGCCGCACCGAGTATGCCGACCCGAATGTTGTCGACAAATTTTATGATGCTGCTCGTCACCTCAGATGCTGCGTTTCCGAGTGGCTGAAGCAACTGCGCCAGAAAAGGCTCGAGACCATTTTGCACGCCAAACGCTTTCAGCACGGAAAACATCACGGCAAGAAAAGGCACTAGTGAAAGCAACGTTGAGTACGTCAAACCCATCGCCTGGAGATTCAGCACGTCACCGCGGTATCTCGCATTGGCGACAACTGTCGCTTGATAAATTGCATTTTTGATCTTGATGAGAAGCGCGTTCATCGAAGTCTCGTAAACCGCAAGAAAAATAACCGCAAGAAAAATGCCAGAAATTATCATTGAACTCACCCTTGTTACTCCTGAATGAAAAGGAAGTAGAGTGCCGGGCGTATTGTTGCATAACTGAGACAAATGCCGCGCCCTCATAGCACAAACTGAGTTTCGCTACGCTAAAATTTGAGAAACTATTGGCCTCGCACAATTCCAAGGCGCTGCTTAGAATTCATCAAACTTTGTCGCGTACCGGAGGATGCCTCAAGGTGTAAGGTGATCGCTCAATCAATCGAATCAGACTTATACTCAAAATAAAAAAATAAAATTAATAAATTGGCATGTTACTTGCGCCATATTGTGATGAAAGCTAATCAATCGACGGCATAGGTTTTCTTAGACAACGAGCGTAGGAAAACCTCTTCTAATATAGAGAAGAGTTGTATGCGAAAATCGATCATAGCTGGCGTCGTCGCTTTGCTCATTCTTATTGTCGTTGCCGGCGTCACGCTCGTTAGTCTCAACGGTTTAATTGCTCGCAACAAGGAATACATCCTTAACCAAGTCAAGGAAGCTGTGGGGAGAGACGTAACAGTTGCGGACATTGGCGTGAGCTTGTGGGGTGGTATCGGGGCGCGTCTCGAGCAGTTTTCCATGGCCGATGATCCGGCTTTTGGAAAAGAGCCTTTCGTTCGCGCTGGTGACCTTCAGGTCAACATGAAGTTGCTTCCTCTCTTTAGAAAGGAATTTCAGGTCAGTAAGGTAATCCTGCACCGGCCAATAATTAACGTGATCAAGGACGAGAAAGGGCAGTTCAACTTCTCTACCATAGGCCGGCAGAAAGAAAAGAAAGAAGCCGAAAAGAAGGAGCCAGGGGAGAAGGGTAAACCGCCGCCAGCTTTGCTCGTGTCCCTGCTAGATGTGGACAGCGGGCAGATTCAATACGTGGATAAGAGTCAGGGCATCGATTTTCGCGCTACTCAGATTGACCTTAAACTCAATGATATTAGCTTTGACCGTCCCGTCGACGTCGATCTGTCGACAGCCGTCTTCGGTGCAGAAAAACAAAATCTCAGAGTGAAAGGACGCGTGGGACCGTTGGGAGCAAAGGCTGACTCGAATAACTTGCCGCTCGAAGGCGACCTTGATCTCGATTCAGTACCACTCGCTAACTTGGAGAAGACCGTTCCAGGACTAAAGCAGCGCTATCCTCAAGGACTTCAGCTCGCCGGTTCTATCGGCGGGAAAACCCATTTCTCGGGTAGCCTGGGCAAAGATGTTTTGCCGCAGATCAGCGGCGCGATCAATCTGGCTGGTATCAGCGCGCGCATTCCGCAACTACCCCAACCGATTTCAGATGTAAACGCCAAGATCAATTTCACAGGAAAGACCGCCGAGCTACCGGAGACTGCTTTCCACATTGGAAAATCGGAAATCCGTTTGGCAGTCAAGGTGGCAAGCTTCACGCCGCTCAATCTCACCTACCGAGTCTCCTCTCCCGAACTCGGTCTGGCCGATTTGCGGGCCACACCTGCCGGCCAGAAGAAATCCGAAATGCTCAAAAACTTAACCAGCGAAGGAAACGTCTTGGTTAAAGATGGAGCCTTGACCTATCGGGGCAATATTAACTCTCCCGCAGGAACGATCGCGGATGGAGATTATACGGACCTTCAAACCACTGCGTCTTTCGTCAATCGCATCGCAAATATCGAAAATATGAGCGTTAAAGCATTCAGTGGCTCGCTTGCTGCAAAAGGGAGCTACGACATGCGAGAGAACATTCCACGCTTCGCCGCCACCACCGCCGTCAAGGCCATGGACCTGACACAGCTCTTTCGCGCGATGCTCCCGACAGCGCCGCAGAATATTCGCGGACTCATCAACATGGATCTCGACATCACTGGTGCGGGAAAAGATTGGAACGCCATTCAGAATGCTCTCAAGGGAAAAGGCAAAGCGGAAGTCGTTAACGGAGCCTTGGTCGACATCAATTTGGCCGAGAGTGTTTTGTCCGGGGCGACCGGAATTCCTGGAGCGGCCAACCTTGTCCCCACCGATGTTAAAAACAAATACCCGGCCATTTTCGCTTCGAAGGATACGGAATTTAAGCAACTGAAAGGCTCGGCAATCATCGGTGACGGCAAAGCTCGCACTGACGATCTCGTGGTTTCCGCTGCCGAATTCGAAACTCAGGGAAAGGGCTGGTTTGCATTTGACCACACGGTTGATTTTCGCGCGCTGCTCTTGTTGTCGGAGAAACTTACCCAGGACATCACAAGTCGCGCAAACCAGGCAAAGGGTCTCGCCGATAACCAAGGACGACTTGAAGTCCCATTCAATCTATCCGGAAAGCTTCCCGGCGCGAAGCCAAAGCCCGACATCGGCTATATTGCCCAAAAGATGGGAAAGGGAGCCGTCGAGCATGGTCTGGAAGGATTGTTGCAGAAGAAATCGCCCAAGGGCGGCTCCGAAACATCTCCCACCCAGGAACAACAACCATCCGAGGCGCAAGAAAAAAAGAAACAAAGTCCCAAAGACGAAATCCTCCGGGGATTGCAAAAATCGTTCGGAAAGTAGCGTGGTCTCGCATACTACTGATTCTACTAAAATGTGTGCTCAGGATTTCACTAAACTTCGTCGCAGGCTGACTCAAGTGCTCATGCACAAAAATTCGATCAAAGCAGAGAGATAGGAATCTGCGCTACTGGTTTCAGTTTCGCTAACCTGAAAGATCCCGTTGTTGGCGCAGCTATGGAGCCTTCAAACTCAGAATCTCGCCATTTGGCATCGGTCCGACGAGTTCTTACAGAGATTCATCACGACCTGCTCCGCGATCGTCGACAACGTTGTCTTGCCCGGTTCCTATACGTTATTTTACGACGCGAACGGGCACGCTGCCGCTAGCCCTGCAATCACTCGCTCCGCCCCGTTCAGAACATGTGCAAAATATCTCAATCTCGATTGTTTGGCTCGTAGGTTGATCATACGTGTAAGTGGCAATCCCCAAGATGTCAGGAATAGTCTGTACTGCGTCGGTTTTCCATTTTATGGTACCGCGTTGGCCTGTAGCCGTCTGATCATTACACATCGGTGTACCATCGAATCGGATTTCTACGGGTTTTCCCACAGTACCGGTTACAAAAGTAGGTGTAATTTGAACATCATTTGGACCACAATCATGATTCGTCTTTACTGCCTGGCACTGAGTTCCCTGGCATCCTCTTAGGCCTTGGCGTGTCGGGCCTTGCCACCCAGCCTGGGTGAATGTTTGTGCGAGTACCACGTCACCATCAAAAATAGCTAAGAATAGAAACACAAAAGCCGACCGGAGTGGCAAGTAGGTTTTCATATGAGTCTTGTTTAAGATTTGCTGACCGATAATTTGACACGCTGTCGGATCAAAGCCGTACCCCTCTATGCAAATGTTGTCAAGGAACTCACGGCTGAAAAGTTATCCACTTTTCAAGCCGAACCGTTCGGGCATCATAAAAGAGTACTTACCTTTCACCTCCAGGCGGATAAGCCAACCAACATCAGTTGAAGACTTCTCTATACATCCGCAAGGCGAGCGAGTTCCGTGAATCGTACTCGCGGTTCGCCTCGAAGGTGAAATGGTATTCGTCGCTGATTTTCTTCCTAGGCGCGGAGTTCACACAAGCCTATGCAAGTCAGTATGGATCGGGAGTAGTTCCGGCGGATAATGCGCAACCCAACGGTGCCAGCCCAGAGGGGGAAAAGAGATGGACGATCGCCACCGCTAGAGAATCGGAGCGCCACACGACGGTCGGTCAGGGCGCGGTACCGGCTACCCAAGACAGTCGCTCCAGGCAGAAATTTCCGGACAGTTAGCTAGTTAATCACCTACATAAATTGTGAATGCCACACGAAAAATCCTCGGTAAACTCGTTTAGACTTTATTGTCGCTAGATGATCGAGGCAAAAGGTCCTGTTTGCGCCAATTTCCTGAAGTCATTCTTCCTGACTACCCGGTGGTACGTGTTTTGCCTTCGTACATAGTATTGCTGAAGTATTCGGCGAGCCGGGGGCACTATGACAAAGCGAAAACGTCGCGCTTTGATCTGGACGGGGTCCATCTTTGGTGTTTTCGCGGTTCTCGCGATCGCATTGCTCATCTTCATTTCGACCCTCGAACAGAACAGGGCAAAAAAATACATATCAGCCGCAGTCCACACAGCAACCGGCCGGCAACTGAACATCAATGGCGATATCCGCTTGGATCTCGGCTGGATCTCGAGACTGAGCGCCAGCGAAATACAATTTCAGAACGCTGGCTGGAGCAAGCACCCGCAGATGGCCGAAATCGGACTCTTCGACGTCGAGGTAGATCTTTGGCAACTCGTTCGACACTTTCGCCTGGTTCTCCCCACGGTCACCATATCTCAACCAAAGGTAGTGCTCGAAAAAAACGCTGAGGGCGCGGCAAACTGGGAGTTTCGCGCGGCGCCCGCAGTCACCGAACCCGTGGCACCGGAGAACCGCAGCAATTTTCCTGTCATCGAAAAAGTGATTATAAAGGACGGTACGCTTTTGTTTGATGATCAGGAAAGCAAAAAACAGATTGAATTGAAGGTAACTGCGGAAGGTGCGGGATTTTTAGAGGCGCCGGTCAAGCTCAAAGCGGAAGGGACCTATCAGAAACTGCCGCTGACGCTCTCCTTGGAGGGCGGTTCTTATCAAAACTTAAAAAGCTTAAAGGAGCCCTACCCTCTGTTTATCAACTTCGGCGCCGGCAAACTGAAAGCCACGATCAACGGCAATCTGACCGAGCCATTGGCAATGAAAGGGGAAGACGTCACGCTCGATATTCAAGGCGACGACATGGCAAATCTCTACCCGCTCATTCGCCTGGTTTTTCCCTCTACGCCGCCTTACCGGCTCAAAGGTCATTTAAAGCACGACGGCAAGGTCTGGTCATTCGCAAATTTTTCCGGACGGGTCGGTGGTAGCGACCTGTCGGGCGATATCCGGGTGGATACAGCGCCGAAGCGCCCCGTCATGAGGGCCGATCTTGTTTCGAACCTGCTCGACTTTGACGATTTGGCCGGTTTTATCGGCGGCAAGCCGGAAACAGCGTCGGGCGAGACCGCTTCAGAGGAGCAAAAAAAACAAACTGCCACTGAAAAGGACGGCGATCGAATATTTCCGGATCAACACTACGATCTGGAGCGTTTGCGGGCCATGGATGCGGACGTTCGGCTGCGCGCTAAAAAAATTCTCGCGCCCAAGCTGCCGATAGACAACCTTAACGCGGCGCTAAACTTGAACGACGGAGTTTTGAGCTTCACGCCTGCTGCATTCGGCGTCGCCAACGGCCGCATGGAAATCTACAGCACATTCGACGGGTGGAAGCGGCCTTCGAAGGTCAAGATCGACGCGCGGCTCCGGCATCTGGATCTGAAACGATTCCTCGGCGACAGTTCCTTTGCACAAAAAACTCTCAGCCCAATTGGAGGACGAATCGTTCTTGCGGGCACCGGCGAGTCCTTTCGCGAGCTCATGGCAACTGCCTCCGGCAATACCTTCTTCGCCATGTCTGGCGGAGAGATCAGCGAGTTGCTCATTCGGTTGGCCGGACTCGACGTTGCTCGTGCCTTGGGCGTGGCCATTACGGGCGATAAGCCTATCCCTGTCCGCTGTGCTCTGCTAAATCTCCAGGGACAGAATGGACAGATGGGCGTTCAAACGTTGGTCTTCGATACCGCCAATTCCGTCATTTCCGGCGAAGGCAACATCGACCTCCGAGATGAGAAGGTCAACATTGTAGTACTGCCGGTGCCTAAAGATTTCAGCCCGCTGAGCCTGCGTTCGTACATCCGTGTGACGGGCGCTTTTAAGAATATTTCTGTCTTTCCGGATCCGATCAAGACCGGGACGGATTCCCTGTTTAAGAAGCTCTTCAATGTTCTGACGATGCTGGTATTGACTCCACTCCAACCCAGAGACCTCGGCCAGGGGAAGGACGTGGACTGCGATGCCCTGATCGCCCAGGTGCAGAACCAAGATCCGCAGGGACTCGTGCTCAAAGACGTGCAAAAATCGGGCGGCGAAAAAACAGTTCCACCCGAGCGAGTTTCCGCGGACCAACACCCTGAAAATACTTCGCTGAATGACGAAGATTGGGTTGAAGCGCCGAGCCGCAGCGTCGAGCAGAACAGGACCGAGTGAAATACGTCTTGGGCTTGGCTTTACCTCCTCGATTGCTTTTTCGTCTCGCCGGGCAGTGATAAACCTCTACGTTCATCCATGCGGCTATTTTTGATTCATATTCGCGAGCCTCAGTTCTCTTTGCCGGCCGCGACCTGATATCGATACGCGGAGTGCGCATGACTCGAATATTTCCGTTCGGTCCGAGCCGACATCGAACACACAGCGTTTAAAAAATACGGCGGCAAATCTCGCCGGCAAAGAACTCGCATGGCGGGCTCTCAAAGGAGCGTAGCTCCGAGAGGTAATGCTGGCTCTAATAACCCCGTGCGACGACAATTGATCGGCGAGCAGATCGGAGGAGAGAGGGGTTTCAAGTAAGGCTGTTCAAAACACCAGAAGAGGCGGAAACCTGGACGAGAGCAGCCGTCAGTAGACGATTTCGCTCAACCAAGATTGGCAGCGCCCTGTGGATTCGCGCTCTCCATAAAGAGTTAAGAGCAGCCCAGAGAGAGAGCTTCGCTGAAGGCTCAGGGCAACAAACAGGTAATCTCGGCAGCAACGCAGTCCTCAACTGCGACGAAACTGAAGCTCGGAATTTGTTGCTATATGCCGGCCATTGCCCGGGCCGGGGTGACTGCCGCAGAGAACAAACTGAATCAGCGCTTCGAGGTTGGGGCGATGAATCGGGCCTGGGTCGGTGATATTACGTTTATTGCCACTGGGAGTGGATGGCTGTATCTAGCGGTGCTCTTGGATTTTGTATTCCCGACGAGTGGTAGGCTGGGCGATGAGCGAGCGAATCGATCAGCAGTTGGTCTTGGATGCTTTGATCATGGCGTTGGAGCAATGGCGTCCGCAACCCGGACTGATCCATCATACCGATCAGGGGCGACAGTACTCGAGTACGGCCTATGTCGAGATGCTGAAAAAGCACGCCATGGTGCAGAGCATGAGCCGGCGGGCAAACTGTTACGACAATGCGGTGGCCGAGAGCTTCTTCAGCTCACTGAAGAACGAACTCGTCAATCACTGCTCATTTAAAACTCGGGAGGAAGCCAGGACGGCTGTCTTTGAATACATTGAAGTGTTTTACAATCGCCAGCGACGACACCAGTCGCTTGATTACTTCAGTCCTGTTGACTATGAACGGTCGATGGCTGTTGCTTAATTTACCTGTCCGTGAAATCGGGGCTAGCTCAGTGCTATTCCGGCCGGATCGGGTGATCAAGTGAACAAAGAGAGCGAAGGGGCGACGCTAGGATTGAACTGAATTCTCCTACAACGCAATCTCGCGTGAGATCGAATTTTCAGTCCGTTTTTTTGACTCGTTAAGGGTTCTACGGCTAGGATGTCAGCGGACAATGCGTCGGGAGCGATATTCTTTGCAGTGATTGCAAATTCGTTATTGCAACTGTTTTCTGGCCTCCAGCCGTTTGCCGCTCAGATCGAACGCAACGGAGCTGCTGAAGGAGGTTGTCCCAGGAGATTCCCGTATTGCTGTGCTTTCAAATCCAACCAACGCAGTTGTCCCGCGCCAAATGAGAGAGACAAAAGTGGCCGCCTGGGCGTTGGGGGTACAGCTTCTGCCTAACAAAATTATCCAGAGTCAGAGGGCGAATCGCACCACTTTATGATACGATGTTAGAGAATTAGTCCGGTTTCATAAAAGACAGTGAGTTCAATGATGGGTATCCCATTACGCCAAAGTTTGGCCGTTTTGCGTTATATCCTCATGCAGCGGTTGCGCGGCGTCGAGCGTTTTCCGCTGGTTCTCATGTTGGAGCCGTTGTTTCGCTGTAACTTAGCGTGCGCCGGTTGCGGCAAGATCGATTATCCCGAAGAAATCTTGGATCGCCGCCTGAGCCCAGAGGATTGCATGGCAGCGATCGACGAGTGCGGCGCGCCGATCGTTTCGATCGCTGGAGGCGAACCGTTAATCCACAAAGAGATGCCGGAAATTGTCCGCGGCTTTATTCAGCGCAAGACATTCGTCTACTTGTGCACGAACGCCTTGCTGCTTTCTCGGCACATGGACGAATATGTCCCATCGCCCTATCTCACGTTTTCAGTTCATCTCGACGGTAATCGTCACCGGCACGATGCTTCGGTTTGCCGTGTTGGGGTCTTTGACCAAGCCGTCGAGGCAATCCAAACGGCGCTGAAACGGCGCTTTCGCGTAACTATCAACTGTACCTTATTTCAAGGAGAGTCCGCTGAAGAAGTGGCAATTTTTCTCGACGACGTCACGGCACTCGGAGTCGAGGGTATAACCATTTCTCCTGGATTCAGTTATGAGCATGCTCCCCGGCAGGACGTGTTCATAAAACGAGACGCGACCAAACAGCTCTTTAGAAACATCTTCAGACTCGGCAGGAGGCGCAACTGGCGGCTTAACCACTCCAGCCTATTTCGCGATTTTCTGGCCGGTAATCAAAGTTATCGTTGTACCCCCTGGGGAAATCCTACGCGCAACATCTTCGGCTGGCAGAGGCCCTGCTATTTGCTCGTCGACGAGGGTTACGCGCCGACTTTCAAAGCTCTGATGGAAGAAACGGACTGGGATCGTTATGGCACAGGCAACAATCCAAAATGTGCGAACTGTATGGCGCACTGCGGCTACGAACCTACCGCCGTCAACGATGCGATAAACCACCCGCTCAAAGCTTTAAAAATTTCGCTTCACGGGCCAAAGCTTGATGGTCCCTTCGCGCCCGAGTTGCCGATCCGCTATTCGGTCGACTGAACAGCCGCGGCGCCTGAAGGCCTGAAAGACGTCGATTCGGCGGAGCGAGCTTTCCGTCAACTGAACTATTTTTTAAGCGTCTTCCGCACAAGATAACCCTCTTTGTAGAACCATTCGACTGCATCGCGCAGAGCTTCGATGGCCGGCCTGGGTGAATAGCCGAGCTCACGACGCGCCTTCTCGCTCGAGAAGTACATGAGCTTACGAGCCATTCGAACGCCGTCCAATGTAATCCGGGGTTCGCCCGAACCTTTCATCCGGGTGATCCCTTCCGAGACATACGCCAGGGGTGTCACAAACCAGTGTGGCAGCCGAATTATTGGCGGCCACTGACCGGCGAGCTCGGCCACAGTCTCGAGTATCCATTGAAGCGTTCGATTCTCGCCGCCGAGGATGTAAATCTCACCGGGAATTCCTTTTCGGTAAGCTAACAAATGACCGGCACCGACATCGTCCACGTGGACGACATTGAGGCCGGTATTCACATACGCGGGCATCCGACCTGAGGCGGCTTGGAGAACAAGCCGTCCGGTCGGCGTCGGCTTGACATCACCTGGCCCAAAGGGCGCTGTGGGCTTGACGATAATCACCGGTATTCCGGTGTCGCTCACCAAATGTTTCACCTCGCGCTCGGCTAGGAACTTCGATTGCTTATAAGCTCCGATAATATCAGACAGCTCCGCACGCGATTCTTCGTCTGCGGGCAAACCATCATCTCTCAAACGCAATGTTGCCACGCTCGACGTGTAAACGATGCGTGACACGCCCGCTGCCGCCGCTGCCCGGAATAGATCCACCGTCCCTGTGACATTGATTCGGTTCATTTCCTCCCGATCGGGTACCCAGAGGCGATAATCCGCAGCCACATGAAACAGAGTCTCGCAGCCCCGCACGGCACGGTGCAGCGATACCGGCTCGACGAGATCGCCGGTAACGATCTCACAGTCGATCCCGGCCAAATTGCGCCGGTCGCTGTTGGGGCGGACAAGCGCGCGGACACTGTGTCCGGCGTTTACCAGGGAACGCAGCACGGCCGCGCCGATAAACCCTGTCGCGCCGGTCAATAGAGTTGTCATTGCTGTTTCCGTTTTTTGCTTCCGGATTGAAAGCGCCGCACAAGACAGGCGCGCGGGCTGTTTTTGGCCGACGCTGTCGTCTCTTTCTGTAATTTAGAATTTTCGAAATAACAACGCGTCAAGCTTATTGATAAAATAGCCGTTCGATGAAAATATCTTGACCCGTGTACGATTGTAGATTATCTGCGGCCGCCCCATTACTGGTGATGTTGCTGGCGCTCTCAGCCTGCGCCGGCCTGCCGGTGCGCGGCACGGTGGGCGGGCAAACCATTGAAACCCGAGTGGACTCGGAAGTGGCGCGCTACTATCTGGCAAGCTATCTTGCCGGCAACCGTAGCAATCCCGCCCTTGATGCGCGCATCGATCATATTTATCAGACCATCGACGACCACGTGCCCGGCCGCACTGAACTCAAAGAATTGAGCGACGAATTTTCCAACGACTTCGCGGCATTGGTGCTGGCCGACCAAATCTCCCGCGTGCCGCTCAATCGTCGGTTTCGGAGTGTCTTCGATGAAGCGTACGATTACACCCGCAAAACTTTTCCCCAAGGTCGCGTGCAGTTACCGGCTGCGGCCACCAATTACGAGGTGTTGTTTGTGCCGTCCTATCTCTACAAACGGGTTATTGTCACCGGGGCAGATTTGGCTGCTCCGCGGGAAGCGCTGAAAAAGGTCGGATTTATCTGCCAGTTTGTCGAAACCAGTGACGACGGTCCCATTGAAACGAATGCCGAACTCGTGATCGCTGCCATTCGGGCGCGCGCGCAAAGCGGCCGACGATTGATCATCATCAGCGCCAGCAAGTCCGGTCCGGAAGTCGCGCTGGCGCTGACGAGGCTCGGGCCGGCTGAGACCCGCCATGTTGCAGCATGGATCAACACTGTAGGTGCGCTCCAAGGCACGCCACTGATCGACGACAACGTTTTACCGGAGCTGGAATTTATAGTGGGTAAGGTCGATGCGGCCGGGGCTGAAAGTATGTCCGCCGCGCGCAGCCGGCAGCGATTCAAATCCTTTCGCATTCCTGAACACGTCCTAGTGGTGAATTTCTTCGGGATTCCTCTCAGTGGTAGCGTTTCTTTTCGAGCCCGCAGAGGCTTTTTTCCGATGCTGAAGTACGGACCCAATGATGGGATGGTACTGTTGGCCGATATGATTTTCCCCGGGGGCGTGACACTCGCTGAGCTCGGCAGTGACCACTTTTTACTCGACCAGCACCTCGACATTACAGCCGTCGCGTTAGCCATAACCGTGATCCGTTGGTTGGAAAACGGTGGCGGCTAAATGTCCCAAGTCCCCTGAAGCCGGTCCGGATTCACGGACCGAGTAAAGGCGCGACACACCGTAGACCGAAAAGTAGCTCGCAGGCACTCCAGCGCCGGGCATTCTCACTCGTTTAATTTTCTTCAATCCCTAGCCTCCGCGCGAATCTCGGGCGTCTTCAGCCTGGGATCGAACGTCACCTTGATCGCCTCCGATCGGCGCCTATTGTGTAACGCCAGGAACGCGTCAGCATAATGATCGAGAGGATAGCGATGCGTGATCAAACCATCCACATTGAGCCGGTTGTGAACGAGAAGATGAAGATATAACTCGATGCAATTGGCGCGCTTTCCTTCCACGGTTTCCAGGCCATAGGCATTCGACCCAAGCAATGCGAGTTCCTTGAAATAAAGGGGAGTCCACTCGAATCGTTTGGGCCGCGCGACCCCGACAACGACGATAGAGGCACGCGGATTCGTGATTCGCACGCCGACCTCCAGCGTCTCGTTTGAGCCGACCGTGTCATAAATACGATGAACCCCTGATTGCAGCCACGGTAACCCGAACAACGGTTTCCGCAGCGGCGCCTTTAGAAATTCGCCCATGTCGTCGATCAGCTCGCGGCCACGCGACGTGAACAAGGCATCCGCGCCGAGCCGCTGGACCAGCGCTTTCACGCGCGGGTGGTGCCGGGTAATGACCACGAGACGCGTCTTCGGAAACAACGCTCGAAGCAGGAGAATCGTCATCAAACCGAGCGAGCCGCATCCATAAACCACAGCTGTCTGACCGGCCTCGGGAGGCGCCCGCAGCACGGCATGGAGAGAGACCGCGAAGGGATCCGCAAGGACGGCGGCGTCGAACGGCACGGAGTGCGGTATAGGGAATAGCATCGATTCATGGACTGACATTGCTTCCGCGAATCCGCCGCCTACGTCGCTGCAGGTGCCCAAGTGCATGCCCTTGGCGAAGCTACCGTCGAAGAAGCGGTGACAAAGCGGGTAGTCGCCTCGGCGACACGACTCGCAGAACGGGAGCCCGCGAGGAGCACAGGAGAGCAATGGCGAGACCGCAACTCGATCGCCCTTCCGTATATACCTGACGGCACGGCCGGTTTCGATAACGGTGCCGACAACCTCATGTCCCATGATGTGCGGCGCCGATACGACTGCTGACAATGGATTGTCGATGCCAGCTTTGATGAAGACCTGCATGATATCGCTGCCGCAGATGCCTGCGAGGCGGGGTTCGACGAGCACCCAATCAGGTCCGAGAAGCTTAGGGTCGGGCACATGCTGATAACGAACCGGACCCCAGCTCGACAAACAAGCCCGGGGCGAGGCGACCCCGAGAAGCTTGGCAGCAGCGATGCGCGGCATTGAGATGTCGAAGGTGATCGCCTTCATGTCTTGTGGTTGTAACAGTCAACCGTCGCGGTGGATGGAACGGCGCTCCAATTACGCGCGCAGCCGGCGCGACAAAGTCATCAGGACGATGCCGGCCGGAATGAAGAATCCTATCTCGATTGCGAGACTTGAGGACCATGCTAGGTGCTGGACCCCGAGCTGCAACAGCGGATCCATAACGCTCATGACAAGGAAGAAAAGCGACACCGCGAAGAGCAGGCCAGCGAGCATCTGGCGCCGTGTTAGGGCGCGAACGCGTTGCTGTAGGGTTTCAGCGACCCGGATGATCATCCATATCATGCCGGTGAGAGCGGCCCAGCCGAGGGCCTCGTAGTGCTTGTGGTACTCGAGCATAAGCGAGCCCTTCCACCAAAGCACGAAGGCAAAGACGCCGAGGCACATTGACCAGAACGCGGCCCGCGTTCTGGTTGGCGCCGTCGCGAGGAAATCGCGATCGATCAGACGGCAGAGGATCGGGATCATGAAAATACCGGCAAAATAAGACTGCGAATAGATGACCCACGGGTCTGGACGGGTGAGCCACTGCGGATCCAGCCAGAGCGGGAACCAGAACCGGAGTCGGTGCGTGAGTAGAGAGAGGACTACCACGTCGATGATGACGACGGAAAAGAACGTTAGTAGGAGGCGCGTCATATCAGCGACAAACGGATCTGTTTCACCTCGCGTTTTCGTCGCTGCTAGCATACAGCTATAGTGAATTCATGCCCGCCGAGTTTCGTCGACTGTGCGCCGGCACAATAGATCATCTGTCATGACGTTACTTAACGCGGCCAGGACCGTCAAGAGAAAATTCCCAGCGGCCAGCGAGCGATCCTCTGGACGCTCCGCGTGGCTCGGTAATTTGCGCACGCTCGCCGGCCATTTCAAATCAAGACCTCTATTTCACTCGAACGCACCCCGTGGAAAACGAGGGAGCTGCAGTGCAAAGGTGAGGTTAGCTAAAAATTTGAGTCAAGTACAAGCGCTCTCGTCTGTTTGAGAATTTTTTGTGCAGCGTTAAACTGAATGCCGAGTTGCAGGATCATGAGCCAATCCGCGGGCCGAAGACAAGCGCTAATCAGAAGCTTCCGCACGCTCAGGTCGCCTTGCGGGCTGAGCGCCTGGAAAACGCTGTTGGGAATTTCGGTTGGCGTGGTGTCAACAATCGCCCGGATCGCTGCGAACCGTAATCGCCACTTTTCTGCAAGCCGCGCCTGTGCTGCGCTTTCCATATCTGTTGCTGCAGCTTGCGTGCGCTTGGCTAGAGCGCGCTTTTGGGCCGAGGTTTTCAGGACGGCGTTACTTTCAACCAGAGCGTCAGTACGAACGCGAACCTTGGACTGTAGTGTTTGATGTAGACGCTTATGCCATTCAGCGTCTGCGTGATAAACTTCACCGCTTGCTCCAATAATCCGTTCAGGAAGCAATAGACTCCCGGCGTTGAGACCATCGTCAAGCGCGGCCGCGCAACCCCAGCTCAGCAGTGCCGTTATACCCTGCGAGACCAAAACCGAACCTGCCGTGTAGGCGCGCTCTGCTCCCATTCCCGAAACGGCAACCAAGGTGTTATCCGCAATCGCTCGCCATTCTCCGACTTCGATCTTTTCCCGCGTGAGACTTCTTAGCTCCCAGGGCAGTGAGACGATAATTCCCAGCACTATTTTCTTTCCCGTGCCGTCAAGTCGCGATAGCGACCCAAGGCTAATAACGGAAAATATTTGTCGTAACCGTGATATTTCAAAAAGAAGACGCGCGGAAAACCTGGTGCATTGAACTCGGGATCGTTCCAAAAGCCGTTGGGTTCCTGTGTGCGGATCAGAAAGTCGATCCCGCGGCGGACCGAATCGGAACCAACCTCGCCGCTGCTCATTAGACCGAGTAAAGCCCATGCCGTGTGAAAAGAGGTGCTGCGATCGGCTTGGCCTCGTCTCGACGGCTCAAAGTAGGTGTCGTTGGTTTCGCCCCATCCACCGTCGGGACGCTGAATCTGTTTAAGCCAACCTGCGGCGCGTCGCATCGTTTCGGCGTCGATGCCGACCCTCGCCTCTTCCAAACCCATAAGAACGGACCACGTACCATAAATGTAATTTGTGCCCCATCTGCCGTACCATGAGCCGTCCGGCTCTTGGCAGCGAAAGAGGTATTCAAGGGAGCGTCCTAGGGCGACTTGGCTCTGCGCGGAAGGCCGCTGCGCGAGAAGCATGGCGCAGCGCGCGCTGACGTCCTCGGTCGGGGGATCCAGCAGAGCACCGTGATCGGCGAACGGAATTTCATTGAGATAAGTGTGGTCGTTATCGGCATCGAACGAGGCGAAGCCGCCGTTCTTCGACTGCATGCCGCAAATCCATTCGGCTGCGCGTTCCACAGCGGTGCTTAACTTTGAGTCGCCGCTTTTATGCATTGCGTAAGCGACCGCGGCGGTGTCGTCCAGATCGGGATAGTAAGAATTCTCGAACTGAAACGGCCAACCGCCACCACGCGCATAGGGCCGATTAAATCTCCAATCCTGCGGTTCTTTCATGAGCTGGCGTTCAGCGAGCCAAGCGAAAGCGTTTTTTGTCGCCGTGTCGCTTCGCTCCTCACGTATTTGCTGGAGCGCGATACACGCCCATGCCGTGTCCCACACCGGTGACACGCAGGGCTGACAATAGGCGCTGTCCCCGTTATCGACCAGGAGATTCTCGAGCGCGCGCCGTGCCTGAACACGCAGCGGATGGTCAAAGGCGTAGCCGAGTAAATCCAGCGCTTCGTAGGCGTTCACCATGGCGGGAAAGATAGCCCCCAAGCCGCTTTGGCCGTTCAGGCGCGCCAGTATCCAGGCTTCGGCCTTTTTTATAGCACGACGCTGCAACCTTCGCGGAATCCAGGGATACAGGCTTAGTCCGAGACGATCCAGCACGAGGAATACGCGACCAAGCGCTGAATAAACGGGAAAATAGCCCTTTTGTTCCCAAGGATCAGAGGTAAACAGTTCGCGGATCGAAACCTTTTTGGGATTTCGCGCTCGCGCCTTGAACGTGTAGAGGAGGAATAAAGGAACCATCACTGTCCGTGACCAATAAGACACTTTGCAGAGGTGAAAAGGGAACCAGCGCGGCAGCAACATGATTTCTATCGGCAAAAATGGCACGGCACGCCAGGGAAGTTGCTCGAAGATGGCAAGCGTGATCCGGGTAAACACATTGCTCCGAGATGCTCCGCCCAGCCGAAGGATCTTCGCGCGGGCTTTCGCCATGTGGGGCGCATCCGGCGCGTCACCGGCAAGCTTTAGCGCATAGTAAGTTTTTACCGAACAGCTGAGATCGGCGTTGCCGCCGTAGTAGAGCGGCCAGCCGCCGTCTTGCCTTTGGCGGGCGCGCAAGTAGGAGGCAAGTTTCTTCTCGAGCTGCTCGTCGATTTCATCCATGTAGTGCATCATCAGGATATACTCGGCCGGAATCGTGCAGTCGGCCTCGAGCTCGAAACACCAGTAGCCGTGCGGGTGTTGCAAGTCGTACAGCGCGTCCGCGGCATCTCGAATTGCGCGTTTCAGCTCGTCTGGGCGCAGATCATCCGAGCTCGCTATTCTCTTTTTTTCAGCGTGCCGGGTGGTTAGGAAGGGTGGCGCCATGAGGAGAGGCGAACCAGCGATCTCAAAATGCGCTGTTCGCTTCAATCTCATTTGTGTCTAGCGACGGAAAACCAGATCTTTCGGAGGCTAGAGGCAAATGCCAAGCAGCGAGGTGAAAGAGCAGTTTCAGGAGAGCGTCGTTTTGAAGCGTTAGCCGGGTAGCCAAAATCGTTCCTTTGACGCTCCGTCGGGAGATCTTCACCTGAGCACCGTTCGTGTAGTAAAGGCGCTTGTTGATCTTACGCAGCGTCAACACGGCCAGGCCAGTGGCCCACAGGCAAAACTTACGGATTCCCGTTTCCTGCTTAGGGATCAGCAACGTATAAGCTATCGCGTTGCGCAGGTGTCGATGCGCGATGCCGATAAGACGCTGAATTCCGCGCTCGAACTCTGTCCGATTCTTCGCCGTCGTCAAATCGTCGAGATCGAATCCCTCCTCGGCGAAGAGCTTCCGGGGCAACCAACAGGCTCCGCGCTCATAATCTTCCCACACGTCTTTCAGGATATTCGTCATCTGCAGGCCCTGCCCGAACGAGATTGCGAGCGCCATCAGGGCATCGCGCTTTTTGGCTATTTCCGGGGAGTGGAGACAAAACAGACGGGTCAGCATTTCGCCGACAACACCGGCAACGTAATAACAGTATTGATCGAGCTCCTCCACAGTTTGCAGTCCGTGTTTTCCGCCCCGTAACTGGAATAAGCTCATGCCCTTACCCATGGCGCGGACGCACTGCTGCAGCACGCCGCGTTCCGCCTCGGAAAAACTGCGCGTGATTCGCACCACACGAGTAACGTTGCGAATCAGTTCGTGCTCGGCGGCTGGTGTTTGACTTGAAAGCGACGCGCCGAGCTGACGGGGAAACGGTTCGGCGTTGATCTCGCCGCTCAAGGTCTTCAAAAATTGCTGGCAAAAGTAGCTCTTTTGCGGCGGACTAATGACCGGCTCGTCTTCTATAGTGTCGATAATGCGACACAGGAGATATGCGTTGGACACGACTCGGCAAAGCACCGGCGGAAGCTGTGGAATAGTTAATGCAAAAGTGCGGGAAACTCCCTGTAGCATTGCCGATTGAAATTCATCGTCGCTGCGCCACAATTTTCCCGGAGCCGTATTGGGCGGATCGCAATCAGGAGGTGAGGTGATCTCAGACATGACGCTTTTGTGTCTAAAAGACAGCATGCTTTTTCCTCCCTTTTCAATTGGCCGGCTATTCGGCGAGCATGTTGTTGTTCTTGATCATCGTAGCAGGCCTTGCAAGAGGATCGGATACGTTGCACCCCTGTTCGGAATTCATTGGGCTGATTCGCTTCTCTCTAGGTGTCAGCGGTCTCTTTCGGCAATGTAGCGCGCAATCGCTCGCAAGGGTTCCGCTGCGCTGCCGTAATATTCCATTTCTCTTAGGCTCTCGGATAAAAGCGCTTGGACACGTTCGCTGGTCCTCACGGGCCCGGCGACGGATAAATAATTGGCTATGCCTTTATGGTCGTGGCTGTCCGTCGAAATTTCATGCGCGTCCAGGATGTCATCCGTAAGCTGGAAGGCCAAACCGAGCGCTTGCGCGTATCGCGTAACTCGTTCCAGGTCTTTGCGCGTTGCTTTACCGATCATTGCCCCGACGCGAGCTGCTGTGGTGATCAAGGCGCCGGTCTTTAAACGATCCATGCTCTCTAGCATCGCGGTTGTGACCTTGTCCTTGACGAGATCGAGCTCGGTGCTTTGTCCGCCGATCATGCCTCTAATGCTAGCTGCGGAGGCAACCTCGCGAATGAGCTCGGAGGCGAGAGGGCCTCTCAACCGCCGGGTCACGTTTGGGTCCGACATAATAAAAAAAGCTTCGGTAAGTAACGCATCCCCAGCCAGCAGCGCTATCCCTTCACCAAAACGCTTGTGGCAGGCAAGCTTGCCGCGCCGCAAATCGTCGTTATCGAGCGCCGGCAGGTCGTCGTGGATCAGCGAATAGCAGTGAATCAACTCGATAGCGCAAGCAAACGGCAACAGAAGCTGTCGCTTGGCACCGAACAACTCGCCGGCTGCGAGAGTCAATATGGGACGCAGCCTTTTGCCTCCATCTAACACACTATAACACGCGGCCTGATGAAGGACGGAGGCCATTTGGGTGTCGTTTTTGAGGTAACGAGTTAGAGCGCGATCAACGCACTCCCTGGTCTCGAGCAGATATTTTCCGATATCGCAATCGTCCCGAGTCACGTCGTTTTGATATCAGAGTCTAAAGACTCTTTTCAACCCATAACAAATTAGACGACCGTTTGCCGCTGCTCGCCGATGGCGCGAAACAGGATCGAAAGCGTAAGCGACCCGCCGCCGACAACGTTGATGCGACCAATTGCGCAAATTAAAGTTTCGCCGACCCCTTGAATCGTGCCAAATTCCGAGCCAATAATAGTTTAAAGCGTACAAAGGCAAATATCGTAACACTCATCTGTCCGACCTCCGACCACCAACGTCCGACCATCTCATCATCAAAGAGCTGTAGTTGTCACGGCAAAATAATTTGTCGTTGACGAACGGATTTCCTCAGTATCGGTTGCGTTATGACGCTCCGCAATTCACCGCTGATGACCCGCAAGAACGGCGTTAAGACTTGGCCACCCCGATGGACAACGGCGGACCAAGAAAAAAGCGATTGGCCGATTGGTGAGGTTGGAACTCTCCAGCAAATTTGGATGCATGATCTGTTTGATAGCTGTCTTTTTCTGTTCATTGAGTATGACGGTTTCTCATATACCGGCTCGATTTATTTCGACGATCCGATGTTCTGCTATGATATTTATACTCTCTTGCAAAGGAAAGTGGGGTGTTCAATCAAAGAAATCGGCGACTTGGATTTGTCGCATCTTCGATTACTGAGTCAATCAACTGGCAGCGTGTCGCGGTGAATTGAGTCGCCTCAACGCAGAGGTAAGCTAAAAAATCAAATATTTGGGCGGAGGTTCTATGAGAAATATATTCGCCACATTGCTGGGAAGTCTCGCCGTCCCGCAGGACTGGAAGCCGGAGCAAGGGAACGTCCGTGCCGTTCACCGTGCGATACAAGACCTATTTCCTGGATATCCGGCTCAGCATTGTTTCACAACAGAAGTCGTTCTCTGGACTCGACGTTTTGGTCGATCGTTTCGATTCTTTCGACGAAACGTCCCTCCGCCTCCGTTCAGCGTGTTCAATAATCTCTTGCGAAATTGCAGCCTCTTCCTGAGCGCGAGAACTGGCACACAAGCTGCTCAAATATATTGATTTAGAAAAGAGAATTGAAGGACGGTAATTGGCTATGGGCCTAATACTGTTGATCGTATTATTTCTGTTTTTGGAGGTCTACCGAACTGGGGTTATCACAAATTTCGCTTTGCGCCCTCGGACTCGCGGGTGCGGTGCTGCTGGTCGTTGTTATTCTGATCTTAACCGGCCGGCCGGCTTTAAAGGGGTCGCAAACATGCGCGTGAGATTAAAGCAATTTAAGACATAGGGTTTTACTCCTGAGGTTACTTGAAATTCTTCCAGTAAGCCTCACTTAACCCTAACTATTCAGTCCAAGCAAAGGAGGTTGCGATGAAAAAGTTAATGTCCCATAGAGAGGGGAGAGACTCAATGAAAATCACCAAATTTGAATTGTGGATGTGGATTTTTGCGTTTTTGCTTTTATTGCCTTCGTTTCTCAGCGCAGGCGAGGCCACCAGGCAACTAAGCACGACGATTGATGGTTTTGTGCCAATCATCAGCAAAACGCCGCGCGAGGAATTGCAGGCAAATGGGTTGCCTGAGAGCGCGCGTAAATTGGCCCTCGCTCGTTTCGATTTCTCTGATATGACGAAGCGCTCGTTGGGGCAGCACTGGAAGTCGCTGAACCGGGAGGAACAGAAGCAATTTGTCGACGCCATTACACAATGGCAATTGATTTCTTTTGGCAGGATCGTGCGCTCCTCTCGAGGGGATGAAGTTCAATTCACCCGTGAGCTTCAGGATGGCAAAGAAGTGAGCGTCGAGACCAAGGTCGTCCGCCACTACAGTGATGATTTACCGATTGACTACTGGCTGCATAATGTCAACGGGCAGTGGAAAGTGTACAACATGGTGATCGATCATGTGGATATCGTCAAGAATGTTAACGCTCAATTTGAACGTGTAATTGCCAAATCGTCACTTCAGGAGCTGCTCCAAAGGGTCAAAGATCAGAACCCGCGTTCATGATCCAGCAGTTGTAGGAAGCGGGAGAGGCGATCGCAAGTGCAAGTCGCGCTGGGGAAACGGAATTTCGACCCCGTTTTGCTGGAACTTTTGAACGATCGCGCAATTGATTTCCGAGCGCACCTGCGGATGTCGTCGTGGATGTTCGAGCCAAATCCGAAGTCGTATGTTCCACGCCGAGTCGCCAAAGCCCGTATGTAATACGTCGGCAGCCGGGTGCTTAAGGACTTCTGGATGTTCTTCGGCCATCTCCAGCAAGGAACGCATTACCTTTTC
>WNGI01001683.1_pt2 | contig 23487 bp, 15 predicted proteins | sample 5400621 | NCBI WGS metagenome assembly WNGI01 (sample SAMN13153374, study PRJNA577476) | soil metagenome | isolation source: 20 cm soil or saprolite under Garry oak tree replicate 1 | place: USA:California | collected 2016-06-15 | reverse complement strand
CGACGGGGTGCTGACGGACGAGTCCATGCCGCCGCCGGATGCGGAACTCGTCCGCTGCCGGGTGTCTGCATGGGGACGGGCGGCTGTCGGCCTGCCGCCGGACGAGGCGCTGCTCGCGGCGGCGGGGGGCGCGCAGGCGCTGCAGTGGTCGTGGTCGGGCCGGCCCGTCTGGCTCGTCACGCCGATGATCGGCTACATGACCGGCATCCTGGCCGCGCTCGGCGTGAGCGCCGCGATCCTGGCCCGCCGGCGCGGTGCGCCCGGCCAGGCGGTCGAGGTGAGCGGCCTCGCCGCCGCGCTCGCGCTCAACAGCGGCACGTTCGTGTCCGGCGCCGGCCACCGCGGGTCGCTCTCCGCGGGCGGCGATCCACGCGGCGTCTATCCGAGCTACGGGCTCTATCCGACGGCCGACGGCTGGCTCTTCGTCGGCGCCCTCACGCAGGCGTTCTGGACGAAGCTCCTCACCGCGCTCGACCGCGTGGACCTGCTCGCGCATCCGCGACTCCAGGGCGATCCGATGACGTTCTACGGCGCCGACGTGCGCGCGCTCGTCCGCGGCGAGCTCGAGCCGATCTTCGCCACACGCCCGACGGCCGCGTGGATCACGGCGTTGCGCGCGGCCGACGTACCATGCGGGGGCGTCGGCACACGCGCCGACTTTCTGTGTGATCCGGAAGCGCGCGCGCTGGGCCTCGCCGTTCCCGTCGACGATCCCGTGCTCGGGACGACGTGGCAGCCGCCCGCGCCCGCGGTCTTCTCCGACACACCCGCGCCGCGGCCGCGCCCGGCGTCGATCCCGGGCGCCGATACGGCGGCGGTCCTGGCCGAGGCGGCGGGGTCGGCGCGCGCGTCGCACGCTCCGTCCCGCGACGGACCGCGCGCCTGCCTCGAGGGAATCCGTGTCCTCGACCTCAGCAATTTCATCGCGGGTCCGTTCTGTCCGCTGCTGCTCGCCGAGCTGGGTGCCGACGTCGTCAAGGTCGAGGCGCCGGGCGGCGATCCGTTCCGCTTCCAGCTCTTCGGCTTCGTCGGCTGGAACCGCGGCAAGCGCTCGCTGGTGCTCGACCTGAAGCGCGCAGCGGGCCATGAGGTATTCCTCGACCTCGTCCGCCGCGCCGACGTCGTCGTCGAGAACTTCCGCCCGGGTGTCATGGACCGGCTCGGGATCGGCTGGGATCACCTGGCGCGCCTGAACGCGCGGCTGGTGCACGTGTCGATCACCGGCTACGGCTCGTCCGGCCCCCTTGCTGCGTTGCCCGGCTTCGACCCCATCTTCCAGGCGCGGTCCGGCTTCGCGGCGGCGCAGGGCGGGGACGACGCCCCGGTGCTGCACATGATCGCCTACAACGACTACTGCGCAGGCGCCCTCGGTGCGCTCGCCACCGTTGCCGCGCTCGTCGCCCGCGAGCGGACTGGCCGCGGCCAGCACGTCGACGTGAGCCTCTTTCGTACCGCGTTCGTGGACCAGGCGGCGCAGATGATCCTGTTCGACGGGCGCCCACCGGACGCCGTGGGTGGCCGCGACTACCTCGGCCCCGCGGCGAGCCGCCGGCTGTACGCCTGCCGGGACGGATGGATCTGTGTTGCGGCGCCGTCCGATGTCGAGGCGGCGGCGCTCGGGGCGCTGGCCGGCATCGGCCTCACGGCTACCGATCCAGCCGACGGCGCCGCTGCTGCCGCGCTCACGCAGACGTTCGCGGCATGGGCGCGCACCGATGCCCTCGCGCGGCTGGCCGCCGCCGGCGTGCCGGCGGCGCCGGCGCTCGAGGCGGCCGAGATATGGAACCATCCCTGGCTGCGCGCGAGCGGTTGTCTCGGCGAGCTCGCGCATCCGACCCTCGGGCGGCTCGACGTCGTCGGTCCATTCATTCACCTGGACGCGACGCCCGCGACGCTCGGCCGTCCTGCGCCGCTGCTCGGTGCCGACCGGGACAGTGTGCTTGCGGAACTCGGCTACGACGCGGAGCGAATCGCCGCGCTCGTCGCGGAGGGGGTTGCCGGGTAGCGTCTCAGCTCGCCTCTTCGAGCGCATGCTCGAGGATCGCCGCATTCGGCAGCATGCCATGCAGATTGCGCCGTACCGCGTCGAGCGCCGGTCGGAGGTTGCGGAACGCGAGGCGGCCGCGGAGCGCCTCGAGGTGCCCGGCGTGCTCCTCGAGGAAGCGCGTGAGCACGGTCGATGACACGCGCTCGAGGCCGCCGAGGTCGACGACGATGCGCTCCTGCGTGCGGCCGATCGCGCGGCGGACCCTCGCGACCAGCATGCGGGCGGCCCGGGCGTCGAGGGTGCCCTCGAGGCGGATCACGAGGGCGGCGAGCGTCTCGTCCCGCATGGTGCGAACGCGCAGCCACGCGTGCCGCATCTGGTCCCCGCGGGCGCCGACGAGGATCGACACGAACGCCACGCGCTCGCGGATGCGAATCGGTCGCGCGAGCGCGCGGGCCAGCCGCATCGCCGCCGTCGCCTCGACGCGCGGCGCGGCGACGATCGCACGACGGGCGCGGTAGTTTGCAACCAGCGCCGCCGTGCCCGCGCCGTTCAGCTGCGCCGTGCGGCGCCAGATGGCACGATGGGTGTGCAGCTCGCGTCGGGCCCATTCGAGACCGCTCTGTACGTCGTCGGCGTTGAGCTGTGCCGGCGCGAGGATGACAGGCGCCGGCGGTCCCGCGAGCCGCGGGAACGCGACCCGTCCCGCCTTGCAGAGCCAGACGGCGCGCCCGAAGACACCCGCGTCGTCACCGGGACGGCCGAGGGTCAGGTGAACGATGGTGAGGAGCCCAGCGCGGCGGATGCGGCGCAGGTCGGCGGCCGCGGTGCGCAGCGACCCGCCGTCGAAGACGCCGTCGCCGGTGCGTCGCATCGGGTCGGGGTCCGGACCGAGGACGAAGCCGCGACAGCCGCTCTGCGCCGCGAGACGCAGAAGCGAGCGGTCGAGCATGGCGGCGTCCGCCTGGACCAACCACGGACGCCGCACGAGCGCGAGCTGGCGGCAGAGAAGGCGCGCGTACGCCGGGATGGTGCCGAACAGATGATCCTCGAGCACCGCGACGTCGGCGACCCGATCCTCGCGCAACTCGCGCGCAACGTGCCCGGGCGGTCGCAACGCGCCCTCGGCGCCGAGCAGGGAGACCCTCGCCATGCGCGCGTCATATGGAGCACTGACCGCGTTGGCAATACCTCTGGTCAACCGGTGCGGCGCGCCGTGGTCCGTCCCCAGATGCGTGCAGAGAGCCCGTCGAGCAGCGACGAAGGGCCCACGAGCACGAGCACGCGCTCGCCCCGACGTTCGACGCGGGCGTCAGGCATGGCCTCGCGCATCGCGTCGAGGAACTCGATCGCGTCGCCGGGGCCGTCCCAGGCGGTGGCCCACACGAGGACGAGCTCGTCGCCCCGCGCGAGCGCGCGCAGCCGATCACCGCCCCAGCCGTCGGCCACCGCCGCGGCGGCATCCTCGGTGCGCGCGCGACGGGCGAGGATGCGAATCGAGAGCTCGCCGAGCGTATCTTCGAGCACGCGACGCCATCCCGCGGCCTCCATCTCCTCCGTGCCGTGAAGGGCGATCTCGAACGGCCGATCGCGCACTCCGAAGTAGCGCGCGGGGTGCAGGACCTGCTCGGTCGATTCGGGCGGATCGGCCTCGGCGCGGTCCACCGCGGTCCAGCCGCCTTCCGCGAGCGCCCAGCCGGCGAACGCCGTCCCGGCGTCGTACTGGAACGCGAGCGACGCGCGCACGATCTCGGGCACCCGCGGGTACTCGGCGGCCAGCGTGGGCGCGATCGCGTGCAGCTGCCGCTCGATCCGGTCGATGGTGGCGCGCGACGGCGTCCCGCGCTGCACGTAGGCGAAGCCGGCCAGCGTCGCGTCGCCTTCGAGGAGCGCGCGACGGGCCAGAATCCGGTCGCTGTACGAGTTCGCCAAAGGCTCGGGTTCCGTCGGCAGCCCCCAGTGCTGGTCCTGCAGTGCGTGCGTCAGCTCGTGCGCGACGAGCAGCTCGCCGACGAGGTCACGGCCGGAGAGCAGCGACAGGAGTCGGACTGCGGGCCCGCCCGTCCCGAGCGCCTCGGTCGCGAGCACGAGCTGCTTCGACCGCGGGTCGTAGAAGGCGGCGATCTGTCCCCGGTAGAGATCCTCGAGCGCGGCGCGCAATGCGGTGCCGGCGGGCAACAGGCCGAGCCGCTGGTAGACGGCCGAGACGCGCTCGAGGTCGTCTCCCGGATAGGACAGATCGATGTCGCGACGGACCCACGCGGCGACGTCGGCGGGCGGGAGGGCGACGGCGGGGACCGGGCGGCCGAAGTCCTGGCCGCGGAGCGCCGGCAGGTCGCGGACGACGGTCGCGAGGGCGTCCGCGTTCACCCGTCCGTCGTGCACGATCCGGCCGCGGACGCAGCCGGCGGCCAGCGCGACGGCGAGGAACACGGCGCGGCGGCTCACGGCCGCCAGTCTTCCATGATCACGACGGGGTAGCCGAGCCGCGTCATCATCTCGCTACGCGCGGCGGCGGCGGCGCGCAGCGCGTAGGGGCCCATCAGCACCCGGTAGTACCGGGTGGCATCGGTGTCGAGGAGTGCCACGTGAGCGTCGGGGAAGCGCGTGCCGAGCACGCGACGGAGATGCTGCGCCCGGGCGGGGTCGGCGAGCGAGGCGACCTGCACGAGATAGCGGACAGGCGGTGGCTGTGGCGGCGCGCCGGTGCGCTCGGCCACCTGCGTCGCCGGCGGGAGCACCTCGATCCGGACGCGCGCCGTGCCGGGACCGACTATGTGGAGCACGCACGCCGCCGCATACGACAGGTCGATGGCGCGGCCGCCGACGAACGGCCCGCGGTCGTTGATCCGGACCTCCACCGCGCGACCGTTGGAGAGGTTGGTGACCATGACGCGTGTTCCGAGCGGCAGCGTGCGATGGGCAGCCGTCAGCTCGTACTGGTCATAGATCTCTCCGTTGGCGGTGCGGTTGCCGTGAAAGCCGGGACCGTACCACGAGGCGACGCCGAGCTGGACGCCGTCGATCACCGGCGGTGGCGCGGGTGGACTGGTGCGCATGGGCGCACAGCCTGCGAGCAGGTAGACGACGAGCACCGCGCCCCACCACGACCGCCCCATCCCCGGCGCGCATTATGGCGGGCGCCGTGCGGCCGCTCAAGTTTTCGCACGGGGTTTTTACGTTTACTCGACGGGAGGCTTGTGGTAACCACGCCGCAGGTCCCGATGTCCGGTCATTCGAAGTGGAGCTCGATCAAGCACAAGAAGGCTCTGAAGGATGCCCGGCGCGGCAAGCTGTTCACCAAGCTGATCAAGGAGATCACCGTTGCCGCGCGTCTCGGCGGCGGCGACATCAACGCCAATCCGCGTCTCAGGACCGCGGTGCTGACGGCGCGCCAGAACAGCATGCCGACCGACAACATCGACCGCGCCATCAAGAAGGGCACGGGCGATCTCGAAGGCGTCACGTACGACGAGGTGACCTACGAGGGATACGGCCCGGGCGGCGTCGCGATCCTGGTCCACGCACTGACGGATAACCGGAACCGCACCGTCGCCGACGTCCGCAGCCTGATCCAGAAGTATGGCGGCAACCTCGGCGCCTCCGGCTCGGTCGGGTGGATGTTCCAGAAGTGCGGCCTCGTCACGGTCGAGCGGCGGAACCTCGACGAGGACCGTGTCATGGAGGTCGCGCTCGAGGCGGGTGCGGACGACGTTCGGGAGTCGGGAGACATCCTCGAGATCGTCACGGCGCCCGATCGGTTCGACGCGGTCAAGACCGCGCTCGAGACGACGTCGGTGCCGCTCGCGTCGGCCGAGGTCACGATGATGCCGCAATCGACGGTCGCGATCTCGGGCAAGACAGCCGAGCAGATGGTGCGGCTCCTCGAGGCGCTCGAGGACCACGAGGACGTCCAGTCGGTGTCCTCGAACATGGACATCGCGGCGGAGGAGCTCGAGCGGCTGTCGGCGGCGTGATGAGGAGCGGAGGGGTGGTTGCGGGTGCTCGGCATCGATCCCGGTAGCCGGCTGACGGGCTGGGGGGTCGTGGAGGAGCGTGGCCTCGGGCTGCGCCATGTGGCGAGCGGGACGATCGCGCTCGGGTCGCGCGCGACGGCCGCGGTCCGATTGGCGCGCCTCCATGCGGAGTGTGTACGCCTCATGGGCAGATGGACGCCGGCCGCCGTCGCCGTCGAACGGGCGTTCGTCGCGCGCAATCCGCAAAGCGCGCTGCGCCTCGGCGAGGCGCGCGGCGCCGTCCTCGCCGCGGTGGCGACGGCCGAGAGCGCGCTCCACGAGTACACGCCCGCGGAGGTGAAGCTCGCCACCGTCGGCCACGGTGCTGCCGACAAGTCCGCCATCCGGCGCGCCGTCGTGGCACGCCTCGGCGTCGCGCCGCGTCTCTCCTTCGACGCGGCCGACGCGCTCGCCGTCGCCCTCTGCCACCTCGACCGCGCGCCGCTCGCCCGCCGCATCGCGACCGCCCTCGCGCGCGAGCGCGTCCCCGGGCGCGGGCGGACGCCCCGGAGCGGCGCAAGCGTGGGGCAGGCCGTTCGTGTCGATCGAAACGCTGCCGCTCCGGAAGAAACGCCTCCGGAGCGGCGCAAATGCGGGCCGGACGCCTCGTGTGTCCCGGGACGCGACAGCGGCGGAAGGGACGTCCCGGAGCGGCGCAGCCGCGGAGGGTGGTCTTGATCGCCGCCCTCGCCGGCACGCTCGCCGAGAAATCCCCCGAGCGGCTCGTCATCGACGTCGGCGGTGTCGGCTACGCCGTCCACGTCTCGCTCCAGACGTTCACCGACCTGCCGCCCGCCGGCGTGCCGGTGCGGCTCCTCATCCACACCGAGGTCCGCGAGGACGCGATCGAGCTGATCGGGTTTCTCTCCGACCGCGAGCGGGCTCTCTTCCACCTGCTGCGCAAGGTGAAGGGCCTCGGCCCGCGCACCGCGCTCGTCGTCCTGTCCGGGATGCCGCTCGCGGATCTCGCATCGACGATCGCCGCCGGCGACGCCGCGCGCCTGCAGACGATCGCCGGCGTCGGCAAGAAGTACGCCGAGCGGATCGTCGTCGAGTGTCGGGAGCCCGCGGCGGCGCTGGCCGCCAGCGCGGCCGCGCGCCCGCGGGCGCAGACGGACGGCGTCGTCGACGAGGCGGTCTCGGCGCTCGTGAACCTCGGCTACAAGCGCCCCGAGGCCGAGCGCGCCGTCGAGAAGGTGAACCGTGCCGGCGCCGCCCTCGAGGAGGTCATCCGGGGCGCGCTCCAGGGCCTCAGCGCATGAATCGATGTATCTGGTGGATCTTATGGGCGCGGAGCGCGCGGCAGCGCGCGAGCACCGCACGGGCCCCCGGAATCTAAAATGCGCTGGCCGAGCCCCGTCGCCCCGGAGCCGCTCGACGACGAGCTCGTCGTCGAGACGCCGCTCCGCCCGCGCACCCTCGACGACTACATCGGCCAGGAGTCGATCCGCGAGAACCTGCGCGTGCAGATCGCTGCCGCGCGCTCGCGCGGCGACGTCCTCGACCACGTCCTCCTCTACGGGCCGCCCGGACTCGGCAAGACGTCGCTCGCGCACGTCATCGCCAACGAGCTCGACGTCGCGATCCGTCCCACCGCCGGTCCCGTTCTTGAGCGGCCGGGCGATCTCGCCGCGATCCTCACCAACCTGGAGCGCGGGCACGTCTTCTTCATCGACGAGATCCACCGGCTGAATCACGTCGTCGAGGAGACGCTGTACCCGGCGATGGAGGACTTCCAGCTCGACCTCGTGGTCGGGCAGGGACCGACGGCGCGCTTGATCAAACTGCCGCTGAAGCCGTTCTGCCTGGTCGGCGCGACCACGCGCGCGGGGCTGCTCACGTCGGCGCTCCGCGACCGCTTCGGCGCGACCTTCCGGCTCGACTTCTACGGCCGCGAGGACCTCCAGCGCATCCTCCGCCGCTCGGCGACGATCCTGGGCGTGGCCCTCGACGACGACGGCGCCGCCGAGCTCGCCGGCCGCGCGCGCGGCACCCCGCGGATCGCGAATCGGCTGCTGCGCCGCGTGCGCGACTTCGCCGAGGTGCGCGCCGAGGGGCGGATCACGCGCGCCGTCGCGCGCGACGCGCTCGCTCTCCTCGACGTCGACGAGGCCGGCTTCGACAAGATGGATCGCGCGCTGCTTCTCACCATCGTCGACAAGTTCGCCGGCGGACCCGTGGGTATCGACACGCTCGCTGCCGCGGTCGGCGAAGAGCGCGACACGATCGAGGACGTCTACGAGCCCTTCCTGATCCAGGAAGGATTCCTCGCGCGGACGCCGAAGGGCAGGGTGGCGACGGCCCTCGCCTACGCGCACTTCGGCCGACGGGCGGGGACGCCCGTGCCGGCGCAGCAGAAGCTGCTGTGAGTTCCTAGGGCGGTCGGTCATCTGTCTGGTACTCCCTCGATGCCAGCTGGGCGTCCGCGTGGCGCTGGCGGGCCACTGCTATTTGACGATCCGTGCTTCGGTGACCTTCCAATGTCCGTGGCCGGCGTCGTGTCGCGTCTGCACCCTCACGACGGGGCCATGACCCGGCTGAATGGCTTCGCCTCGGAGCGACAGCACCAGGATCTTCGCCGGTGCCGTCGCCGAGGCCTGGTGGAATGCCGTCATGAAGCGTCGCGTTCGCCGCGTGGACCGCACGCCGAGGATGTCTACCGGACCATGCACCGGCGATAGCGTCAGCTCGAGACCTCGTACGGCTTCGTCCCGATTCTGCAAAAGGATGGCACTCCCGCGACGCTTCGCCGAAGCGGCGTGGGATGTAGGCTCCGACGTTCCCGCGCCGTGCGCTCCTGCGGGCAGCACTTGCGCGGTGACCGATGGCGTGGGCGTCGGGCAGGCGAGCGGCGTCGGGATGCGGCCGAGCAGCGCGTCGATCTCCCGGAGAACGTCGAAAACGTCGATTCTCGAGTCGCAGGTGTCGTCACAGATGCACACCTGCGCCGGCGTCGGCGTCACGCGGCCGAGCACGATGTCGATCTTGGTGAGGATGTCGAGGAGGTCGAGGTGGCCGTCGCCGTTGCAGTCGCCGAGCAGTCCACTGCCACAACACCGGACGGCTCCGCTCGACCGCGAGACGTCGCACGGCTGGTTGTTGCTGCAGTCCGCGACGACGGGGTTGGGGTCGATGTTCAGCTGAACGCTGTTGCTGAGCGGGCACAACGGCGCGCGGTCGGTCAGGCAGATGCGCGCGATCGGCCCGCTTCCGGAGGCGATGCAGCCGCCCCCGGCATCGAGGATAACGACGTTGATGCGATTGGTGGCCGGGATTTCATTGCACTGACACGAGAACGCGGCGGTGCGCGACGCGCACTGGCAGCGCGAGAGCTGGAACTCATCGGGCACGTCGATCACCGCTGTCTGAACCGCCCGAATTGCCCGGCCGTTCGTCAGGTTCAGGTCGACGCAGAACTCCGTCGACGGCGGACTCACTCCGTCCCCGATGCCGAGGTTCACGGTGCATGGCCCCGTCGTCGTGGTCGTGGTCGTCGTGGTCGTGGTGGTCGTCATGGTGACGCCGGAGAACAGGCCGCTGAAGTTGAGGGCGGTGAGGGTGGTGAAGGTGCGCGAGACGGGCGTGAAGGTGAAGCCCGCCAGGCTCGGCGTCACGGTGCACGTCGGGCCGACCTCGAACCCGGTCTGGGCCCAGAACCCGCCACCATCCGTCTGTACGGGAAGCTGCACCACGCCACCGCCACCTACGCAGTCGAAGGTCATCGTGACGCCGGGAAGGCCCATGCCGAGGCCGGTGACGATGCCGGCGACGGGATACGGCAGGGACGCGTAGGCAAGGCTCAGGTGATACGCACCGGTGTCGAACGTGGCGCTCGACGACACCTCGATCAGGCACGGGCCGGTGGCCGGCAACGTGAGGAACCCGACAGCCGGCAGGCGTACCGACGTCCCGGACCCGAACGGCTGCGACAACACCTGGTTGTTGCAGCCGAGCGCCACCGCGGGGGTGACCTCGGTGGAGTTGACGAGGATCGCCACCTGCTGCCCCTGCGTGCCATCGAAGGAATAGCGGTCCGCGAACCGGTTGCTGCCGAACACGGGCGACGTGCAGTCGTCGGTCGTGAGCGCGCCGCCGACGGTCTGCCCGGGCGCGATCGGTACCGGTGCGAGGACGTTGCACTCGACGAACGTCGCCGTGAAGTCGAGCTCGCCGATCGTCGTGAAGTCACGCGACGGCGGTGTGAACGTGTACGTGCCGAGGCTCGGCGTGACGCGGTACGTGGTCCCTGGCACGAAGCCCGTCTGCGACCAGAACCCCATGGCATCGGTCTGCACCGGCGCCGGCAGCGCTCCCGTACCCAGCACACGCGAGAACGTCACCGTGACGCCCGGCAGCGGCGCGCCGGTGGCCGTCAGGATGCCGGCGACGGGATACGGCAACGAGGCGTCGGCGAAGCTCACGTCGTAGTCGCCGGTATCGAACGTGCCGTTCGACGACACCTCGACCAGGCACGGCCCGGTGTTCGGCAGCGTGAAGAAGCCGGAGCTCGGCAGGCGGACGGATGTTCCGGACCCGAACGGCTGCGACAGCACCTGATCATTACAGATGAGCGCGACGGCGGGGGTGAACTTCCGGGACGTCACGAGCATCGTCACCTGCTCGCCGCCCGTCCCGCTGAAGGAGTACCGATCGGCGAAGCGGTTGCTGCCGAACACCGGCGACGTGCAGCCGCCCGTCGCGAGGCTGCCGGCGACCGCCTGTCCCGGCGAGATGGGAAATGGTGACAGCCCGCTGCACTCGATGAACGTCGCCGCGAAGTCGAGCTCTGCGGGAGTGGTGAAGTCGCGCGACGGGGGATTGAACGTGTACGTGGGAAGGCTCGGCGTGACGCGGTACGTCGTCCCGGGCTGGAAGCCGTTCTGCGACCAGAATCCTCCGGCGTCGGTCTGCACCGGCGACGGCAGTGCCCCCTGGCCGAGCACGCGGGAGAACGTCATGGTGACGCCCGCGAGCGGCGTGCCCATGCTCGTGACGATGCCGGCGACCGGATAGGGGTTCGGCGCGTCCGCGAGGCTGACGGTGTACCCACCGGTGTCGAAGATGGCGTTCGACGACACCTCGATCATGCAGGGGCCGCTGCTCGTCAACGTCAAGAATCCGGACGCGGGCAGCCGGCCCGACGTCCCGGACCCGAACGGCTGCGACAGCACCTGGTTGTTGCAGATGAGCGCGACGGCCGGCGTGAACTCCCTCGACGTGACCACGATCGTCACCTGCTGCCCACCCGTCCCGGTGAACGAATAACGATCGGCGAAGTGGTTGGTACCGAACACCGGCGACGTGCAGTCGCCCGTCGTGAGCGTGCCGCGCTCCGTCTGGCCAGGCGCGATCGCCAACGGCGCGAGGGCATTGCACTCGATGAACGTCGCGGCGAAGTCGAGCTCCACCGTCGTCGTGAAGTTACGGGAGGGCGGGTTGAAGGCGTACGTGCCGAGAGTCGCCGTGGCGGTATACGTGGTGCCGGGCTCGAAGCCCGTCTGGAACCAGACGCCCGAGCCATCCGTCTGTACGGGAGACGGCAGCGCACCGGAGCCGAGCGCGCGGGAGAACGTGATCGTGACGCCGCCGAGCCCCATGCCGCCTGCGGTCACCACGCCCGCGACGGGGAACCGGACCGTCGTGTTGGCGTCGGCCAGGCTCACGACATACCGCCCGATCCGGTTCACCGAGGCCGAGGTGACCTCGATGATGTACGTGTCGGTCGCCGGGAGGGTGAAGAACGCCGTTCCCGACAGGAGACGAGCGGACGTGCCGCTTCCGAACGTCAACAGCTGCACGGTTCCCGTCGATGCCCGGATCATGGCGACCGCTGGCGTGAACGCGTTCGACGTGACGAGGACTGCGACCTGCTGGCCGGCGGTGCCGGTGAAAGAGTAATCGTCGGTGAAGCGGTTGGCGCCGAAGCTCGGAACCCCGGCGCAGTCGTCGAGCGTCAGCTCGCCGGTCATCGTCTGCCCCGGCGAGATCGGGATTGCGAATGGCGGGCATGCCGCGGCGCTCGTGGCCGCGGTGAAGTCCAGCTCCGCGATGTCGGGGAAGTCGCGCGACGCGGGGGTGAAGGTGAGCGCTCCGAGGCTCGGTGTCACGCGATACGTGGTGCCCGTCTCGAAGCCGCTCTGGGTCCACAAGCCGGACGCATCCGTCTGGACCGGCGGCGGCAGCGCGCCCGTGCCGACGACGCGCGAGAAGGTCATCGTGACACCGGGGAGCGGTCCTCCACCGATCTTTACGACCCCCGCCGCGGGGAACGAGGGACCGGCCGCGTCCGCCAGACCGACGCGGTAGCCGCCCGTGTCCAGGGCCGACGCGGAGGCGACCTCGATGACGTAGGTGCCGGTGCTGGGCAGCGTGACGTTCGGGCTCGACGGGGGCACGCGGGCCGAGGTGCCGGAGCCGACGGCGAACGTCAGGGTCCGCGCGTCGCTCCCCTGGATCAGCGTGATCGCCGGCGCGAAATCCCCGGAGGTGGCCAGGATGATCACCTGCTGGCCCTGCGTGCCGCTGAACGTGTAGCGGTCCGCGAAGTGCTCGCCGCCCCCCGTGAAGACGGTGGAGACGCAGTCGCCGGCGGTGAGTGCGCCCTGGAGCACCTGACCGAAGGTGATCGGGAGGCCCCCCGGCATGCTGCAGGCGACGAAGGTGCCGGTGAAGTCGAGCTCCGTCATCGTCGTGAAGTCGCGCGACGGCGGCGCGAAGGCGAACGTGCCGAGGCTCGGCGTCACGCGGTACGTCGCCCCGACGCCGAACCCCGTCTGCGACCAGGAGCCGTCCACGTCCGTCTGCACGGGCGGCGGCACGGGGCCCGACCCGAGGACGAGCGAGAAGGTCATCGTGACGCCGGCGAGCCTCATTCCGCCGCCCGTCACGATCCCCTGCACCGGGTACGGGTCCGGTGCGTCCGCCAGCGCGACGTGGTACGCGCCGGTCTTCAGCGACGACGTGGAGGATACCTCGATCACGTACGCACCCGTGCTCGGCAGCGTGAAGAAGCTCGACGCGGGAAGGCGTGCCGAGGTGCCGGAGCCCGACACGGAGTGTACGATCTGCCGGTCGCTCACACGGACCAGCGCGATCGCCGGTGTGAAGTCGCCCGAGGTCGCCAGGACGGCAACCTGCTGGCCCTCGGTGCCGTCGAAGGCGTAGCGATCGGCGAAGTGCCCGCCGCCGCTGCCGAAGACCGGCGAGACGCAGTCGCTCACCGAGAGGTCGCCGGGGACGCTCTGGCCGATGGCGATCGGCACGGCGGTGAAGGTGTCGCAGCCGACGAAGGTCGCGGTGAAATCGAGCTCGCCGGTCGCCGTGAAGTCACGAGACGGCGGCTCGAAGATGAAGGTGCCGAGGGCGGGTGTCGCGCGGTACGTGGTCCCGACGTCGAACCCCGTCGCCGACCAGAACCCCGAGTCGTCGGTCCGTACCGGAGGGGGAATCCTGCCGGTTCCGAGGACGCGGGAGAACGTGATGATAACCCCGCCGAGACCCATTCCTCCGCTCCTCACGATGCCGGCGACGAAATACGGTGAGGCGGCATCCGCCAGGCCGACGTGGTAGACGCCGGTCTGGAGTGGCCCGCTCGAGGCGACCTCGATCACGTAGGTCCCCGTGCTCGGCAACGTGAAGAACCCCAGGCGTGCCGACGTGCCGGAGCCGGAAACGGACGTCAGCGTCTGGCCGTCACTGGCGCGAGCCAGTGTCACCGCGGGGGTGAAGTCTCCCGACGTCGCGAGGATGACCACCTGCTGGCCGCCGGTGCCGTCGAAGGTGTACCGGTCGGCGAAGTGCGCTCCGCCGGACGTGAACACGGGAGACACGCAATCGCCGACGGTGAGTGCTCCCGGGATCGGCGCCTGCCCGACCGCGATCGGCGCCCCGGTGAACGTGTTGCACGCGATGAAGGTACCGGTGAAGTCGAGCTCGAGCGTCGTGGTGAAGTCGCGCGACGGGGGTGCGAAGATGAAGCTGCCGAGGCTGGGCGTCGCCCGGTACGTGGTGCCGATTTCGAACCCCGTCTGGGACCACACGCCCGATGAGTCGGTTTGCACCGGGGGCGGGACGGCGCCCGTGCCGAGCACGTCGGAGAACGTCACGGTGACACCGGCGAGGCCCATGCCGCCGCTCCTGACCACTCCCGCGGCCGGGAAGGCGACGGCGGAACCCGCCAGGCTCACCGCGTAGGCACCCGTGTCCTGCACGCTGGTCGACGAGACCTCGATGAAGTAGGTGCCCGTCGCCGAGAGCGTGAAGAATCCCGCCCCCCCCGGCAGGCGAGCGGCGGTCCCCGAGCCGTTGACCGACTGGAGCGTGACGCCGTCGGATGCGCGGATCAGCGCGACGGAGGGGGTGTAGTCGCCGGAACTGATGAGGATGGCCACCTGCTGACCCACGGTCCCGTCGAAGCTCCAGCGATCCGCGAAGTGCGTGCCGCCCGCTCTGAACACCGACGACACGCAGTCGCCCGCGGTGAGCCGCCCTCGAGCCGACTGTCCGATCGCGATCGGCGTGAGAGAGCAATCGGCGGCGACGGCGCGGGGAGCCGTCCCGATCGTCAACGCCAGGACGATCGAGGCGAGGACGGGGATCTTCGCGAGGGCCTCCCTCGAACGCGTCAGCACCTTCCGCTCGCCGCCGTAAACCGTCTGACTCCATGGGTCTGTCCCCCATGACGCACAGCGGTAGAGCATGTGCGACGCCGTGTTCCCGTGCTTTCTAAACTCTTCGATACGATCAACGCGGTGAAGCGCGTGCCTCTTAACATGGTGAATGTTCCGGTTGTCAAGTGGAAGATGCAGCTGGCGCCGCGAGTTCGGATAAGGCACCTGCGAGGTGCGCGCCGCCGCCGGTCAGGCCGTCGGGCGCGACGCGCCTTTGACCGCGCGCACGAGCTGCAGCCCGACGGTGAAGCGGAGCGCACCATCCGCATGCCAGGCGTGCAGCCCCGGGAACTCTCCGCGCGCCGCCGCTTCGAGCATCTCGCGCGCCCGGGCCCCGTCCGCCGGCGCCGGGTGCGCCCGCGTGATCCACTCCTCGAACTCGAGCTCGAGCGCGGAGAGCCACACGCGCTCGAGCGCGAGGCCACTCGCCGCGCAGAGCGCGGCCCACGACTCCGGGTCGACCGCCCGCGTGTGAGACGGGTCGCGGAGCCGGTCGATCGTCGTCATCACGTTGGCGGCGGCAGGATCCGGCGGCGGTGCCTGGTCCTCGATCACGATCGCGCCGCCGGCCGCGCAGACGCGGGCCATCTCGGCGAGCACCGGCGCCGGGTCGGGGAAATGGTGGAACGCCCGACGCGAGACGACGCGGTCGAAGCAGCGATCGGGGAACGGCAGGCGTTCGACGTCCGCCTGCGCGAACGCGGCATTGGCGATGCCCCGCTCGCGGACGATCGCCGTCGCGCGGGCGAGCATCGCCGGCGTCAGGTCGACGCCGACCACCTGCGCGACGTGGGGCGCGAACGCGGCGGCGACGAGCCCCGGCCCGCAGGCGACGTCGAGCACGCGCTCGCCGCCGCTCACCGCCGCCCAGCCGACGAGGCGCTCGAGGGCCGCCCGGTCGGTCATGACGGGGCTCTCGGAGAACTCGACCGCCTGCTTGTCGAACGACGCGCGTACCGTCTCCCGGTGCTTTTCGCCGTCCCGGTCGTCGGGCATGCTCCGCATTATGCACGATCTCGGGCGGGTCCTGATCCTGGTCGGCGTGGCCGCCGTCCTGCTCGGCGTCGTGCTCGTGTTCGTGCCGCGCATCCCCGGAGACATCCTCATCCGGCGCGGCACGTTCACCTTCTATTTCCCGCTCGTCACCTGCATCGTCGTGAGCGCCGTCCTCACGCTCGTCCTGAACCTGTTCTTTCGCCGCTGAGGCCGGCGCGAAGCCGCGCGCCCCCGCTCGCCGCAGGCCGGATTTCACGCATTTTCCCGAGCTTTTTTGACGTGTTGGACCGGGCGGGGCGGTCTTGCCTTCGCCTTCCCTTGTCCCTATCATCGCGCGAACTCATGCCCGGCTCGTCCGACTCGCCGCCTGCGCAGGCGGCCGCGCCCGAGTCTCGCCGGCGCCGTCTGGAAGGGTTGATCATCATCGCGACCGCGGTGGCGGTCGTGCTCTTCGCCGTCTTCGAGTTCCATCTCCCGCAGTCCCCCGGCACGGGCTCCGTGGGCACCAATGCGGTGCTCGTCGTGCTCATCAACCTGAACCTGATCCTGCTGATCCTGCTCGTGTTCCTGGTCGGCCGGAACATCGTGAAGCTGATCTTCGAGCGCCGGCGCCGCATCATCGGCGCGCACCTGCGCACCCGCCTCGTCGGCGCGTTCGTCGGGGTCGCGTTGCTGCCCGCGACGCTGCTCTTCCTCGTGGCGCTGGTGTTCGTCGGCAACTCGATCGAGCGGTGGTTCAACGAGCAGGTGGAGAACTCGCTCGCCGGCTCGCGGGAGGTCGCGCAGACGTACTACCGCGGACTCGGCGAGACCGCGCTCGGGTTCGCGCGCGGCCTTGCCGGACGGCTGCGCGCCGAAGGCCTGCTGGCGCCCGAGCGGCGCGAGGCGCTCAAGCGGTTCCTCGATCAGCGCCGCGCCGAATACCAGCTCGACGTCGTCGAGGTGTTCGCGCACGGCCAGGCGATCGCGCGCAGCCGGCGCGGCGAGCTGCCCACGGGCATCGGGCTCGCGCCGTGGTCGGACCTCGTGCGTCGCGTGGCACAAGGGCCGGAAGCCACGGTCGTGGACACCGTCGGCGAGGCCGACATGATCCGTGCCGCCGCTCCCGTCGTGGTGGACGACCGCCCGGTGGCGGTCGTCGTGGTCGACACCTACGTCCCGAACAGCGTCGCGAAGCGCCGCGAGGACATCAGCCGTGCGTTCGACGAGTACGTTCGCTTGAAGGTGCAGCGGCAGCCGATCAAGACCGCGTACACGATCACGCTCGGCCTCGCCACGGTGGTCGTGCTGTTCGCGGCCACCTGGGTCGGCTTCTACATCGCTCGTCGCATCACGGTGCCCATCCAGCGGCTGGTCGAAGGGACGCGCGCCGTCGCGCAGGGCGACCTCGACCAGCGCATCCCGGGTGAGGGGCACGACGAGATCGGCACGCTCGTCTCCGCGTTCAACCGCATGACCGCGGAGCTGAAGACCAGTCGCACCGAGCTCGACTCCCGCCGCCGCTACCTCGAGATCCTGCTCGCCAACATCACCGCCGGCGTCATCTCGACCGATGCCGAGGGCCGCATCACGACGCTCAACCGCGCCGCCGAGACGCTCCTCGACGTGCGCGCCGCCGCGTGCATCTGGCGGCCGCTCGACGAGGTGCTCGCCGGCGAGCCCTATGCCGAGATCCGCCAGCTGAGCGCGAGCCTGCTCGCGAACAACGGCAACGACGGGCCGCCGTACGCGATCACGTTCGGGCCACCGGCGCGCCTCGACGGCCCATCCGGAGGCGCGGCCACCGTCGAGCGGCAGATGCGGCTCCAGCGCGACGGTCACGACGTGGCGCTGCTCCTCACCGGCACCCGGCTGCTCGACGATACCGGCAGCCCGCAGGGCCTCGTAGTCTTCCTCGAGGAAGTGACGCACCTCCTCCGCGTCCAACGCATGGAAGCGTGGCGCGAGGTGGCGCGGCGCATTGCCCACGAGATCAAGAACCCCCTGACGCCCATCCAGCTCTCCGCCCAGCGGCTCCGCCGCCGCTACGCCGGCCAGCTCCACGACGGCGGCACCGTGTTCGACGAGTGCACCCGCACGATCATCCAGCAGGTGGAGGAGCTGAAGGCGCTCGTGAACGAGTTCTCCACCTTCGCCCGGATGCCGGCCGGCCAGCACACGCCGCAGGACCTCAACGCGGTCGTCGAGGAGGCACTCGTCCTCTTCCGCGAAGGCCACCGCGAGATCGACTTCGTCTTCGTCCCGGAGCCCGACCTCCCCGAGCTTGAGCTCGATCGCGAGGGCGTGAAGCGCGCGGTCATCAACATCCTCCACAATGCCGTGGCGGCGTGCGCGGCGCGGCGGCAGGTCGCGCCCGGCGAGCGCGGCCGCGTCGAGCTCAAGACCACCGACGTCTCGCGGCTCGGCATCGTGCGGCTCGAGATCGCCGACAACGGCGACGGCATGACGGCCGAGGTGAAGGCCCGGCTCTTCGAGCCCTACTTTTCCACCAAGCCCGACGGCACGGGCCTCGGGCTCGCCATCGTGTCGGCGATCGTCGCTGATCACAACGGCTTCATCCGGGCGCGCGACAACCTGCCGCGCGGCAGCCGCTTCATCATGGAGTTCCCCGTGCGGCAGCAGCCGAGCCAGCTCGCCGCCCGCGCCCGGCTCGGCGCCTACGGCGCCTGAGGAAGAGAGGACCGATGCCTGAGACGATCCTGGTGGTGGACGACGAGGAGAAGATCCGCTGCACGTTGCGCGGCGTCCTCTCCGACGAGGGGTTCGACGTCGTCGAGGCTGCCGACGGCCGCCGCGCGCTCGAGCTGCTCCAGCACGTCGAGCCCCGCCTGGCGATCGTCGACGTGTGGATGCCGGAGCGTGATTCGCCTCGGCGCGTGCGACTTCCTCGAGAAGCCCTTCCAGCTCGACGCGCTGCTCCAGGTGGTGGGTCGCGCGCTCGACGGCACGACGGCGCCGGCGGCCGTCGCCCCGGCGCGCGTGCTGCCACAGCGGACCATCGCGCGCGGCGTCGTCGTGAACGGGCAGGGGCTCCACACGGGCGTTCGCACGGGGCTCATCCTCCAGCCGCTGCCGCCCGGCAGCGGCATTCTCTTCGGCAGCATCTCGTCGGGCGAGACGGTTCCCGCGGTCATCGACCACGTGGATTCGACCGACTACGCGACCACCCTCGCCCGCGGCGGTATGGTGGCGAAGACGGTCGAGCACCTGATGGCGACGCTGCATGCCTACGGCATCACGAACATGCTCGTGAAGATGCAGGGCGAGGTGCCGATCCTCGACGGCTCGGCGCTCGAGCTCTGCGCGCTGCTCGAGGAGGGCGGCGTCGTCGAGCAGCCGGCGACGGTCGAGGAGCTGGTCATCGACCGCACGTACGCGCTCGGCGCGGAGTCGGACACCGAGAAGGGCATCACGATCGAGCCGGCCGACGCGTTCGAGGTGCACTACACGCTCGACTATCCGCCGCCGATCGGCCGGCAGGCGTACGAGTTCCGCTTCACCGGCGTCGACGCCTTCCGGCGTGAGATCGCCCCGGCCCGTACCTTCGGCTTCGTCAAGGAGATCGAGACCCTCGAGCAGATGGGGCTCGCGAGCGGCGGCCGCCTGAACAACTGCATCCTGGTCGGCCCCGACGGCGTGGTGAACGCGCCACTACGCTTCTCCGACGAGTTCGTACGCCACAAGATCCTCGACATCTTCGGCGACTTCTACCTGCTCGGCCGCCCGGTTCGTGGTCGTGTCACCGCGCGCATGACCGGTCACTCCGACAACGCCGCGTTGCTGCGGCAGATCCGCGCGCGGATCGGGGCGTAGCCGTCGGCCGTCCGCGAGGCGGGCAGGGCGCCGCCTCCCATGTCGGCCGGCATTTCGTCCGCTCTCGCGGCCGCCGTCCTGTTCGGCCTGAGCGCTCCAGTCTCCAAGCTCTTGCTCCCGGCGACGGGCCCGCTCCTGCTCGCCGCGTTGCTGTACCTCGGTGCCGGTCTGTGGCCGCCCGACCGTGAAGTCGTCGAACAGGACCTGGGAGTCGGCCTTCGACCACAGCCCGCACCGTCCCGACGGCGGCGCCTCCAGGTCACGCTTCAGACGCTCCTGCCCGTCGAGCGACACGGAGAGGGCCCGTCCGCGGATGATCACCTTCAGCGTGTGCCAGGTGCGCGTCGCCGTCTCGACGCCGCGCACGGTCTCGAGGATCGTCCGCTTCCCGCGCACGACGCGGAAGAAGAGGAGATTGTCCTCGAGCGCGTTCGCGCGGGCACCGAGGTAGGTGCCGTCCGGCGCGATGCTCCACGCGAGCCCCGCGCCCTGATCGATGCGCCCGGCCTGGGGATAGAACCGCACGGACAGCATCAGGTCGCCGCTCGGGCAGTCGCCCTTGTAGACGGCGAGGGGGAAGTACGCGTATGCCTTCACGCCGTCCAGGAATTCCGCGTACCGTTCCCCGTACAGGCGCCGCGCCTGATCGGCGAGGTTGGCCGACGGCGTGCCCTGGCGCCAGCGCGAGCCGTCCACCATGAGGCCATGCGCGCCCGCGAGCTCGGCGACGGACCAGTCGCCCACGACGGGCTCGAAGCTCGAGGGTGGCTGCCCGGCGGCTTCCTGGTCGAACGTCACGACCGTGCCCGGGCCGCCCGCGGCGGCCGGTGGCGCCTCGGCCGCCGACAGGGGGAGGGCAGAGAGGACCACGACGACCACACCGAGTGCGTACTGCATTCCCTCGCCTCCTCGCCGTCGTCGTATCACGACGACCGCTTCGGCGAGAACGGATCGGTTGTCAGTTCACTCGGCTCGGCGTTCCCTACAGCTGCGAAAAACAGACGATCGTTTTTGCTGGTGAGGCGATAGTTCGTCACGAACGGGTCAGGACCCAACCCGCAGACATCAGCGTCAAGGGGATCCCCGCGTATGCGATGACCACGAGCGCCGTTCTCTGCATCCCGTCGACCACGAACGGGTAGCCCGGGTATTCCGATTGCGACCAGTCCGGCACCGGGCGTCCCGCGGCTTCGAATAGCAGCGTCACGATCTCCCGCCGGCTCGTGGAGTGCGTCTCGCGCGTCCCGCCGCCGGTGTGGACGACGACGCGCCCGTACCCCGCGTCCCGGTCGAGCTCCGCGGGCTCGGGACGCATGTCCGTCGGCGCGATGACGTCGAGGTCGGGCCGCGCGAGGCGGAGCTTCGCCACGGTATCCGATTCGAGCTGACGCCGGCGCGCGTCGTCTCGGTCGAGGTAGACCTCCACCGCCAGGCGACCCGGAAGCGCACGGAGCGCCTCTTCGACGCCGCCCGGCAGCGACGCGCGGCGATCCTCGGTCAGGTCGAAGCCCCGCCGCCCGCGGTGAGCGAGCGCACTCGCGGTCCCCGTCACGAGGAGCACGAGGACCAGCGCGGCGATGCGTCGCGGCCGGTCGAGGTCGATCCGCACGCCGACCCACGCCAGCGCCAGCGCGCCCGCGGTGACGCTCGCCATCCACAGGCACGCCCCGAGGAGCAGTGTCCCACGCTCCATCGGTGTGAGGTGGGTCGTGACGGACCAGTCGAGCGCGCGCCCGAGCCAGGCGAGCGCGGCGAACCCCTCCGATGCGTCGATCGCCCACGACGCAGTCACGACCAGGATCGCGACCGTCGCAGCCTGCGCGAACGTCTCCGTCCACGCCGCGGCGGCCATCCCGATCGACGTCACGAGCGCCAGGTAGAGGAGGTAGGCGACGAATGCGACGGCCGTCTCGACGGCGCCGAGGTGCCCACCGACCGTCCACCAGGCGACGAGCAGCAGCATCGGCGCCACCAGCTGCAGCGCCGCGCCGGCGAGCGCGGCGCCGGTCTTCGTGAGGACCAGCCGGAGCGGTGCGCCGGTCTGGAGGAGCAATGCGCCGAACGTCCGGCGCTCCTTCTCGACGGCGAGCGCGCGCGCGGCGACCAGCGGGCCGAGGAGGGAAAGCGCGAGGTAGAGACCTCCGAGGGTCGGACGGACGATGCCGAGTAGCGGATCGAACTCGCGGGCCATCAGCCGTTGCGTCGCTGCCGACCGCGAGCCGGCCGAATAGAGGTCGATGGCGAGCACGAAGCCGTGGCCGACGAGCAACGCCGAGAGCGCCGCCTGGAGCCAGGTGACGCGTGCGCGCAGCACGATCGCGAGCTCACGCGCGAACATCGCGCTCCCGACCCCGGAGCAGCTCGAGGACGACGACTTCGAGCGACGCGTCGGAGCGATCCACCCGTGCGCGGAGCGCCGCGAGCGCGCCGAAGGCGACGACCGCGCCGCCGTCGAGCACGAGGATCTGTGACGCCACCTTCTCGGCGTCGCTCATCTGATGAACGCTGAGCAAGAGCGCGGTGCCCGCCGCCGCGCGCTCGCGCAGCACGGGCAGGACCTCGAGCAGCTGCAGTGGATCGAACGTGGCAAGCGGTTCGTCGAGGATGACGACGGGTCTCGCGGTGCAGAGCGCCGCGAAGAGCGCCACGCGCCGCTTCTCGCCGCGCGACAGCCGCCCGGCGCGCTGTGCGGCGAGTCGTCCCACCCCGAGTCGCTCCTTCAGCTCGCCGGCGAGGTGCGGCGGTGGCCGTCCGAACCGCTCGGCATGCGCGATGACCGTGTGCACCGTCGCCTCCCCCGGCGGCTCGGCGTCGTCCGGCATGTACGAGAACACGGCCGAGTGGTGAGAGAGGCTGCGAAGGACCTTGCCGTCGAACGTCACGTGCCCGTCGGCGGCGGGAACGAGGCCGACGATCGCCTGGAGCAGCGACGTCTTGCCCGCGCCGTTCGGTCCGACCACCGCCACGACGTCGCCAGCACGGAGCGCGAATGAAACGTCGCTCAGCACCCGGCGGCCCGCGCGCGCGACGCTCAGCCCGTCCACCACCAGCTCCGCGGCCATCAGTCCTCCGCCGCAGGCTGGACGCTCCTGAACTGCGCCAGCAGGAGCAGGTCGTAGACGAGCTTCAGGATGCCGCCGCAGACGAGAGGCCAACCGAACGCCGAACGGCTCAGCATCGCGCCCGTGATGAGCGGCGGAACGGCCGCGGCGAGGCTCCGCGGCACGTTCGTGACGCTCGCGGCAGCGGCACGTTCCTCCGGCGGCACGACGGCCATGACGTACGCCTGACGCGCGGGCACGTCCATCTGCGACACCGCCGCGCGGAGGAGGAGGAAGGTGACGGCGAGCGGCGCGCTCGGGACCAGCCCCGCCAGGATGAGGAAGACGTTGGCCGGAACGTGCGTGTAGACCATCGTGCGCACGAGGCCGATGCGTCGCGCCAGCTCCGGCGAGACCAGCTGCGAGAGCGCGCCGGCGACGCCGGCGGCGAAGAAGATCGCGCCCGCCACCTCGACCGAGAGCTGAAAGCGCCGGTAGAGCCACAGCACGAGCAATGACTGCACGACGAAGCCGCCACCGAACGAGTCGAGGCTGAACAGCGCGGCCAGATGGACGACGATCGAGCGTGACCGTGCCAGGGGTGCGCCGTCCGCCCTTCGTGGCGGTTCGACCGACCGGCCGAGGCCGAGGTACACCGCGGCGCTCACGACGCCGACCAGCGCGTACAGCAGGAACCCGCACCGTTCGGCGGCCGCGATATCCGATCCCCGCGCGTGTGCGAGCGCCGCCGGCAGGCCGCTCACGAGCGCGCCGAGCGCGCCGGCGAAGTTGCCGGCGACGTTGTACCGCGCGAAGAGGCGGGTGCGTTCCCCGGCCGGAGTCGTCTGCGCGAGCGCGGCCTGCTCCGTCGGCAGAAAGACGCTCACGTCGCCCGCCGACGGGTTCAGCGTACCGAGGACGGCCACGACCAGGAGCGGCCAGAACGCCGTCAGTCCGGCGAATCC
>WNGI01001484.1_pt1 | contig 23505 bp, 29 predicted proteins | sample 5400621 | NCBI WGS metagenome assembly WNGI01 (sample SAMN13153374, study PRJNA577476) | soil metagenome | isolation source: 20 cm soil or saprolite under Garry oak tree replicate 1 | place: USA:California | collected 2016-06-15 | reverse complement strand
GACTGGTCGTCGCAATTTTCTAAACTGCTCGCTGCATTTAAAAGCTGACGATAATAAGTACTCTAAGAAACGACAAGTATCGTAAGTCCACTTCAAGTCCCAAACTTCTCTGCAAGTTGAAATGCAATTAGTTCAAGATAGAGGCTTATAGACTTATGAACTTACATAATCGTTGGAACCAAGTAAATAAGTAAGAGGTGAAATCTGGAAGTGATTGACGGGTATACCACCACATAACTCGATTCGGTCGGCCATAGCGTGGTTCATCTTCAACCATTCGCCTTCAATTCATCATGAGCACGAAAACTTTAGGGGGTCTTGGCAAAGCACCTGAGCACATAGGACGTCGAGAACAATTTTCCTGCAGGAGGTTAGTCATGATATGGAGTAGGTCTTAGGACACACCGCTTAACACGTTCAGTATAAGTAATGGGATTGCGAATAACGTTCTCCATTCAAAACAGACGAGTCTCCTCGTAAACCAAGCTCGAAATCCTTGCGCCCAACGTTCCAATCGTATCTTGTGCATCGTTTTCGCACCAACACTCCAACTCGTATCCTGTGCAACGAGAGCGTCGTCGAAGACACGTTCGAGGACTCTCAGGCATGGACAACAGTTGTATCCTTGAGAGCTCCACCGTCAAACCCAGTACTTGCTCGCTCAACTCCACACCCCGCCTCGTTTTTCTCGCCGTCCTTCCACTTCACCGAAATAGTTGCGCCCAACATTCCAAGCGTGTCTCGCGCATCGTTTTGCACCAACATTCCTACTCGCATCCCACACATTTACAGAACGTCGTAGAAACCACGTTTAGGTGTTCTCAGGTTCGAATAGCTGTTGTATCCTTGAGAGATTGACTGAACTTCGTACTTGCGCGCTCCACGCTAGATCTCGTCTTGTTGTCTTTGTGATTCTTCTGCCTCACCGGTAATCCTGCGTATCGCCCTCATACAAGTCTCTGCAACTGATTTTGACTAGCGATGATCTGGCGAATCTTCATGTTCATGTTGCACCCTCGAAAGAGCAAAGTTGACAAAGCAAAGAAGAAAACATTAGTCGACGCGGTTCGCGGTGCCCTCAAACAGTGTCGAGCGGATGCCAAACGGACATTTGGCCAAGAGGTGGTTGATTGGGTAGTCATGTGCGTGTCATTCGTATATTTGACGCTCTGAAGGTACCAACGAGCGTGCCAGGGGGGGACTTCATCGGTCTGAAAGAGACGGAATATGGCATTGGACAGTCCGCGGCTTCCGAAAGAGACACGCTTGGTTTACTATCCATGTGTATCCCGATAAACGAAAAGCCCGCTGGTGGGCAAACGGCGGCCCTTGGAGCAAGCAAAAGAGTCTCGATGTGCGGAGGCAATGTCAGCTACTGGACCAGGTAGAGGTTTGGCGCAAGAATGCCGATAAGGGAACGAGAGAATTGAGGAGGATTGAAAGGTGAACAGGCTCGGTATTCAATTGAGATAGTTTGCATGCTGTATAATGTATCGCTTTGTTTCTTGATTTCTTGCACGCTATTACTAGCATATCGTTACATATCGCCTTCGAGGCAACGATGTATACCGAGATAGTATATGTCCTGCGAGACAGGAGCCCTTTGCGGACAGAAATCCAGTCGTTACTGAAGCACGTATGGGATAAATTGGGATGCAAATTTGGTTGTTGAGTACAGAAGAAGGCGGGTCCTTGGGACAGGTCAAAAGAAATGTTATAACGGTCACAGGGGATATAAGGGGACGAGATGACCTCCTTGAGAAGCGGTTGCTACTGATATGAATCAGTTTATGGCTTCGTTATCGATGGCGATAGTCCTCTTCGAGTGGGCGTTGGCTTTATAAATCGTTTCGCATCCCCCCCCCGGACTACGCTAAAGGGTGGCTGTGAGGTCCAAGTTTGAATCTGCATTGAAAGCTGAGTTACGCTAAGAGTAGAGCCTCTTGAACACGCACCCATGCTTAACCAGCCAAATTATCCTTTGTCCTCGAAGCACGTAAGACCAGATTTTTAACAGCCTTATCATCGAAAATTGCCTTCGAAGTGATCATGTATGCCGAATCAAACCAACTACATCCTGCCAGAGAAGCCCTTCCCAAACAGAAATTGTGCCCTTAGTTGCTGAAGGAGAATAAGGCATGCAAAGAATGCCAGGGCACGAAGGCGGATGTTTGTAACCATTATAAAACGTGCACAAAGGCGAGCGATGACTACCAAAGACTTTCCCTTGGCGGTTGCACCCCACTAGTGCAAAATGTGGAGATAAGTGGACATCTTGAATCTTCGAGTTACACTCTGACATCTGTTTGACATTGTTGGTAGTATTGAATGCCACCAAGGCCGGAAAGTGGAGTCGGAGTTGGGGTGGACAGGGCACCAAGACCGGGAGAATCCGGGCATGACCAAGCTGAATTATTCATGAGAGCTTCTGAGGACTTCCTTTGAAGCTGCCACGTCGTGCTGTTGGGAAAAAACAGTGATTATGTTTGCAGCAAGTGACCCCTTTATGGACAAACTTTATCCTACCTAGTCAGTTGCCATAACTTGTCCGGTGGAACGCGTATACGATGAATTAAGGCAACTTTGGTCATTGAGTGAGGGGAGGCGGTTGAAAGGAAGCGTCATAAAGTACGCTCAAGGACGAGCTACAGATCCAGACTGCAAGGGCACCGTTGTTACTTTGTCCCCTCTGCCGGTGCTTTTCCAGATTTTGTCTTGGCTTGCGGACGACTGGACATTCAACTGACCTCCTTGAGAGGCGGTTGTGACTTAAATGAATCGGTGCCAATGTTGTCGATACGCCGTTCCTATTCAAGGCCTGAGCGTCGTTTGGCCCGTTCAAGTCATGTAATAGTAATCTGGTATGTGTGTCTTGTGAGTGGAAAGACATAAAATGACGAGGGTGGGGATTAGTACCTGATGGCATCTAGCATGAAGTGCCAGGCCTAATAGTAAGAGGTAACGGTTGTAGTCACAGTCACATTTAAAATAGTATCGTTTACTGTTATCTAATCCCGACGAAGCCCTGTTCACGCCCATCCCTGAGCTTCGCGCACCGAGCCACTCACGCTTTCCTCATTGAGTGACCTTCATGCCAAGCTGGCCTCTTTTCTTCTTCCGTGCCTAACTGGCGTATCTAATTGCCTTCTTTGGCAGTTTGAAACTTCTGTAACATTAGTGTGTATTGAGCCATCGCTCACTCGAGCTTGTAATTTTACAGGGCGCGCAGCTTTGAGTTCAACGTTCAACGTTCAAACCTAATCAACATATAATCTGAACATTGCGTCCGAGTTGCTATAGTATAAGAAAGCTATGATGATCAACATATCGATTGACATAGAACGTGTCGAAATAATCCAATGTTTCATCAAATCTTATATCTTTGTCCACAAATTTATCTGTAGCGAAGGCAGGTAATAAATGTGCGGCGCGGATAAGGGCATCAACGCTCACTATTGACGCGACAGGTGAGCTGTCCGGATTGCGCATGGGCTCTACAACCCACATGCCATTCAATTCACTTGGCTGGCTCTCAGGTTTCATAAACCAGTGTATAAGAGCGGAAGGATATTTTGTACCATTGTATGAGAACTGAAAAAACAAGCAAACACGCCCAATTGCAACGGGATCATTTTCTGTTCGCACAAAAACAGTGTCATACCGCCCTTTACCATGGCGCCAAGACCGACGAGCGCGAATCCGTTCTTTGCGCATTCCGCCAATGCCACTTGGGTCGCTAGGGGAGTAGATCATCGCTATGGCTGAATCATGTAAATAAATTTCTTCTACTTCATTGATGTGGATGTTGCAGTCGTCCAACTGGTCTCCAAGAAACTCTTGTATCAGAGATGGAAGCTCAGGCTGGTTAACAGCCTGTGCTAATTTCTCGACTGTGTCTTGTCCCTCTGAATAAAACCCACCTCAGTAAAAGTGAACACGTTCATAGCTTGTTCACATACTTTTTGTTTTTGCTAGCTTAACGAAAGTCTTGGTGGGCGGTCCATCAATTATTCCTTGAATGGGATCATCTTCACTTAGGGCAGGAGCTGCATTCTCTAGAACGTCATCACCAGCCTGAGTCAATTGTGCTTTATCTGGCAGATCTTTTCACAACAAAGTCGAGCCAAATCGAAGAAAGCAGACATACCTGGAACTATAGGATTGACCAGCATACCACGGTGGACATAAGTACGACGAGCGGCACCAAGCTGTGATACCCTAGTATTTGTTTCTAGCATTTGTTCCAATGGGTCATTACGATTTGAACGTCGCCATGGTTCCTTCACAAGTCTGATGTGCGCATTCTCTGTGATTGATGTACAAAGGCCATTTGGTGCTCCAAATAGCCGTATAAGATCCAGGTAATGAACCAATGCATGTTGCCTAGGAAGATGAAAGTCTTTTCTGACGCCAGTTTCCTTGAACACTTCCCGGCATTCATGGAACCGTCCTAATGCGTCTTCCAGTTCCTTCAAGGTTCCCTCACCTATGTACTCTCTCCTAATGATGTAGCAGACTTCTAGTAATGCTCGGAACGTGCGAACCATATCATCAGGTACATGGCCCTCGATAGCAGAAATATACACCTGTCCCTGGATTAGCGCACCATTTACATCGTTCAACCACTGGTCAGAGACACCTTCATTAAGGCTTTAGAATCGTCGCCCGTCCATTGTTTGAAGCCTCGTCCTACTGGAAAGCGCCTGAGGCCGGCAAACGGAGGTGCAAGGGAAATCCTTTGTCGCATTCAAGTTAGCCATAAAAACAAAGTGCAAAATTCAAATGCAAACCAACCTTCTGTCAATATCGTCAAGTATTGCTTGAGCTCGACTTTTACCATGGGTTATAGTAAGATAATTCCCGACCCAGGTAACCAGGTGATCTTTGAAAACGCCCTTGATGATTTGATGTAATATGTCAGGAGCGATTAATTCGTGAATATCTGCATCCGGAAATTCCTTTGTAAACGGCTGAACGGCGTGGATATAGGCTTTATGAATGGACCATGAATGTATACCTACAGTCATGTCACCCACTATGCCATGATTCTGCCAAAGGTACGAGAGTTCATGAATTGTTGAAAGAATCTCTGTGCGCTCCTGGCTACGCGGAGTTCCTGATTCGCCCGAACCCAAGTCAGGTTCTTCGCATCTACTTAAATGTTGAAGTACCTGGCATTACGAAAACTCGAGACTGACTTTGGGCACCACCCACTAACAATGTTTGCAATCATTGCTTGCTCTGGGTAATCAGCAAGGTATGGCCCAAGACGAAAAACAACTCGGCGATAATGGCCATCCGGACAACGCATGACCAGAGGGCTAGCTGCTCCTTCTTCTAACCGACTCAAAATCATTCCTAAACTGGATTGCAGAAGTTGACGGCGAAACCGCCGGTATCGAGCATCATCTTTACACTCCCTGGTGGCTGAACAAAATACATGAGATTTGCTGCCACTGCCCAGTCCAGCTTGATGTACGTACTTTTGGCAACAGAAAGGAATCCAACAACTTCAACAGCATCACGATGAGCTCGTCGAACATTATTGTGTACGTTTCCTATTGAAATATAAAGTGGATAATATTCGTTGTCACCGGTTGCAACAGATGTTGTAGTCTTGTCGCTTCCAAGTATTACAGGGACAATCATGGCACCATGAAAAGCTTTGTTTTTTTCAAGTATGGTCTAGTAAGGTCAGGTAAGTGAAAGTGGGCCCTGTCAGTATAAAATTAAACACACTGCTTGTCTCCATGCCCATTCTCCTGACATGAAATGGTGAAAGCGTTGCAAATTATCGGCATCATATTCCCGGTAGGGCGCGTAGTCAAACTCATCCTTGTAATCTGTGTTTGATAACATAGCTTTTATAACCAAGCGGGGGTCCCGAAAATGCACTTCATGTTTAGTCAACATCCAGGGCGGTACATTTTGTTCTGGTAAAGGGCCGTTGTATTGGACAGTGCAGGCTTCCCATTTAACTCCACCAACAGTAATAGCATCGATGGCATGGTACATTTCTGCATTGTTCTTGAAACAACTTGTGCCATTATTGTCTGACATTTCGTTCATCAACTTGAGGAGAATATTAATGTTTGTTCCAGGCATCTGGTCCCGGCGGTACAGAAAATCAGCCAACTCAAACTGAATTTGGCTACTGAACGGTGTCCAATCATGCATTTCATGACTATCCTGAGCTGGAGGTACACCAGGAGGTAAATAATTTCCTTGCGCATCGCAGGGTTTGCCTTAATGTAACGTGAGATCACAGCAAAAGGTTGAGAAGAATTTACCTGATAAGACGCGATGATGTCGTCTGTAGAATGGTCGATCGTCAACACCAAAAAACCGTAATTCATTGCCTTCATCATGTCTATGTGGACCTTCCTCTTCGTTGGAGCTGCTGCCACAATTGATACGTTGTTCTTCCACGATGGGAGTTTCAGGAACCGGATCTTCTTGGAAGTCAGAGCCCATGGGTGCCGGAATTGGTGACGCTGCAGGGCCCTCTATTGCGACTTCCGGAAAAACACCTGGGAATGGATCCTCTGCATCCCTTTCACCACTAAAGCTAAAGTCAGGTCCAGAATCCAATGAGGGAGAAGAGGAGCGATCTGTGACAAACAACGCAGCCGGCGAACTGGGGGCCACGTCCGCTGATAACTCTGAATGCTTTGCGTCCATATGTAGGAGGCGATGTGATTTCTTTGCGAACCATCTGCCGCAGCTGAGCTTGAGGCAAGGATAACTGGTTGGTATTTCCATGATGGAAAGGGATGGCTTAAGTTTGGACTTGGTACTAGATGATGCGCGCACCCAGTCAAAAAGGAACTATTCAGGGCCAGGCCAAGCAGAGAGAGACACAGCATTTGATGGTTTCGCATGGCGGCATCAGTCAGAATGGCTGGCAATGACACTGGTTAGAACGTATGTTGCGTGGAACTTGGACAAAAAACCAATCACAAGTGATTGATTGATCACCTCAAAACACGAAATGTTTGGTTAAATTGTGACGATAAGTACATGAACACGAAAATTACCAAACGCATTGCAACCTAAGAGCCTGTTACTAGTCTCTTGTACACGTGTACGTCGTTTGGAAAGCGCCGAAAGTATGTATAGGCTTGCATTGACAGAATACCCAAAATGACACATGATAGGCTTAATCCGACGAACAGAGGACCAGGCGTCCTGTCGAACGCAACATCCAAAGAGAGCGACATCGTTGTCGGCAGCAACTGTCTTTCCACCAGCTGAAGAAGGGCGTGGAAATGGTCGGTGGTGAAGATGGGTTAAATGGTGGGCTATGTTCTTGCTAATTTGGGGTCGTGATCATGGACGTATAGACATGAAATCTGTTTTGGTAGGGTCGACATGCATAGAACTCTACCGTCAAAATGCTTCCGACTACCTCGCCGCCGCGGGGCAAAAATCGATGGTGGCATAGCCGTTGAATCGGGGATTCTAGATTACTCAGCCAGTTATGTTGGTAATGTGGGGATGCAACCGTTTGAGTTGCCATTGTCGTTTGGCCTGGCGCCGTCAGATGGGTGGGGTGGAGAACCTGGGGAATGGTGAACGTACCATCCCGAGTTGTAAAAGAGGGATATAGGGGGGTTGATGGCCAATTTGAAGTGATTTCTTGAACAAGCGGGTGTTGATACAACCTATAACAAGTGGTTTTGTTGGATGGTGTTGGTGCTAAGTGGATGGCTGAGGGAGAGCCATGCGGATGAGAAGGGAGTGGCTGAGAGTTATATTGAACGCGACGATTGCCGTTGCACGTGCCTTTTCACCTCTAGGCTCTTGCTAGCTCTACGCACTGAGCTTCGGCCTCGGAAGGTGGCTATACCGACATGAGAGCAAAAAATGTCATGAAACGTCCAATGACGTTTTCGACACTCTTCATTATGCTGACTCGTCACCTTCAAGTTGGCCGTCCGCCTTGAAAACCTGTTAATGTCCTCTGCTTTCCTTTCCCTTCTTCGCCCTCTTCCTTCGCCTCTTCCCGCCTTTCGACCCGTTTTGAGAGCTATGAGACGCGACGCACGTCAGAGTTTGCTACTACAGTAAAAAATCAGACATAGACTCACCTCTTCTTTCAACTCTGGTGGTTTCCCGTCAACCACGTATGCCGGTTTGATTCCGTTTTTTTCAATGATTCCGATTGTTCTGTACCAGAACACCATCAGATGGCAAGTGACCTCCCCAGCTTCGTTGGTGAGCAGCTCGCTGTCCTTCTGGTGTACAGTGATGAGTTCAGCACAAATCGGGGGGTGATATGTTCTGCAAAAAGCGAAATATTCCCTTCCCTCTCCCAAACGCGATGTCGAGGAACGCGAAACCTGAAAAAGGGTATAAAAAGCTTGACATCACGAGATTAGACTGGAACTTACACGTTTCCATCCACCAAGAAGACCTCCAACGGTAACAAGCCAGGCTCTAGCCTCTGGCAGTAGCTTCTCAATGTTGCGGTCCCTGATATCCTGGATCCAGTTAGTCAAGTTTCCACCCAGGGCTCCTCCATAATGCCCTTGAACATGAACGCAACACCTTGTAATTCATCAGAATCCTTTATCCCATCCCCGCGATGACGCAGGTGCTGCAAACCGCGCCTCCCCCTGTGAGCCAGGATCAACGACGGAAGGGCTTCCGTGTCTCGCAACACCCACCAATGGCAGTGCGTTGTATGACATGTTGAGAGTTCGCAAGTTGTGGAAAAGCTTCGATATAAGTGGGATAATAGTCTCGTTCGTTCGCGAGCTAAGATTTCCCCGCGAGACAGCGATTGTATCCGGCAGATTGCAGTTCTCCAGATCCAGCTCTTCCAAAGGTTTTTTTCCATGAGCCCAAGTGAAACAACGGTCCCTGGGGCGGCGGTTGATGAGAATGAAAGTGAAAGTTCGAATTGGAAAATGACTGCGCTATGATGAGTGATAGAGGGTTGGGATTGTGTTGAAAGGAGTGAAATACATCACGACGTCACTGCGCGTTTTGCCGCGCCATCACCACGCACAGCAATCAATGAATAACTAATTAAAGGCCAACTTAAATGCAGTAGTTTTTAGTGCTCAGTACTCAGTCCCGGATATACGAGACTGAGGCGCGTTTTCTTCCACTATTCTATCTCTTCGCTTTTACTTATATCTCACCGTAGATTATTTTAGGTTACCCTTTTAACAGATTGGAATTGTGATGTCAGTTGTCGGGCCTGCCGGAGCCACGAGGAGTGCGGTCGCTTAGTAGTAGTGCTTGTATTGCTCTTCGGCAGGTATACTGAGCTTCGGGAAAACACTGTGAGGCTTAAGTCGTCGTTCTTGCATGTCTGGGACGTTCAATTCGGCCTAGGACCTTCGACTATGATGCGTCATGCGGAAAATCTGCCATAGTAGACCTTTTCTCAGTTAAGGGAGGTAGACACGAGTTACTGTCTTGGCTTGATCGCGGGCTGATTTTCTTCCCCATTGACTTTACCGCTAACCGTATCACGCTCATCCATGCGAGGAACGCCTAAGTCCGCCGACTATTTGGCGCGCAAGACACCGGCGGAGGAAATGCACTACTGGGATGGAGACGAGATAGAGATGCGGTTGGGGGAACTAGTGCGTCAAACGCCCGATGGCGAAAGTCCCTAGACTATATCAACTGTTGCACAACATGCTCAGGAACGACGAGGAGTCTTCAAAAGGTCAAACGCACTGTTGCGGCTTTGAGGATCGAAGATCTGGCAAGGAAATAAATAGAGTTGGAGTAATATCTCAATGCTCACCGCTGTGGTTTACATAGTGTCTTGGCTTCATGTACCTGCGATACGTTGACAATGGTTTGCAGGAAAGACTTGCATTTTCTGCACAGTCCGCCTTCTTGATGGTGACAACGGGCTCGATACCAGTTCAATAGTAAATCTGGCCAGGTGGAGGAGAATCAGCCGAAGTGAGAGATTTCCCAGTCCTTCCATTCCCTTCAAAGGTCATGCCTGATTACTCGTGAACTCCGAGTCGCGCGTTCATGGCGATTCACAGCAAATAGAGCGAGACAAAATGAAGTATATTTGTCTTACACGATGTGCCCAAACTTGAATACTATGGATGGAGATAGATAATATTCCTGGAATAGTGCTATTTCACTGGCTGTTATCGTCCAATGGCTGACTGGTGGACGGAAGTAAAAAAGGATCACAGATAGGAGGCTGGAGCTTTGTGTAGTTTGTCAGGCATCGCTGAGAAGAGACCAAGAGAACACACCTCTGATGGAATAGAGGGCATAGTAGACTTGGGAGTGGGTCCGGGCAGTGAGGTCAGTGCCAGGCTAATACTCTCTGGGCCCTTGAGACGTTTATGATGCGATGTCTTGGGGACAGATTCTTGGCGAGATCGTTTCTCCTTGTTTGTCCAATTCAACTTCCATCCTGGATAGGTGTCAGTGGCGATCTGCTCGGCCTTCCAATCAAGCTCGCAGTAGCTGAGTTCTGTAAAGCGAGACGCCATCTCATTGTAGAAGACCCTGCGACTCATTGCATCAGCCTCTCCCCATGAAGCAAACTGTTTTCCATTATCAACAAGTCCAATGAAAACAGCCCTTGCATGGTGACGCATCTCTGTCGCTCGATATCCATCAATGACTGTGCCATCCTCCGTCTGAATGTACCGCATAGCAACATTAATCCCCATGCGAGAGCGACCTTGACCGCGTTGGGTACCTGCCACATCCTCTTTCTCGCTCTCTTCATTCCTGGTCTTGGTGCTGTGATCAGGTGCTGCAGCCATCCATTGGTGTTTGTACCAGTAATCAATGTGCGGGAAATCCTTAGGGTCGAGTTTATCGCGCTCTACTTCACGAGGAGTAGGTACCCGCCCTAATAGAAGCTTGTATGACAACCTAATTTACAACGTTCAGACAGCGAAGTACTCAAGAAAAGTGGATACCCACTCGAGCGTTTGGTACTTGGCCTGCCAGATAGTCAGTTGCTTGGAGAGTTGAACGTTTTCTCGTTGAAGAGCATGATATTGTTCCCCGCTAACATAATTCTGGCCCACCGTACCAGGATAACTCCAGTTACCCTCTGTTGAAGACCAGCTCTGTAATAAATCGTTAGCCATACGCCTAGATTATCCTTTGTCCTACATACCGCATTTGAAGTGGTGCCATAAATGCTCTGTGGCCTGGAATAAGCGGAGCTATCTGAGCTTTCAAAGCTCGACGAGTGAAGCATCTGGGTCGATTGGGCCCCGCCGGAAAGATAGGTTGCATCAAATGTTTCCGTAACATAGGAACAAGGGGCAGGACTTGCTACGCCAAGGTGTGGCTCAAACGTTGGGATATTCATGAAGACGGTCGTTTTGGTTCGCGTTATTTTGTAGCAAGATGATGTAAGCATATATACATATATAGACTACAACGGAGTTACGGCATGCAGCGTATATACGTGTGGAAGACAGACTAGAAAAGTCCACTTGTGGCCATAAGTATAAGTAAAACAGTATCACCAATCTCGAGACACGCTATTTGTGAACAACATCCTGCATCGGAGCAGATTCCTGATAGCTCTCCAGGTAGTGGGTTGTTGCGTCGCGGAGCACACCCTTGCTTCCCCGACGAGTCTTTGACGGACGAACTCGGGAATCCAGTTCTTCATGGGGTCGCTTTGCGGATGGGGTGAAGGCATAGACAGAGGGCATGTCTTTGTCAATTTGGGCATACATTTCGAGCGCCTCGATCAGGATACGTCGGTATTCAGCATGTGTCGCAGCATTGGGTTGCTCAAGGTAGGGATATCCATTCCAGGTTGCTTTGATTAGTTTTTCGAGGAACGGTGCAAAATCTTGCCAATATTGGGGAAGACGAGGCTTGATAAGAGATCGGAATGCCTCCAGCGTTCCCGACTTAACAAAGGCTAAATTTTCACGATTGCCGGTGGTAAACCAGTCGTTGAACTTAATCCTGTCATCGCCCTGGATCGGTTGACGAAGCATCCCGCCAGGACCAATTGTATAGTGACAAATGGTTAGCATGGAGTTGAGGAGTGACTCTAAGTCATGGCCTGGTTGGTGAACGAACCCAGCTTGGGGGTTCAGCACCTCAAGTGCCATGTAAGGCAAAGTTCCCTGAGCAAGTAGTGAGTTAGGGTCAGATGTCATGAGAGTATGCCAGATACGCGTACCGATGTTTGGTGGCCCTTATTGTCCTTGTAGCGCATAAAGTCACAGTCAATCAGCATGCCGGCGGCTTCAATAGGCTCCAGCGTGCCATCATAGTTGACGGATACCGTAGCCGAAGCCGGGGGTAGAACAGGGGGGTTGGCTTGGTCATGAGGTAAACCAAGCATGGGCATGGAATTGTCCTCGCGGTCGTCAGCGTCTTGGCCATGTTCGTCGTTGGGACCGGGATCATTAGTAGAGGCATTTATATTGGATGCTAAAAGGCGAAGTCGAGCAGGTGAGTCTTCAAGCGAGCAGTCCCAAACACGGTTGATCAAGATATTATTGATAGAGATATCGCCATGGATAACATTTCCTTTTTGGGAGAGGAACTCCAAGACTGTCAAGAACGTCATTTAACTTCCCTAGTTTACGCAAATAAGACATACAGTTTACGATATCAAGCATGACGCCGACAAATTCGTATTTCGAACGGAAGGACGTGAGCGGATCCCCTATAGGACCTGTGACGATTCGTCTTTGGACGCGGTTGGGAGGCTTGAGCAGGATGCCACGAATCATGTCTGTGCAGCATACACAATCCTGACCAACGTAGTATTGGGGATAGGCGTGCTTGAAAAGTCGCCCATCACCGTCTTCGTCGACTACCTTCTTGATATGCTTAATGAACTCGATCTCTGAGGTTGTGCTGACCTGTTGAATCCACGAATCTTTCAATACATAGAAGGAACCATGTTGGTCCTTCACAATCCATACCCGGGTCCCGCGACCATATAGAATGGGTGAGCTGTGAAGCAGCTTGACGACTGCAAACCGGTGCTTGGCGGAGCTGATGGAACCGCGTTCAACCCCATTGACGGTGATATGTGTGATGTCACCTGTCTCGGGATTGACCTCAACGGATGGATCGCAACCAAGGGTTTCTGGAGACGCAAAGGAAAAGGCGAATATAATACGAAGGAAGTCGAGAGCGTGATACTGCTCCATCGACACCAGTTCGGTGTGAGTTATACCCGCACGGTCCACGACAGCGAATATGTACTGGAGCTTCTCGGCTTCGCCGAATATGCCGAGAGCGCAGGCAAACTGCCTCTGCGGTTGGACATCGAACATACATGCCGCCTTCTGTGAAATTTGCCGAATTACATCCCTGACTGGCGCCGACTTCGTAACCTCAACAATTGCCTCGATATTGCGCCATTGGAGACGTTCGTCTCTATGGCTACCATGCAGGAGGCCCCGGTTAACGACGGATATGTCAGGTTTCCTCAACATATAACCCCCAGCGGGCCCTTTCGTGGCAGTCCTGGAGTCAAAGCCGCGGTCGGCACTTCCAGTTTCGCTAGCGCCTGTGTTGAGGTTGTGAGTGGCGGCTAGGTTGTTGCTGATGTGATTGAGCCATATCCTAACATCGACCTCTGTCATTGCTGTAGGACGGCGGGAGAGGGTCGAAGATTTTAAATCCCATAACTTCTCGCAACTGAAGATGCTGGCGTGCGAGAAGGCGACAGGAAGTTTGGTATCGGGGAAGACATGCATACAAACCCATTCTAAGGTTCCAATTGCCACCTTCTCCGGTCTCTTAAGGAAACTGTTGATGTAAGCGCTATTCACGCTTCGACGAAGCTTTTCAGATAAGGGCGGTGGTGGTGGTGGTGGTGGTAGTAGTGGTGGTAGTGATGGTGATGGTGATAGCGGTGGTGCCCCATCCGCTAGAGCCAACGGAAGTTCCGTATCAATATATTTACGAAACTTGGAGGGATTGCCTAGGACAGAGAAGCTGTGAGCCTCGGGGAGAGTTGGAAAGATATGAGCTGGTGGTGTGGAGGCTGAAGCTGCATGAGGTGTAACGTTCTGTGTGCCAGTCATGGTAGACTCGTATACGATACTCTCGTCAAAACTTGAGACTGAGAAACAGGTTGAGTCGCAGATAATAGCAGGGTCGTCGATGTAGCGAAGATACGCCATTTTGCAGGTCGAAGCTTAAATAGTAGCTGTGTTAAGGTGGAAGCCTAGCCATATGATTATGTAAGGGAAGAATTGAACAATAATGCATATAGTCCGCTGTCGCCTATATCCAGACCCGGCTTCCACTAGAAAGAAATTGTCCCTGCAACAATCAAGACGAGAAGGTTTGGGGTACCATTGCCACTACAGATCGGAGATCGGATCCATGATAAATCGATAAGTTCCTAAGAATCATCGATGCATCCTTGGGCTGATTAAAGTTGGTCAGAAGCTGTGAGAAGATGTGGTTCGGGCTGACGAGATAGCCAGTGCCCCCTGAATCGACAATGGATAAAAATGCACCTTAATAGATTGTAGATAACCAAATGAACGAAGCTTCAATGACATGACATTTCATGACACATGAACGTTTGAATTTGAACCTTAGTATTACTCTGGCATCATGACCTTGCCACCTGCCCATCGAGACCAGACCTGCCTATCGAGACTAGACCGTGCCCATCGAGACCGGACCGCGCCCATTGTGCAATCTTTGGGGATTTAGGATCCATTTGATTGTGAGTTTATCGTTGAGACAATCCGAAAGTTGAAGAGCTTTGATAAATTCAGCGGCCCGGCCCACGTGAAGAGAACTGATAGTTTCGCTTTCAGCCCAAGCTTCCAAATCATCCACTGAGTCGCCAGGATCTGTGTGAGGAGGTGCATCAGAAGCAACCGAGTTGCATGACGGGTCAGGTTCACATCTCTGAAGAGCCAGTGGTATCGCGATGGACCTTTTATGGAATTAAGTTTGGCGGGTTCCCGAGTTGAAAACGTTTGGTCGGTCGCCATTAGTAAATGCTTTCGCCGTTATAGATCTCAGAACTTCATATTGAAAATGTACAACACTCACTACCAGAGGGTGAGTATGATGAAGGCGGATGTGTACTTGCATCGACGACCGGTAGCTTCAAGTTGTCTGAATTTAGTATGTGTTTCTGATTTGGGACTTCACGAGAAACCGCACGCAGTCGCATTAGGCATGTTGGGCAACATAGATTGTATTGCAACACCTATGTACAAATGTGAATTACACTGACCCACGACTATCTGAATTCTGTCCCAGTAAATCGACAGAAATCCCGAGGCTTCACCCATGCCGGTTGAGCAATGCAATCAAGGCACGCAATTCGCTTGGCCTCGCTCTGACTCAACATAGCTGCAAGACCCTGAAAGACATAATTCAGTAAATATTAGAAGTGCCGCTCGTCGTCGACTTAATCCGCCCTTCTTTAACTTACCCCGCCCTTATCATGCCTGTTGGAACCCGTGCTTCTAACTCTCAAAAACATCCTGGCCTTGTTGCGTTATCTCCTAAAGCGGAGAAAGCAAAGAGACGGACCAGAGAAGAAATGGAGTTTGCAAGAAAGGAGAAGGAGGCCGATATGGCCCGAAAGGAGGCTCATAAAGAGGCTAGAGCGCTTGAAAAGAAAAACGCCATGTTAAAGCTAGCCTTGACGGAACTTCAACAGGAAATGACTCATTCCAAGGAAGAAGCCACTTATCCCCGTAGCAGGATAGGTTCGAATTCGTATTACGCCTTGGTGCTGGTAGCGTTGGCTAAAATGTCAAAACAGAGAGCGAAAAACCAGAAGGAAGCAAGAGAGAGCACGGACAACCACCCAAAAAAAAGAAAAAGCAAGATCTGGCCAATGACATGGAGGTCACCGATGGCGCTGACGACAGAGCACAGTCCATGGAGGTCAATAGCATGGACGATGGAGATATGACACCAAAGCCCAGATCCAAGAGATCTCGGGCTGCTAATGGCATCACAAAAGAAATGGGTAAGTAAACAAACCCTCTTCACGCCAGTGTTACTTACAAGGTTAGGTGCACTGCTCTACCAGTTGGACAATGGGGTTTCCAGCAAAGTAGAGACGCTTGAAAGCGTCAGACCTAGACCGGTCCATAGAAGGAAACCTGAGAACAAGAAAAGTGAGTAGAAGAAATTACATATATATCCGGCCCGATTGATTAAGCTGCCAAAGACGAAGTTGCTTTTGACAAAGGCGAAATGCAGGTGGACGACTGTGAGTATTTCACGTTGTCACAAAAAACACCAATCATAGCATTCATGTTACAGTGCTAGCATTCAAGGAAGATCCAAAGACTCCGGTCCCAAATAAACGAAATCAACTTGGGAAAAATGGTAAGAATTTATACGTCACAAGCTGAATAGCATGAAGCTTACTTGATGACACTTCATAATTGAAGTGGCTGAGACAGGTGGCGATACTGACTCGCCATCCAGCCTATCAAGCAGTCCCGATGGAGGAATTGGGCAAAAAAGGCTAAAAAGGACATACGCCTTCATCCAATCCGAAGATGAAACTACGGAAGTTGCTCCACCAGGCATGCACCGGCCTGTTCAATCGGACGGCGGTCACGATTCTGACTTCTTCGACCTCTCCAAGTTGGCTGCCACCAAGCAGTCGGTGTCCAAGCTTGACAGAAACTCAGTAAATGATCCTGGAGCCCATGATCTGAACCAACCGCGTACTACCGCTGATACAGGTAGACAAAAAGGTGGAGAGCCGCGTTGTCCATCCGTGACGGTCTCTGAGTCAGAGCATTCGACACTGGATGAATCAGAGGCCACAGGATCCCCAGTACCCAAGCGCCTAAAGAAAGTCCAAGATGATCCCAATGAGTTCAGGAAACAGATTGATGCAGTGAAGGAACGGTTGAAGGCAAATATATCGAGGGGATTAACGGCGACCAGCCTGTTGTTGACGGAGTCGCAGCATGTGATTCAGTCGGATGACGTCGCATCAGATCCCAACCTGAAGTAAGTACTGTCGTTCTCACGAGTGTTGAATTATCAATGCTGAGGTCCTTGCTTTTTTCTCAGCCAGGCTGCAAATCGGAACGGTAGTCGGCATGCTAAGGTCCCACAGGATGTGCCAGCCTTCGAAGAGGATCAAGAAGTTGAATGGCAGGCCATGCTTTCGAGCCCTATCAAACATGGGAAACGTATCACAAATGAGGTGCGCCCACTGACCCCGGACTCCCGTGTTCGAGTCGACTCTAACTTAGCTTTCGTAATAGGCTCTTGTTACGATCACTATGAAAGAGACTCGAGACAAGTCGAAGAAAAAGCCTGCTAAAGCCAAGCAACAAAAAGCTGATTCTGCTGACGAGATGGGTGCCTCTGATGATGCCAAAGGCATCACGGTGAAACATCGTGGGAGGCCTTCGTCGAGGAGAAATGATTCAGGGCATCAGATAAAAAAGGAATTAGATCATGTATCTGAGGATTCTGCGGCAGAGACCTTGGAACCGATCGACGCCAAACCCAGACAGAGACGCAAGCGTCCGACTAACCTTTCTAATCTTCCTGAAGCTATCAAGAAGGACAATAACCTCTGGAAGGTCACTGTCCTTGGCGCATATCGTGCTTACATTGCTTGTAGTGGTGAAGTATGGACCATAAATGATAGCACGGCCTTGGAGTATCTCCAGGCAATTTGGAATCATTTTGCAAACAAGAATCAAGCTCAAGAATTCGCTCGACGTGACCCTGTTTTGCCTCTGGTTCGTACGACAAAAATTGTTTGAGTTTTTTGCTAATGGTGTGGAAAAGTTAAAACAGAAGATGAATGATTGGCGCCATAAGTTTGTAGAGCATTCATTTTTAGCACTCCGAACGTTTTTCGAAGGACACAAGGATGAGACGATCGAGCAGCGAAAGGCGAGGGTGGAGCTTCAACTTGAAAACAAGAATTTTGTGTATAGGACCTTAGAAACCAGCAACGAGGGGATGGTAAGTGTTATATTCACGACATTGGATATGTGATTATGGTAACCTTATAATACTACTAGGTTGTCCGACGCAGTGGGCCGTTCTTCAGTCAACTTGTTTTGCAGACTTTCGCGTATCACCTGTCAGTGGTCAACGGCAAGAAGTACGATGTTCCAGGCCTACCGCCACCGGAGAAGCCAAGAGTTGCTATGGCGCTAGCAGCTTCAGCTGTACGTTGATTGATAGGTCTGATCTCAAATACAGGATTAATGGAATTTACTTCTGTGTTTCAGGTTGAGCGGGCGTTGACGTATTGGAGGGATGGGATTCTGCAACCATCACCTGAGAAAGGTTTTCAACTTAGCTCGCAATATGTTGGGTCAAAGGACTATTCATTCTCTGCCGATAACTGGTCAAAATCTACCGGGTACTTCATGAATCAGCTTAAGAAATTGGAGAATGATACAGCGAGGTGGAACAAAATAAACGAGGCTGCCAAGGCCTATCTCAAACCCCGTGCTCGAAAGGCTTCCAACGACGGAAGCTCTGGCGCAACGGAAGTCGACGGAACCCAAGATTTGGAAATGACTTGGGAGGATTAACATAGTACAAGGATGGAATACTTTATACAAGTGTTTGACTGGCGCTCCAACTTTCAACTCACAATTTTATACCCTCTTCAAGTTCTGGAGCAGATTGGTTTCTATTCTTCCTTCTCCGATGTGCTCCGAGACTTTTCTAGTAGCTGCTCTTTATAACGTTTGAATAAATGTCATCTCTGCTGTGCAATCAGAGCGTTACGTGTCAACGTTCGTTAGTGACCGCCTGTGGTTCATTCATGATCATATGCTTTCTACGAAGGTAATGCCAAGACGCCGGTGCAAGCTAAACCCGGGCGGCCCACAACGCTATGTGGATTTTATCTTGGGCCAGCTCCCCTTACACAGAATTGAAAGCGACACCTGCGTTGTTGAAGATCGGACGAGGACGACGCAGAGACTTTCGTTTGCCGTTCGTGAGTTATGCACTTTCGCTACTCCCCGTCTCCTGTTAGCGCCTAGTCGTCAATCTACTCCCGAAGGGGCAGCCACACAACGTTCAGGCACACAATATGCAGCCTGATACTGTCAAGCGGCATAACTCTGTCAACCTGACTCAGTGCCTACGACTCACGCGCTACCAACAGCCTTTGGGTGACATTGAAGGTCGAGCGAGGACGACTCAGAGACTTTCGTTTGCTGCTCATGAGTTACGCGCTTTCGCTGCACCCAATCTGGCCTGACTCTTATCAAGACCAGGACTCAAGGGTTAGGTTTATAGTCGACTTAGTAGGCCATACTTATGACCTAGGGTTAAGGTTAGGTCATTCTTTCAAGTTTCTGAATTCGTCTGCGCAAGCCATATTTATCAGGTTAAGTGTCCAGTGCCTCTTGCTAAACGTCATGAGATGCCCACAGGCGCGCGAATTCGCCCGTGCAGTGGAAAGGAGCAGGCCGTGCTCATCAGGTTAAATTGAATCGTTCCACCGTCATGAGACGCCCACAGACGCGCGGATTCGCCCGCGCAGTCAAAAGGAGCAGGCCGTGCTCGTCAGGTTAACTTGAAGTCTTCCTTTCCGGTTTCTACCTCTTGCCAACCGTCATGAAACGCCCACAGACGCGCGGATTCGCCCGCGCAGTCAAAAGGAGCAGGCCGTGCTCGTCAGGTTAACTTGAAGTCTTCCTTTCAAGTTTCTACCTCTTGCCAGCCGTCATGAGATGCCCACAGACGCGCGGATTCGCCCGCGCAGTCAAAAGGAGCAGGCCGTGCTCGTCAGGTTAACTTGAAGGAGGACGTACGGGGAACAGTGGAGGAATCCGAGTCCGCGCATCCGGATGCGTGACATATTTTGGATCCGGCAATTACCAGCGTTAGGTAAAACACGTATCTCGTCAACTTGTGGGTTGTGGGCCACCGCATTGCGTGGCAGGCACTTTGATCTCCAACTTTTGCCATACGAACGACGACGGCGGCCACAGCCAGCTAGGCGCCTGTCGGATCATTCTCCAAGCATTCACCTTTACAATCCCACTCCCCACGCTCTCCCCCTCGACCTGCGCGCCAAGAGCCGCACTGCAACCCGCAGTCGTCCATATCGCAACCAGGCGTTGCCTACAGATTTTGACTCCCACAACAATGGAGCGAATGATGAAAGTTGGAACTGGGATCCAGGTCGAAAGCCTGTTTAGCAACGTTGTTGAAGGCTTAGCCTTTCTTGTTTGTTCTCGTCGTTTTGGTCCTACGATAATCCCAACAACTTCGCTTTAGCTCGAAAAATCGATCTTGCACCTTGACTTGAAACCGTGGAACGTACTGCTGACATGGGATGAGGGGAAATTGATGTAAGTAGCCGATCTCAATGAGATTATATAGTGACTCGCTTTATCCGAGACTCAGAGCCATGCTATCTGATTTCGGAACGTCGAGGGATAGGATAAGCACCTCACGGGTGCGATCTGGCAACACTGGAACCTTGGAATATTGCTCTCCAGAAAGTTTACCCTCTCTAGGCTTCTTCGGCAAGTAGACTCCGAAGCTGACATGTGTCTCTCGGCATGATTCTTGACAAAATGCATGCATTTTGCTCACGGACATATTCATCGTTGCGTGGACCCGTTCAGTGTGCCTCACAAGCGGAATAACTGGGCCACAAGTACTCCAACCCAATCTGCCAGTGGTAGCCCAGAATTCCTTCATCTCTTATCCCTGCCGGGCTTGTCGCTATACGACAAACGCTCAGTTCCTGCTCAGCGGATGCGTGCAGCATCTTTCATCATTGCCTCCCCGTTGCCTCTGCCTTGGCCCGAGTCCTCCCGATCCCTCCAATCGCGGTGTCCTTCGCTTCTTCTATTTCGTCGCTGACTGCCGGTATGTGCTCATGATACTGGAACCATTCCCACAACATTACGATGCGGAAATTAGCTCTGTGAGACTCGTGAAACCCTGTCATGTTGATCTCAATTACACTAATGACACTCGCATTTTCTTAGATGTTGTCTTGCGGTAATACATAACATCTCAATGACCTGTTTCATAGCTCGCAAACATTGAGTCCGGTGAACTTCAAGTCAAGATTACAAAGCTGTGCAAAATACACGATGAAGTGGTATTTAATAGCATGCGGCTCTCGCTCCTAATAATACGGCAATTACATATACATATCTAGCTATCGATAGAAAAGTTCCGGAGAAATGTGAAGCCGCATGGAAAAATAACCTATTTAAATAAACAAAAAAGGAACTACGAATATGAGTGAAGTATTGTTTTGGTGCGGCTCACGCTATGCAAAGGGCCAAAGCTAGGACTAAAAGAGGGAAGAATGAAAACTCTGGGTTACAGGCTTCAGCCATCATCATAGATCCACATAAAAGTAGGATATTCATCCGAGGGGAGATACAGTTGATGTTTCTAGTGCTGCTGCTGAATGTTGAAGAACTTGTGGTAGGACATGAGATGAAACGACGGCCCATCATCGTCATCGTCGGCAGCGTCGGGATACTGACGGGACCCGGAGGTGGCCGGGAGGAGAGGATGCGATCCGAATCACCGTGAACCTAGACCCCAATCTTCATTACTTCCAACTTGAATCTCCTGCTATGTCCCATGCTCGAACTGGTGAGCGTATTCCCGCACTTGTCGTCCTCGTACTCCGGTGAACGTTCAGCAGCTCGTCCTGACCATAAAATCTGTATCGCACGCGTTGGCTCGCGGAGAACCGCGGTGGAACGGAGCAATTGAAGAGGGTGGTATTGTGGTGTCTTGCGTACCGGCGAGGCTTGGGGAGGAGAAAGTGGTAGTAGAAGTGGTGGCTGACGCCGATGTCGAAGTTGCATTTGCATTTGGATTCGAGCCCATGGTTGTGGTAGAACTCGGATTTGTGGGGGCGGGGGAGGCGCATATATATGGTGACAATTAGGGCGACAACGGTAGTCCCTGTTGCGGTTGCTGCATGATCTGCGGGGAGTGGGCGAGGAAGGGGAGTGGGCGAGGAAACGGAGAGGACAAGTATAAGGCATAGTAGAGGTTCGTCTCGACTTGAGGTTGAATGAGCAGCGATGCCATTGCTTGTCGTAGTCACCTTCTAGACTATGAGTTGGGCATGCGTTCGCGTTCCGTCACTCTTGTTCTCCTCGACAGCAACCAGCCCATTAGTAACGTTTCATTAACCACCCAGATCAGATGTTCAGCCTTGTCCCGTCACCCGTGTGCGGGGGTGACAATGACTACAGGGAAGCCTGAAGGCCAAGCCTGATCTCGATCTCGATCATGCTGGTGCGTGGCACCCGACGATGTGCACGTTTTTCCGAGTGGCTGGACGTGTACGGAGTGTAGCCCAGACCACTGATAATCCGAGAATGTGCGAAGTACTGGTTCAGAAACTCGGCCGGAAGGAAGTTGCGGAAGAGTATGGTTTTGTGGGTATTGTTGGACATGGATATTGGGGTTGGGGTTGTGGTGGCAGCTGTGGCCAGCATGATGATATGTTTCAGAAGGAGGGGGGGCGGTTGGAGAACTGTTTTAGTCGTTAGCGGAACAAACTCAGGTTCCGAGGTCGGCTGAACATGACGTGCTGCAAATTCTTTTCTTTCATCAGTTCGAGTCTTTCTTCCAACGTTCGAAGGGTGTCAAGATGAATGAGATCGTAGGTCATGCTGGTAACGGGTAAGATGGGCGAACGAACGAACGGAAGAGTGACGGACTCTAGGCCTGTGTCGGCATCTGCGTTCATCTCATTGAAGCTGAGCCCAATGAACGGATATTCCTTAAGGCGATATAAGGCGAAGGCCGAGTCAGCACCTCTCTTCGGGGAGCGAGCAATAAAATTAATGAAATGAACATTGTATCAACATTCGCGTGTCTGAATGTACGCTGTACTTGAGATCCGGAGTGGTGAAGAGGCAGAAGGCGATAAGAGAAATGTCAGGAGTTCGAAAGCCGTCGTGTGGCTAAGCAACCCCGAGTTGGTCATGAAAGCTGTCTCAAGTTGAATGGTGTCCTGGAGAAGAGTGATAGTTGTATTCTCGCTACGTAAGTATTCCTGCTACTTACTCAATATCAGAAACCGACTTACCAGTGACTTATTGTAACGTGTCGCGCGTCACGCTGGCAGATCCAGCCCTCATCCGATTCAGTTCTCTATTTAAGAAACGGTGCGTCCCTCCCATCATCCTTACAATTCAGTTCTCATTACTATTCAGATGGTCCGTATATCAGACCCAGAGAAGGTTTCCAAGAAACGCAAACAAAGCGGTGCGTACATCAATCATTGTTGTGCAAGTCGATGGTATACTACCACAATTTTTGCAGGTCGTCAAAGGAGGGACAAGAAGATCATGAGGCAAATGACTGATCCAGAGCTCTGGGGGGAAAGTGTCGTATCAAAAAACAGCCTAAAGACAGGTTTGTCATGCTGTTACTCTCCAGTACATACAGTGTTTAATGGCGGGGCGAGAAGGTCGTAGGCGCGGCAATAGGGGCCAAGATGCGTCGCAGGAAAAGAGGACCAGCAGGGCCGGTCAAATAGAGGAATCCAGGAGCAGGGCCGAAGCGAACTGGCGT
>WNGI01001189.1_pt1 | contig 23526 bp, 19 predicted proteins | sample 5400621 | NCBI WGS metagenome assembly WNGI01 (sample SAMN13153374, study PRJNA577476) | soil metagenome | isolation source: 20 cm soil or saprolite under Garry oak tree replicate 1 | place: USA:California | collected 2016-06-15 | reverse complement strand
CACTTCGACCTCTGGACGGCGCTGGAGGCGCAGGGCCGCTGGTCGGAACTGGAGCGGGCGGCTCGTAGCGTTCTCGAGATCAAGGCCGATCACGCGGCCGCCCACGCGCGACTTGCCCGCGCGCTGACGGCTCAGGGCCGTCATGCCGAAGCCGAGGTCGCGCTGCAGCGGTCGCGGGTGCTTACCGGACGCTGAGCAGCCGCCCGAACTCTTCCAGCTCGCGCTGTGGAACGTCGGGCCGCTGCCGAAGCTGCTCGTAGACTCCCGCGGGATTTTCGTCGATGGCCTGGCTCGCGCGCGCGAAGGTCTTCATGAGCCGGCGCGCCTCGAGGTCGGCCTTGCGCTGGGCGGCACCGCTGGCCATTTTCATCGCGATCGCCATGAAGCGGCTGTCGAGCTTGACGTAGCCGCTGACCGTGCTGCGAATGAGACTCTTCCCGTCGGGGGCCGGCGTCGCTTCGTATTCGATCATCGTGACGGCCTCGCCCTGGATCGTCGGCATCAGCGTCTGCTTGAACTCACCGCGCGCTCGCATGAGTCGTGTGCCGTTCCCGGCGTACACGACCCAGAAGTAGCCTGTTCCGCCCCAGCCGTCGTCGAGATAGAGTCCCCTCGGCGTCTGCCAGATGCGATACCGCGCGAGGCGCAGCATGCGCGTGAGGTGAGTGGCGAACTCTGGATGATCGAGCAGGTATTCGAACACGGGGAGGCGTGCGACGAACGGCACGGCGTCGACGCGCGTGGCGACGTCGGCGCTCTCAGCCAGCCGGGCCACCCGCGCGCGTTCGACGTCGGGAACGCCGTCGGGAAGGTGCGGCACGAGCGCACTCGCCGCCGCCGAGGCCAGCCACGACGCGATCGCCCCGAACGCCGCCACGACGACGACACGACGCGTAAACGCTCTCCGCGTCAGCACGACGTCGCCCATTATAGCCGCTTGACCTCGGGTGCTGCCGCCTGTACCGTCGACCATATCCACGCGGTCCACGCCACGCCTTCCCGGGCAGGAGGCAACGATGGTCGAGGTGCTGTCCCGACGTTCTTCAGGACAGTCGTATGTCTACGCTCTCGTGGACCGTGTCCCTCGACGGTGGCGTCCACCGGCGGCCGGCGTGGGAGGCGGGTCGGTCGTCGCTCAGAGTATTCACGATCTCGTCCTCATCGTCAGTCCCGTCACGAGCCCGTTGGCTCGCACGCTCCGCAGCCAGGCCGTTCACGACGACGTCGTCGCGTCGTTGATGGATGCCGAGGCGGTCGTACCGTTTCCGTTCGGCACGGCCGTCGTCGATCTGCAGAGCTGGGTGGAAGCGCGAGCACGGGAGTTGCGTGCGGCGCTCGTGGCCGTTCGAGGCGCCGTGGAGATGACCGTCCGGCTCCTCCGCCTCGACGCGGGCGTCGATGGGCCACATCTGAGAAGCCTCGCCGAGCGACTCATCGAGCGCGCGGCGCTTCCGCACTGGCGATATCGGCCGGCCGCCAATCCCACGAATGTCGCGGCGTCGTTGTCGTTCCTCGTGCCTCGTGACGAAGTTCCCGCGTTTCTCGCGCGCATCGCCCCGGTCGCCTCGCGGGCGGCAGGACTGGCGGTCGTGCCGACCGGGCCCGCGCCCGCCTATTCCTTCGTCTCGGCCGCTGAGCTCGATCGCGCGCCTGCGCTGGCGCCGGCCGGCTGACTTCTCACTAGTCAGCGGCGCCCGGACACCAGGAGATGGCGCTCGCTGACGACGGCGCAAGCGAGGTGACCGAGTCCGCCCTCGGCGAGCTGGTGTTGCACTTCCTCCGGGGTGAACGCCGCCAGGAGTGAGTTGAAGAAGTCGTCCCTCAGGACCTGATCCTCGTCGCCCGCCGCCGCCACGATGTCGCGCGCCTCGTTCGCTGATCTCGGGCGGAACAGATCCATCACGTGCACGACGCCGCCCGGGCGCACGAGCCGCGCGACGTCGCGCCACAACACGGCCGGTTCCGGCAGGTGATGGAGCAGGCTGTTCGAGATCACGGCATCGAAGCCACGATCGGCGAATGGCAGGTGCGGAAGCCGGGCACAGATCAGGCTGACCCGAGGCGGTCGCTGCCTCAGCGCCTCGAGCCCCAGGGCGAGCATCGGTATCGAGGCGTCCACCGCGACGATCTGGGAGCGCGGCAACGCGGCCACGAGGCGAATCGGGATGTCGGCGGGGCCGCAGCCGAGGTCCACGACACGAGCGTGGGCAGGCATCGGGTGGCGCGCCACGAGCTCGTCGACGAAGCGCTGATTGACCTCGCCAAAGTCGGCTCGAGCGTAGGCAAGAGCCTGTCGGGGATCGGCCGGGTGCCTTGCCGACCGGTGGCCTTCGGGGTACGCTTCCGGCCCCAACGCTGATGGCTCGAATTCCCGTTGCCGAAGTCGAGCGGCTGATGGCGGCGCGCCCCGACGCGACGCTGGAGGCCGCGCTCGGGGTCTTCGAGGTCTTCGCGAGTGGCTCGCTCATCGACGAGGTGTACGTGCTGGACGACGTGAGCGGCAAACGGATCGCGATTGCTCCTACGGCGCTCAAGGACAAGTTCCGGCGGGGGTGACCCATGGCCGTCATCACGATTTCCCACGAGATGGGAGCAGGCGGGCCCGAGATCGGCATGAGCCTGGCGAAGCGGCTCGGCTACCGCTACGTGGATCAGGAGCTGATCCAGGACGCGGTCCGGCGCTACGGCCTGGCCGAGGAGAAGCTGTCGCATCTCGATGAATCGAAGCCGACGCTGTTCGAGCGCTTCGACGCCGAGACGCGGCACTACATCACGATTCTCCAGACGACGCTCCTCGAGTTCGCCGAGGGCGACAACGCCGTCCTCATCGGTCGCGGTGGCCAGTGGCTGCTGCGCGGGATCCCGCACGTCCTGCGCGTGCGCATGGTCGCGCCGTTCGAGCAGCGCGTCCGGCAATGGATGAAGCGCACGGCCGAGGTGACGGGCGAGATGCCCACGCAGCGGGCGGCGACCGACTTCGTGCGGCGGGACGACAGCGAGCGGGCGGGGCGCATGCGCTATCTCTACGAGGTGGACATCGCCGACCCGTCGCTCTACGAGATCGTCATCAACACCGAGAAGCTTTCCTACGACGCGGCGGTCGAGATGATCGAACGCGTCGCCCGTCATCCGAACCTGGCCACCACGGACGCCGGCCGCCAGGTGGTGGCATCGCGTGCACTCGCCTCGCGCGTGCAGGTCGGCCTCGCCATGCATTCGGAGACGCGCCGCTATCGGTTCACGGTCGAGGCGCAGGGTGGTGTCGTCACGCTGGAGGGAACGACGGCGCTGGAGCGCGCTGTTGACGTCGCCCGCGACGTGCCAGGCGTGAAGCAGGTCCGGACGCGACAGCTGGAGATTCCGCCGATCCCGCCGTTCGTGGCCTGAAATCAGCGCCCGGCCGTCGGCGTGTCGGGCGCCTCGCTCACCTTGAGGTCGACCGTCCGCGACTGCTTGTCGCGGACGATGCCGAGCTTCACCGTGCGCCCGACCTCTGTCTCGGCGGCCAGCCGGTGCAGGTGGTTGTAGTCCTCGACGGTCACACCGTCGAACGTGAGAATCACGTCGTTCTGGTGGAGCTCGGCGGCCGCCGCCGGGCTCGATGGATACACGCGCGAGACCACCGCCCCCTTGGCCAGCTTCATGCCGAGCGCCTGGGCGAGCTCCGGCGTCAACGGCTGCACGGCCACCCCGAGCCAGCCCCGCGTGACCTTGCCGCGATCGATGAGCTGATTGACGATGCGCTTGGCCATGTTGGCGGGAATGGCGAAGCCGATACCCTGGCCGGTGGCCACGATCGCCGTGTTGATCCCGATGACCTCCCCGCGAAGATTGAGGAGCGGCCCGCCTGAGTTCCCGGGATTGATCGATGCGTCGGTCTGGATGAAGTTCTCGTAGCTCGCGATTCCGACATCGGCGCGGCCTGTCGCGCTGACGACGCCGACGGTGACGGTCTGATCGAGGCCGAAGGGGTTGCCGATCGCCACGGCCCACTCTCCGACACGGAGGGCGTCAGAATTGCCGAGGGTGGCCACGGTGACCTCGGCTTCCGGTTCGAACCGCACCACGGCGAGGTCGGTCTTGGCGTCGGTGCCGACGATTCGCCCACGATACTCACGCTTCGAGCTGAGCCGGACGATGACACCGTCGGCACCCTTGATGACGTGGAAGTTGGTGAGGACGTAGCCCCGCGAGTCCACGATGACCCCCGACCCCAGCCCGGGCTGATGGAACTCCCCTCGGTTCCCCGGGCTTCGGGGGCCGAAGAACTGATCGAAGAACTCCTTGAGGAGGGGATCGTCGGCGAACGGCCCGGGTGACGCCGAGGGGCGCCGCGCCCGCGCAACCTGCACGGTCCCGATGTGGACCACGGCTGGCCGGACCCTCTCGGCCACGGTTACGAACGCCGCCTGGAGGGCGTCTGCGGTGTTCAACGGATGGGCAACCGACGGCTCGGGACCTCGCCTGGTCGTCCAAATCGCATGGAGCCAGAACCCGGCGCCGATACTCGCGAAAACGACCGCGAGGGCGACGAGGCCACGCGCTGATCTGAGCGTCATAGCGCCACCAGGTCCCAAACGTCCTAGTGCGGCCGGATCATAGGCGTCGCCGGGGCCAAGTGTCAAGGAAAGTATTGCAAAACTTGTGCATTTTTCTTGACCCTCTTTCGACGAAAAAGCGAGAATGACATATTGTTCGACGCCGCCTGCCGTCATAAAAGGCACTGTTCATTACGGGAAGCGCTCTGCGTCGTCCTGATCGTTTGTCTCCTCGCCCCATCACTGACGGCTGCCCAACCCGGGACGGCACCCGAGCCCAGGGCGCCCGGGATTCCGCAGAGTCAGCCGATGCCCGCGCTCGCCACCCCCTCGGACACCCTGGTGAAAACTCCCGGCGGCCCCACCGTCCGCCCGGACCCCTGCTTTCAGGGAGGCACCGGCACAGGCGTCGGCCGCATCGTATCTGGACCCGACTATCGAGTCGGCCCGGGTGACGTGGTCGAGGTCCAGTTCGTCGGTCGGCTCGACGTCACCCGCCAGCAGCTCGTGGTCGACCCCGAGGGCGTGATCAGCATCCCCCCGATCGGGACCGTCAAGATCGGCGGCCTCAGCCTGAGAGAGGCGAACCGACGCGTCGCGGATCATGCACGCCAGCTCTTCCGCTTCGGCGAGATTTCGCTGGCCGTCGTCACGGCCCGTTGCTTCGAGATCGTCCTGTCGGGTGAGGTCGATCGGCCCGGAGCCATCCAGGCTTCGGCCGTTCGCCGCGTCCACGAGATCATCCTCGCCGTCGGTGGCATTACGCCGCGTGGCAGCCTGCGCCGCGTCGAGGTCACGCGCGGCAAGTCGACGGTCGAGATCGATCTCCTTCGCTTCGAGATGCGCGGCGATCTCTCGCAGAATCCGTTCGTCGAGGAAGGCATGGCGGTCCACGTGCCTCCTCGCGGCCCCTTCATCACGCTGGCCGGGGCCGTGCGCCGGCCTGGTGACTACGAGATCGGCCCGCGCGCGTCGCTCCGGGACCTCCTCGACGTCACCGGAGGCCTTTCCCAGAGCGCTGCGCCAACGGAGGCGCGGCTCACGCGGCTCCTGCCCGGCGGCCGCAAGGAGACGATCACGGTCGACCTGACCAAGGCGCTGGCGCGTCCGGCCGACGTTCCGCTGGCTGCGGGCGACCAGCTCTTCGTCCCGTCGCTCACGCTGCTGCAGGACGTGGTCGAAGCGCGCGGAGCCCTGAACGGAACGGCCGAAAGCAGTCGAACGACGACCGCCGGGAAGCCGACGATCGTCCAGCGGTTCGAGCTCGCGCACGGTGATCGTGTGAAGGATCTGGTCGCTCGGGCCGGCGGCATCGCCGCCTTTGCCGACCTCCGCCTGGCGGCCATCGATCGCACCGGGGATGGTGGCCCACGCCAGCGCATCCCGATCGACCTGCATCGCCTGCTCGTCAAGAAGGACGAGACCCAGAACATTCTCCTGGAGAACGCCGACGTGTTCACGGTGCCCGTGGCCGAGGACAAGGTGTACGTCCTCGGCGAAGTGCGGACGCCGGGCGCCGTCGATTTCCGGACCGACCTGACGGCGCGCGAGTACGTGGCGATCGCCGGCGGGCCCACCGTTCGGGCGCGGTTCCAAGGGGCGACGGTCACGCTCCCCAGCGGCCGCTCCTACCTGCTGGCCGAGGCGCCGCCGCTCGAGCCGGGCGCGGTGGTGACCGTGCCCGAGGTGGCGGTGCGCTGGTATCAGGACTACCTCACCATCGCGTCGGCCCTCGCCGGACTGGCCACGGCGTACACCGGCCTGTACTTCATCTTCAACACGAACCGCAAATAGCGACATGTACGAAACGTACTGGGGCCTCAAAGAGCAACCCTTCGACAACTCGCCGAACCCGAAGTTCTTCTATCTGTCGCCGGAGCACGACGAGGCCCTGATCCGTCTCATGTACGCGGTGCGCCAGCGGAAGGGCTGCGCCCTGCTGACCGGCGAGTACGGCTGCGGCAAGACGACGCTCTCGCGCGCGCTCATCCAGCGCGTGGAAGCCGAGCGCTACGAGATCGGGCTGCTGACCAACCCGAGCTGGACAGCGACCGATCTCCTGCGCGAAGTGCTCTACCAGCTCGGCATCGAGTCGCAGGGTACGACGAAGACCGACCTGCTCCATCAACTCAACGACGTCTTCTTTCGCAACTTCCAGGCCGGGCGCGACACCGTCATCATCGTGGACGAAGCGCAGCTCATCGACGACGACGCCGTCTTCGAGGAGCTGCGGCTGCTGCTCAACTTCCAGACCGACGACCGCTTCCTCGTCACGCTGCTGCTGATCGGCTCGCCCGAGCTGGCGGCGAAGGTGCGGCGGCTCAAGCACCTCGACCAGCGGATCGCCATCCGCTATCACCTCAACACGCTCGACGACGCGCACTCCGCCGCCTACATCGCCCACCGCCTGCAGATGGCCGGTCAATCGCGGCCGATCTTCACCGAGGCGGCCGTGAAGCTCATCTTCGACTTCACGCGGGGCACGCCGCGGGAGATCAACAACATCTGCGACATCGCCCTGCTGGTCGGCTACTCCAAGAAGGCCACGACGATCGACGAGCGGATCATCGCCGAGGTGATCAAGGACAAGGTGGGCGCCGGCTGATGGTGCGCATGAGCGACCTCGTCCGCGGCGCCAAGCCGGGCGCGCCGGCCTCGGCGCCGCCCGCGCCTCCGCCCGCTTCCCGTGCGCCGTCGCTGCCCGCCGCCGAAGGGAAGCCGCCTGAGCCGCCTGCCCAGGTCCGGTCCGCCGCGCGCGTCACTCTGCGTCAGGCCCCGGCGGCACCCGTGGAAGCGCCGCCGACCTCGGCCGAGACGCCGACCGATGCGATCGCCCTCTTCGACGAGCTGCAGACCGTGCTGGAGGCGGTGCGCGATCGCGTCCGCTCGGCGCAATCGCCGTCGTGGGACGCGCTGATGCACCTCGTCGGCCGGGTGGTGGATTCACTGGCGGCCTCGGGTGAGCTCTTCTGGGCGGCCAACGCGCCGACCGTGCCGGGCGGCCACGACTATCTCGCGTTCCACCAGGCGTGCGTTGCCATCCTGGCCGTTCGCCTCGGCGCCAACGTGGGATACGACCGCGCGCACCTCGTTCAGCTCGGGCTGGCCGGTTGTTTGATCGACGTGGGGCTGTGGCAACTTCCGGCGGCCATGCTGCGCCGGCTCGACACGCTGAGTGCTGAGGAGCTGATGCAATATCGCTCGCACCCCCGGCTCAGCGCCGAGATCGTTCGGCGCTGGACGCCGCCGTTCGAGGGACTCGTGGACGCGGTGCTGCAACACCACGAACGCGAGCAGGGGCAGGGGTTCCCGCAGGGCCTCGCCGGCGGCAATGTGCATCCGTACTCGAAGATCCTGGGTCTCGTCGACACCTACACCGGGCTCACGGCGCCGCCGTCACTGCGTCCAGGGCTGCGGCCGCACGAGGCCGTGCGCGAGATCGTGCGCTCGAAGAACGAATCGTTTCCGCCGCCGCTCATCAAGGCGCTGCTCAGCGAGATCTCGGTCTTCCCGCCCGGCACGATCGTGCGGCTGAACACCGGTGAAGTCGGGCGGGTGATCGCGGTGAACCGAAATCATCCGCTACGTCCGCGGGTCGAGGTATACGATGCCAAAGGACAGCGCCTGGCCACGCCCAAGATGATCGATCTCTCGGAGGCGCCGTTCCTCTACATCACCGGTCCCGTCTCGGAGGCGACGCGATGAGGCTGGAGGTGGTGCGGTAATGGCGCAGTACGAGATGAACCTCCGTGACTACTGGCTCATCGTCCGGCGCCGCCGCTTCATCATCCTCGCGTCCACCGTGCTCGTCGCGCTCTTCAGCTTCTGGATCGCCCGCCAGAAAGTTCCCGTGTACGAGGCGACGGCGGCGGTCAAGTTCGAACAGTCGACCGCCCTGTCCGGCCTGCTCGTCGAAGTCCTCTCCTACACCAGCGCCGACTCCATCGAGACGCAGGCGACGCTGCTCAAGAGCTACCCGATCCTCGAAGAGGTCGCCCGCCGCCTCGGCCGGCTGCCCGAGACCGCGCGCGGTGAGGCCGTGCAGGAGTCGAAGTCGTACATGGCCGCCCTCGACTCGATCGGCGGCAAGATCCGCACGAGCCGGGTGCCGAGCACCAGCATCCTCGAAGTGATCGCGACGTCCACCAATTCCCGCGAGGCGCGGGACCTCGCCAACACGGTCGTCGAGGCCTATCGGGACTACAACCGCTCCGTGCGCAACGGACGCATCACCGAGGCGCGCAAGTTCATCGAAGCCCAGTTGAAGGAGGTCGAAGGGCGGGTCCGGCGCGCCGAGGAAGAGGTGTGGGCCTTCCGCGAGGCCAACCGCATCATCTCCCCGGGCGCCGAGTCGTCGGTCCTCCTCTCGCTCTTCACGCAGCTGCGCAGCGACATCGAGAAGACGCGGCAGCAGCGCACCGAGCTCGAGATGACCCAGGGGCGCCTGGCCCGCAACGATGCCGCCAGCGTCGCCGAGCGGGTCTTCGTGGACAGCGCCAACCCAGCGCTGCAGCGGTTGCAGGCGACGCAGGTCGAGCTGCTGCTCGAGCGCAACAACCTGGCGCTGGAAGTCACGGATCGCCATCCCCGCCTGCAGGCGCTCGACGACCGGCTACGCGAGGTGCGCAGCGAGATGCGGCGCGAGGTCAACGCCCAGGTCGCCCTGCTGCGCAGTCGCGAGGAGATCCTCAACCGTCAGATGGGCGAGCTCCTCCAGAAAAACCGTGAGGTGCCGTCCATCGAGCTCGGCTTGCAGCGGTTGCAGCGCGACGCGAAGGTCAACGACGACCTCCTCACCCTGCTCAAGACGAAGCACCAAGAAGCATTGATCAAGGAATCGGAAGGCGTGGAGGAGGTCAGCATCGTCCGGCCCGCCACCGAGCCGGGCTCGCCGGTCGGCGGCGAGACGTTCAATACGGTCGTGGTCGGTGGGCTGGTCGGCCTCATGCTCGGCCTCGTCCTGGCCTTCGTGCAGGAGACGCTCGACACGTCCATCGGGACCATCGAGGACGTCGAGACGTATCTGCAGGTGCCCGTGCTCGGTATCGTGCCCCACATCGACGCGCGTGAGACGGTGCAGCGCCTGGTCGAGCGACGGCCGGCGCTGGCCGACATGGAGCCGGAGGCGCTCCAGAGCCACGCGCTCCTCATCACGCACTTCGATCCCAAGTCGCCGGTGGCCGAGGCCTACCGCACCCTGCGCACGAACATCCAGTTCACGCGCCTGGAGAAGCAGGGCAAGATCCTCGTCGTCACCAGCCCCACCCTGCAGGAAGGCAAGACGACGACCATCGTGAACCTGGCGCTCACGATGGCCCAGAACGGTCAGCGCACGCTGCTCATCGGCGCCAACCTGAGGCGCCCGAGCATCCACCGGTTCTTCGGGATCGAGCGCGAGCCCGGATTGTCCGACGTCCTGGTCGGGAACGCGCGCTGGCGGGACTGCATCCGCACGGTCGCCGACATCTTGATGGGCCGGTTCGAGATGGAAGACATCATGGCCTCGCCTGGCCTCGACAATCTGCACATCCTCGAGTCCGGTCCCATCCCGGCCAACCCGTCGGAGCTGTTGTCGACGCCCGCGATGGCCCAGCTCCTCACCGAGGTCCGCGAAGACTACGACGTCGTCCTGATCGATACGCCGCCCGTGCTCCCCGTCACCGACTCCGCGATCGTCGCGGCGCAGGTCGACGGCGTGATCCTCGTCTACCAGGCGGGCAAGGTCGGACGCCTCGTGCTCAAGCGGGCCAAGGCACACCTGGAGTCGGCCCGCGCGAAGGTGTGGGGCGTCGTGCTCAACGACGTGCAGACCGAGATCGCCGGTTACGCCTACACGCACTACTACGGCGAGGAGACGCCGGGCGACAACACGCCGAGCCGCCTCGAGCGCATCTGGAATACCGTGCGCGGCCGGTTCCGCGGCGACAATCGCGCGTCCACGGCGCCCACCCTGCCGACGGAGCAGAGCAACGACTTCCCGATCGACACGGCGATGGACGCGACGGTCGCGACCGGCACGAAGACCCGCCGAAAGTACCGCAACGTCATCGGCGGCGTCCTGCTGCTGGTGGGCCTCGTCGCCCTGATCTCAGCTCTGGCCTGGAAGGCGGGATGGTTCGGTTCGGCCCTGCAGCCGCGCGAGATTCTCCGCAAGAAGCTCGACGCGCCGGCCGAGGTGACTCCTGGCCGCGACGCGACGGCGGCTCCGACGTCGCCGACCGAGTCGTCACTCCCGCCGGCGCTCGTGGCGCCTCCGAGCCCGCCGCTCGCCGCGCCTCCCGCCGTGAGCACGCAGTCAGCCACAGCGGACGAGTCAGTGGCCACCACGCCGACGGTCATCACGTCGGCGGCGACCACACCGGCGGTCGCCACGCCGGGGAGCCCGCCCAGGTCCAGCGCGGCAGCGCCCGTCGCACCGCGGCGAACGACCGCGACGCCACCCGGTGAGCGCTTCGCCGTCGAGTTCGGGCCGTTCCCCACGGCCGGCGAAGCGGAGGGCGTCGAGCGCCAGTTGATCCAGGCCGGTCATCAGACCGTCCGCTTCCGCCAGCAGACGGGCGGCGCGCTCTACGGCGTGCTGATCGAGCGCGTGCCGACGGCCCGAGATGCTCAGCAGCTCGTCACGGCACTGCGAGAGCAAGGGTTGCCTGAAGGGATGATCCTCGGGGGTGGTGAGCCGTTGACGGTGCGCGTCGGTGATCCGCTGCCGCTGCACGGCGCCGTTCAGCTGGCCGAGCGTGTGCGCGGCCGTGGGCACCCGGTCCGCGTCGCCGTGCAGGCTGGCGAGGCTGTCACATTTGTCATCCGCCATGGCAACTTCGCCTCGCGGTCCGAGGCGGAGGAGAAGGCGGAGGAATTGAGCCGACTGGGCCTACCGAACCGCGTCGTGCGGGTCCGGTAGGCCGCTCCACCGCGTCTCGATCATGGCCAATCCGCTCCTGCGCGTCATCGTCTTCGGCGTGCTCCTGGTGGTGGCCACCTTCCTGGTCTCCCAGGGAATCACGGTCGCCCGGTTCGAGTACGCCATCGTCGCCGCCTGCGTGCTCGCCGTGTTCATGTTCGTCTTCCTCAAGACGGAGGCCGGACTCTACCTGGTGCTCTTCTCGATGTTGCTCTCTCCCGAGTTCGCCCTCGGCGGCGGTGGACTGGCCGAGCGGCGCACCATCGTCGTGCGCCTCGAAGACCTCCTGCTCATCGCCATCGCGCTGAGCTGGTTCGCGAAGACCGCCGTCAACAAGGAGATCGGCCTCGTCGTCAAGACGCCGCTCAACCCGTGGATCCTCTTCTATGTCCTGAGCGCGTTCCTGTCGACCGCGCTCGGTTACCTGCAGGACACGGTCAAGAGCGCCGTCGGTTTCATGTACGTGCTCAAGTACGTCGAGTACTTCGTCGTGTTCTACATGACCGTCAACAACGTCCGCGACCGCGCGCAGGCCCGGCGCCTGATCATGGCGGCTTTCGCGACGGCAGCGATGGTGAGCATCATCGGCGCCGCCCAGATTCCGAGCGGGCAGCGGGTCTCGGCGCCCTTCGAGGGTGAAGCGGGGGAGCCGAACACGTTCGGCGGCTATCTGTTGCTGATGATGGCCATCGCCGGCGGCATCGGTCTGGAGACGAACCGGCTGAAGCTGCGAGCGTGGGCCGCCGGCGTGATCGGGCTCATGGCGGTTCCCTTCGTCTTCACACTGTCACGGGCATCGTACCTGGCGTTGTTGCCGTCGATCGGGATGCTCGCCCTGCTGTCCAGCCGTCGAAAGCTCATGGTCGGGGCCCTGGTCCTGGCGGTGCTCGTCTCGCCGATCGTGCTCACGACGGCCGTGCCGGAGCCCGTCAAGAAGCGCATCCTTTATACATTCCAGCCCGAGCGCGGTCAGGCCACGGTGCGCCTGGGCCAGGTCGCGTTCGACCCGTCGACGTCCGAGCGCCTGCTCTCGATGCAGGAAGCCTTCGCGGCGTGGACCAAGCGCCCGCTGTTCGGGTACGGCGTCACCGGCTTTCGATTCATCGACGCCCAGTACGCCCGCACGCTGGTCGAGACCGGGGTGGTCGGATTGGTGGTGTTCCTGGCGCTGCTGTGGGCGGTGTTCCGGGTCGGCCTCACCGCGGCGCGGCGGCTCGAGGATCCCGAGGACCGAGGCCTGGCGATCGGATTCGTGGCCGCCACGATCGGCCTCCTCGTCCATTCGATCGGCTCCAACTCCTTCATCATCATCCGGATCATGGAGCCGTTCTGGTTCTTTGCCGGCATCGTCGCCATCCTGCCCACGCTGCCGAAGGACGCCGAGGCTCCGCTGCCCGGCCCGGTGCGCGCGTTCAGGTACTCGGTATGACGCGATCGCCATCGTGGACGACGCGAGCCCGTCACGTTCGTCTCGTCGTCACTGACGTGGACGGCGTCCTCACCGATGGCCGCATGATCCTGTCCGACCACGGCGACGAGCTGAAGAGCTTCCACACGCGAGACGGCGTGGCCGTGGCGCTCGCCCGCCAGGCGAAGCTGCGGACCGCCATGATCACGGGCGAGACCAGCCCGATCGCCAAGACGCGCGGTGACAAGCTCGGGGTGGACGTGGTCGTGCTCGGCGCCCGCCGCAAGGGCGAGGCGCTGGAGGCGCTGTGCGCGCAGTTCGACCTGCCGTGCACGGCGGCCGCCTACATCGGCGACGACCTCCTCGACATTCCCGCGCTGCAGCGCGCGGGACTGGCGGTGGCCGTCGCCGACGCCGCCGACGAGGTCAAGGCCGTCGCCCAGCTCGTGACGCGCGCCGCCGGCGGCCACGGCGTCTTCCGCGAGGTCATCGAGCGCATCCTGCGCGCGCAGCGGCGCTGGAACGACGTTCTGTCCACGTACGTGCGCGACCACGGCGGGACCGCATGAGGCCCGGGGCGATCGGGGCCGCGACGAGGCCACGTGCGGATTAACTTCCTGGTGCCCGGGCTCGCCATCAGCGGCGGGAACCGCATCATCTTCGAGTACGCCAATCGCCTCGGCGCTCGCGGCCACGCCGTCACGATCGTGGCTCCGACCGAATGGCCGGGCCCGGCGCCGCGTCGCTCGCCGCGCCAGCGACTGGCCGCGCTCGGACGCTACCTGCTGGCCAACCGCCGCGTGGCCTGGTTCGACCTCGACGTGGCGCTCAAGATCGTGCCCAGCCTCGCCGAGCGCCATGTCCCCGACGCCGACGTCACGATCGCCACCTACTGGCGGACCGCCGAGGCGCAGGCCCAGTACGGACCGCGGAAGGGCGTGCCGGTCTACTTCATCCAGGGCTACGAGATCTGGGGCGGCGCGCGCGAGGAGGTCGAGGCCACGTACCGCGGCCCCGCGATCAAGTTCGCGGTCTCGTCCTGGCTGAAGCGCTTGCTGCGCGACCGTTTCGATCAGGACCCGGTGGGCCCGATGGTGCAGGGGGTCAACTTCGAGCAGTTCCACCACGAGGCCCGGGCGATCAACGATCCGCCGCGCATCGGGATGCTGTACCGCGACACGACGTGGCGCGGGACGACCGAGGGCCTGCACGCCGTCGAGCTCGTCCGGAAGAAATATCCGGGCGTGCGCCTCGTGATGTTCGGCCAGGGCTGGCCCTGGATCGAAGCGCCCGCCGACGTCGAATACCACCACGACCCGCCACAAGACGAGCTGCGCAAGATCTACGGGAGCTGCGACATCTGGATCAATCCGAGCTGGCACGAAGGGCTTCCGCTCCCGCCAATGGAGGCCATGGCGTGCCGGTGCGCGGTGGTGACGACGAACGTGGGAACCGAGGACTACCTCGTTCCCGGTGAAACTGCCCTCGTCGTCCCGCCGCGGGACGCCGAGGCCATCGCCGACGCGATCCTGACGCTGCTCGACGATCGCCGACGCTTGCAGGCGGTGGCCGAGGCCGGTCACCGGCACATTCGAACGTTCACCTGGGAACGGGCCGTGCTCGGGTTCGAGCGCGCACTGGAGGACGTGGTACGAGCCCGGCGATGACGCAATCCAGCGCGCCGGCCACGCTGGCCGTCGTCATCGTGAGCTATCGCGCTCGGCAGTTGCTCGCCGAGTGCCTCGACTCGTTGTTCGCGCATCCACCCGCGATGCCGTGGGAGGCCGTCGTCGTGGACAACGCCTCCGACGACGGGAGCGCCGACCTGGTTCGCAAGCGCTATTCGGCCGTGCGACTGCTCGCCAACGACGCCAACCTCGGTTTCGCCCGCGCCGCCAATCAGGGCGCGTCGGCGGCCCGCGCTGACTTCGTCTGCTTCCTGAACAGCGACGCCCGCGTGATGCCGGGGACGCTCGATCGCCTCGTCGCCATTCTTCGCCAGCAGCCCGGTGTCGGGGCCGTGGGGCCCCGCACCACCGGGAGCGACGGCCACGTGATTCGCTCGTGCTTCAAGTTCCCGACGCTCGCCCGCCCGCTCCTCAACGTCCGACCCCTGCGCACCGTGCTCGGCCCGTCGACGCTCGCGCTCGCCTACGAGCCGTGGGATCCGACGACGACGCGAGCGGTGGACTGGGTGAGCGGCGCGTGCCTCATGGTGCGCTGCGACGCCCTCGAGCGTCTGGGCGCTTTCGACCCGGAGTTCTTTATGTACTTCGAGGATGTCGATTTCTGCCGGCGGCTGTGGGTGGCCGGCCGCGCGGTCTGGTACGTCGGCGACGCCGTCGTGGTCCACCACACGCGAGGCTCGACGCTCGGCGTGCACACGCCGGGGCTCTTCCTCATGGAGCAGCGCAGTCGCTTGCGCTACTTCCGCAAGCATTACGGGGTCCCGGGGATGGTGTTCATTCGCGGAGCAATGGGGCTCGCCGCGCTCTGGCATCTGGCCGCGCTGCCGTTCCAGCGCGGCCCTGCGCGAGCCTCCCAGGGCGTGCGCGTGAACCTGGATCTGTTGCGGGAGGCGCTGGCGCCCGCGCGAGGGCCACGGCCGTGAGCGCACTCGGCGCGCAGGCGCGGCTGGCCGTGCGCGAAGTCTGCGCGCTGGCGCCGTCGCTCGGTCTCCTGCCCCCACCGTCACGGCCGGCTGGCATCGCCGCGATCGTCCGTGTCCGCGACGAGGAGGAGTGGCTGGAGCCCGCCGTGCGCTCGATCATCGGCTTCGCGGACCACGTCGTGATCGGCGACAACGGCTCGACCGACCGGACGCCGGTCATCATGCGGGCCCTCGCCCGCGAATTCCCCGGCATCGTCGAGACGCTGACCATGCCCGACGCCGACATCCTCCGCCTCACGAACGCGCTCATCGAGCGGACGCGCCACCGCTTCATCGTCCGCTGGGACGCCGACTTCGTCGCCCAGACGAGCGGGCCCGCCCGCATCACGCGGCTTCGCGACTGGCTGCTCGCGCTGGATCAGCGTCGCTACTACATCGTCTATCCGCGCATGGTGGAAGTGACCGGCGACCTCTGGCACCAGGACCCAACGCATCCTACGCGCGGCGACGCCCACTGCTGGACGGCGTCGGATCACGTCCGCTACACCTACAACCCCCAGGGCTACGAGGCGCCGAAGATCCCGAAGTGGTACGCGGTGCGTGCGTGGGAGCTGCCCTGCTTCTATCACGTCAACGTGAAGTCGGATCGCCGCATGTTCCTGAGCCACCTGTGGAAGCGCTATCTGCTCGATCGCTCACGCCCGACCGATCTCCAGAGCTACGTCGACCGCGTGCTGAAGACGGAGTTCGACGGCCAGGATTTCGGGAGCGCGGCTCGGAGTTGGACGCAGGGCTGGGTGCGCCGACTCGTTCCGTTCGAGGCGACCCGCTATCCCGCCCATCCCGAGCTGTTGCGGCCCGTCCTCGGCCGCCCCCGCTATCGACTGCGCGTGGAGGACGGCCGCGTCGTCGGCCGCGAGACCCTGGAGGACGCGCGCTGACCGCCCTGCTGCGCCGTGTCTATGGACGCGTGCAACGGCACGTGGTGGAGCGTTGGACGGGTGGCCTTCACGCCGGCACGGTCGTGAAGGGCCTCTACCTGCAGTGGACGCTTGGCCCGCGATTCCTGTCCACGTCCGGACTGGCGCTCGACGCCGGGTGCGGTGAGGGCGCGAACTTCGCGCGGCTGCTCGCGCGGCGGCGCCCGGGCTGGCGCTTCGTGGCGATCGACCTCGCTCACGAGGGTACGCGACCAACGGAACCGAACGTTTCGTTCTGCGTGGGCGATCTCCGCGCGCTTCCCGTCGGCGGTCCATTCGACGTCATCTACACCATCGACGTGCTCGAGCACGTCGAGGATCCGCCCCGGCTGCTCGCCGCCTTCGCGGACTGTCTGCGCCCGCACGGAATCCTGTATCTGCACGTTCCCGCCGCTGAGCAGCGTCACTTCCTCCCCGGCGTGGATCGCGAGTACTCGTGGCTCGGGCCGCCCTCGCCCGGCGACGTGCACCTCTACGAAGGCTTCGAGTCCGCTCAGCTCGCCTCGTGGCTGCGGGCGGCCGGCTTCGCCGTCGTCAGCACGCGCCGGACCTTCGGGACGGCGGTGTCGGTGCTCAAGGAGCTGTTCATGCTCGCCGAGGCCCGTCGCGTGCCCGGCGTGGGCCTCGCGCTCCTGCCGTTTCTCGCGCTGGCCGCGCGGCTGGAATGGTGGTGGGGCGGACGTCGCGGAAACGGAGTCGCGATCGTCGCGCGCCGGATGGCCGTGGCCGGTCGGCCGGCCCACGTGAGCGCCGTCGGAGCCCGCGGCTGATGGACTGGTCGTTCCTCAACTTCGCGTACGAGCCGGGGCTGCGTCCCGACAGCGGGGGCTTTCGCAAGCTGTGGGAAGTGGCGTGGGCGCTCCAGACGCTCGGTCACACCACGCGCGTCTTCTATCCGAGGCTGCCGGGCTGGGTACCGCTGCGCGACGTGCCGTCGGCGGCCTATCCGGTCGTCGACCGCGCGGTCGTCCGTCCGCTCACGGCTCACGTATCGATGGCGCTGGCCGCGTTCAGGGCGGCGCGGCAGGCCCGGCCCGACATCGTCTACATGCGGACGCACATCAACCTCCTGCCGCTGCCGATGGCGCGAGCCGTGCGGGCGAGGCTGGTCGTCGAGGTCAACGCCGACAGCCTCCAGTTCCTCGAGCAGGAGCGGGCGCCGCGATGGAAGCGACAGCTCTTCAGGCGCGTCGAGCGGATCAACCTGCGGGGCGCGCACCTGGTCGTCACGCTCACGCCCGGCCTGCGGCAGATGGTCGTCGAGCGCTACGGTGTGCCGGCCGATCGCGTGTGCGTGATTCCGAGCGGCACGGATCCCCACCATTTCGCTCCCGATGATGTCGCCCGCTGTCGGCGTGAGATCGGGCTCGATCCTGCCCGACCGACCGTCGGCTTCGTGGGGCTCTTCTATCGTCACCAGGGAGTCGGCACGCTCCTTGGGGCGCTGGCGCGTCTTCACCAGTGGCGGCCCGACGTCGGCGGTCTCATCGTCGGCGACGGGATCATGCGTCGGACGTGGGAAGCGCAGGCCGAGCGCCTGAGGCTCGACGGCGCTGTCCGGTTCACCGGCCAGGTGCCGTATACGCGCGTCCCCGTCTACCTCAACGCCATGGACGTGCTGGCCGCACCGTTCACGGGTGATCGCGGAGAGACGTCACCGTTCAAGGTGCTCGACGTCATGGCGTGCGCCCGCCCGGTCGTCGCCTCTGATCTCCTGTCCGTGAGGAGTCTGGCCGACGACAGTGGCGCGCTGACGCTCGTGCCACCCGACGACGCCGGCGCGCTCGCCCAGGCCCTCGGTGACCTGCTCGAGCGACCCGAGCGACGGGCCGAGCTGGGGCGACGCGGGCGCGACCACGTGTGCCGCCACCACAGCTGGCGTCGACTCGCCGGTGCTCTCGAGAGCTCTGTGCGGTCGAGCTCTGAGGTCAGCGCGCGGTGAGTCGCATTCGCGTCGTTCACGTCGCGGGATCGGCTGACGTCGGCGGGGGCGAGCGTTATCTGGAGCTCCTGGCGCGTCACCTCGACCGTGATCGCTTCGAGCTCGCGGTGATCGTGCCGGAGCCGGGGCCGCTGGCCGCGCGCCTGGCGAGCCTCGGAATCCCCGTTGCCACCGTGGATCTTCGCCGTCTGGTGAGCCTGCCGGCGGTCGCGCGTCTGGCCGCGCAGATCCGCGCGTTCGCTCCTCACGTCCTGCAATCACACGGCGCCCGATCGAACTTCTACACGCGGCTCGCCGGCGCGATGGCGGGCGTGAAGGCTCGCCTGTCCACTGTTCACAACGCGCTCGGCGATTATCCTGTGTCGGCCACGCGTCGGGCCGTCTACGGTGCGGCGGACCGCCTCACGTTGCCGTTGACGTCGGCGGTGGTCTGTGTGGCCGAGGCGCTCGGGCGCAACTATCCACGACGCGCGCTCGTCATCCCGAACGGCATCGAGCTCGATCACTTCGATCCCAGCGCCGTGTCCGCGACGGGGATGCGCCAGCGCTGGGGCCTCGACGCCGGACCTGTCCTGGGTTTTGTCGGCCGGCTCACTCCGCAGAAGGATCCGCTGACGTTCCTTCACGCGGTCGCAGAAGTGCGACGGCACCGGCCGAATGTGAAGGCCCTCGTCGTCGGAGACGGACCGCTGCGCGGGGCGGTGGAGGCCGAGATCGCCCGCCTGGAGTTGCGGTCGTCGTGCCGGCTGACGGGGATGCAGGCCGAGGTGGCGCCCTTGCTCGGCGCCATGGACGTCTTCGTGCTGTCGTCGGTCTCCGAAGGATTTCCGTTCGTCGTGCTCGAGGCGATGGCGATGGAGCGGCCCGTCGTCGCCACCAACGTGAACGGTGTGGCTGAGATCATCGAGCCGGGCGAAAGCGGCCTCCTCGTGCCCCCTCGCGACGCCGACGCGACGGCCCGCGCCGCTCTCGCGCTCCTGCACAACGGTGCCGAGGCGCGCCGGATTGGCCGGGCTGCGCGCGCCCGGGTGGCCGAGCGGTTCACCGTCGCCGGGATGGTCGAGCGTCTGCAGACGCTGTACGCCACGCTCGTGTCGGCCGACCGCCGACGCGTCGCCGAGGTCTCTGCCTGATGTGCGGCATCGCCGGCTACGTCGGCGGCGTTGCCCCGAGCACGCTCTCGGCCATGTTGCGGACGCTGAAGCATCGCGGCCCCGACGACGAGGGGGCGTGGGTCGGCGACGATGGTGCGCGCATCGGGCTCGGCATGACACGGCTTGCCATCATCGATCTCGTCACCGGTCGTCAGCCGATGACGAGCCCCGACGGCCAGCTCCACGTCGTCTTCAACGGCGAGATCTACAACTTCCGCGAGCTTCGCACCCGGTTCGCCGCGGCGGGCCGGTCGTTCGCCACGACGAGCGACACCGAGGTGATCCTGGCCGCCTACGAGCGTCACGGTGACCTCTGCGTCGAGCACCTGCGCGGCATGTTCGCGTTCGCGCTCTGGGACGCCCGGCGGCGCCGGCTGTTGCTCGCCCGCGATCGGCTCGGCAAGAAACCGCTGTACTACTGGCGCGGCGACGGCGTCCTGCTCTTCGCATCGGAGATCAAGGCCCTGCTCTGTCATCCGCGGATTTCCCGGGCGGTGGACTGGGATGCGCTGCATCACTATCTGGCGTTCGGATACACGCCGGCCGACCGCTCGATGTTCGCCGGGATCGCCAAGCTGCCGCCCGGCCATCTCCTTCGTGTCGATGCGACGGGCGCCGTGGAGCGCACGTCGTACTGGTCGCTGCCCGACGCCGCGGCCACCGAAGCGGCACGCGTGACGGCCAAGGAAGCGCCAGCGCTCGTCCGCCACGAGCTGCGCGAAGCCGTCCGCCTGCGCCTCGAGAGTGACGTGCCGCTCGGCGTGTTCCTCTCGGGGGGCATCGACTCGAGCGCCATCGTCGCCAGCGCCCGCGAGGTGACGAGCGGCCGGCTGTCGACGTTCACGGTCGGGTTCGGTCCGGCGGCACCCTCGTTCGACGAGCGCGTGTACGCCCGGGAGGTCGCCGAGCGATTCGCCACCGATCACCACGAGGAGACGCTGCACCCGGTCATCGCCGACGTCCTGCCCAGCGTGATTCGCCACTTCGACGAGCCGTTCGCCGACTCCTCGGCGCTGCCGACCTTCATGGTCGCCCAGGCGACCGCCCGCCACGTGAAGGTGGCGCTCTCGGGCATCGGGGGCGACGAGACGTTCGCGGGCTACCCGCGCTATCTGGGGCTGCGTGTCTCAGAAGTCTTCGCGCGGTTGCCGCGAAGCCTGCGCACGATGTCGGCTCGGGCGGGACAACGCCTGCTGCCCGAGTCGGAGACGAGCAGTAACTGGGGCGATCGACTCCGCCGCTTCGCCGCCGGCGCGGAACGGCCGCCGTTCGAGCGCTACGTGCGGTGGACTCGCTTCTTCACCGACGAGCAGCTGGACAAGCTCGTCGTTCCCGGCGTCCGGGCGAGCTGGCGGATGCCCGTCGACGCCGGGCACCGGGCCGCCTGGGCCGGGCAAGGCCACGGCGATCCCGTGGACGGCGCGTTTCGTGTCGACCTCCTCACGTATTTGCCCGACGACCTGCTCGTGATGGCCGACCGCATGTCGATGGCGCACTCACTGGAGCTGCGGGCGCCCTTCTGCGACCACCGCCTGATCGAGCGAAGTCTCGCCATCGCGCCTCGCGTGAAGCTTCCCGGCGTCCGGTTGAAGGGCCTGCTGCGCCAGGCGTTCGCCGGCGTCCTGCCGCCGAGCGTCGTCCGGCGTCGCAAGCAGGGCTTCATGATTCCGCTGGCGGGCTGGCTGCGTACCGATCTGCGGCCGCTGATGGAGCAGCTCCTCGCCCCCGACGTCGTCGCGGCGCGGGGTCTGTTCGCGCCGGCCGCGGTCGACGCTCTGATCCAGGAGCACCTGCGCGGCCGCAAGACTCACGCCGATCGGCTGTGGGCCCTGATGATGACCGAGCTGTGGCTGCGGGAGTACCTCGACGGCGCGACCGCCTGGAAGGCGGGAACGTGAAGATCGTCGTCGTGTCCGACGTGTCTCCAGTCCAGCTGCTCGGCGGTGGCGAGCGCGTGCTGTGGGAGCAGACGTCCCGGCTCTCCGCGCGCAAGCACGTCGTCAAGGTCGTCAGTCGGACGCCGGACGGCGGCGTGCCCGGTGACCTGGTGCACGGCGGAGTGGCGGTTCACCACTTCCCGGTCGATCGGCGCTCGCTGGCCGCATTCATCCGCACCTCGGTGCTCGGCGCGCGGCGAGCTGTCGAGTCCGAGATCACGGCCCACGGGGCCGACGTTCTCCATTTTCATCAACCGATCGGCGCGTTCGGCGTGCTGACGTCAACGCTCGGCCGCCGGCTGCCGAGCCTCTACACGTTTCACTCGCCGGCGCCGCTCGAGTACCGGTCCCGGACCGGGATGTCGGGTCTGCACCGCGGCGGACTCGTGGGCCGGGCCGGCGCAGCTCTGCTCTGGACGCTCGAGCGCGCGTCACTCAAGCGGGCGAGCCGGATCCAGGTGCTGAGCGACTTCTCGGCCCGTCTGCTCTGGGATCTCTACGGCATCAGCGGAGAGCGGATCGTGAAGATCGTGGGGGGCGCCGACGTCGAGCGCTTCCATCCCGGCGGCTCGCGAGAGGCCCAGCGGCAGGCGCTGGGGCTGCCGAGCGATCGCCCGCTCCTCTTCACGCTGCGCAACCTCGAGCCGCGCATGGGGCTCGACACGCTGATCCGGGCGATGGCCACCGTGCGGGAGCGCTTTCCCCGCGTGCTCCTGCTGATCGGCGGCTCCGGCTCGCTGCGCCCGCTGCTCGAGACCCTCACGATCTCGCTCAGCCTGTCCGAGCACGTCCGGTTCCTCGGCTTCGTGCCCGAGCGTGACCTGCCCGCCTACTACGGCGCGGCCGACGCGTTCGTGTTGCCGACCCGCGAGCTCGAGGGATTCGGCCTGGTCACCGTGGAAGCGCTGGCGTGCGGCACACCCGTCCTCGGCACGCCGGTCGGAGCCACGCCGGAGATTCTCGAGCCACTCGACCGCTCCCTGCTCTTCGCCGACGTCGGCCCGACGGCGATCGCAGATGGGATCGGTCGCTTCCTCGAGCGCAGCGAGCAGGATCCCGCGGTCGTGCGCGATCTGCGCCGCGCCTGCGTGGCCTACGCCGAGCGGCAGTATGGCTGGAGTCGCTCGGTCGATGCGCTGGAGGACATGCTCGGCACCCTCACCGAAAAAAATGTCACGGCGACTGGCGCCGTCCGCTGCGTGGCCTGCGAAGCCGCCACGCCGCTTCGGTGGTTCCGTCATCGCGGAGAGGACTACCGGGCCTGTCCGGCCTGCGGCACCTCGGTGGCCGCAAAGCTGCCGACGGCGGCCGGGCTCCGACACTTCTACGAGGTCGAATATCCCGCGCGCTTCGTACGCCCGGAGGTGCCGGCGTCGCGGCTCGATCTCTTCGGGGAGCTCATCGCTCGCCTCGGACCGCCGCGCAGCCGGAGGCGGCTGCTCGATGTCGGCTGCGGCCCCGGCCATTTCGTCGCGTCGGCCGCCGCCGCCGGCTGGCGTGCGGTCGGCCTCGAGCTCGCGGCCGAGATGTGCGCAGCCGCGCGGACGACGGCCGCGTGTGACGTCGTGCAGTCCGACTCGGTCCTCTTGCCCTTCGACACCGCGTCGATGGATGCCGTGACCTTCATCAACGTCCTCGACCATCTGGTCGATCCGTACGGCGCTCTGGCCGAGGCCCATCGCGTCCTGGCTCCGGACGGTCTGCTCGTGATCCGCGTGCCGAACGGGGCGTTTCATCGCCGCGCCACGCAGTTCTTCTCGATGCTCGGTCGTCGCGGGTGGCTCGGGAAGTTCGGAGCCTATCCGGTCTTCCACGTCTTCGGGTTCACCGCCCGCGGACTCCGCCGGCTGGTGGAGCGGTCCGGGTTCCACGTCCTCTCGCTGCGGAATTCACCGCTGAGCGCGGAGGGGCCCTCAGCGGCCGACAGCCGCGCGCCCGGACTCCCGCGCTGGTTCCGCGGAGCGGGTGAGACGGTGGCGGCCACGCTGCATGCCGTCACGGCGAGCCGTTGCCTGGCGGCGCCTTCCATCGAGCTGTACGCGCGCCGGCTCGGTG
>WNGI01000957.1_pt1 | contig 23531 bp, 24 predicted proteins | sample 5400621 | NCBI WGS metagenome assembly WNGI01 (sample SAMN13153374, study PRJNA577476) | soil metagenome | isolation source: 20 cm soil or saprolite under Garry oak tree replicate 1 | place: USA:California | collected 2016-06-15 | reverse complement strand
AGCCCAGCATCCGGACCAACAGCGCCGGCGAATCCTTCGTGATCGGTCCCACCGGCCTGCAGTGCAACGCGATGAAGGTCAACCACGCGGGCTCGACCGCCACGTTCATCGGCGCGCCCGACCACAACGCCGGCGGCGGCGACTGCGATTGGGCGATTGGACCGAAAGAGACAGCCACGCTTCCGACCTTCCCGGCGCCGACGGCGGACGATCTGGCCTTTTCGAGCCTCGATAACCTGGTGAACATCACGACTGGCAAATCGAGCGACGACGGCAAGACGTTCATCTCGCCTAATCCCGCGTCCACGCAAGTGGTCGGCAACGACCGCATGTGGATGGCCGCGGATCCGAAATTGAACTCGGCGGGTTTCGCGACCGTTTACATGATCTACCACGACGTCTCGCTCGTCGACATCGAGCTCAGCATCTCGACCGACGGTGGATCGTACACGCAGAGCGCGCCGATCATCAACAACACAGACGTACCTCAGGGCCAGTGGCAGGGGCTGGGCGCGCTGGCGGGCAATGAGCTTGGCAACATCGTCGCGCGCCGCGATCCGGTCACAGGCGCGCTCACGCTCTACTCGATCTTCGAGACTCCGGACAGCCCCTCCGACAATGTCAGTCAGGGCGCGGCCGGCACCATCAACTACAACCGGGTGTACGCGGCCATCGGCACTGTCACAGACCCGACGCCGCCGCTGCTGACACCAACAATCGTCTGGCGCAACTACGAGATCTTTCACGGACCGATCGGAGCGCGGTACGACCGCATCTTCCCGGTCACGGCGGTCGATTCAGCCGGCCGCGTGTACGCGTTCTGGACAGACGGCAACCACATCCTGGCCAAGTCGGATGCGACCGGCGCGGGCTGGAACCCAGCCGCGGCGCCCTTGCAGGTTCCCAACTTCGGAACCGACAACACGGCCATGATGCCGTGGGCCGCGGCCATGCCTGCCGGCGGCGCAGCCGGCGTGGTGGACCTGGTTTTCTACGGTGCGCATGGCGGCGCGGGGGCACAGCCCAACCCGCAGGACGATCCCAACAACGTCTGGAACGCCTACATGGCGCAGACCATCGACGGTGGTGCGACGTGGACCACCTCGAAGGCGAGCGACCACGACATCCACAAGAGCCAGCTCTGCATCGACGGCCTCAACTGCAACCTGTTCGGCAACAGGGACAGGACCCTTCTCGACTTCTTCCAGGTCGACATCGATCCCACAAATGGGGCCGCCACGATCGCCTACGCCGACGACCACGCGGCGCCGGGCACCGCGGTCATGTACTACACGAGGCAGTGCACGGGGATCTCGGCCAGGACCGGTCTCGCGCTGGTCAACGACTGCGTCGCCCCGGCGCCACCGCCGCCGCTTCCCACGGGCAACACGTGCCCGGGCCCGCAGGTCGCCGACTTCACCGGCGACGCGCCCAACAACTTCCCCGGTGGCACAGGTCAGAACCTGGACAACCTCGACATCGTCGGGGTGACGTTCAATTCGGCGAAGCTGAAACCCGGCGGGACGACGATCGACATCAAGCTCCAGGTCAAAGACCTTCAGGCCCCGCCGACCGTCACCAACCCCAACATCGTCTCGGCTTACTGGAGCGTGTTCTTTTCTTACGGCACCCAGACCGGTGCGACGCCGTGGTACGTGCAAGCGACCACCAACGGCACCGGCCCCGCCACTGTCGTGCTGTATGAGTACGGGTTCTGGGACGGCAATTTCGAGCCCATCGGCGCGATCACCGGTGAATTCCACCCCGGGCCGAATGGAACCTTTGTCTTCCATCTGCCGCGGTCGGCGATCGGGAATCCGCCGGATCGGGCGCACCTGACGGCCACGTACGCGAATACGCACGCTTCGATCACCGCGCTTGGCGCGGGCGTCTACTTCACGGCGGACGCCGATCGAGCGCCCAACGCGGGGTACGGATCCGACCTGGTCGTTGGCGGCTGCCCGATCCCTAAGAAGTAAGACCTGGTAGGGCGGAGCTCTAGAGCTCCGCCCTCACTTTCGAGGCTGCTTTCGTCATCGCGGCCAGCTTGCCGAAGGCCGTTTCGCGCGGCAGGTACTTCATGCCGCAATCGGGCGCCAGGACCAATCGCTCGGGGTCCACGAACCGCAGCGCGCTCTTGATTCGGTTGACCACGGTGTCGACGTCCTCGACCCGGCTGTTGTCCGCGAGATCGAGCACCCCGACGATCATCGTCTTGCCGGTCAGCGATTTCAGCACTCCGAGGTCGACATTCTGCTGGGCCGCCTCGATCGAGATCTGATCCGCGGCGGTATCGGCGAGCTCTTCGAGAAATGGGTAACCGCCGGGTCGGTTGTGGACGATGTGCGCGTAGCCGAAACAGGTATGAAGGGCCGTGGTGCCCTCGATCCCCTTGAGTGCGCGGTTGATGGCTTTGATCGCGAAGCGCGCGGCCTTCTCGGCGCGCGCCTGTAGATAGGGCTCGTCGAGCTGCACGATGTCGGCGCCTGCGGCAAACAGATCGCGCACCTCTTCGTTTACCGCCTCTGCGAGCGCCATGGCCAGGGCTTCTTCGTCGCCGTAGTGATCGTCCTGGGCCTGTTGAGACATCGTGAAAGGACCCGGCAGCGTGGCCTTGATCGGCAGATCGGTGCTGGACCGGAGAAATTCGACATCGCGCTGCTCGACCGGACGGGTGCGACGAATGGGCCCGACTACACGCGGCACCGGATTGGCGTGTCCGGTTCGGTCCAGCGCAATGCCCGGGTTGTCCAGGTCCATGCCTTCGAGCGCGGTCGCGAAGCGATTCGAGTAGCTCTCCCGGCGGATCTCGCCGTCGCTGACGATGTCAATGCCGGCCCGTTCCATGTCGCGGATGGCGATGAGCGTCGCGTCGTCCTGCGCGGCCTCCAGAAATTCGGGAGCGATGCGCCAGATCTCCCGAGCGCGGACGCGCGGCGGGAGACGGCTCCCCAGCATCTGCCGGTCGACGAGCCATTCAGGCTGAGGGTAGCTGCCGACCACGGTCGTGGGTAAGAGTCGTGGCACGGCGGCAAGGGTAATCTGTGCCTCGAAATGGAAACCACCGCGAACCGGCTCCGGGGCGACAACTGCGAACGCGACTGGATCTGGGAGCGCGAGGTCGAAGCCGCGCCGTGGGAGGAAACCCGCCGGCTCGCGGTCGGCGCGTGGGAGCGGCAGTACCGGCGCCTCCGCGAGTCGTCGACCTTTTACGCGAGCAAGTTTCGCGAGGCGGGCATCGGCAACTCGTTCGTCAGCCTCGCCGACCTGAGCAAGCTTCCCTTCACGACCAAACCTGAACTGCGCCAGGCCCTCGACGAGGACCCGCCTTTCGGCAGCAACCTGTGCGTCGCGCCCGAGCAGGTCAAGCGCGTCTACCAGACGAGTGGCACCACCGGCGCGCCCAGCGTCCTCGCGCTGACGCGCGGCGATATGGAGACGTGGACGATCATGGGCACGCGCTCCTATTACGCGACTGGAATCCACGAGCACAGCTCCGTGCTGACCACATTCGGAGCTGGGCCATTCGTCGCCGGCCATACCCATTTCGTGCTGCTGCGCATCGGCAGCCGTTCGGTGCCGGTGGCGCCCGGCGACACCGAGCGGGTGATCTTCGGGATGCGCGCCGGCCTGGCCGACACGCTGCTTTCGACCGCCTCGTTCGCGCAGTATCTCGCGAATCGCTTCGAGAAGACGGACGAGAAGCCCGGCGCGATTCCGCTGACCCACGTGGTCACGGGGGGCGAGCCGGGAGGCGGCATTCCCGCGATCCGCGACCACATCCAGCGCGTCCTCGGCGTGACCGTCACTGAGGTGATGGGCATCGGCGACATCGCGCCCTCGCTGTTCGGCGAGTGTCCGCACCAGCAGGGCATGCACTTCTGCGGCGCGGGACACGTGTGGGTCGAGCTGGTGGATCCGGAGTCGGGCGAACCCATGGAGATCGAGACGGGGGCCGTCGGCGAGATGGTGTACACCACCCTGACGCGCGAAGCGATGCCCGTGGTGCGGTTCCGGGGCGGGGACATCGCGCGGATCGAGGGCACCACATGCGAGTGCGGGCGGACGAGTTTCCGGCAGCGGGTGATCGGGCGTCGCGACGATATGTTCATCGTCCGCGGCGTCAACGTCTATCCGACGGCGATCCTGGCGGTCGTCGGTGATTTCCGACCGCGGATAACCGGTCGCGCGCGTGTCATCCGCCGAGGGTCAGAGACCTCAATCGAGCCGCCGATCCCGGTCGAGGTCGAGGTCACCGAGCGGCACGAGTCGGACCCCGCGCTCATCGCGGAGATCGAGAACGCCATCCACTCCAGGCTGATGTTCCGGGGCAAGGTCGAGCTGGTGCTCGAGTCGGACTTTGGCGAGGCGGGCTACAAGACGAGGCTCACGGTGCAGAAGTGAGCCGCAAGCCGCGCATCAAGTCGGGCCTCGGCCACAGCACAGCAGACAAGATCTTCGTCCGCGGCTACGACCTCACCGAGGAGTTGATCGGCAAGGTCCCGCTCGGCGATGTCGCCTTCCTGGAGCTCAAAGACCGCCTCCCGACGCCTCAGGAATCGGTCATGTTCAACGCCCTCGTCGTGACGCTGGTCGAGCATGGCCTCACGCCAAGCACTATCGCCGCCAGGCTGACGTACTTTGGCGCCCCCGAAGCGCTGCAGGCGGCGGTCGCAGCCGGCCTGCTGGGCATGGGGGATCGGTTCGGCGGCTCGATCGAGCAGGCGGCCAGGACTCTGCAGGAGGCGCCCTCGGCAGGCGACCTGGAGAAGATCGCGGGCCAGATCGTCGATTCGCACAGGGCTGCCAAGCGCATCATCCCGGGCCTGGGGCATCCGGTACACAAGCGGGCCGATCCCCGCACGACCAGGCTCTTCGCGCTCGCGGCTGAGAACGGCTTCGCCGGCCGTCACGTGGAGCTCATGGGTCTCATCGCGGAGCGCGCTACGGAGGCCTACGGCCGCCAGCTGCCGGTCAACGCCACGGGCGCGATCGCCGCGATCGCGAGCGAGATGGAGATCTCCTGGCGCATCTGCCGGGGGTTGGCCGTGATGGCCCGCGCCATCGGCCTGGTGGCACACCTGCAGGAGGAGATGGAGGAGCCGATGGCGCCCGAAATCTGGTCTCGCGCGGAGGACGAAGCCTCCGCGGAGATGAGTTCACACCGGGACTAATATGGGGGCAGCCGTGGCCGCCACCATTCCCGGCATCCACCACGTCACGTGCATCACGGGCGACGTCCAGAAGTGCGTCGACTTCTACGTCGGCGTGCTGGGGCTTCGCTTCGTCAAGAAGAGCATCAACCAGGACCTGCCCGACACCTACCACATCTACTTCGGCGACTACCTCGGCACGCCGGGCACCGCGATGACGTTCTTCGGATGGCCCACCTGGCCGGCCCAGCGCACCGGCACGGGGCAGGTGACGACGGTCTCGTTTCAGGTGCCTCCCGGGTCGCTTGGCTTCTGGAGCAACCGGCTCAAGGAGCTGCGGGTGGACCACCGTATGGTCACCGCGTTCGACAGCGACTCGCTGGTCCTACGCGACGCTGACGGGATCGAGATCGCGCTTGTCGCGCAGGCCTCGGACGATCGCTGGAAGCCGTGGCCCGAAGCGCCGGTCGATCCCGAGCACGCGATCCGGGGATTCCATTCGGTGACCATGACGCTGGCCGAGATGGCGGCCACCTTCACTCTTTTGACGTCGGTGATGGGCTATCGGGTGGCAAGCCAGGAAGGCAAGACAACGCGGTTCGAGACGGGCGCGGGCGGTCCGCACGCGATCGTCGACGTCATCGAGTCGCCAGAAGGACCAGAAGGCGAAGAATCGATCGGAACCGTCCACCATGTCGCCTGGCGGACCCCTGACCCGGATGCCCAGGTGGCATGGCGCGACACGCTGCTGACCGCCGGCCGCAACGTGACACCGGTGATCGACCGCTGGTACTTCAAGTCGATTTATTTCCGCGAGCCGGGCGGGGTGCTGTTCGAGATCGCCACCGACGGTCCGGGTTTCACCGTCGACGAGTCGCCCGAGAAGCTCGGCACCACTTTGAGCCTGCCGCCCTGGTTCCAGGTGCGGCGCGACCGCCTCGACGAGATCCTGCCGCCCATCGTCGTCCCGACCACGGCGACAACGGGCGCTCACTGAGCTTCGTGGTCAAGTAGATGAGACCTCTGGGAGGGAAGCTGAATGAGCACCGCAGTAATCGCACCGGTTAACCCCATGTCGGCGGAAGGCAAGGACACGGTGATGACCGTGATGCGCCGAGACCGCGAGAACTTCACGCGCCTGGTCTCCGATCCGAAGAACTGGAACGTCGACACTCGCTGCACCGGTTGGGAGACCCGAGACCTGGTCGGCCACATGATCGACGTCATGGAGGGTTACTTCAAGAACTGGGACGCGGCGGTGGCAGGCAAGGATGGAACGGCGCTGGGCCTGCCGGTGATGGGCGAGACTCTCAACGACCACGCGCTGGAATTCCGCAAGCTTTCGCGTGAGGAGGCTCTCGACCGCTTCAAGAAGGACGCCCAGAAGCTCGACAAGATTCTCGACGACCTGACGCCCGAGCAGTGGACGAGCTTTCTCGTCTACCACCCGTTCGCTGGTCCAGTGCCAGCCGGCTTCTACGGGACGTTCCAGATCATGGACTACGGGGTTCATCCGTACGACATCGAGTACGGGCTGGGCAACAAGCTCGCGACGATCGACGAGGCCAGCGCGGGCCTGATCTGGCCGTTTGCGTTCGTGTTCTGGCAGTACACGGTTGACGAGAAGGCGGCGAAGGGCCAGGACTTCACATATGGCATCCAGGTCGATGGACCCTGGGGTGGCAAGTGGCGCGCGACGGTCAAGGACGGCGCGTGGTCAGCCCAGCCGGAGAGCGGCAACTTCGAGGGTTGTGACGCCCTGATCCACTTCAACAACGCCGCCGACGGCGTGCTGACGTTCTTCCAGCGGTTCCCGGGCGGTTCGGCGAGCGGCGACGAAGAGGTCATCAAAGCGATCCGAAAGCTGCACTTCCGCTTCTAGCCGCCAATTCGAAGCACCATCTGGGCGGCGGACCTGGCGCCTTCAGGTCCGCCGCTTTTTTCTGTCGAGGAGATCGACGCCTCCCGCGCGGAGCTCATGGAGGCGGCGATGGGTAATGAAGCCGATCTCGTGGCTCCCCGATTCGCCCGAGGCTGCCGTTGCTTCGCCGTCATCGTCGATGGTGGGGTGGCAGGGTACGGCTGGCTGTCCATCGGACCGGAATGGATTGGCGAGCTGCAGCTGGAAATCCATCCACGCTCAGGTGAGGGTTACCTCTGGAACTGCGCGACGATCCTCGAGCACCGGCGCACTGGAATCTTTCGCTCGCTGCTGGTCGGCATAGCTGAGATCGCGCGGCGAGACGGGCTCCAGCGGTTGTGGATCGGCAGCTTGGCGATTCCGGCCGAGAAAGCCATCGGCCCTTCAGGCTTTCAGCCCGCGCTGCGCTTCAGGACGGCAGCGTTCGCCGGCCTGCACGCCATGCGCGTGACCGCTCCTGGCGGCCGCCTGAGCGACGCGGCCGCGGCCGTCCTGGCCACGGCGCCCGGCTGGCACCTGCGGCGGTCGCGCTCACGCCGTCACTAGAGCGCGGCCAGATAAACGGCCCGTAGATCTTCGGCTGAAGTTTTCCCGGCCAGCTCGTCGGCCGCGCGGCGCAGCTCCGGCTCGCCGATCCCGAAATCAGCGATGTGTTGGGGCAGGCCGAGCTTCGCGATCAGTCCCTGGACCATATCGGCGGGACTTCCGCCCATGGCCTGGGACAAAAGTCTCATCCGTTCGGGCGCCTGCTTCGCCAGGTAGCGCATCACGTGTGGGAGGAGCAGGCATGACGTGACCCCGTGGGGAATGCCGTGCCGGGCGCCTATCTGCTTGCCCATCATGTGGCTCAGCCCACCGGCCGAGGCGCCCGGCAGCGTGAACGAGAACCAAGCCGCCACCTGGTTTTCGGTTCGCACCTCCAGGTCGTCGGGCGCCGCCTTCGCCTTTGGCAGCGAGTCGAACAGGCGGCGGATCGCCTCCAGGGCCATCACGTCGTTGAAGGGATGCTCGCCCGAGGCAAGAAAGCCTTCGACCGCATGGTCCAGCGCGCGGATCCCGGTCGACAGCCAGAGCTGCATCGGCGTCGCGAGCGTCAGCTGCGCGTCGTAGATCACGCTCTCGACCATGAGCCGTGGGTCTCGCATACCCGCCTTGTCGCCGGCTTGATTCGTGAACCCCGCGCCGGCCGCGAGCTCTGCTACCGACAGCGTCGTCGGGATCGCGACGTGGGGTGGAGGGGAGCCACCGTCAGCGAGGCGGACGGAGATGATCTTGGCCGCGTCGACGGCGCTTCCCCCGCCAAAGCTCACGACGCCGGTTGCTCCTGCCGCATCTTCGACGCCCGCGTCGATCTGGGACATCGGAGCGTGCTGGGCGATGACGACCGTGGCCATTGGCTCGATGGGAATACGGTGGGCCGTTTTCAGCAGAGAGCGCGTCGTGACGAGGACGACGCGGTCCGCTTTCAGCCGCGCGAGCTCGGGCTCGAGCTGCGCCACCGACCCGCTTCCCCAGTGAATGACGCGCGGATTGGCGTACGTGAAAGTCGCGCTCAAAGCTGTGGTCATACTAGGTCGCGATGGCTGTTGCACATGGTCAGCGGGTGTTGCAAGCGGGCGAGCCGCTGGCCGCCGCGAGAGCCGCGATGGTCCTGCTCCACGGCCGAGGCGCGACGGCCGAAGACATCATGACCCTGGCAGCCGAGGTCCAGCGACCGGGCTGGGCGTACCTCGCTCCCCAGGCGGCTGGCAACGCGTGGTATCCGAACCCCTTCACGGCGCCGCTCGAGACCAACGAGCCTTACCTCGGTGCCGCGCTCGACATGCTCTCGAAGCTCATAGAAAGGATCGAGGCGAGCGTGCCTGCCCAGCGAATCATCCTGCTCGGCTTCTCCCAGGGCGCCTGCCTGACACTCGAGTGGTCGGCGCGGAACGCTCGCCGTTTCGGCGCCGTGGTCGGCTTCAGCGGAGGCCTGATCGGACCCGATGGCACGCCACGTGATTACCCGGGAGACTTCGACGGGACGCCGATCTTTCTCGGCTGCAGCGACATCGACCCCCACATCCCGATGCACCGCGTGGTCGAGAGCGGAGAGGTCTTGAAAGCCATGGGCGCGCGGGTCACGGTCCGCTTCTACCCGGGGATGGCGCACACCGTCAGCCTCGAGGAGCTGGCCGAGCTCCGCGAGCTGATGGACGCCGTCTAGCTAAAAGTCAGGGGGCCTTCTTCTCGTCCTCTTCGCCCATCTCGCCGTGCTCGACGATATTGCCCGGCTTGAAGAGGACGGCTTGGAGGACGGCTCGCCACTTTGGCTTGCGCCGGGAGAGGAACTCGAGCGCCATGGCGAAGTGCTTGAACTCTTCCTCCTGGGCGTCCTCCATGATCGCCCTCGCGTCCGGGTCCTTTTCCAGGGAGAGACGCTGCTCGTACCAGCCGATCGCCTCCGCCTCCTCCTGCAGAGACGCGGCCACGCGGGCGAAGGCTCGCGTTTGGGGGCTCAGCTCGTCGGGTGGCTCGTGGTACTGGTCAGTGGGCATATGCGCAATTCTCCCCGAAGTTAAGGAAGCAAGGAATCGGGTGCCGGGCGCTTAAATACCAAGAGTGAGTCTCGGGGACGTCGTCGTCTACCTGATCGTCGGCCTGATCGCCGGGTTCCTGGCCAGCCGGATCGTGCTCGGCAAGGGGCGCGGCTGGCTCATGGACATCGTGATCGGCATCCTCGGCGCGATCATCGGCGGCTGGCTGGCCAATCAGCTTCACATCGCCGTGAACATCGGCCCCTCGATCCTCAATCAGGTCATCATCGCGTTCGTCGGAGCGGTCATCCTGCTGCTCATCTGGCGGGTGCTTTTCCACCGCGGCGGGAAATAGCCCAGGCCCACATCGCCTTCTAGTCCCTTGATGGACTACGGGCAGCCGGTCCGGTTTGGGGTCTTCGTCATCCCTGAGGCGACCGAGCGGCCGCTCCGCCACGCGGCGGTCGCCGACGAGCTCGGTTTCGACGTCGTGGGCGTCCAGGATCACCCGTACCAACGGCGGTTCTTCGATACCTGGACGCTGCTCACCGCGATCGCGATGCGGACAGCACGAATCACCGTCTTCCCCGATGTCGCGAACGTGCCGCTGCGCCCGCCGGCGATGCTCGCCAAAGCCGCGGCGACGCTCGACATCCTGAGCGAGGGGCGGCTCGAGTTGGGCCTTGGAGCCGGTGGCTTCTGGAAGGGCATCGAGGCCTACGACGGTCCGGTGCGGACGCCGGGCGAGTCCGTGTCCGCGCTCGAGGAGGCGATCCAGGTCATACGGCTCCTGTGGAGTGGCCAGCACGGCATTCGCTTCGATGGCGACTTCTATCGACTCGCGGGTGCCCATTCCGGGCCGCTGCCGTACCACCCGATCGGCATCTGGCTCGGCGCCTACAAGCCTCGCATGCTGTCGATCGTCGGACGGCTCGCGGATGGCTGGGTTCCGTCGTACGGCTACGTCAAGGAGGCTGACCTGCTGGAAGGCAACCGGCGCATCGACGAAGCGGCCGTCGCGGCGGGACGAGACCCGCGGTCGATCCGGCGCGTGCTGAACGCGGGCATGCTCGACGCCTCGGTTCTGGTCGCTCTCGTGGTCGACTACGGGATGGACACGTTCCTCGTCACCGATGAACCCGACGAGATGAGCAGCTTCATGTCGGAGGTCGCGCCGCGGGTCCGGGAAGAAGTTGAAGCACGCCGATCACGTAGCGCTCATTAAGGACGGGGTCGAGGAGAGGGGTGGCCGCTGGGCAGACCTCGGAGCGGGGGAGGGCGCGTTCACGCTTGCCCTCGCCGATGTGCTCGGACCCGATGGTCACATCGTCGCGGTGGACAGGGACGCCCGCGCGCTCCGCGCGCTCGACGGTCGATTCGAGACCCTGGTCGCGGATTTCACTCGGCCACTGGATCTACATGACCTCGACGGCGTCCTGATGGCGAACTCCTTGCACTTCGCGCGCGACAAGGAGCCGGTGCTCACTGCAGTTCGCGCGATGCTCCGGCGGGGAGGGCGGCTGATCATCGTCGAGTACGGAACCGACCGTGGCAACGCCTGGGTTCCGTATCCATTCAGCTACCCGCGATGGGAGACGATGGCGGCCCGAGCCGGTTTCACAGGCACCCGACTCCTGCGCACCGTCCCGAGCCGCTGGCTCTCGAGCATGTACTCCGCACTCTCCCTCTCTCCGTGAGGGGAGAGGGTCGGGGTGAGGGGCGTCTAAAAGACTTGCGACTGCCTCTCCGCTTGCTGCTCGCGCCGTCCACGATGCCGCCGCATCCAGCGGCGGATCATCACGCTTCGCCGGTCGTCGCCGCCGCGCCCGCCGCCGCCGGCGTTGAACCGCTTGGTCACGCCGCCGAGCTTGGCGCCCCAGGTGACGAACTTCTTGAAGCGCTCTTCGGCCTCCTGCGCGATGCCGATCCGCTGGCCGCGCGTCTCTTCCCGGAAGCGAGCGATCCGGCCCGCGGCCGCGCCCTCCTTCTCCTCGGCCGTCGAGCCGACGTTGATCTCCGGCAGGTTGCCGATGACCACGATCTGGTCGTCCTCGACGGCGACCTCTACCCCCGTGAACCAGCCGTCCGGGAGCCTTCCGGCAAACCAACCTTTGATCGAACCGAGTTCTTTCTCATCCATGTATTACATAATTACACTGTAATAAATGAGAAGTCAAGCCACGGTCCGCTTCACCTTCTACTTGTGGGGAGGTCGGGCTGCGGAGCGCCCGGGTCCGGGAGGGTGAGGTCCGCAATGACGTCACGTAAGCTCACGAACACATGGGGATGATGCCGCCCGGCGGACACGGGCCCGTGATCTGGTGGGGAGGTTGGGGTCGAGGGCGGCGCAAGCCTGAGAGCGGTCCCGCCAACAGCGGGCTCACGGGCGACCCGACCATCGAACCGCCTCAGCTGCCCGAGGGCCCCAAGGACCTGCGCGGCCGCTGGGAGAGCCTGAAGCAGTCGGTGGTCGGCACCACCGCGGCTCTGCCGCAGGTGCTGCGCCTGGTGTGGGAGGCGAGCCGGCCCACCACCATCGGCCTCTTCGCCACGACCGCCATCGCCGGCATCATCCCGACGATCTCGGTTGGGATCACGCTGATGCTCACCAACGCCGTCGTGGCCGGCATCAACATCAACGCGTTCCACGTGCCGGACCGCGTCGCGTTCGCCACCCTGGGCGTTCCGTGGCTGCCAGGCCCGACTCTGACCGCGGTGCAGATGATCGTCTTGCTCGCCGCGCTTCAGTTCGCCGTCTTCGTCGTCAGCGCGTTGCTGAACACGTTGCGCAACATCACGCAGCAGCTGCTGCAGAACTCCGTTTCCATGCGCATCCAGCTGATGGTCATGGAGAAGGCGGCGTCGCTGGATCTTCCTTTCTACGAAGACCCAGCCTCGTACGACCTGCTGCGGCGAGCGCAAAACGATTCCATCAACCGGCCGGTCCTGATGATCGCGACCGCCTTCGGCCTGCTGCAGACCATCCTCACCCTGGGCACGATGATCGTCCTCCTGTTCGGGGTCAGCTGGATTCTCGGGATCGTGGTCCTCATCTCACCGATACCTGCCTTCATCGCCGACACCCGTTACGGATGGCGCGGTTACAACATCGCGCGCTGGGGCTCGCGTCTCCTCCGGCGGATGACCTACATGGTCAACCTGGTCACGACCGACTCGTTCGCCAAGGAGGTGAAGCTCTTCGGCCTCGGCCAGTACTTCATCGAGCGCTACCGTCTCATCGCCAGCGCTTTCTACGACAGCCAGCGGTCACAGATGGTTCGTCGCTACATGACCGGATTCGCGCTTGGCAACATCAGCACGATCGTCACCTCGTTCACCTATCTGTACATCGCGCTCCAGGCGATCGCAGGCCATCTTTCGATTGGCGCCCTGACCGCCTATACGCAGGCCGCGGTGTCGGTGCAGAACTCGATCCAGAGCATCCTCAGCGGCTTCTCCGGGATGTACGAGCACAACCTGTACCTGAACAATCTCGTCGAGCTGATGGCGAAGCAGCCATCGATGCCGGTCGCCGCGGAGCCGAAGGCGGTACCGGTGCCGCTGCGCGGGGAGATCCGGTTCGAGAACGTCAGCTTCGCCTACCCGGCGGCCGAGAAGCAGGCGCTGACCGACCTGTCGTTCACGATCAAGGCGGGGGAGACCCTGGCGGTCGTGGGGCGCAACGGTGCAGGCAAGACGACGTTGTTCAAGCTGATCTGCCGCCTGTACGACCCGCTCGACGGACGCATCCTGATCGATGGGGTCGACATCCGCGAGTTCGAGCCAACCGAGCTGCGGCGCCAGATCGGCGCGATGTTCCAGGACTACGTCGACTACCAGGCGACGGCCTCCGAGAACATCGGGCTGGGCAACGTGCCGGAGATCTCGGATCGCGAGGCGATCGTCAACGCGAGCAAGCAGGCCGGCTCGGACGAGTTGATCGCCGCGCTGCCGGACGGCTACGACACGGCACTCGGCAAATGGTTCGACTCGGGGGTGAATCTCTCGGGTGGCGAGTGGCAGAAGGTAGCGCTCGCGCGCGCGTTCATGCGCGAGGACGCGAAGATCCTCCTCCTCGACGAGCCGACGTCAGCCCTCGATGCACAGGCCGAGTACGACCTGTTTGAGAGGCTGCGCTCGCTGACTCACGGCCGGACAGCGGTGTACATCTCGCACCGTTTCTCGACGGTTCGCCGCGCCGACCGGATCATCTTCCTCGAGCAGGGGCGCCTCGTCGAGGAGGGCACGCACGACGAATTGATGCGTTTGGGCGGCCGCTATGCGAGGCTCTTCCGCATGCAGGCCGCGGCGTACACGGGCGAAGACATCGAAGAGCTTGTCGGGGACGTCGGCTAGAAAGAGTGTTGTGAGCGGTGCCCTGCTGGGCATCGCAACTTTCGCCGTTTACATGATCGGGTCGAGCCGATCTTTCGGCTATGACGCGGCGGCCACCTTCGCCAACTTCGTGGCCACGCCCTCGCTCTGGGACGCATTCGCCGTGCGCTCGGTCATCCCGACCATCCCCGTCAGCCAGGTCGCCACCAACGACCACGTTCTCGTATCGCTTCTGAGTCACCTCATCTACTCCGCGACCGGGTCGCGAAGCGAGGTGGTTTACCGGGTGCTGCCGGCCCTCGCCGGAGGTGCGACGGTGGGGCTGTCGACTGGCGTGCTTGTGCGCCGCTTCGGATTGCTCGCCGGTGCGTGCGCGGGTCTCTACATCGCCACCGTCCCGCTGTTCGTCGACAACAGCCGCGACCTCCGGGGCTACAGCCTCGCCGCTCTGGGCTCGGTCGCCGGGACGGTTCTGATTCGCGGCCGCGGCGATCGCCGCTCGCGTTGGAGCTTGGCGGCGTACGCGGTGGTCATGGGCCTGGCGATCGCCGCCCAGCTGTTCGCTGGCGTGGTTCTGCTTTGCCACCTCGCCTGGATCCTCACCCGCCGCTCGCGCGCCAGGCTGATCGAGCTCGCGCCGGCCTGGACCGCGGCCGCGCTCATCGGCTTGGCGGCCAACGCGAACATCCAGGTCACCGAATTCGTCCAGCACGGGCTCCCCGCGCCGCTCTTCTATCCGACGTTTCCGCGCGACCTCGTGCTGTTCCTGGTCGGGGCGCCGGTTCTGCTGCCGGTCGGCTTGTGGCTGGCCGTGGTCCTGTTGGGCGTTTGGGTGGTGCGGCGGGAGGCCGCGCTGTGGGCGGCCGTCGCGGTCCTGGTCGTCGTCGTGGGAGTCCTGTGGCTAGGCCTCAAGCCAGCGTTTCTGTACCCACGGTTTTTTGTGTTTCTGGTGCCGGCGCTCGGTTATCTGATGGCCGCGGCCATCGCGCGATGGTGGGTCCTGGCGCCCATCGTCCTGCTGGGCGCGGCGGCGGCGGCCGTCGGTCAGGCGACGGATTACTCCCGGGACCCGCTGGCCTTGCCCCAGGCCGCTGCAGCGGTGGAGAGGATCCATGCGTCCGGCGGGAGGGCATGCGTGATCCACAGCGACGAGCAGGTCCTGGCGGCCTACACGACCCAGTTCACCGTCGTCACCCGACCCGAGCAGCTCGCCGGCTGCGACGCGGTCGTGGTGGTCAGCTGGGGCGTCGACCTTGGGCTGCGCGACGAGGCCGCGCGGGAATTCCCGAAGTTGACGACCCTGGACGCCTACTACCCGGCGGTGGTTCTAGTGCGCTGAGTGGGCGCTGCAGGCGTGAAGGCCCTGCGGCGTCATCTGGAGGACCCGGACGGCGCGGCCGCGCATGCGGTCGCATCGCCAGCAGAAGACGACGGCGTCGATCCCCCAGGGCAGCATTCCCCTAAGCAGCACCTCGCGCTCCTTTTGGTGGAGCGCCCAGCAGATGAAGAAATGCATCATGCCGCGGAAGACTGTATCGAGAAACCCCCGACAAAACAAAGGAATCGTGGTTAAGAACGTGTGAAAGCGGTTCAGGCGGGGGCGATTTGGTCGATTTTGGATGCCAGGATGAAGTCGTTTTCAGTCAGGCCATGGGCGGCGTGGGTCCAGAGGTCGACTCGGAGGGAGCCATAGCTGAGGTGGAGGTCGGGGTGGTGGCCCTCGGCCTCCGCGAGGGGGGCGATCGCGTTGATCAGCTCGACGCCCGGCATGAAGCCCTTGAACCGGAAGGTCTTGGTCAGCTCGAGGTGGTCGCCGACCTCAGCCACCGTCCAGCCCGACAGCTGCTCGAGCATTGCATCGATGGCGCCGGGCGCGAGGGTCGGGGTGCCCGGTTTGCAGACCACGCAGTGGCGGTCGGCGAGCGGTGTGGCCATCGAGGTGAGATCGTACGAGGGTGGGTAGAATGAGTCCTCCCACGGGCGGCTAGCTCAGTGGGAGAGCGCTTGCTTCACACGCAAGAGGTCATTGGTTCAAACCCAATGCCGCCCACCAAATCGTGGCCCCGTCGTCTAGTGGCCTAGGACGCAGCCCTCTCAAGGCTGAGATCGCGGGTTCAAATCCCGCCGGGGCTACCAACTTCTTGACTATCGACCCCTTTTGCGCAGAAGGCGTCTATCACAGCCATCCGATGCACGCCTCTGGCGCAACAAGCATGTATTCGCCCATCACCGACCGGCCTAAACTGCCAGCGCGAGAGCATGGCGCAGAACTTCGATCCCGTCGCATTCAAGGAGACGACGCGCAAACAGTGGCAGAACGCCGCGGCCGCCTGGTACCGCTGGACTCCGACGCTGCAGGCATGGTTGGGTCCGGTGACCGAGGCCATGCTCGACATGGCCGACCTCCAGCCCGGGGATCGCGTCCTCGATCTTGCCGCGGGCGCGGGCGAACCCTCGCTCTCGGCAGCGGAGAAGGTCGGTCCAGGCGGCCATGTGCTGGCAACCGATATCTCCTCCAACATCCTCGAGTTCGCCGCGCTGACCGCGCGGGACCGCGGCTTGAACAACTTCGAGACGCGGGTCATGGACGGCGAGAACCCCGACGCGCCCGACGCCTCATTTGATGCGGTCCTCTCCCGACTCGGATTGATCTACTTCCCGGATCGCCAGGGCGCCCTGCGGGCGGCGCATCGGCTGCTCAAGAGTGGTGGCCGGGTGGTGCTCGCGAGCTTCACGACCCCGGATCAGAACCGCTTCTTCTCGATCCCCATCTCCATCATCAGACGGCGCGCGGGACTCGCTCCGCCGGCTCCAGGCCTGCCTGGTCCGTTCAGCCTCGGTGCTCCTGGCGTCATGGAGGAAATGCTGCACGGCGCAGGCTTCGTCGACGTGAGCACCAAGGTCGTGCGTACGCCGCTGCGGCTCGAATCCGCGGCCGAATGCGTCCGCTTCGAGCGCGAATCCTTCGGCGCCCTGCAGCAGATGCTGGCCGCTTTGCCGAGTGCCGACCAGAACGCCGCATGGGAGGAGATCGAGCACGAGCTGGCCGTCTTCCGGACCGACTCGGGATTCGCGGCCGGAGCGGAGCTGATCGTAGGGTCGGGGACCAAGTCGCAAGGTGCTGACAGTCGATGAGTGCTCAAGAGGAGCATCGTCACGGGAGCTAGCCGCCGCATCGGATTCCTCACCGGATTTTCGCGATCACAAGCATGGCGATCATCGAGCTGAGCCACAGGATGATGCCGATTCCCAGAATCGGCAACGGCAAGGGTGGATAAGGAGGCAAAAGAAAACCGGAATCGACCTCGATACGCTGACCTTGGCTCAAAAGCCCAAGTACCGGTGTGCCGAGCTGCATGATGCCCAACACGGAGCCCACGATCGCGGCAAGGCGCGCTCTAGGATTGGCAGCGCCCAACCTTAGCAGCGGCTGAAGGTTCAGCAGGCCGGGCAGGACAAGCACGGGAACGATCACGCCGACCGGGCAATCCGCGCTTGCGCCGAAGAAGCCAGGGGTCAGCTCACAGTTGGGCGGCCCAGCAGCGATTTGTAAAACAATCACTGTCAGGGGAAGCGTGGCGATCGGGATCAGCGCAAGCCACACGAGAGGCGGGCTCCAGGTCCAGAAATTTGCCCAGCTCCCCCTCGGCCGCTCGCCCTCTCTCCGGTCGAGCTTCCACGCGGCGATGAAAATGCCGGCCCCGATGCCGAGCAGGCATACGCCGAGGACCATTCGCGGGTCGACCGGCGGGGGATTTGGATAGTCGCAGCTTGTGCGGTCCGCATTGCAGATGGGGGGATAGAACCGATTGTTCATTGCCCAGCCAAAGACGGCGATGGCGGCCCCGATCGCCGACCACGAGGTGCTGGCTAGGAGAAACGTGCCCCACCTGGTGGAGAGCTGAGCCACAGGCTAACGGCTGCACGCGAACGTGCCGGTGACCCGCACTGGGGTCGGGCTCGTCGACGTGGGAGCCGGCCGGTCCGGCCGGGTCGGGCCGGCGCTGAGCATGCCGTCGATCCGCCCTCGCGCCACGCCGTGCGTGGAGGACGCCGTCACCGAGCCGGACACTGGCGTGTACGCATCCTCGTAGGGATCGCGAGGCCTGACCTGAACCGGCGCAGAGGTCAGGGCGCCGCTGCTGGCCGGACCCAAGCCCGGTGGGCCCGGTAGGAAGGCACCAGGATCTATCTGCAGCGTCTGCTCGGTCGCTTCAGCCGGGAGCGGGGCATCGAAGCTCATGGAGAGGATGTAGCGCCGTGAGGCGCTTCGGAGCTGATTGCCGAGGCCGAACTGCGACACGCTCGACGTCTGCCCATTCGCAGTTTCCGTGATGGTCTGATTCGGACACGCGGGCCGATCGTGCGTGCACGCATCCACCGTATGTCCGTCCGCGAACACGAGCCGGAGGTTGACCGCGTCGGCCGGGCCGCACGGGCCGCTTCCGGTCGGCGGCGGCCCTGGCGCGCCGATGTTGTCATTCACCCACCAGGCGATCCAACCGGCGCCCGCGAACAGCCCGAGCAACACGAGAACCGCGGCCCCGATCCCGATCCGCCACCTGAGCCTGGACGTTCTGCTCATTTCGCCCCGCAGAGTCACACAAGCCAGGTCTCAAGAACAGTCTCACAGAGGTTTCAAAATCGAGGGTCACGCTCTAGAGGAGGTTGATTCGCAGCAGCCGCCACCCGAAGCCCGGCGGATCGAGCGCTTCGCCGGTGACCAGCGGCACGTCGATCTGTTGATCGCCGAGCACGACGTGAAGCTTGCCTGAGGGCGTCGTGCGGGCCACGGGGCCGTCGACCACCAAGGTGGGCGCATCGATGCGCTGCCGCATGATCGTGCCCGGCCACTCGACGACCGTGACGTCGGTGGTCGCCACGAGGTCCGCGTTGCTTCCCCATGCGGTCGAGTAAGCGCCCACGACGTCGTTGCGGCTGACGACCTGGTGCACGGTCGTCGCGTTCTTCATCGCAGCCACCAGGGCCTCTGCGGCGCTGAAGGCGGCGTCCAGCGTCGGCTGACCCATGACGCAGCCAAACAGCGTCACCTCGCCTCCATCGACGGTCGCCGTCGCCGCGAACAGGAAGTTGGCGCCGGAATTCAATCCCGAGCCGGTTTTGATCCCGATGATCCCGCTCTGACCCAGGGCGCCGTTGACGTTGTACAGAGTCCCGGCCACCGGCAGCGTTGTCTGCGGCAGGTTGACGATCTGGGCCAGCACCTCTTGTTGCATGGCTGCCATTCCCAACGCGAGCAGGTCGCGGGGGGTGCTGACCGTTCGCGTCGAGACGCCGGCCGGGTCGGCAAATGTCGTGTGCGTGAGGTGGAGCGCGGCGGCACGCTGGTTCATCTTGCCGACGAACGCGCTGACCGAGCCCGCGTCCCAGCGAGCGAGGGTTTCGGCGATGTTGTTGCCGGACGGTATGAGCAGCGCCTCGAGCGCCTGGAACTGGCTCAGCTGCTCGCCGGCCACTACAGGCACGACTGATTGTTGGTCAGCCGCGTCAGCCCGGTAGGTCGCGACGTCCTGGTCGGTGATGATCAGGTTAGGACCCGTTGCACCTGCCGCCAGAGGTTTATCGGCGAGCACGACGAGCGCCGTCATCACCTTGGCCACGCTCGCCGCCGGAGTTGGCGGCACGTCGCCCGAGGCCGCGATGAAGCCAAGCCCGGAGACGCCCACCGCACCGGAGCCGGCGCTCGGCCATGGCAGGCTGGGCGGCGTACCGGGGATGGTGCTCTGGGCGGGGCGGTAGCTGCTCGCGGCCACGTCGGGGATCGGCCGGAGGTAGTTGACTGTGCCGGCGAGCAGCAACAGAACGACCACTGGGATCCCAAATCTCCGTAGCAATCTCGCTCTTGCGGGCGTCAAGACGACCCGCCGCGGCGCCGAGTATCCGCGCGGTGCAGGGCTGGGCCTGCGGACGGTTCTGCCCCGGGGCGAAGACGCTGACCGTACCTGGACTGTTAACCGGAAGCGTGCCAATTCCGCTTATCTTGTAACCGAGTTGGCAGACGGAAAGTTGCCCGCCGAAGCGGATCTCTACCGCGTGCTCCAGGTGGATCCGTCAGCCGAACCCGAGGTGATCGAGGCCGCGTACAGGCGCCTGGCGCTCAAATACCACCCGGATCACAACCGCGGAGACGCTCTGGCCGAGGAGCAGATGAAGCGGATCAACGCGGCTTACACGGTGCTCCGCAAAGCCGATCTGCGCGCGGATTACGATGCGCGAAGCGGCGCGCGACTGCCAGAGCTGGAAATCACTCCCGCCGAGGTCGTCCTCCGAGCGTTCGATCCCAGCGCTCGCGAGATCAATTTCTCGGTCCACCTCAAGCAGGTCGCCGGCCCGCCCTTCGATCCCTCGATGCATCGCATCGACCTGACGCTCGCACCACCGTGGCATCAAGCCGAGGTTCACTGGCATTGGAGTCATGACAGCCTTCCCGCTGATGTCGACTTCACGCTGGCATTCGGCGACGGCCTTCTCGAGCCTGGCGCCACCCTCAGCGGGGACATCGACCTGACCGTGGCGGCACGGCATCAGCCGTGAGCAAGATCGTCCCCACTCCATCCCGTCCGGATGCGCCGCTGGCCGGCGCGGCAAAAGTCGTGCGGATGGAGGTGGGCCGAGACTCGACCAAGGCGCGCGCCGATCTGGTCTTCGTCATCGATACCACCGGCAGCATGAACGACAAGATCGACGGTCTCATCGAGAGCTGCCAATCATTTGTCGACAGGCTCGCGTCCCGGCGCATCGACTGGGTGGCCGCGGTGGTCGGATTCGGAGACCTCACCGTCGAGGGCGATCGGATCGTCGCGACTCCATTCAGCTCCAGCGCGGATCGAGTCAAGGCCCTGCTCCGGGGCCTTCCGCGCTATTCGGGCGGAGGCAATGAAGGGGAATCCTCGCTCGAGGCCTTGCAGGCGGCGCTCGACCAGCCGGGCTACCGCCAGGATGCGATGAAGGTCGTGGTGTTGATCACCGACGAACCCGCGCTGCAGCGCAAGCTGAAGCCCTCGACGATGACTGGACGTCTGCGCGAGGCCGGCGCGATCGCGTTCGTGTTGTCGCCGAACATCAAATATTTTCGTTCCATGGCCACCGATACCGGCGGCCAGTGGTGGAACGTCGAGTCGGGTGGTGACTTCTCGCAGATCCTCGCCGTCTTCGACAAGATTGCGGCCAAGGTTGCCTCGACGGTGGCCGCCGTACACAGGCTGGCTGGCGGAAACGTCAAGGATTACCTGAGACTTCCGGAGTCGCGCAGAGACGAGTAGCGCTTAGCGGCGAAAGCCCTGTATCGCCGACAGGAGCGTCTGAGGGCTTTCGATCTGGGGGACGTGGCCGGTTTCGCTGAGCAGCTGGAACCGGGCGGTGGGGATGGCGTCGGCGAAGGCGCGGCCATAGTCAGGGTCGGCGATCCGATCGCTTTCCCCCCACAGCACCAGCGTCGGCACCGTGATCGCTCGGAGGCGCCCGCGCAGGGTGGGATCGACCATCGCCCCGCCGTAGACGGCCAGCGCTGCTCGGTTCCCGGCCATGGCCGCCTGCTGGGCGGGCGGCATCTTGGAGGGGTCGATGCGGAACGAGTCCGGACGGTGGTAGCTCAGGTCGGCGACCTGGTCCATCGTCAAGGAGAAGAAGTCGACCACAGGGTGGCCGGGCACCTCGATCCCGACGCCGTCGACGATGATCAGCCCGCCCATCCGTGTCGACCCGAGCAGAGCCATCTCGGCGCCGATCCACCCGCCGATCGAGTTTCCGATCACGGTGACGTCATCCAGCTCGAGGCCGTCGAGCAGAGCGACGTAGACGGAGGCCAGCCCGCGGACGCTGTCCAGCGCGTCGGGGCGAGGAGTGCCGCCGAAACCGGGGTGGCTGGGCGTGATCGCCCGCACGTGCTCGGTCTCGGCGAGCAGATCGGCGAAGGCGGTGACCGACTGAGGCCCTGCGCCGCCGTGGAGGATCACGAACGGACGGCCCTCGCCACGCTCGGTAAAGGTGAGGTCAACCGATCCGATTCCGTCCACGGTGATGTGCTGGGTCGTCGTGTCAGCCATGCCTACAGCGGACAATACAGGCGGTGATCAAGACCAGGTTCACCGAACTGATGGGGATCGACCATCCGGTCGCGCTGGCCGGCATGAGCGGTAGTACATCGCCGGACCTTGTCGCCGCGGTCAGCAACGCCGGCGGTCTCGGCATTTACGGCGCAAGCAGCGACGCGCCTGACGTGCTCGCGCGAAACGTCGCCGCCATTCGCGAAAAGACGCAACGGCCATTCGGGCTCAACGTGCTCCTTGCGTTCATGGAAGAGGAAGAGATTCGCGCGGCGGTCGACGCTCAACCCGCCGTCCTCTCGACGGCCTGGCCCCGCGACAACCAGGACCTCGCGGCGATCTTCGGCATGGCACACGAGCGCGGCATAAAGGTCCTGCACATGGTGCCTACGGCGAACGACGCGATCAAAGCCGCCCAGGCCGGCGCCGACGTGATCATCGCCCAGGGCACCGACGCCGGGGGTCACATCGGTCTGATCGGCACCGTGGTCATCGTGCCCCAGGTCGTTCGGGCGGTGGCGCCGGTTCCAGTTCTGGCGGCGGGTGGGATCAGCGACGGGCGCGGCCTTGCGGCCATGCTTGCGCTTGGCGCGGAGGGAGTTCTCGTCGGCACTCGTTTCCTTGCTACGACCGAGTCACCCGCACATGACTCGCTGAAGCAGGCGATCGTGACCAGCGATGGCACCGACACGATCGTCACCGATATCGGCGACATTCTGATGGGCGGTGAGTGGCCAGGCGCGTTGGCCCGGGTCTCACGCAACCGGTTGATCGAGCGCTGGCAGGGACGCGCCAACGAGGTCCGTCGGAGACGCGAGGAGTTGCTCGCGGACATGTTCGAGGCGCGCAAGCAGGGAAACGTCCAGGAATCGATCCTGTATTGGGGTCAGGGCGCCGGGCTGATCAGCGAGATCGTGCCGGCGGCAAGAGTGATCGCCGATATGGTCACCGAGGCGGAAACGATCATCGCGGAACGCCTGCCCGGGCTCGTGGTGCGAGAAGCGCCTACCCGCTGAGGGCGCGCATCTCGGACCTCGTCGGGGGGTCGGCCCCCGCCCGCGCGACGACAATCGAAGCGGCGAAGCACGCGAATGCGAGCGCCGCCTCGAGATCATCGTGGCCGAGCGTCAGGTCGGGTCGGACCGCGTCGTGGTCGTGCAGCCACGCGAGAAGCGCCGCGCCGAACGAGTCTCCGGCGCCGATGGTATCGATGACGTCCACCGACGGAGCCGCGACGTGGACGCGCATGTCACCGTGCCCCGCGAACGCACCGTCTGCGCCCAGCGTGACGACGGCGAGCCTGACGCCCGCCTCGAGGATCTCCTCGATCGCGGCTTTGTAGTCGCGCTCCGGGTACAGCCAGGCAAGGTCGGTGTCGCTCGCTTTGACGATGCTGCTCTGCGAGATCAGGGTCATGAGGCGATCGCGGTACTCCGCATCGCGCGCGAGGCCGACCCGGATGTTGGGATCGAGCATGACCAGCCGGCCGTCGCGCTCGCGCCGGACCAGCTCGACGATGGTCGATGCCATCGGTTCGAGC
>WNGI01003454.1_pt1 | contig 23538 bp, 18 predicted proteins | sample 5400621 | NCBI WGS metagenome assembly WNGI01 (sample SAMN13153374, study PRJNA577476) | soil metagenome | isolation source: 20 cm soil or saprolite under Garry oak tree replicate 1 | place: USA:California | collected 2016-06-15 | reverse complement strand
ATTTGGGTGCGGCGATCACGTACCGCCCGGGCGACTCGAGGGCGCTCGCCACGGTGTCGGCGCCGGCGTGCCCGCTGTTGCGGCCGGGCACCCAGTGGTCGGGGGAGAGCTCCCGCCACAGCCCCAGGGCCTGCTCGTACGCGGCGGCGCTCGCGTAATTGGGGCTCTGCGTGTAGACGGAGAAGTCGCCGTACTTGCCGTAGGTGACGGTCACGACCGGCCCGCCGGCGCTGTTGAAGATCATCCCGGCGGGCGACACGGTGAAGCCGTAAACGCCGGGGGTCAACAGGACCAGGAGGGCCACCCTGGACGTATCGGCCAGGATGATGTTGTTCACCGAAACGATGCTGTGCGGGGCGAACGAGTAGGTGGCAAACAGGGTATTCGAGGCATCGGAATGCCGGATGAAGAACGTGTTGAGCACGCCGTTATGGTAGTCGAACTGTCCGGGGCCCGGCGCGAAGATCGAATCGACGCGCGGCAGGACCAGCAGCGCGCTGAGCGGCACGCCCCGTTCGGTGGGTCCGGTGCCGGGCCCAGACCTGGAACGCCGACTCGGCGCTGGCCCTGGTCGGGCGCGCCATCGCCCGCCGCTCCCGGGCGGCGGCGGACACCTCGCTGCACGATTACAAAGCTCAAGCGCACGGGTTCGTCTTCTTCCTCGGACAGTTCGGTGAGGGGTTGAGCGAGCCGCCGCGGCTGATCAAAGCCGACCAGCTGGAGCTGGAAGTGTACTGGAAGGCGCCGGGGGCCAGCAAGCAGCGCATCGTCGGGTGGCGGGACCGGGCCGAGCTGCCCACGGACATCAATTACCACCGGGATCACCTCGGCATCGTACAGAACAACTTCGGCCCCCTGATCCGCCTGGGTGAGGGCGACGAGGTGCGCGACGTCCCGCACCCGCTCAGCCCCGGGGCGCCGCTGCTCTACGACTACGCGATCGACGACACGCTGGCGATCGGGCTGCCGGGACGCACGGTGCGCGTCATCAGCGTGCGCGTGCGGCCCCGGGACTTCGCCGTGCCGCGCATCGTCGGCACGCTGTACGTGGACGCGGCGACGGCCGACCTCGTGCGCCTGGCCTTCAATTTCACGCCGCCCGCCTACCGCGACGCCGAGCTGGAAGACGTCAGCATCGTGCTCGAGAACGCGCTGTTCGAGGGGCGCTGGTGGCTGCCGTACCGCCAGGAGGTCGAAATCCGCCGGCGCGCCAGCTGGCTCGACTTGCCGGCGCGCGGCATCATCCGCGGCCGCTGGGAGATCGACGACTACCGCTTCAACCTGGGCTTCGTCGACACCTGGTTCGCGGGCGAAGAGATCACGAGCCTGCCGCGCGCCGAGCTGGACTCGTTCCCCTGGGCGCAGCCCCTCGCGGCGGCCCTGCAGGACGTCGCCGAGCCGGTGCGCCAGAACGATCTGGAGGAGGTGCGCGCCCGCGTGGAGCGCATCGCCGGCGACCGCGCGTTGTCGGGGCTGCGCCGCGCGCGCCCCGGCGCCGACCGCTTGAGCGATCTGGTGCACGTGAACCGCGTCGAGGGGGTCACGCCGGGGATCGGCTTCGTGTGGCGGCCGGGCGGCGACCGGGTCGAGCTGCGCGGCCACGCCGGCTATGGACTGGCCGACCGTCGGGGGAAGGGGCGGTTCGCCGCGCGCGCCCCGCTCCTCAATTCTCTCGCCGCGCAGGAGTTCGGTGCGGACGACGGGGACTACTACCTGGCGGACGGCGGGCGGGTGACGTGGCGCCACGGCCTCGGGACCCGCGGGGAGTGGAGCGTGGCGGCGGGGCGCGAATGGATCTCCGCGCTGCCGGTGCGCGCCGCGCCGGCGTCGGGGCGGTTCCGGCCCAACGTGCCGCTGGGCGACGGCGGCGTGGACCTCGTGACGCTGGGCGTGCGGCGGCGCAGCGAGGGGTTCGCGGTGCGTCGCGACGTGCACGTCGAGCTCGCGCTGGAATTGGGCCGCCGCGACGGCGGCATGGCGTACGCGAGAATCGCGGGCGCCGGGCACCTGCTCGTGCCGCTCGGCGGCACGCGCTTGCTGCTGCGCGCGCAGGGCGGCGCGGCGACGCGCGACGTCCCGCCGCACCGCGCCTTCGTGCTCGGCGGCCGCGGCACGCTGCCTGGCGACGACTTCCGCCGCTGGGGAGGCGCGCGCGCCGCGCTGCTGCACGCCGAGTGGCGCCTGCCGGTGCCGTTCCTGTCGCTCAAGCTGGGACCGTGGGCGCGAACCCCCGCCGCCGCGGTGCTGGCGCCCTTCGTGGCGACCGGATGGACCGCGCGCCCGGTGCCGGGCACGCCGTGGCTCGCGACCCCGGAGGCGCGCGTGACCTGGGGCGCGGGGCTGGAGTGGCTGGGCGTCTTCCGCCTCGACGTCGGTGTCGGCGCGCAAACGAGGCGCGTGCGCCTCGCGTTCGACGTGACGCGCGATTTCTGGGGCCTGCTCTGAAGCGCTTCGGACTGGACGGGACCCGGCGTTCGGCTAGGTTTCGGGGAACCGCCCATGGCTGAAGCGACGTTCCCCGACGAGTGGCTGGTCCAGTCCCTGGAAGGACTGGTCGACGCGGAGCGTCTGGCGGAGCTGCGGGGCAAGGCCGACCCCGCCAAGACCCTGTGGGAGACGCTGGTCGCCGCAAAGATCTGTACCGACGAGCAGATCCTCGCCAAGCTCTCCACCCGCTTCCGCATGAAGGTGGCGGACCCCGGCCAGATCGACCCCAAGGTCCGCGAGGCCGTGCCCGAGAGCCTGGCCCGGCGCTACCGGATCCTGCCCCTGCGGATGACCGATTCGTTCCTCGAGGTGGCCACCGCCAACCCCTTCGACATGCACGCGGAGAAGGACCTGGCGTTCGCCACGGCCCGCGAGGTGCGGTTGCTGCTGCTCGCGCCGTCGCAGATCAACGCCCGGCTCGACGAGCTGTATCGGCCGGACAAGGCGATCAACAAGCTGCTGTCGGGGATGGAAGCCTCCGCCGACATCGTGCAACTGGCCGACCAGCTGCCGGCCGAGGAGATCAAGATTACCGAGGAGGAGGCGAGCCAGCGGCCGGTGGTGCGGCTCGTGGACATGATCATCTCCGAAGGCATCCTGCAGCGGTCGAGCGATATCCATATCGAGCCCGAGGAGGGCGGCGTCGCGGTCCGCTATCGCATCGACGGCGTGCTGCGGCAGGTCATGAAAATCCCCCGCGGCGCGGGGCTGCCGTTGATCTCCCGCATCAAGATCATGTCGTCGCTCGACATCGCCGACCGGCTGCGGCCCCAGGACGGCCGCGCCCGGGTGGCGGTGAACGGCCAGCCGATCGACCTGCGCGTGTCGACCCTCCCCGCCCAGCTCGGCGAGAAGGTCGTGATCCGCATCCTCGACTCGCGTGCCACGGTCAAGTCCCTCGACTCGCTCGGCCTGAACCCCGGCGAAGGCGACGCCATCAAGCGGCTGCTCGAGAACCACGAGGGCATCCTCCTCGTGACCGGTCCCACGGGATCGGGCAAGACGACCACCCTCTATTCGGCGATCAACCAGATCAAGAGCGAAGGGGTCAACATCGTGACGGTGGAGGACCCGGTCGAATACCGGATGGCGGGCATCGTGCAGGTGCAGGTGCAGGAAAAGGCGGGCCTCACCTTCGCCGCCGCGCTGCGGTCGATCCTGCGCCAGGATCCCAACGTGGTGCTCGTGGGGGAGATCCGCGACCGCGAGACCGCCACGATCGCCGTCCAGGCTTCGCTCACCGGCCACCTGGTGCTCTCGACGCTGCACACCAACGACGCCGCCAACGCGGTGACGCGGCTGGTGGACATCGGGGTCGAGCCCTACAAGATCGCCGCGGCGCTGCGCGGAGTGGTGGCGCAACGCCTGATGCGCAAGCTGTGCGCGACGTGCAAGGAAGTGTGGATGGAGACCCCCCCCGAGCGGTTGAAGCGGTGGATTCCCGGTGGCACGCCGCTGTACCGGGCCGCCGGGTGCCCCGACTGCGCGATGACGGGCTACCGCGGCCGGTTTTCGATTCTCGAAATCCTCACGATGAACGCGGAGCTGGAGCGGCGCATCGCCGCCGGCGACCCGGCGGACCGCATCGCCGAGGCGGCGCGGCGCGGCGGGATGAAGTCGATGTGGGACAGCGGCCTCGCCCACGTGCTGCGCGGCGAATCCACGATCGACGAGCTGATGCGTGTGGTGGACGTGCCGGCGGAAGCGGCCGACATCGCGGCCCTTGCCGCTCCCGCCGGCACGCCGACCGGCTCCGCGGCACACGGCGCTCACGCTCCCGGCGCGCCTCCGCGCGTGGCCCCGCAACCGATCGCGACGCACTTCGACCTGCTCGAGGAAGCCGTGCCCCCGCGCCGCTCCGGCGCCTACGGCGAGCCCGCCACCAAGGTGCTGCTCGTGGACGACGAGGACAGCCTGCGCAAGGTGATGAAGGAGCTGCTGGAGCGGGAAGGCTACGAGGTCGCGGAAGCGCGCGACGGCGTGCAGGCCCTCGACCAGGTGGACCGCATGGGGCCGGACATCATCGTGCTCGACCTCAATCTCCCGGGCCTCGACGGCTACGGCGTGCTCTCCCACCTGCGCTCGCGGCCGGCGACCGCGGCCATCCCCGTGATCGTGCTCACCGCCAAAGGCGACGAGGACAACGAAGTCCGCGTCTTCGAGCTCGGCGCCGACGACTTCCTCACCAAGCCGTTCCGCGCCCGCGCGCTCTCGGCGCGCCTCGAGGCCGTGCTCGGCCGCCGCCGGCATTAGCGTTCCTGCTCCGATCGACGCGCACGTCCGCTACGTCGACCTGTACGTCCTGCGCGGCGATCCGCAACGCCCCGAGGTGCTCGTGCTACATCGCGGGCCCGGCGGGCGCAACGCCGGCTCGTGGGAGACGGTGCACGGCCGCGTGGAGGCCGGCGAACGGCCCGAGGCGGCGGCGCTGCGCGAGCTGCGCGAGGAGACGGGGCTCGAGCCGGCGCGACTGTACAACGTCAGCCGCGTGGAGGCGTTCTACGAGCACCACGGCGGCGACGTCGCGCTGATTCCGGTGTTCGCGGCGTTCGTGGCGGCCGACGCGACCGCGCGACTCTCGCCGGAGCACGATCGCGCCGAGTGGCTCGGGCCCGCGGAGGCGGCGCGGCGGTTCGCCTGGCCGCGCGAACGGCGCGCCCTCGAGGTAGCAGCGTTCCGCTGGTTCGCGATCCGAGAGTGTGAGGAGGGGCTCGCCCGAACACTCGTGAACCCGCTCTACCACCGCATCTACCGCATCGTGCGTCACATCCCGCGCGGCCGCGTGGCGACGTACGGTCTCGTCGCACGGCTCGCGGGCCGGCCCGGCGCGGCGCGCACGGTGGGGTGGGCGTTGTCGGCGCTTCCCGAGGACAGCGACGTGCCGTGGTGGCGGGCGATCAACGCCGCCGGCCGCATCTCGCTCGCCGCGGACGATCACAGCGCCGTGTTCCAGCGCGCGCTGCTGCTGCGCGAGGGCGTGCGCTTCGCTCCCGGCGGCGCGGTGAACCTGAGCCGCTACGGCTGGCCGGCGGAGGCTTACGACAGCGTGGCGGCCGCCCAGACGCGCGCCGCCTCGTCCCGCAGATCCCGGAGGTTGAAGGGCTTCCGCACGTAGCGCAGGCCGAGACGGCGCAGGGTGTCTTCCGTGGTGGGTCGCACGTCGCCGGTCGCGACCAGAATCCGCTCTTTCAGTTCGCGGTTGCGGTCGAGCATTTCCTCCACCAGCAGGCGGCCGCGGTCCGCGGCCCGCGCATCTACGAGAATGAGGTCGTACGCGCGCGTCCCCCCCCCCGTCAGCTCGAGGGCGTGCCGCGCGCTCTTGGCGACTTCCACGCGATGGCCCTCGCGCGCGAACAGCGCCTGCACCACGCGGCGCACGGCGGGGTCGTCGTCCACGAGCAGGATCGTGCGCGGGACGGTCGCGGGCGCGACCGGGGCCTGGGCCGGGGCCGCGGCGCGCGCCGGCGCGTCGGCCGCGGCCGGCGGCAGGCTGACCACGAAAGCAGCGCCGCCTTCCCCGCCCGACGGGCGCTCGAGGACCAGGTGGCCGCCATGCGCCTCGACGATCGAATAGCTGATCGACAGCCCCAGGCCGGTGCCCTGGCCCGGCTCCTTCGTGGTGAAGAACGGCGTGAACAGCTGCGACGCCACCACGTCGGAGATGCCGGGACCGGTGTCGGCGAGCCGCAGATGCACCTGGCCGTCGAACCAGGTGCGGACCGAGATGCGCCGCGGCCGGTCGGCCGGGTTGGCGGCGACGGCGTGCGCGGCGTTGGTCAGCAGATTGAGGACGACCTGCTGGAGCGCGTGGCGATCGCCGAGAACGTCGGGGAGGACGGCGGCGAGGTCTTTCTCCGTCTCGACGTCCTGAAGCTTCAAGTCGTAGCTCATCAGCAGCAGCGTCCGCTGCACGACGTCGTTCAAGTCCACGCGTGCGCGCTCGTCCGGCGCCTTGCGGGCGAACGTCAGCAGATTCTTGACGATGCGGCCGGCGCGCTCCGCCTGCTCGTGGATCACCTTCAGGTGACTGCGGTCCTTCTGGCCGAGCGCCTGCTGCTCGAGCAGGAACTCCGACAGGCCGGCGATCGAGGTGAGCGGGTTGTTGAGCTCGTGGGCGACGCCCGACACCAGCTGGCCGACCGCCACGAGCTTCTCGCTCTGGATGAGCTGGGCCTCGAGTGTCTGCTGCTCGGTGACGTCCTCGACGAGCACCACCAGGCTGCGGTTGGCCTCGGGGTCCGGCATGCGGGCGGCGGCGACGCGCACGGTGCGCTGCAGCGGCGCCGAGCGCGCCACGAGTGGCGGGGGCCGCTCGCCGCGCCGCGCCGCCTCGAGCAGCGCCATCAGCGCGTGGGTCTCGCCGAGCAGCGCCTCGCACAGGTCCTCGCCCACCACCGCCTCGACCGATCGCCCGAGCAGCGCGGCGAGCGATCGGTTCGCCCGGCGCACGCGGCCCTCCTCGTCCACGACCGCCATCCCCTCGCTCAGCGCGTCGAACGCCGTCTCCCACTCCTCCTTCGCCTGGCGCACGAGATCGAAGAACCGGGCGTTGGCGAGCACCACGGCGGCGTGCGTGGCGAGCGTGGAGAGCAGCCGGACGTCCTCGGGCGCGAAGCTGCCCCCGCGCGGATCGGCGACGAGCAGTGTCCCCACCGCCACGCCGTGGGTGAGCAGCGGCACGGCGGCGGCGGAGTCGGCCTGGATCTCCGCGAGCAGGCGGGTGGGAGCGCCGCCGGAGTTGCGGACCAGCTCGAGCTTCTCTCCGGTGAGCGAGCGGGCCAGCAGGCCCGGGTCGGTGCGGGCGACGGTGTGATCCTTGAGCTCGGCGAGCGAGCCCACCGCGGCCGCCACCCGCAGCGGCGCGTTCGCGCCCGCGCTCGGCGCCGCCAGCGCGAGCAAGGCGCCGCGGGCCTCCAGGAACCGCAGGGCGAAGCGCACCACCTGGTCCGCGATCCGCTCCAGCTCGAGCGAGTCGGAGAGGACGTAGGACAGCTCCTGCAGGGAGAACAGCTCCGAGAGCCGGCGGTTGAGCTCCTCGGTGGCGCGGTGGCGCTCGCGCTCGCTGCGCAGCAGCCGCGCCGCCACGTACCAGAGCAGGCCGAGGACGCCCGCGAAAGCGACGGCGACGAGCAGCCGGAAGAGCGAGGAAGGGCTCGCGGCTACGGCTCCGGATGGGGGAGGGACTGCGCGCGGGCCAGCACCCGGGCGCGCTCGCGCTCCAACGCCCGCATCGCCCCGCGGCTCCAGGAGTCGTTGGTGAGGCCCTGGTAGCTGACGCCCAGCGCTTCCCGGAAGCTGATGCCCTCGTCGAACAGGTACAACGCTACCGCCTGCTGGCGGGCGTCGAGCTGCTGGCCGCTCCACGTCGGGGAGAGGGGGATGATCCCCACGGGGCGAAACAGCTGGCCGCGGCTCGTGATGTTGATGTCTTCGGGGACGAACCGCGCCTGTGGGACGAGGCCGTAGAAGGACACCATGACGAGCGTGGGGTGCTGGACGCCGGCGCGCTGCGCCGCGTCGTCGAGCGGCGCCTGCTTGGTCTTGATCAGGTCACTCAGCGAGCGGTAGGTGTCGGGCAACAGCAGCCGAATCACGGATTGGGCGAGCGGCAGGACCTGGATCTCGACCTGCGCGGTCGCGAACCGCACGACGATGTCGTCGCGCTTCAAGGTGCCGTAGCCGATGGGGAGGGTATCCTGGGCGGTCAGGCGGTACGGCGGTACGGCGGTAAGCAGGACCGCCATAATGCCGACCGCCCTACCGCCATACCGCCTGACCGTCCGGCTCACGTGCCTTCCTCTCTTACCAGCTCACTGATCGCTTCCCGGAGCTCCGCGACGCCCTCTCCGGTGCGCGCGCTGGTCACGATCGCCTGGTCCGCGTCGAGGCCCAGCAGCTCCCGCACGGCGTCCGCCCGGCGCAGCCGCTGCCCTCGCGGAAGCTTGTCGCTCTTGGTCAGCGCCGCAAGGACGCGCGTCCCGGCGGCCGCCAGCGCGTCCTGCATCGTGCGGTCGTCGACCGACGGATCGTGCCGCAGGTCGAGCAGCCACACGGCGCCGACGAGGCCCTCGCGGTCCAACGTGCGGGCGACGAGGCGCCGGAATCCCGTGCGCCGGCCGCGGCTCGCCCGCGCGTATCCGTACCCCGGGAGGTCTAAAAAGTAAAAAGCGGGGGCGTGGGATGTGGGGACGTGGGCGTCGCGGTCCGAGCCGGAGCTACGGTCTGCAGCGTCGCGCCCACTTCCCCCCGTCCCCACGCCCCACCCCCCACTCATCGCAAAGACCGTCAACGCCGTCGTCTTCCCCGGCGTCGCGGATGTTTTCGCGATGCGGCGTCCCACGAGCGCGTTCAGGAGACTCGATTTGCCGACGTTGGAGCGGCCGAGGAAGGCGACTTCGGGGAGGGAAGGAGCGAGCGGAGCGTCGGCGCGCGGAAAGGCGCCGACGAAGCGAGGTTCCGTCAGGCTTCTTTCTTCTGCCGCGCGCGCTCGGTGACGAGCAGCGGGGTCCGGCCCTCGCGCACGCTCTCGCCGGTGATGCACACCTCGCGCACGTCGTCACGGCTCGGCAGGTCGAACATGATCTCCGTCATCATCTCCTCGAGGATGGCGCGGAGGCCGCGGGCGCCGGTGCCGCGCTTGATCGCCTTCTGGGCGATGGCGCGCAGGGCGTCTTTCTCGACCGTCAGCCGCACCTCTTCGAGCTCGAACAGCTTCTGGTACTGCTTGACGAGGGCGTTCTTCGGCTCGACCAGAATGCGCACCAGGGAGTCCTCATCGAGCGCATCGAGCGGCACGGCGACCGGGAGGCGGCCCACCAGCTCGGGGATGAGCCCGAAGCGCAGCAGGTCGTCCGGCTCGACGTCGGAGTAGGGGTTCGCCTTGAGGCGCTGCGCGACGCCGCGCGCCACCTCTTCCTTCGTGAAGCCGATCTGCCGGCGCCCCGTGCGGGCTTCGATGATCTTCTCCAGGCCGTCGAACGCGCCGCCGCAGACGAACAGGATGTCCTTGGTGTTGACCTGGATGTACTCCTGCTGCGGGTGCTTGCGGCCGCCCTGGGGCGGCACCGAGGCCACCGTCCCCTCGAGGATCTTGAGCAGGGCCTGCTGCACGCCCTCGCCCGAGACGTCCCGGGTGATGCTGGGGTTCTCGGACTTGCGCGCGATCTTGTCGATCTCGTCGATGTAGACGATGCCGCGCTCGCACTCGGAGACGTTGAAGTCGGCCGACTGCAGCAGCCGCACCAGGATGTTCTCGACGTCTTCACCGACGTACCCCGCTTCGGTGAGCGTCGTGGCGTCGGCGATGGTGAAGGGGACGTCCAGAATCCGGGCCAGCGTCTGCGCGAGCAGCGTCTTGCCCACGCCGGTGGGGCCGATGAGCAGGATGTTGCTCTTGTCGAGCTCGACTTCGGTTTCCCGGCCCGAGTGGGAGTTGATGCGCTTGTAGTGGTTGTACACCGCGACCGCCAGGGTCTTCTTCGCCTTCTCCTGGCCGATCACGTACTGGTCGAGCACGTCCTTGATCTCGGCGGGGGTGGGGACCTGCGTGATCGCCTCGGCGACCTCGCGCTCCTCGTCCTCCGCCAGGATCTCGTTGCACAGCGCGATGCACTCGTTGCAGATGTACACGCTCGGACCGGAGATGAACTTCCGGACCGAATCCTTGGACTTCCCGCAGAACGAGCAGCGCAGGTGTTTATCGTGCGACATGGCGCCCAAACATGGGAAAACGGGACGGCCGGCGCAAGTCAGGCCCCCTTTTTCCCGCTGCCGTCAAGCTCGGCCTGGTGGGCGATGACGTGGTCGATGAGGCCGTAGCCCTTGGCCTCTTCGGCCGACATGAAGCGGTCGCGGTCCATGTCTTTCTCGATGTCGGCGAACGGCTTGCCCGTGTGCTTGGCGTACAGCTCGTTGAGCTTGCTGCGCAGGTACAAAATCTCGCGCGCCTGGATCTCGATGTCCGACGCGGTGCCCTGGGTGCCGCCCGACGGCTGGTGCATCATGATGCGGGCGTGTGGCAAGGCCTGGCGCTTCCCCGGCCGCCCCGCCGCGAGCAGGAACGAGCCCATCGACGCGGCCATCCCCATGCAGATCGTGTTCACCGGCGCGCGCAGGAACTGCATGGTGTCGTAGATCGCCATGCCGCTCGAGATGATGCCGCCCGGTGAGTTGATGTACAGGTAGATGTCCTTCTCCGGGTTGTCGGCGTCGAGGAACAGCAGCTGGGCGATGATGATGTTCGCGACTTCATCGTTGATCGGCGTCCCGAGGAACACGATGCGGTCCATCAGGAGCCGGCTGAAGATGTCGTAGGTGCGCTCGCCCCGGCTGGAGCGCTCGATGATGTAGGGCGGATAGATCTGGTTGACGCTCACGGCTGCTCCACGGTGGACTGGGACAAGAGAAACGCGAACACCTTCTCCTCGGTGAGGCCGCGCTCGAGATCGCGCAGCCGCTTGGCCTTCTCGAGCGATGTCTGCAGCTGCTCCGCCGGCACGCCCCGCCGGGCCGCGAGCTCCGCGATCTTCGCCTGGACCTCGGCCGCGGTCGCCTGCAATCCCTGGTGCTCCACGACCCAGTCCAGGACCAGATCGCGCCGTACCTGCGCCTCCGCGATCGGCTGGAACTCCTTGGCGAACGTCGGCCAGCGGTCCTCGGGGATGCCGTACGCCTGCGCGTAGGCCGCCAGCGCGCGCTCGACCAGCGGCCGCGGCGCGTCGATCCGGTTCGCCTGCACGATCTGCTCGATCAGCGCCGCCCGCACCCGCGCGTCGGCCTCCCGCTCGGCGTCCTGTTCCAGGTCTGCACGGATCGCCTGACGCAGCGCGTCGAGGCTCTCGAAGTCGCCGACCTCGCGCGCGAAGTCGTCATTCAGCTCCGCCAGGTGCTGCCGCTTCACCTCGTGCAGGGTGATGCGCACGTCGCGCGTCTGGCCGCGCTTGGCCTCTTCGGGGAAGTCGTCGGGGAAGCGCACGATCGCATCCACCGTCTCCTCCGGCAAGAGGCTCATGATGCGCTCCTCGACCTCGGGGATCGCCCGCCCCTCGCCGAGCACCAGCTGGTAGGGCTGCGCGTCCTTGATGCTCGCCCCCTCGCGCTGGGCCAGCGTCACGTTCACGAGATCCTTCGGCTGGGGCCGCTCGCCTTCCACCGGCACCCACGGCGCCCGCTGGGCGCGCAGCTCGGCGAGCTGCGCTTCGACCTGCTCCGGCGTCACCGGCGTCACCGTCCGCGGCACCGAGAAGCCCCCAAGGCGCTGCAGGGCGATCTCGGGCCGCACCTCCACGTGGAACTCGAAAGTGACCGGCGCGCCGTCCGTCCACTTGAGGTTGTGGATGTGCGGGTCGGCGATCGGCTTGATCTGCTCCTGCGCGAGCGCCGCGCGCCAGCTCTCGCGCACCAGCTCCTCGAACGCGGACTGGCGGATGTCCTCGGCGAAACGCTTCTTCACCACCGCCACCGGCGCCTTGCCCTTGCGGAAGCCCGGGAGGCGCACGCGTGCCTGCATCGATTTCGTGGCGCGCTCCTCGGCTTCGCGCACGCTGTCGGCGGGCACCGTGACGGCCAGGGACGCCTCCCCCGGCTGCTCGTGGGTCTTGGTGATCTGAATGGTCATGCGCGACGAAATCTAACCATCCTCCCCTACTGTTGGGCGTTCAGCGGATAGGCACTAGCCGCCAGAGTAGTTCCCAGACGCCAAGGAGGAAGTGGTCTCAAGTGCCGGTTGCCAGCTCCATCACTGCTGGGAACGTGCGTCTTGAAGCCACTGTTCGCTTGGCGTCTGGGAACTATTCTGGCGGCTGGTGCCTCGAGACTGCGATCCTCTCCTGTGTTTCGAGGTCGAAGAAGTGCAGCCCATCGGGGTCGAAGCCCAGAAGCAGCTCCGCGCCCACCTCCGCGCGCACGCCGGGCGCGACGCGGGCCGTGAGCTCCTGCCCGCCGGCGCTGGCGTAGATCAGCAGCTCCTGGCCCAGCGGCTCGACCAGGTCGACGCGGGCGCGAATACCGGTCATCCCGGATGCAGCGAGGGACACATTCTCGGGGCGTACGCCCAGAATAACGGGTCGCCGGTTGCCAGTCGCCACGAGACTCCGCCACTCGTCGGGGAGGGGGACCGTCACCGCGCCTCCCGACCCGACAAAACGCAGCCCCCCCTCGGTAACGATTGCGCCCTCCAGCAGGTTCATCGGGGGACTGCCGATGAAGCCGGCGACGAACGTGTTGCGGGGGACGCGGTAGACGGCGAGCGGCGCGTCCACCTGCTGCACGCGGCCGTCCCGCATCACGACGACCCGGTCCCCCAGGGTCATCGCCTCCGCCTGGTCGTGCGTCACGTACAGCATCGTGGCGCCGAGCGTGTGGTGGAGCCGGGCGATCTCCCGCCGCATCTGCACCCGCAGCTTGGCGTCGAGGTTGGAGAGCGGCTCGTCGAAGAGGAACACCGCCGGCTGCCGCACGATCGCCCGGCCGAGGGCGACGCGCTGCTGCTCGCCGCCGGAGAGCTGCTTGGGCCGGTGGTCGAGCAGCGCGTCGATCCGCAGGATGCGCGCCGCTTCCCGCACCCGGGTGGCGATCTCGTCCTTCGCGACGCCGCGCAGCTTGAGGCTGAACGCCAGGTTCTCGAATACCGTCATGTGCGGGTACAGCGCGTAATTCTGGAACACCATCGCGACGTTGCGGTCCCGGGGAGGAACGTCGTTCACCACCCGGTCGCCGATGCGCAGCTCGCCGGCGGAGATCGCCTCGAGCCCGGCCACCATCCGCAGGGTCGTGCTCTTGCCGCAGCCGGAGGGCCCGACGAGAACGACGAACTCACCGTCCTTGACGGCCAGGTCCAAATCGGCGACCGCGACGCGGGTGCGGCCCGCGTCTTGGTATATTTTGCGGATGCCGCTGAGGGTCACGCTTGCCATGAGGGACCGTGAGTGAAGTGATTCGCTTCCCCGAGGGGTTCCTCTGGGGCGCCGCGACGTCCGCCCACCAGGTCGAGGGCTCGCCGCTCGCCGACGGCGCGGGGCCGAGCATCTGGCACCGCTTCGCCCACACGCCGGGGCTCACCGCCAACGGCGACACCGGCGACGTGGCCTGCGATCACTACCGCCGCTTCCCCGAAGACGTCGCGCTGCTCGCCGACCTGGGGCTCAACGCGTACCGCTTCAGCATCGCGTGGAGCCGCGTCCTGCCCGAGGGCCGCGGGGCGGTGAACCCGCGTGGGCTCGCGTTCTACGACCGCCTCGTGGACGCGCTGCTCGCCCGCGGCATCCAGCCCGCCGTCACGCTGTACCACTGGGACCTTCCGGCCGCGCTCGACGACCGCGGCGGCTGGCTCAATCCCGACATCGCGGACTGGTTCGCCGACTACGCGCGCGTCGTCGTCCGCGCGCTCGACGATCGCGTCCACCTGTGGGCGACGCTCAACGAGCCCTGGGTGGTGGCCGACGGCGGCTACCTCCACGGCGCGCTGGCGCCAGGGCATCGCAACCTGTTCGAGACCCCGCTGGTGACCCACAACCTGCTGCGCGCGCACGGCGCCGGCGTGCAGGCGTATCGCGCGGAGGGCCGGCACCAGGTCGGCATCGTGCTGAACCTCGAGCCCAAGCATCCCGCGAGCGAGGATCCCCGCGACCTCGCCGCCACGCGGCGGGCCGACGCGTACATGAACCGCCAGTACATTGAGCCGGTGCTGCGCGGGACCTATCCGCAGGAGCTGGCGGAGATCTTCGGGCCCGCCTGGCCCGCGTTCCCCGAGTCCGACCTGGCGCGCATCCGCCAACCCATCGACTGGCTCGGCATCAATTACTACACGCGCGGCGTCACGCGCCACGACGACCGGGCCCTGCCGCCCCAGGCGAGCAGCGTGCGCCAGCCGCACGCGCTGTACACGGAGACGGGATGGGAAGTGTATCCAGCCGGGCTCGCCGAGACGCTCGAGTGGGTGTGGAAGCAGAGCGGAGATCTGCCGCTGTACGTCACCGAGAACGGCGCCGTGTTCCCCGACCCGGCAGTGGCGGTGAACGGGCGCGTTGACGATCCGCTGCGGGTCGAGTACTACCGGGGGCACCTCAAGTCCGCCCTGGACGCGCTCGGGCTCGGCGTGCCGCTGCGGGGCTACTTCGCCTGGTCGCTGCTCGACAACTTCGAGTGGAGCCACGGGTACTCGAAGCGATTCGGGCTGGTGCACGTCGATTTCGCGACGCAGCGCCGCACCCCCAAAGCGAGCGCGCGGTTCTACGCGGACGTCGTCCGCACGCGGGGCGCGGCCCTGTTCGAGCCTCATCCCTTGGTGCTCCCCGCCATGATGCCCTGAATGTAGTAGCGCTGGAGGAAGAGGAAGGCGAGAAACACCGGCAGCACCGTCACGACCGCTCCGCTCATCATCAGCTCCGTGTCCTGGACGTGCTCGCCCGCCAGATTGGCGAGGGCGACGGGCAGCGTGTAGCGCGCGTCGTCGCTCAAGACGATGAGGGGCCACATGAAGTCGTTCCAGGCGGAGAGGAACGTGAACACACCGAGCGTGACGAGCACGGGGGCGATCGTCGGCAGTACGATCGACCGGAAGATGCGAAACTCCCCGGCGCCGTCGATGCGCGCCGCGTCCAGCAGATCCCCGGGGATCGACAGGGCATACTGCCGCACCAGGAACACGCCGTAGATCGGGGCGAGCACCGGGATCATCGCGCCGAACAGCGTGTTGATGAGCCCCAGCTCCCGGAGCTCCAGGAACATCGGGAGCATCGCCACCTGCCCCGGGACCACCATCAGCAGGACCAGATTCCTGAACAGGCGATCGCGCCCCGGGAACCGCAGCTTGGCGAAGCTGTAGCCGGCCAGCGCGGTGATGGCGACGCCGAGCAGCGTGCCGCCGCCCGCGATGAGCAGGCTGTTCACCAGGTAGCGGCCGAGACTCTGGCTCGTGAACAGGGCACGGTAGTGCTCGAGGGTCGCCGTGTGCGCCGCGGGCAACAGTGGCGGGGGAGAGGACGTCGCCGCGCCCGACCGCATAAAGGAAGCGGACACCATCCACAGCAGCGGAGCCGCGGTGAGCATGGCCGCCATGATGACCAGCGCGTGCAGCGCGACCGCCTCGAGCTTCCGCCTCACACCACCCGCTCCCGTCTGAGCCGCAGCTGCACCGCCGTGCCGGCGAGGGTCAGGAGGCCCAGCACCACGGCGACGGCGGCCGCGAAGCCGAGCCGCCACCAGCGAAAGCCCTGTTCGTACATGAACAGCACCAGCGTCAGCGTGCTCTTGAGCGGGCCGCCCTGCGTCATCACGTACGGCTCGCTGAAGATCTGGAAGGCGGCGATCATCGTCACGACGCCCACGAACACGAAGGTGGGCCCGAGCATCGGCACCGTCACCTGGCGGAAGCGCTGCCACGTCCCCGCGCCGTCGAGCTCGGCGGCCTCGTACAGTTGCGGCGGGATCGTCTGGAGCCCAGCGAGGAAGATGAGCATGTTGTAGCCGAAGTTCTTCCAGACGGACATCAGGATGATCGCCGGCATCGCCCAGCGCGGGTTGCCGAGCCAATCGACCGGTCCCACCCCCACGAGCCCCAGGAACGCGTTGAGCAGGCCGTACTGCGGATGGTACAGGTAGCGCCACACCAGGGCGACGGCGACGAGCGTCGTCACCCAGGGGGCGAAGAACGCGCTGCGGAACAACGGCTTCCACCGGACGAGCCGGGCGTTGACAAGCAACGCGGCCGCGAGGGAGACGACCACCGAAAGCGGCCCGCCCACCGCCACGTAATACGCCGTGTTGCGCAGCGCTTTCCAGAACAGCGGGTCGGCGAACAGCGCGTGGTAGTTGCCGAGACCGATGAAGCGGGTGTTGCCGGGATCGCCGATCGCGTAGATGTCGAAGTCAGTGAACGACAACGCCAACGCGCCCAGCACCGGGATCACGAAGAACACGCCGATCAGCACGAGCGCGGGCGCGATGAACACCCACCCCGCCCGCGACTCGGCGCGCTCGTGCTGGAGCATCAGGGGGAAGCGGGGGCGCGACGGGCGAGGAGGTAGCGCCGCCGCTCGAGCAGCCGGTTCACGTCCCGGTCGAGCGTCGCGAGCGCCGCGGCCGGGGACGCGCCCCCACGCACCGCGGCTTCGGTCTGGTCCATGATCCGGGTCGTGACCTCTTCCCACTCGGGGATCATCGGGGTGGGCACCGCCCGGTCGAGCTCGATCCGGAACGCTTCGGCTTCCCGATCGGTGGCCAGCGTCGCATCGGTCCACGCTTCGCGCCGCGCGGGCAGATCCCCCGTCAACGTGTAGAACCGCACCTGCACGTCGGGACGCGACAGAAAGCGCATCAGCTCCCACGCCGCCGCGCGATGCCGTGAGTTCTTGAAGACGACGAGGCTGCACCCGCCCGCCACCGACACGCCGCTCTTCGCGCCCGTGGGGCCGGGGAGCGGCGCGGTGGTCCAATCCTGCTGCACGGCGGCGGGGAGCCGCCGGCGGAACTCACCGATGTTCCACGGCCCGGTGATGTACATGGCGAAGGTGCCGCGGGCGAATTCCTGGTACAGGTTCGCCACCTCGGTGTTGCTCACGGGGGGCGCCAGGCCGTCGCGGTACAACGACACCAGAAACTCGAACGCCCGCCGGAAGCTCGAGTCGGCGAACGCGCCATACCCTTCCGGCGTGACCAGCGGGGAGCCCTGTTGCAGTCCCAGAATGACCTGCGGCGGCCACTCGTTGAGCGGCAGGTAGATGGCGTAGTGCCGCGGCCCCATCACGCGGGTGATCTTTCGCATCGCCTCGCGCCACTCGTCCCACGTCTCGGGCATCCGCGTGTAGCCCGCGCGCGCCAGGATGTCGCGCCGGTAGAAGAGCACCCGGGTGTCCACGTACCACGGGATCCCGTAGAGCCCGCCGTCCACGACGTTCGTCGCCCAGATGCCGGGGAAGTGGCCGGTCGAATCCATGTCCGGCGATTGGTGCACGAGCGAGTCGAGCGGCGCCAGGGCGCCCAAAGTCACCATCTCCGGCACCCACGTGTTCCCCATCGCCGCCATGTCCGGCAGCGCGCCGCCGACGTGGGCGGTCAGCAGCTTCTCGTGCGCCGCACTCCAGGGGATCTGCTGCACCCGCACGTGCACGTCCGGGTGCTCGTGCTCGAAGTCCTGCACCAGCTGGGCGACGACTTCCCCTTCGCGGCCGAACGCCCAAAAACGGAGCGTATCGGGGGCGCCGCTGGAAGTGCAGGCAGCGGTGAGGACGAGAGTTGCCAGGAGAAGTGCGACGTGGTTGTCGGTTCTCGGTTTTCGGTTGTCGGTAGGCCTACCGAGAACCGAGAACCGTGAACCGAGAACCGTCTTCAGGGACACTTGCTCGCGAGCCATCCGCCCGTGAATCCCGCCCGACACAGCCCCAGCACGATGTGCGGATTGCCGCGCAGCAGGCGCCAGATCAGGTCGCTGCGATAGTTCTCGACCATTGCGAGGATGGGACCCTGGTCGATGCCGAGGTAATCGGTGTCGAACCAGCCAGCCCCCGGGACGACGTGGCCCATGGCCGGCGTGCCGGTGAAGGTCGGGTTGAAGGCGTCGAGGAAGCCGTACATCGCAAACAGGTTGCTGCCGTACCCGGAGCGTATGGAGCGCAGGGCGGGGATGGCGATTTCGGGCGCGAAGGGGATGGATCCGCCCGCCGCGGTGGGGGCGATGGTGCCGTCGTCCTGGACCTCGGTGAAAGAGGCGCCGCGCGCGAAGTAAGTGTGGTAGGGCGCCGCGTCGGCGGGGCCGTCCGAGGCGGTGAGGCCCCACACGTTCGCGCCAAAACCCGTCCAGCCGCCCGGGTTCGCGATCGCGTACGCCCGCTGCGCGTAGGTGGCGCGCCGCGAGTTCTCGAAGTAGTCGATGCCCTTCGCCCGCATGAAGCTGTCCTGAATGGCGCGGAAATCGATCCACACGTGCGTGTACTGGTGGCCGAACAGGGGCGCGAAGCCGAGATACGTCTGCCCGCGGAAGGTCCCCCAATTGTAGGTGCTGGTCCACGCCGTCCAGGCGGCGGTGTCGACGGGGTGGGTGGGCGAGCCGAGGGCGAGGATGTAGATGATCATCGCCTCGTTGTAGCCCTTCCAGTCGTACGGGATGAACTGGGGCTGGGTCTCCGGGTGCCAGCCGAGCGCGATGGCGGGCGGGCGCGGCGACGCCCACTGCCAGTCCGTGCGCCGGTAGATGGATTCGGCGAGCGCGCGGATCTCGATCTCGCCGGCGTCAGTCGCGTTGTCGAAGTACGACTGGCAGGTGAGCACGCCGGCGAGCAGCAGGGCGGTGTCGATCGTAGAAAGCTCGACGTTCGGCCACCGCGCGCCGGTGCTCATGTCCAGGAAGTGATAGAAGAAGCCGTGATAGCCGGTCGCGGTCGCCGAAGAGTCGTGCGGGGCGGACCAGAAGAACCGCAGGGTGGTGAGCACGCGACCCGCGGCGGCGGCGCGGCTCACGTAGCGCGCTCGACGCCGATGGGGTAGGCGGTCAAGGCGAAACCAACGGCGGCGATGCTGGAGAAGCTGGGCGTGGGCCAACGGTCGGGGGTGAGGCCGTTCGTGGTGTTGGTCTTGTCCCAGAAGAAGGCGAAGGTGCGCTGCTCGAGGGTGTCGAGGAACGCGCCCGCGCCGGTGGTGTCGGGCGGGGGCGGGCCGACGGAATGGTTGGACGCGCAGGCGGCCGCGGCGAAGGCGAGGACAGCGATGAAGGGCGCGCGGGTCATGGCTTGATCTTGGAGACAGCGGGGGGCGCCGGCAAGGATGCCGGCGCCCCGGTGTGAAGGATCAGAAGTGGTAAGTCGAGCCGAGCTGTGCGCGACGGGGATCGCTGAGCAGTCCGGTCGGTGTCGGGTTACCGGAGTAGTAAGTGAAGTTCTGGAAGTTGAACACATTGAACACATCGAGCGTCACGCTCACCGTGCCCTTGCCGACCGACGGGAAATCCTTGCTCAAGCGCAGGTCGACGTCGCGATACGCCCAGGCCCCCGGAATGATGAACGGCCACTGCGGCGGGCTGAAGCCCCCGGGCCGCCAGGTGCTGGGCGTGAAGCGGCCGCCGATGTCGTAGCGCGGACCGCTGCCGAGCGTCATGAGACCGCTGAACTGGATGCCCGCCGCGAAGGGCAGATCCATGATCCAGTTCGCCACGACGCGGCTCTTCTCGTCGTTGGTCGGGTGCTTGGGGATGAACCGTGATTGGGGAAACGCCAGTTCATCGTCCGGGTTGTCGTTCCCGGCGACGGAGCGCTGACCGCTGGTAAAGCTCAGGCCGCCTCCCCATCCCCACTTGCCGGTGTTGCGATAGGGACGCGTGATCTGCACCTGCAGCGCGTCGTACCACGTCTTCACGCTGTTCGACGTAACGATGATGTTGGAGAAGCCGTGCGCGTTGCCGCGGAACGTACAGCAGTTACTGGACGGCGTGCCGAAGTTATTCCAGACGATGTTCGCCCAGTTCAGCACCACGCCGTCGCGACCGCGGACGCCGACATAGGCCGCCGAGACCAACACGTCGCCGAACATATGCCGCACGCCGACGTTCCACTGCTGCGAATGCGGCATCTTGAGATGGTTGCCGATCAGCCAGGCTTCCCGGAATCCCGTGCTCCCGCTCGCCACCAGGGAATCGAGCGCCGCGCGGTTGGTGAGATAGCGATCCTGCCACGCGACCTGGCCGGCCGCCGGCGCCTGACCGGAATCCGCGAAATACACCGTCCAGTTGGGGCGTCTCAGCTTCAGCTGCTCATCCACCGCGAGGTCGAAGAAGGTGCGGTCGTAGAACAGGCCCCAGCCGCCGAACAGGGTCGTCTTGTTCTCCGGGTCCAGGGCGTACGAGAAGCCGAGCCGCGGCTGGAACGCGCCGGTGAACCGGTGCCGTTGCGTCCCGTTCGTGAAATACTCGTTCAGGTCGATCGGATTCGGCAGGAACGTCGGGTCGTTGTTGTACTTGGTGATCGTGTCGCGCACGTCACTCGGCGTCACGTAGTCGTGGTTCAGCATGTTCGTCTCATAGTCCCACCGGATGCCCAGGTTGAGCGTGAGCCGCTGCGTAGGGCTCCAGTCGTCCTGGACGAACGCGCCGATCTGCGTGTTGTGGGAGGTGACGAGCGGATTGCCGGTCGCGAACTGCACCTGGAACGGCACGCGGTAGTTGTACGCGACGGGCCCGGGACAGCCGCAATTGGCGTCGCCCGCGTTCACCGTGTCGTCGTAGATGAACAGCGGCGTTTCGTTGTTGGCCTTGTTGATGTCGTAGCTCAGGAAATCCACCGTGACGCCGCCCTTGATCACATGGTCGCCGCCGCCATGGAAGCCGGTGAAGGTGACGTTGTTGCGCAGGCTGATCCGCCGCTGGGTGAAATCCTGAGAGCTGAGGTTGCTGCCGATCTCCGCGCCGCCGAAGTTGCCGACGCTCGAACTCCGAAATGCCCGGTGGGCAATGCCCGGATCGTTGGGCGTGGGGTTACGCCGGAAGCGCTCGTAGGTCACGCTGGCTTCGTTCAACCATGGACCGTTGAAGTAGTTGTACTTGAGGATGCCGGTCGTGGCGAGGTTCCTGAAGTTGACCGCTGATTGGAAGGCCGTGTTGCCGCCGAAGTCGCGGATGTCGGTTTCATGCCGCACGTTCATGCTCAGCTCCGCCGCCGAGTGATTGCTGACGCTGTACGTGAGCTTGCCGAACAAGAGCGACTCCCGGAACGGCGAGGTGAAGCTCCCCTTGAAGTTCTGCAACCCCACGGCATCCAGCGAATCGAACGTTCCCGCTGGCGGAGGTGAGATGGTCACGACGTTGGCGCGGTTCTGATAGTTCCCCTCATAGGATCCGAAGAAGAACAGGCGGTCTCGCATGAGAGGGCCGCCGGCGCTCAGTCCGACGAGGTACCGGCTGTAATCGGGTTTCTTGAAGCCTGGGATAGCGTGGCTGATCGAATCGACTGCCACGAAATCCTTGTTCTCATAGTTGAAGAACGCGTCCCCGGACCAGACGTTGCCCCCGGATCGGGTCGTGGCCGTGATGATCGCGCTCGAGGCCTTTTGGTACTCGGCCTTGAAGTTCTGGGTCAGTACTCGATACTCCTGGATCGCGTTTCGCGGGAAGGGGTTCCCGCGGCTGGCGTCCTGGCCGGCGACGCCGCTGGCGTTGTTGCCGGTCAGGTCGTTTTTCAGACTTGCGCCGTCGACGAACACGTTGACCGACCCCGGTCCCTGCGCCCCGCCGGTGAAGGTTCTCGGCGTCGTGGTGTTGCCGCCCAGGTTCACGAAGTCCGGGCTGACGGACACGCCGGGCGCAAGCGCTGCCAGATCGATAAAGTTGCGGCTGGCGGTCGGCAGGGCTTGGATCTGCTGCGGCGTCACGTTGGTTGCGATCTCCGAGGTCCGTGTCTCCAGCTGGGGATTGGCGCCCGTCACCGTGACGGCCGCGAGCTCGACGGCCCCGGCTTGGAGAGCGAAGTCGGCTAGCACCGTGACCCCGATCTGGACTACCACGGGCCGCCGCTGTGCGGCGTTCCCGATGTGGCGGGCGAGGAGCTCGTAGGTCCCCGGTACGATCCCCGGCAGCGCGTAGGCCCCGCTGGGGGCGGTCGTCGCCGTGCGCACCACGCCGGTCACCACGTTCTTCGCCTGGACCTCGGCACCGCTGAGCGGCGCGCCATTCCCGTCCTTGACGTAGCCGCGAATCGAGCCGGTGCTCGTCTGGGCCGCCAAGCGCCCAGCGCTCGCCGCCCCGAGGAACCCGGCGAGGAGCAGCAGACCTCCCAGGCGCCGCACAATCTCCTGACGTCTCATGATTCCCCCTCCTGAGTGGTAATGAATCGCGGGCCGCGAGCCGCGCGCCCGCCGCAGGATTCCCGGATCACCAGCGCGACGGGGAGCCGCTCCCGCCGCTTGCGATGCCGGCGGTGGTTGCCCACCGCCTCGAGCAGCCGCGCCGCCGCCCGCGCCCCCAACGCCGCGATGTCCACCCGCACCGTCGAGAGCGGCGGATGCGTGTAGCGCGCCATCGGGATGTCGTCGAACCCGGCCACCGCCACCTCCGCCGGTACCGCCACCCCGGCCTCGCGCAGCGCCGACAACGCGCCGATCGCCATGGCGTCGTTGGCGGCGAACACCGCCCTCGGCCGCCGCGCCCGCCGCAACAGCGTGACGCCGGCCTCGAACCCGGAGGTGTCGGTGAAATCCCCGGGCACCTCCCACACGTCGTCGCGCGGCACCCCCGCCGCCTGCACCGCCGCGCGGAAGCCCCGCTGCCGCTCCGCGGCGTCGGAGTTCGTCTCCGGCCCCAAGATCATCGCGAGGCGGCGGTGCCCGAGGCCCACCAGATGCTGCACCATGTCGGCCGCTCCCCGGGCGTTGGCGATCGTGATCGCGTCGAACGCCGCGCCGGTCGCGGCGCTGTTGAGCAGCACCACGGGGTAGCTCGCCGGCAGGTCGCGCACCGCAAGGTGCGCGCCCAGGGCAGGGGACATGACGACCAGCCCGTCCACCCGCCCACGCATCGACTGCAGCGCGGCGGTGATCGCGTCTCTCTCGTTGTGGGAGCTGGCGAGCAGCAGGTGGAAGCCGTGGCGCTGCGCGGTTTGGTCGATGCCGCGGATCAGCTCGGAGTAGAACTCGCCGTAGAGGTCGGGGAGCAGGACGCCGATGGTGCTGGTATGTCGGGTGCTGAGGCTGCGCGCGGCGGCGTGCGGGGAATAGCCGAGGCGCTCGGCCACGGCCCGGACGCGGCGGCCGGTGGTCTCCGTGACGAGGCGACTCTTGTTGTGCGCCCGGGAGACGGTGGCAACCGACACCCCCGCCGCGCGGGCAACGTCCTTGATCGTAACCATTGGGGCGCGGGATGTAATCGGTTACATGCCCGGCAGGCTGTCAAGCCCGCCGAATGTCACCCCTGCGCGGTGCGGCGAATGGCGCGAATCCGGTGGTGGGGCCGGTCGCCCGGCTTCACGTCGTCGTTGCGGATCACGCTGATCGAGCCGTCGGGCTCGAGGACGGCGAGCCGCACGTCGTGAACCGAGCTGACGCCGTGCTCGCGCAGCGCCTGCAACAGGTCGTCTG
>WNGI01004710.1_pt1 | contig 23541 bp, 29 predicted proteins | sample 5400621 | NCBI WGS metagenome assembly WNGI01 (sample SAMN13153374, study PRJNA577476) | soil metagenome | isolation source: 20 cm soil or saprolite under Garry oak tree replicate 1 | place: USA:California | collected 2016-06-15 | reverse complement strand
CCGTCGGGGTGCGCAAGAAGGCTGCGGAGAAGAGGTAGGGCATGCCCAAGAAGAAAGTCGTCCGTACCCGGCGTAGAGAAAAAAAGCACGTCACGGTCGGCCAGGCGCATATCCAGTCCACGTTCAATAACACTGTGGTTTCGCTGACGGACGCCCAGGGCAACGTGCTCGCCTGGGGCAGCGCCGGCAGCCAGGGCTTCAAGGGCTCGCGGAAGAGCACGCCGTTCGCGGCACAGATCACGGCGGAGGCGACCGCGCGCCGCGCCATGGAGCATGGATTAAAACAAATCGAAATCTTCGTCAAGGGTCCGGGCGCCGGCCGCGAGGCGGCCATCCGCTCGCTGCAGGCCGCCGGGCTCGAGGTCACGGCGATCACGGACGTCACGCCCATACCCCACAACGGCTGCCGGCCGCCCAAGAGGCGTCGCGTCTAGTGGGCCGCTATGAAGGCGCCGTCTGCCGTCACTGCCGCCGCGAGGGCGTGAAGCTTTTCCTCAAAGGGGAGAAGTGCTTCACCAAGTGCACGCTCGACCGGCGCGCGATGCCGCCTGGGATGCACACGCAGGTGCGACGTCGAAAAGTCTCTGATTACGGCATCCAGCTGCGCGCGAAGCAGCGGGCGCGCCGGATCTATTTCCTGCTCGAAGGACAGTTCCGGCTGTATTTCGACCGAGCGGCGAAGATGGCGGGTGTCACCGGCCTGAATCTGTTGCGCTTGCTCGAAACCCGGCTGGACAACGTCGTGTATCGCGTCGGCTTCGCGTCATCGCGTCGGGATGCCCGGCAGATCGTGTCCCACCGGCACATCACTGTCAACGGCCGGATCGTGAACATTCCGTCTTACGCCGTCCGCGTCGGCGACACGATCGCGATCAAGGATGGGAGTAAGGAAATCGACCGGATCAAGAACGCCCTCGATGCTGGTGAGCAGCGGACCGTCGCTCCCTGGCTCAGCCTCGATAAAGACAATATGACCGCGAAAGTCGTCGCGCAACCTGGTCGCGATGACATTGACCAAACCATCCAGGAGCAACTGATCGTCGAGTTTTATTCGAGATAATTTTTTAATTCAAGGAGCACCATGATCGATACCGCCCAACCCCAAGTCAAAAGCATCGAGAACTCGAGCAGCTACGGGAAGTTCGAGATCGAGCCGCTCGAGCCCGGCTTCGGCACCACACTGGGCAATGCGCTCCGGCGCGTGCTGCTGAGCACGTTAAAAGGCGCCGCTGTCACGTCGGTGTCGATTGAGGGCGTCGCCCACGAGTTCTCGTCGATTCCGTACGTCAAGGAAGACGTGACCGAGATCATTCTCAACCTCAAAGGCCTGAACCTGATCTCCTTCTCCGAGGATCCCGTCCGGCTGACGCTGGACGTGAGCGGGCCAAAGGAAGTCAAGGCGTCCGACATCCAGGCGCCGAGTGACGTCGAGATCGTCAATCCGGATCTGTACATCTGCACGCTTGACTCGAACAAGGGCCGGCTTCGCATGGAGCTGACCGTCGAGCGTGGCAAAGGCTACGTCCCCGCCGAGCGCAATAAGAAAGAGGGCCAGCCGATCGGCGTGATCCCGATCGATGCGATCTTCAGCCCGGTTGTCAAGGCGAATTTTCTCATCGAGAAGACCCGCGTTGGCCAGGAGACCGACTGGGACAAGCTGATCCTCGAGGTCTGGACCGATGGGACGATCCAGCCGGACCAGGCGATCAGCGAGGCTGCCAAGCAGTTCACCTCGCATCTCGGCTTGTTTACGAGATTTACGGAGCGCATCAAGGACGCCGACGTGCCGCCGCAGAAGGGCAACGATCTGTCTTCACGGCTCGCCGACGTCCCGATCGAGGATCTCGATCTCTCCGTCCGCGCCCTGAACTGTCTCAAAGCAAACGAAATCACGAAAGTGGGCCAGCTGGTCGCGCTCCGCGAGGAAGACCTGTTGAGCCTACGCAACTTCGGTCGCAAGTCACTGGATGAGATCAAGGAAAAGCTCGTGCAGCGTGGATTTCTCACGCCGGACGAGCTGACCAAGGTCCTGGTCTGAGCTCAGCGTGCGGCACCAGAAAGCGGGTCGGAAGTTCGGGCGGTCGACAGCGCACCGCAAGGCGATGAGCCGCAATCTGGTGACGTCCCTGCTCGACCATGGCCGCATCGAAACCACTGAAGCAAAAGGCAAAGAATTGCGGCGCTGGGTCGAGCGCGTCATCACCACGGCGAAGAGCGACAACGTTGCCGCCCGCCGGGCTGTGGACGCGATTGTCGAAGACCGTGAGGTCACCGAACGGCTCTTCACCCGGCTGCTGCCGCGGATGAAGGACCGCACCGGTGGCTATACCCGCGTCCTCAAGATCGGGCCGCGCCAGGGCGACGGCGCGTTCATGGTGCTGGTCGAGCTTGTCGATCGATGAACGTGAAGCTGATCGTCGAGTACGAGGGCACGCGCTATCACGGCTGGCAGGCTCAGGCCGGCGCGCCGACGATCGAGGCGGCCCTCCGCGACGCGATTCATAACCTGACCGGTGAGTCACCGTCGCTGACGGCGGCGGGGCGAACGGACGCCGGCGTCCATGCGCTCGGCCAGGTCGTGAACTTCGCATTGCAGCAGCCGTTCCCGCTGGCGCAGTTGCCTGGCGCTTTGAACGCCCGGCTCGCTCCCGACATTGCGGTCCGGTCCGCTGAGCTCGTCGATGACGCCTTCGACGCCCGCTATTCGGCGCGCGCCCGACTCTATGCGTACCGGATCCGTCAAGCTCTACCGCGGGGCGCCTATCAGCGTCAATACGCCTGGGGCCTGCATGACGAACTCGATCTTGCCGCGATGCAGGCGGCCGGCGAGCGGCTCGAGGGGACGCACGATTTCCGTGCCTTCGGTCGCAGTCCGCGGCCGGGTGGCCACACCGTGCGCCGCATCTACGGCATCACGGTCAACGGCACCGGCGACTGGATCACGATCGCCGTTGCGGCGGACGCGTTCCTCTACGGTATGGTTCGCCGGATCGCGGGCGCATTAGTCGACGTCGGGCGGCGCCGGCGGCCGCTCGAGTGGATCGATGAGCTCATGAATGGCTCGGCTGTTGGATTGCGCCTCGCGCCGCCCCATGGGTTGGTGCAGGTTGGCGTGGAGTACTAGGCATGGGGCCTCAGTCAAAGACCTACAGCGCGAAGCCCTCGGAATTGACCGCAAGCTGGTACATCGTCGATGCCAGTGGCCAGACCCTGGGCCGGCTCGCGGCGAACGTGGCAAAGATCTTGCGCGGGAAACACAAGCCGATCTACACGCCACACTTGAACACCGGCGATCACGTCATCGTCGTCAACGTTAAGGGCATTCGCGTGACCGGCAAGAAGGAGACGGACAAGATCTATACGTCGTACACCGGATATCCCGGCGGGCTGCGCAAGCGGGCCTATGGCAGCATGGTCGAACGGCACCCGACGTACCCGTTCCGTCATGCCGTCTCGGGGATGCTGCAGCACGGCACGCTGGGCAAGGCCCAGCTGCGGCGACTGAAGGTCTACGCGGGCGACGCGCACCCGCACAAGGCGCAGCAACCGGTCGCGATAAAATTCTCGGCTCGAGGAGAGATTGAAGTCATTGGCCGATAACGCCACGTACTACTACGGGACGGGACGCAGGAAGAACGCCATCGCGCGGGTCCGCCTCTACCCCGGGGAGGGGACCATCCTGGTCAACAACAAGCCGTCGCTGCAATATTTCGGACGGCGGATGCTGGAGATGGTCGTCGTCGAGCCGCTGAAGCTGACCGAGAGTCAGAAGCGCTTCAACGTCAGCGCCATGGTGAACGGCGGCGGCATGTCCGGCCAGGCCGGTGCGGTCCAGCACGGTATCGCCCGGGCGCTCTGTGCAGCCGACCTGGCGATGCGGCCGGTGCTGAAGAAGCACGGCATGCTGACCCGCGACCCGCGCATGAAGGAGCGCAAGAAACCCGGCCTCAAGCGCGCCCGCAAAGCCCCGCAGTACACCAAGCGCTAGCGAGGACGCGTCGCGCGGCGCAGCCCCACGAGCGCGGCTGCCTGAGTTCCTGTGGCGCTCAGCCTGATCGGCTTCGCGACGTAACGGTAAGTGCTGGCGGCGTCGCAACCCATCGCCCGTCCTTCTCGCGCTGTAATTTCCAGCCCTCTTCGTGGACTTTCCTGTGGTGCGTGCGACACACCAGGCCCAGGTTGTCCAGCTTGGTCGGCCCGCCATCGGCCCAGTGGACGAGGTGATGGCCGTCGCACCATGGCGCCGGCCGGTCGCAACCCGGGAAGACGCAGCGGTGATCACGGGCGACCATGGCGCGCCGGGTGGCGGGCGGAATGCTGCGGCCGGCATGGGTGATCTCCTGCTCGAGCTCACCCAATCCCGTGATCCGGGTGACGGCGGAGTCGCAGGCAAGCCGCCGAACGGTTTCTGCGGGGAGCGTTCCGCCCCATTCGAGCTCACCCGCCGGAGCGCCATCGATCCCGGCCAGGGTATCGAGGCTGGCCTTGATCATCAACTGCGGGCGGGGACCGGCGCCATCCGGGTGCCCGGGCCCGATGCGGGCCTGGCAGCGCTCCACCAGGGCATCGGCCAGCCGCTGGTCGGGAGTTCTCGTGTCGCCCTTCGCCGGCTTCGCCGAGGGCTCGAGTGCGGTGCGGACGATCGCCCCGCCCTCGGTGTCCAGCAGTCCGTCGATCCGGACCAGGCCGTCCACCGGCTGCCCGATGCGGAGATACCGACGCTCGTGGGCGCGATTGGCCTCCGCCAGGGCTGCCTGGGCGTCGACCTGGTGCTCGAAGTTCTTGGCGACGCCCACGAACTGACCAGGGTCCATCGTTTCAGCGGCCTTCAGGAGGGTGGCTTCGGCCTTACGGACCTGGGCGGCGCCGAGGTGCTCGGCGGTGCGCGCCATGGTCAGGGCGTGTAGGTAGCCGATCTCGCCGCGAGCCAGCGCTTCTTCCGTCCGGGGCAGCTCTTTCAACTGGTGGGCCACCTCGACGCGCTCGGCGGCGGCGCCGCCTGAGAGTTTCCCGTTGACGCGCAACCAGGGGACCATGCCGAGGAACCCGTCTGCCTTGTAGCCGCCGGCCTTCTCGAAGCGCCGCGTCGCGTCAGCGGCGACGGCCTCCGTCCGGTCGATGATTTCACGACCCTTGATGATGACCTCGCCGAGTTGACCGGCGGGTTGTTCGGCAAGCCAGCTCGGCAAGTCTTTGAGTCCCGACATGATCCGGTCGAGCGGCGTCTCGCTGGACCTGCACACGCTGCCATCCTGAACCATGCTTGCGACAGCTGTCTGTCGTAACCGACGCGCTCGCTAGAAATTGATCCGGATTGCCAGGGCGAAGCGCTAAGCGGCCGCCAGCAGCGGGGTCGCCTCACGCTCGGCTAGGGCAAGTGGCGGTCACCCTGGTCGTTGTGGTTGAGATGGGCACAAAGCATTGGATCATTGTCGGAGGCGTGCTCATCCTGGCCTTGACTGGGACTCTTGGACTCATCAGCCACGAAAGACTATCTCGGCAGGAAGCGCTCGAAGCGGCCGCCGTAACCGAAGGTGCGGGACGGCGAGTCGAAGCAAAGCTGATGCACTTTTCCGACCTCGCAAGCGCTTATCCGCCAGCCGATCAACGATTGTCACCACGCGAGGATCCCATCGGCGAAAACGAACTTGTCTGGGTGATCGTTATCACCGGTTTCCTCGTTTCAGGCAGCTGCAGCCCGCCGGACCCGGGCATAGTGTCCCGCTGCGGACCGAACTGGACACTGCTTGTGGTCCGGGACCGTCGGACGGATCTTCCACCGGCCATCAATAGCCAGGCCGGGACCCGGGCATCGATCATTCGGCTGGATGACTCCATTGATTGGCCGTCCTTCTTCTACGACTTACCGGACCTCGAGTTCGCGCCGCTGCTGTTCTAGCTCGGGTAAGCGAAAATCAAAGCCATGTGTGGCCGGATCGGCGCCTCCATGCCTCGCGCGGAGCTTCTCGAGACCTACTTCTGGCTCAGGGATGCGCCGGAAGATGAGCCGCGCTACAACATCGCTCCGACCGATTCGGTGCTGGCGGTTGGCCCCCATCGCGCCGAGGTCGTGCGCTGGGGCATCGAGGGCAGTAAGGGCGGCCTTTTCAACGTGCGAGCCGAGACGGTGCTCAGCAAACCCTATTACCGGAGCATGCTTCTGGGTCAACGGGTGTTGGTGCCGGCCAGCCACTTCTTTGAATGGCGAAAGGTCGATGGACAGCGGCTCCCGGTCGCCGTCTCCCGCGCGGACGGCAAGTTCCTCAATCTTGCTGCGCTTCGGGGACGCTGGCAGGGTGAGCCGGCGACGACGATCCTGACGACGACGCCCAACGCGGACATCGCAGCCCTCCACAACCGGATGCCGGTGCTGTTGAACGACGACGATGCCGCCACCTGGGTGCTGGAAGAGTTGTCCCTGCGCCATCTGGCTGAGTTCCTCAAGCCGTGTCCGGACGGATGGCTGCGGCTGGCGCCGGCCTCGTCACTCGTAAACAATGTCCGCAACGAGGGCCGCGAGCTGCTGGACCCCGAGTCCCTGCCGCCTCAGCACCAACTGGAGCTGATGCCTCCCGACTGAACAGTCGGGTGCGCCTGCGGCGGCCCGGATTAGCGGATACTAGTCGCCGAAGTGGACGTCATCCTCCGCGACATCCTGGTGTTCCTCCAGAGCGGAGACATCTGGCGCCATGTCCTCGACCTGATCGACATTGGCCTGGTCGCCTTCTTTCTCTACCGGTTGTTCCTGCTCATCCGGGGAACCCAGGCGGTCCAGCTCATGTTCGGGGTCCTCTTGCTCGCCTTGATCGGCTTGTTGGCCAACCTGCTGGATCTACGGCTTCTCTCGTGGATCTTCCGCACCACTGCCCCGGCCATCCTGGTCGGCATCATCGTGCTCTTTCAGCCGGAGATCCGCCGCGCCCTGGACCAGTTCGGTCGGATCGGGTTCATCGGGCGGCCGCTGGCCCACTACAACCTGCAAATTTTCAATCGCATGGTCGATGAGGTGATCCGGGCGACGACGAAGCTGACCCAGCGCTTCACGGGCGCGCTCATCGTGTTCGAAAAGGAGACCGGCCTGGAAAACTATGCGAACAGCGGCATCCGGATCAATGGCGAGCTGACCGCCGAATTCCTGGAGGCGATCTTCTTTCCGAACTCACCGCTGCACGACGGCGCGGTAATCGTGCGCGGGAACCAGATCCTGGCGGCCGGCTGCGTGCTGCCGCTGGCGGAGGAGGGCACGGTCCGCGAGCGAATGGGGACGCGTCATCGCGCCGGGCTTGGCCTGTCGATGCAGACCGACGCGGTGGTGCTCATACTGAGCGAGGAGTTGGGCCAGATCGCCGTCGCCCACGAAGGCAAGTTGCTGCGCAACCTCGACCCAGACCGGCTGCGCCAGGTGCTGACCTCGCTGCTCCAGCCGCGTCCCGAAATCCATCGGCCGCCGCTCCCCGTTTGGCGGCGCTAGCACCGGGGTCGGTAAGATAGCCTTCCTGCTCAGAAATCTTCGACTCAAGTTGCTCGCGATCGGCTTTGCCGCCGCGCTCTGGAGTGTGGTGGCGTATACCTCGAACCCGACGGAGAGCAAGGGCTTCCGTCTTGCAATCGACCATCCGACCCTGCCCGCCGGCCTCGTCCTGGTTGGCGATCCTCCGGCGGTCAACGTCACCGTGATCGGAACAGCCGAAGAACTACAGCAGCGCTTCGACAAGAGCGTGCTGCACGTGACCGGCAATTTCTCCCGCGTCAAGGCCGGCAAGAATCCAGTACCAATCGATGTGCAGAACGGTGACCCGAACGTCAAGATCGTCGCGCCAAGCTCCATTCAGGTAACCGTCGACGAGCTGGGCAGTTCCACCCAGACGGTCGCGATCAATCGCATTCATGCGCTGCCTCCCGGATACCACGAGCAGACGAATGCCACCACTGTGTCCCCCGCGACCGTCCGGGTCGACGGTCCCAAGAGCCAGCTTCCCGGGATCCAGGCTGTCGTCGTGGTCGACCTCGAACCGCTTCAGGCCCCGGGCTTCACCAGCCCTTATCCCGTTGTGGTCTGGGATGCGAACAAGAAGGTCCTGACCAAAGGCTTTACGGTCACTCCACCATCGGTTTCCGTGAAGATGGTGATCCAGGCGGACGCGATCACGATTCCCAGGCCGGTCGGCTGGACGCTCACCGGCCAGCCCGCCGCCGGCTACCGGGTGAGCAACGTGCAGATCGCCCCCCTCGAGGTGCAGGCGACCGGCCCGCAGAATAGTCTGAGCGGCCTCCTGCTGGCAACCGATCCGGTCGATATCAGCGGCGCGAAGGGCGATGTGATCAGGACGGTGACCATCCGGCCGCCGGCCGGTGTGGACGTGGGCCAGAAAACGGCCCAGGTGCACGTATTCATCTCTCCGGCCCCTGGAGTCTCGCCGTCCCCGGCGCCGTAACCTTCGGCCGACGCTCGCGTTTAACCAAAACTACGAACTGAGTTCGCTCGTTTGACCACGCCCTGAGTGGGAATATAGGAGGCCGCGATATGTGCGGGATCATCGGGTACCTGGGTGAGCGCTCGGCGGCACCCATCATCATGGATAGCCTCAAGCGGCTCGAGTACCGAGGCTACGATTCCGCCGGGGTGGCGATCTTCAACGAGGCCGACGGCCAGACCTCGGTCGTCAAGAGCGCCGCCAAAGTCGACACCCTGGTCGAGCGGCTCACCGAGGAGATGCCCGAGGGTCGCCTTGGCATTGGCCACACCCGCTGGGCGACGCACGGACGGCCGACGGTCATCAACGCGCATCCCCACACCGACTGCCACAAGCAGGTGATGGTGATTCACAACGGGATCATCGAAAACTTCGCCGAGCTGCGCAAAGACCTGCAAGGGCGCGGCCACGTCTTCATCTCGGACACGGATACCGAGGTGGTTCCGCACTTGATCGAGGAGTACGACAAGGGTGACCTGGTGGCCGCGGTGGCGCCCGGCTCAACGCTCCACTGGTGGTGGGTATCGGCGACAAGGAATGGTTCGTCGCCTCCGACATCACCGCCGTTATCCCCTACACGAAGAAAGTCCTGCTGCTGGGTGAAGGCGAGATGGTCGCGATCACCCGGCTTGGCCCCGAGGTCAGCACCATTGGCGGCGCCGCCGTCAAGCCGAAGGTGATCGAAGTCAAGTGGGACATCAGTCAGGCGCAGAAGGGCGGCTTCCCGCACTTCATGGCGAAGGAGATCAACGAGGCGCCCGAGGCCGTCTCCAACGCCCTCCGCGGCCGGCTGACCGACGAAGGTGAGGTGACCTTCGAAGAATTCGGGTTGACCGATCGCCAGCTGCTCAAGCTGCGCGACATCAAGATGGTGGCGGCGGGCACGTCCTACTATGCGGCGCTGCTCGGCAAGTACATCATTGAGGAGCTGGCCCGGATCCCAGTCGAGGTTGAGCCGGCATCGGAGTTTCGCTACCGGCAACCGATCATCGACCAGGACACGCTGGTCATCGGCATCTCGCAGTCAGGCGAGACCGCCGACACGCTGGCAGCGATCCGGGAGGCGCGAAGCCGCAAAGCCCGAGTCGTGTCGATCACGAACGTGGTGGGCAGCTCGATGGCGCTCGAAAGCGACGGGGTGATCTATCTGCACGCCGGGCCGGAAATCGGCGTGGCATCGACGAAAACATTCATCGCGCATATCAGTTGCCTGTATCTGCTCGGAATCCGGCTGGCGGCGGTCCGCCACCGGCTCGACCCGGAGCGGCTGCGCGAGTTGACCGCTGAGCTCAAGGCGTTGCCGACCGCGGTCCAACTCGTCCTCGACGGCGCCGAGGCATTGAAGACGCTGGCTCGCAAGTACGCCGGCTACCGCAACTTCATGTATATCGGACGTGGCATCAATTACCCGATCGCGTTGGAGGGGGCGCTCAAACTCAAAGAGATCTCCTATCTCCATGCCGAGGGATACGCGGCCGGCGAGCTCAAGCATGGACCGATCGCGTTGCTGGATCGCAATTTCCCGGTATTTGCGATCGCGACCAAGGCGGCGACCCTCGAGAAGATGGACAGCAACATCCAGGAAGTGATCGCTCGCGATGCGCCGGTGGTCGCCCTGATCAGCGAGGGCGATGATACGCTCGCCGAGGTGCAGCTCGACCGGATCGAGATTCCTGCGGTCTCCGAGTTCCTCTCGCCGATTCCGAACGTTGTGGCCATGCAGCTCTTCGCCTACTTCGTGGCCAGCGAGCGCGGTTGCAATGTCGACCAGCCCCGAAATCTGGCGAAGAGCGTCACCGTAGAGTAAGCACGTGACCCCTCGGGTCGGCGTGGATGTGGCGGCGATCCCCCGCATCGCGGAGGCCCAGAGGCGGTTCGGCGATCGCTTCCTGCGGAAATTCCTCAGTGACCGGGAGATCGCGTATTGCGGCAATAGCCCTGAGCGCTGGGCCGGCCGCTGGGCCGCCAAAGAAGCCATCGGCAAGGCGATGCCCAGCGGGATCCCTCGGCCGCGCATGCGGGACGTCGAGATTTTGCCCAGCGACGATGGCCGGCCGCAGGTGCAGGTTGCGCCGGCGACGACGCTGACCGGCCGCGAAATCGACGTCAGCATCGCGCACGACGGCCACTTCGCCGTCGCCGTCGCCGTCATCCCCGATGCACTAACTCCCTCCCCCCTCGTGGAGGAGGGTCGGGGTGGGGGGGCCGAGCTTCCAGATGGCTTCCGACTTCCTGCCCGTCCGCGCGATGGGCATAAGGGCACCTTCGGGACGGTCGTCGTGCTGGCGGGATCGCAGGGCTTCACCGGCGCCGCCTATCTGGCGAGCATGGGGTCCGCCCGGTCGGGGGCCGGGATCGTTCGCCTGTTGGTGGCGCAGTCGATCTATCCGATCCTGGCGGAAAAATGCACTGAGGTGATCGTGGGGCCCGTACCCGAGATCGCGCCCGGCGTGGTCGGACACGCGTCGCTCAGCGGCGTGCTGCGTGGCTTTGCCGGCGCGGATGCCGGTGTGATTGGTCCCGGGATCGGCCGCGATATGTCGACCCGCCGGCTGATCGAGGACCTCGTCCCGCGGGTGGCGGCGCCGGTGGTGCTGGACGCCGACGCCCTGAATCTTCTCTCGGAACACCGAAGTATCCTGCCGCGGCTCTCCCCGCAGATCGTCCTGACGCCGCATCCGGCGGAGTTTGGGCGGCTCGCTGGTCTCGAAACGAGCGTCGTACAGCAGGACCGGCGCGGCATCGCGTCGCGGTTCGCCAAGCAATGGAACAAGGTGGTGGTGCTCAAGGGGGCCGGTACCGTTATCGCCGCTCCCGACGGCCGCGTGACGCAGAATCCGATCGCCACGCCGGCCCTGGCGTCCGGTGGCACCGGCGACGTGCTGGCCGGGGTGATCGGCGGGTTGATGGCCCAGAAGCTGCCGCCGTTCGAGGCCGCGGTGACCGGGGTCCACCTGCACGGCCTCGCCGGGATGGCGCTCGAGCACTCCCTCGGCCTCGCCGGCGTGCTCGCGTCTGACCTCTTGCCAGAGATCCCCCGCGTCATGGAGCGATTGCGCTGACCGAACAGGGGGCTACCAAGTGGGCCGACGTCGACTCGTCGGCCATCAGCCACAACATCAATCTCATCAGGCAGCTCGTCGGTCCGAAGACTGCCGTGATGGCCGTCGTGAAAGCCAATGCCTACGGTCACGGCGCCGTGCCGGTGGCCCGCGCCGCGCTGCAGGGCGGCGCGACCTGGTTGGGCGTCTCATCCGTCCCGGAGGGCATCGAGCTCCGCAAGGCGGGCATCGCCGGGCCGATTCTCAACCTCGGCTTTACGCCGCCAGCCGCATTGTCTGCAGCGGTTGCGGCGACGCTGAGCCTGACCGTCTACGATCGAGACGGCCTTGGCTTGCTGAAAACCGCGGCGACCGACATCGGCGTCCATGTCAAGGTCGACAGCGGGATGCACCGCCTCGGCGCGGTGCCCGACGAGGCCGTCAAGCTCGCGTTGGACGTGCACGCCGACCCCAACCTGCGGCTGGAAGGCTTCTGGACGCATTTCGCCGACGCCGATGAAGACGCCGCCTTCACGAAGGAGCAACTCCGGGTCTTTCTCGACGCTCGGGCGGCGCTGGTGCGCGGCGGGGTTGCGAACTTCATGAGTCACGCGGCCGGCTCCGCGGGGCTCTTGCGCTTTCCCGAAGCGCGTCTGGACCTGGTGCGCGCCGGCCTCCTCATCTATGGCGTGCGACCGGTGAGGCGTTGGGACGATCTGCCCACGCTTCGACCCGCTCTCACGTGGCAAACGGTCGTGACCCATGTGGCGGCCGTGCCGAAGGGCGAGAGCGTTGGCTATGGGCGCCGGTTCACGGCGCAGGCACCGGTCCGGGTGGCGACGATCGCGCTCGGTTACGCCGATGGTCTGCATCGGCGCGCGTCCGAGGGCGGTCAGGCGATCGTTCGAGGCGTGGTGGTGCCGATGGCCGGCACCATCAGCATGGATCAGGCCGCGCTCGACGTGACGAATGTACCTGGCGTGGCGCCCGGCGATGTCGTCACGTTGATTGGCCGGGATGGTCAGGCGATGCTCACCGCCGACGACCTCGCGCAAGCCTCCGGCACGATTTCGTATGAAGTCCTCTGTGCGATCTCGTCTCGGGTGCCACGCCGACACCTATAATCAATACGCCCTAGGGGAGCGGAATGCTGAGAGTGCCGGCGCCGCCGGCAGACCCTAGAAACCTGATCAGGGTGATACCTGCGGAGGGAAGGGGTTGAGCATTCCGCCACCATCCGGGACGTGGCATATATGGGAGTCGCCGAAGAACGACGCGAGAAGCTGTCCCGCATGCGCCTGTACGTGATCACCGGTGATCACGGCGGCGAGGCCGAGACGGTGCGCACCATCGAGGCGGCGCTGGAGGGTGGCGCCAACGTCATCCAGCTTCGAAAGAAGACGATGGCCAAGGGCGAGCAATACGCCATCGCGCTGGCACTTCGCCGGCTGACCCATATCCACGGTGCGCTCTTCATCGTCAATGATCACCCCGACATTGCGATCGCCGCCGATGCTGACGGCGTGCACCTGGGCCAGGATGACTTGCCGCCGGACGTCGTCCGTGAGCTCCCGGGCTTTGACGGGAGGTTGATTGGCCGCTCCACTCACAGCCTGGGCCAGGCGCAGGTCGCGGTTCATGAGGGCGCCGATTACATTGCGGTTGGCCCGGTCTATCCGACGCCGACGAAGGAAGGCAGGACCGCCGTCGGGACAGCCCTGGTCTCACGGGTTGCCGGGGTCATCGATCGGCCGTTTGTCGCGGTTGGCGGGATCGACCACGACAACGCCTCCGCCGTCGTTGAGGCTGGTGCGCACGCCCTCGCGGTGGTTCGCGCGGTCTACGACGCCGTCGATCCGGCCGAGGCGGCCCGCCGGCTCCACGAGCTGATCGTGACCCGGCTGGAGGTGGCTCGCCAATGACCGACGTCACGGTCACCCTGAACGGCAAGCCGCGTCGGGTCGCCGACGGCGTGACCCTGCTCGACCTGCTCGCGCAGCTCGATGTGCAGCCCTCCAGGGTGGTCATCGAGCACAACCGCGAGATCCGGCGGCGCGACGATTTCGCGAAGACGGTCGTCCGCGCCGGCGATGAGCTCGAGCTGGTCTACTTCGTCGGCGGCGGGTCCCCAACCGGCGACGACCCTTTCGTTGTCGGTGGGCGGACACTGCGCTCGCGACTGATCCACGGCACCGGAAAATATGCCTCGAACGACGTCCTCGCCCGCTGTCTTACGGCCGCCCAGCCGGACATGATCACGGTCGCGATCCGACGCTTGAATCTCGAGGGCGGCCGCTCCGAGCTGGAAGGGATCGACCTGCGCCGCTACACCCTCCTGCCGAACACCGCCGGGGCGACAACGGCCGACGGCGCGATCCGGCTGGCACGGCTCGCCCGCGCGGCCGGATTCTCCGACTTCATCAAGGTCGAGGTCGTCGGCGACGAGGACACCCTCCTTCCGGATCCGCAGGCGACGCTCGAGGCAACCCGCCAACTCGTCAAGGAAGGCTTCATCGTGATGCCCTACACCAGCGATGATGTCGTCCAGGCGATCCGCCTCTATGAAGCGGGAGCGGCCGCCGTGATGCCGGGCGCGGCGCCGATTGGCACGACACTCGGCCTTCAGAACCTTTTGAATCTCGAGCTGATCGTGAGCAAGGTCAAGGTGCCGGTCATCGTCGATGCCGGCCTGGGCGTGCCGTCCGAAGCCGCACGCTGCCTCGAGCTGGGCGCCGCGGGGGTGCTCGTCAACACGGCCATCGCGCGCGCGAAGAACCCGCCGGAGATGGCGCGGGCGTTTGCCGAGGCGGTGGTGGCGGGCCGCCGCGCCTTCAACGCCGGTCGGGCCCACATCGGGGTGAGGGCCGTCGCCAGCAGCCCGGCCGAGGGGATTCCCGTTTAGCAAGACGCTGCGCCGCGTTGGCGAGCGTGGACTGCTTCAGTCGCTGAAACCCTTTGTCAACCCAGCCGGGCGACGGCTGCTGATCGGAGCACGCGAGAATGATGACGCGGCCGTCTGGCGAAGTGAAGCCGGCGCCGTCGTCGGAACCATCGACACGATGGTGGAGGGGATCGACTTTCGGCTCGACTGGCCCGGCCTCACCTTTCGAGCGATCGGCCGGCGTCTGATGACCATCAACCTCAGCGACCTGGCTGCCATGGGGGCGCAGCCGCGACATGCGCTGATCTCGTTAGCCCTGCCGGGCCGGCTGGCCATCGCTGACGTGACCGACCTGTACCGCGGCATCGCCGAGCGGGCTCAGCAATACGGTTGCACGGTCGCCGGCGGGGACTTGAGTGGAACGGATGGCCCGTTGGTGTTGACGGCCGCGCTCTACGGCACGATCGCACCTGGCTCGCGACCGCTGCGGCGCGCAGGAGCTCGCGCCGGCTGGGCTCTGGCCGTCACGGGCAGACTTGGGCTTGCCTCGGCGGGGTTGGCATTGCTGCTCGAAGGAAAGCGGCCGCGGACGACAGCCGAACGTCGCTTCGTCAAAGCTCTCTACGACCCGCGGCCCCGGGTGGAGGCCGCCAAAATCCTGCAGGTGATGGGGGTGCGGGTGGCCGGCGATATCAGCGATGGGCTCTACCGGGAAATCGAGCGCATCGCGCAGCCCGGCGGCCTGGGAGCTACCGTCGAGGCCGATCGGATCCCGCTCGACCAAGACCTTCGGCGCGGGCGCGAACACGCATGGGCAGGCGGGCTGATGGAATCCGAAGACTATGAGCTCGTGTGCGCCGCGCCGCGCAAGGTGTTGGAGGCCGCGGGACGACGGCTCCGCGAGCGCTTCAGGCTGAACCTCTCGATCATCGGGAACCTGACACGGGAGGCCGGCATCCGGGTGCGGGTCGACGGCCGGCTCGTTTCCATCCCGAGTCTGGGAGCAGGCTATGACCACTTCCGTTAGCACGGCGTCGGTGGATGAGACCCGGGAGGTTGGACGCCGCCTGGGGCTCGTCGTGGAGGCGGGTGACGTCATCGCGCTGGAGGGAGAGCTCGGGACCGGAAAAACGGAGCTGGTCAAGGGGATCGCCGAGGCACTCGGCGTCACGTCCGGTGTGCACAGTCCGACATTTGTCCTGCATCACCGCTATCGGGGCCGTCTGCCCATCGAGCATTACGACCTCTATCGCCTCGAGGGTCTGGCCTGGGTCGACACGGGTCTGGATGAGCCGGCGCCCGAGGCGGTCACCGTGATCGAGTGGCCGGAGCGCGCCGCCGTGCTCGACGATTGGGCGACGACCCGGATCCGTCTGACGGCGCCGGGCCCGACACGTCGCCGGCTCACATTCATCCGTGGCCCGGAACGGATTCGGGCGGTGTTCGAGCATGCGCCTCGCGATTGACACGTCGGGCGTCGAGCAGGCCATGGTCGTGCTCGACGGCCACCGCCTGCTGGCGGCTGAGGACTGGGTCCGAAGCCGGGATGACGCTCCGGTGCTGGCCCGCCTCGACGCGCTGGTGAAGCGGGCGGGCGGCAGGCCGGATGACCTGGACGGGGTGGCCGCCGCGCGTGGACCGGGATCGTTCACCGGCCTTCGGGTCGGGCTGTCCCTGGCGGCCGGGCTGGCCTATGCGCGGCACGTTCCGCTCCACCTCGTCGACAGTCTCCTGATCCTCGCGCGCCGGGCGACTGGAGACGCCGCCACCGTCGCGCTCCGTGACGCCGGCCGGTCCGAGGTCTACGCCTGGCGGGCCGGTGAACCGGCTCGGCGCATGCCGACGGATGAGCTTGCTCCGTGGCTGCCATCCAGCGCTCGCATCATCGTGGAGCCGGCGGGCATGCTGGCCACGTGGTCGTCCGGGCACGCTCACCTCGAAATTCCGCCCGGGGGACGCCGGCCGCTGAGCGCGGCGCTCCTGGACTCCGCCATTTGGACCTTCGAATCCCAAAAACCACTGCGATATGATGAGGTGCAGGCGCTCTACGTTCAGCCCGCGGCCGCCGAGGAGCGACGAAGGAAGGCCCCATGATGATGCAACTGAAGTCCCGAGTCCTCGTCGACGCCATGCGCGAGGATGACATCCCCGAAGTGCAGGCGATCGAGCGCGAAATCTTCCCCACTCCCTGGCCGCGCAACGCCTACTACCGCGAGCTGCACCACAATCGGTCCGCTTATTACCTCGTGCTGCGCCGCGACGAGGAGATCGTCGGCTACGCCGGGCTGTGGAAGATGAGCGACGAAGCCCACATCACCACCGTCGGCGTCCGGGCGAACCAGCAGGGGAAGGGGTACGGTCACGCCCTGATGGCGGCGCTGATCCAGCGCGCGTATCATCTCGGCTCGCGCTGGCTCACGCTCGAGGTGCGGCCGTCGAACGACGTCGCCGTCCGGCTCTACGAAAAGTTCGGTTTCAAGGTGATCGGTCGCCGTCGCGGTTACTACACGGACAACAACGAGGACGCGATCGTCATGTGGTCGGACTCGATCCAGGCTCCGAGCTTCAAGAAGCGGTTCAAGGACATCCTGCAGACGCTCGACTTCGAAGGGCTGGATACCAGCACGCCGCAGTAGCCGCCCCGGACCGGCGCCTCCTCGCGATCGAGACCTCCTGCGATGAAACGGCCGCGGCCGTTGTGGCGAGTGGACCGCGGCTTCTGTCGAATGTCATCCGGTCGCAGGATGAGCTCCACGCCCCCTTCGGCGGCGTCGTCCCGGAGATTGCCGCGCGCGCCCACCTGCAGACGCTGATCCCCGTGATCGAACGAGCCCTCGAAACCGCCGGGACCCGCTGGGAGCAGGTCGATGGCGTCGCGGTGACCCGCGGCCCTGGACTCGTGGGCTGCCTGCTGGTCGGGGTCAACGTGGCGCAGGCGATTGCCTGGGCGCGCAAGCTGCCGGTCGTCGGCGTCAGTCACCTGGCGGCTCATGTTTTCGCCGCCCAGCTCGAAACGCCCGAACTCCGTCCACCGTTGCTCGGGTTGGTGGTGTCGGGCGGGCACAGCGACCTGATCCGCTGGCAGGAGGATGGCAGCATCAGCGTGATCGGACGGACGCGCGACGACGCCGCGGGGGAGGCCTTCGACAAGGGGGCGCGCATCCTGGGCCTGCCATTTCCTGGTGGTCCGGCGATTGATCGGCTGGCGAGTGCTGGCGATCCCCGGGCCATCGCGTTTCCGCGGCCGCGGGCGCCCGGCCTGGACTTCAGCTTCAGCGGGGTCAAGACCGCGCTGCTCTACGAGGTGCGAAAGCGCAAGGCGCTGTCCGAGCAAGAGCGCGCGGATCTGGCGGCCAGCTACCAGGAGGCGATCGTCGATGCGCTGTTGCAGCGGGTTGAAGCGGCAGTATTCCCGGCCCCGGTTCGCGGGGAAGGTTCAGTCGCGGCTTTGTTGCCCTCTCGCGCGAGCGGGGGAGGGTCAGGGTGGGGGCCGGCCCCGACGGTCGTGCTCGGAGGCGGCGTGGCGCGCAACCGGCGGCTACGGGAAGCCGCGCAGCAACGACTTGGCTCGCGGGTGCACCTGGTGATCCCGGCGCCTGAGCTCTGCACCGACAATGCGGCGATGATCGGCGCCGCCGGCCTGATCGAGTGGGATCGGCGAGGCCCTGATCCGGTGCCGTTCGATGCCGACCCCAGCCTCGGATTCGCCTAACCTGGGCCACCGGCGCCGGGCCCTTGAACCTGCCCGGGCCATCAGGTATCATTAGCACTCGGACTAACTGAGTGCTAACCACCGCCAGCAAGGAGGATCGCGTATGAACTTAAGGCCACTGGGAGATCGGGTCGTGATCAAGCCCGTGGAGCGTGAAGAGCGCACCAAGAGCGGCATCGTGCTGCCCGACACCGCCAAGGAGAAGCCACAGGAGGGCATGGTCGAAGCCGTCGGGAACGGCCGCTTCATCGAGGCGACCGGCAAGCGGGAGCCGCTCGATGTCAAGGTCGGCGACCGCGTCGTCTATGCGAAATACGCCGGCAGTGAGATCAAGCTCGACGAGACCGAGTACCTGATCGTGTCCGAGAAGGACATCCTCGCTGTCGTCGCGAACGGCAAGAAGTAACCCCGCGCAAAACCAACGGGAGCCAGCCTACGGGCTGGCTTTTTTTATTTTCGCTCTCGGGATCATCGGCAGGGCCAGCATCGCCTCCGTCATCGCCGCGTACTGCTCCTGGCTGCGCCAGTCATAGTGCGGATTGCGCCAGCGGACATAACCCCGGTAGTCGATGAGAAACAGTGAACGCTGCGCGACGCCGCGCTCCTCGATGAGGACGCCATAGCGGCGCGCGACGGACTTGTCCCAGTCGGCGAGCAACGGGAAGGGCAGGTCGCCCAGGCTCTTCGCGTAGGCCTTGTGCGCCCAGATGTGATCGACACTGACGGCGAGCACCTGGGTCTCCCCCTTGACGAACTGCTCGTGATCACCTCGCAAGGAGGTGAGCTCATTCGTTCAACCCGGGCTGAAGTCGAAGACATAGAAGCACAGAAGGACGTGCTTGGTTCCGCGGAAGGATGACAGCGCAACCGGGTCGCCGTCCGGCGTGCCGGGCAGGTTGAAGTCTGGTGCCTGGTCACCAATTCCCGGCATGCTGGCCGCGGCGCTCGACATCGACCTATTGTAGGTTTGGGTGATTTTTCGCGATCGTGTGGATGCCGGGGAACGCCTGGCCGCGGCGCTGCAGCGCTACCGCGATGCACCGGACACCGTTGTCCTCGGCATCCCGCGCGGCGGTGTGGTGGTGGCCAAGGCTATCGCGGTCGAGCTGTACCTGCCGCTATCGATCTGTCCCGTGCGCAAGCTCGGCGCGCCCGGCAACTCGGAGCTGGCCATCGGAGCTGTCGATGACGATGGCGTCCTGGTCTTCGATCGCAAGCTGAGCCGCCACATCGGCCTGACCGACGAGGACCTCGCTCGCGCCGCCGAACGCCAGCGCGCTGAACTCCGCGCCTGGCTGTCGGCCCTGGGCGCGGGGACGCTGCCGCCGCTCGACGGCCGCACCGTGATCCTGACGGACGACGGGGTTGCCACCGGATACACCGCGCAAGCCGGCGTCGAGACGGTTCGCCGGCGCGGCGCTCACCGGGTGGTGCTGGCCGTGCCGGTTGCCCCGCCGGACACGGCGGAATGGTTGGCCCCGCAGGTCGACGAATTCGTCTGCCTGGCCAGGCCCGAGCCCTTCTATGCCGTCGGCAACTTCTTCGAGGAATGGCCACAGGTCACCGACGACGAGGTTCGAGCGCTGCTGCTGGCCGGTAACACGTTGTAGCGGGGACTGACACACCGGCAAGGTCGGCGCCCGTCACCCGGTTACAGAAGCGTGACGGGTTCTTTGGGTGGCATTTGGACACCCGGTCATATAGTGGTGGGCGCATGACGCTCTTCAAGAAGGGAAAGGCTGACCAAGGCGGTGGCGCGTCCAAAGGGCCAGCCTTCAGTCCGATCGACCGATTCGGCCTTCTCGGCCTGCTCGATCAGGTGGTCAACGGCGGCCAGTCCGGCGTGCTCGAATTGCACGAGCCGCGCGGGAACTGGGTATACGCGTTCCAGGCCGGCGCGTTGACGCATGCCAGTGGCGGGCGCGTCCGGGGAGCTCGCCAGGCCTTCGACCTGCTCTGGGAGTTCCAGAGCGGCGAGTTTTCCTTCACGACAGGCCAGAACCCGGGTCTGGCGGGCAACCTCTACATCGACAAGGGCCGGCTGCTGGACCTGCTGCGCCGCAGCCAGGCCGTTCTCCAGGGACCCTCCGCCCCGTACATCCCGCCCGGCCAACAGCGGCCGATCGCACCCGCGAACCAACCCTACCGGCCCCCGGTGCCCGGGCAGGCGCCCACCTGGCAGCCGGCAGCGCCCGGCCAGTACCCGGTGGCACCGCCGCAGGGCTGGCCACCGGCGGGCCAGCCGGGCATGCCACCGGCCCCCACCTGGGGCGCGGGTTACCCCCCGCCGCAGGGATACCCCGGCGCCCCTTATCCGGGTTCGCCATACCCCATGCAGCCGGCCCCCGGACAGCCGTACCCGCCTCAGCCGTATCCGCCGCAGGCGTACCCGCAGGGGATGCCACCGCAGGGCATGCCACCGCAGGCGATGCCGCCCCAGCCGATGCCGCCTCAAGCACCGGCCGCTCGACCGGCCCGGCCCGTAACACCCCCGAGCTTTTCGGTGCCACCGATGCCGATTCCGAAGAAGCGCGAGCCTCTCCCGACTTACCAGCCGCCGGCTGCCGCGCCAGGTCCGCCGCCGGTTGCCGAGCCGCCGAGGCCGGCGCCGGCCAGTGACGATCTGGCGGCGCTACGGGCGAGCCTGGTGGCCCAGGCGCCGCCGGTCCGCCCGGCGCCCACCGGTCCCGCCTGGGGCGTTCGCAGCGCCGAGGGCACGGTTACGCCGCTCCCCGTCGCGCCCGTCAAGGGCAAGGGCAAGGGAAAGGGGAAAGCCAACGCCAAGGCCGGCGTCAAGGGAGCCAAGCAAGACTCCAAACTCAAGGCGGCCATCAAGGTGCAACTCATCACGTTTCTCCTGTGGGCCTGCGAGCGCAAGTACTCGCCCGATGATCACTGGACCCTCAAAGACACTATGGAGTTGCGTGACCAGTTCTTCAGCGCCTTCTCGCAATCGCTGAAGTCGGCCAACCGGCCGCGCTCCGATGACGACGACGACGTGGACGACATGGCCGCCGGCCGGATGCGCGGCCGCGGCCGCCGCCACTAGCACAGTTACACAGAGACTAAATGCGCCGGTGCGCCGTCCAGCCGGCCCAACGAACCGCCTCAAACGCTCGCATGGCACTAAAGCGCCGCTCGCGTGGGCCGGCGGGCCCGGCGCACTCGTCATTACGCGCGAAAGCGCGGCGGCCTGAAGGCCGGTAAGCCCGATATAATACGGAGAAAGAGTTTTGCGACTAACTAAACGGGATGGGACTGTGGTGGCGCAGCCCCTCGAAGTGGCGAGCAATTTCGTCGCGCGCGGGGTGGGGCTGATGGGCCGCGGGCGGCTGCCCGAGAACGGAGGGCTGCTGATCCACGGCTGCAATGGGATCCACATGATGTTCATGCGTTTCCCGATCGATGCCGTCTTCGTCGACAAGAAGGGCGTCGTCGTCAAGACCTACGAGCGCCTGCTCCCCTGGATCGGGATGGTCCCGTTCGTCTGGCGGGCCGACAAAGTCGCCGAGCTTCCCGCCGGCACCATCCGCCGCCACCTCATCAGGCCGGGCGACCAGCTCCTCGTCGCCTGAGGTGAGCCTGCTCGATCTGCTCTTTCCGCCGCGCTGCGGCGGCTGTGGGGGCACGGGCGCGGCCTGGTGTGCCGCCTGCGCTGGGACGCTGCGACCGCCCTCGGCGAGCAGACTGGCCGGCATCCCCCTGGTGGCGGCCGGCCGGTTCGACGGGCCGCTGCAACAGGCGATCCACACCTACAAATACCGGCCACGGCCGCAGCTGGCATCGGTCCTCGCGCCACCACTCGGTCGCGCCGTCACGGCCGCCGGCGTGTCCTTGTCGGCCCTCACCTTCGTGCCGCTGCATCCCCGACGAGAGCGCGAGCGCGGCTTCAATCAGGCGCAGCGCCTGGCCGCCCAGCTCGCGGGCGCGCTGGGCATCCCACTGGTCGGTGGGCTCACCCGTGTCCGAGCCACGCCGGCCCAGGTCGGGCTGAGCCAGGCCGAGCGACGAGCCAACCTGACCGGGGCCTTCCACTGGACCGCCCTGGAGCCGCCCGGGGACCGCCTGGGGCTGGTGGACGACGTCTGTACCACCGGCGCCACCCTGACGGCCGCCGCCGAGGCGGTGGCCGAAGCGGGCGGCTCGATCGGGGCCTTCCTCGTCCTGGCGGTCGCGCAAACTTTGCCGGTGGTCGCCGTTACATAGCCCGAGACAGTCTGCCTGTCTGCGGATTCTCTATCTTGGGGGATTGTGACTTAGATGGTCAACGCGTCCGAGGTTTCGCAGGACGAGCTCGCCCGTTATTACGAGGCGTTGGGACCCATCCGCGACCTGGTGCTCGACGATAGCTTGACCGAGGTCATGGTCAACGGCCATGAAAACGTCTACGTCGAGCGCAACGGGAAGATCCTTCTCACGGACCGCAAGTTCGACGACGAGAATCACCTACTGCGCGTGATCGACTTCATCGTCTCGGCAGTCGGCCGCCGCATCGACTTTCGCACTCCGATGGTCGACGCTCGGCTGCTCGACGGCTCGCGCGTCAACGCCGTCATCTCGCCAATCGCGCTCGACGGGCCGATGCTGACCATCCGGAAGTTCTCGCGTGATCCCTACCAGGCGGAGGACCTCGTCAATTTCGGCACCATCACCAACGAGGCGGTCGGCTTCCTCAAGGCCTGCGTCATGGCACGGGCCAATCTCCTGATCTCGGGTGGGACCGGTACCGGCAAGACGACGCTTCTCAACGTGTGCTCTTCGTTCATCCCTCCGGACGAGCGCATCGTCACCATCGAAGACGCCGCCGAGCTGCAGCTCCACCAGGAGCACGTCTGCCGCATGGAGTCCCGGCCGCCCGACCTCAACGGTGAGAACCGGGTCGCCATCCGCGATCTCGTCATCAACGCTCTTCGCATGCGCCCCGACCGCATCGTGGTTGGTGAGTGCCGTGCCGGAGAGGCGCTCGACATGCTGCAAGCCATGAACACGGGCCACGACGGCTCGATCACCACGCTGCACGCCAACACCACGCGCGACGCCCTCTCCCGCCTGGAGACGATGGTGCTGATGGCCGGTATCGACCTGCCCATGAGGGCCATCCGCCAGCAGAGCGCCTCCGCGATCGACTTGATCGTGCAGCTTTCGCGCATGCGCGACGGGCAGCGCAAGGTGACCAGCATCACGGAGATCACCGGCATGGAAGGCGACACCATCACCATGCAGGAGATCTTCCTCTACGAGTCGCACGGGGCGGACAAGGACGGCGTCATGAAGGGCGTCTTTAGGCCAACCGGGATTCGTCCGCACATCATGGACAAGCTGTTTGCCGCGGGCGTACCGATCCCGCCGGAGCTGTCGCGTGTCTTCCCGGATCGCCGCGCCAACGAGCGTCCCGCCAAGTAACCCGTTTCGGGTCGCTCGCGCCTAGGCGCA
>WNGI01000914.1_pt1 | contig 23544 bp, 19 predicted proteins | sample 5400621 | NCBI WGS metagenome assembly WNGI01 (sample SAMN13153374, study PRJNA577476) | soil metagenome | isolation source: 20 cm soil or saprolite under Garry oak tree replicate 1 | place: USA:California | collected 2016-06-15 | reverse complement strand
CACCTGGGCATCGCACCCGGCCCCGGCACCGATGCCGATCGTCGGGATCGCCAGCGCCCGGGTGACCGTGGTCGCCACGGCCGCGGGGACCGCCTCCAGCACCAGGGCGAACGCCCCCGCCTTCTCGAGTTCCAGGGCCTGGGCGAGCAGCAGGTGGGCGTCCTCCTCGCTGCGGGCCTGGACCCGGTAGCCGCCGAGGGCGTGCACCGACTGGGGCGTGAGGCCCAGATGCGCCATGACGGGCACGCCCCGCTCGGTGAGGGCCTGGGTCAGCTCGAGGTTCGGCCCCTCGATCTTGACGCCGTGCATGCCGCCCTCCTTGAGGAAGCGGGTGGCGTTGCGGATCCCGTCCTCGACGCAGACCTGGTAGCTGCCAAAGGGCATGTCGCCGATGAGGAGGGCGTTGCGGGCACCCCGGGCGACCGCCCGGCAGTGGTGCAGCATCTCGTCCATCGTGACCGGCAGGGTCGTGTCGTAGCCGAGCACCACCTGCCCCAACGAATCCCCGACGAGCAGCAGGGGGATCCCCGCCTCGTCGAGGAGGCGTGCCGTCGGGAAGTCGTACGCCGTGAGCATGGCAAACCGCCGGTTCTCCGTCTTGCAACGTGCGAGATCGCGCACCGTGATCCGTTTGGGGACGGCCATGACGCACTCCTTTCTGGTCCCGGGGCTCCAGCCTCCAGGCCTTTCATCAGTGTACGGCGGGGCGAATTCAAGGCAGCCGGACCCGGAAGGTGACCGGGGGGTGGCACCTGCGATAATCCGGTCGTGAGCGACACCACCGTCGAGCTTGCCGCGATCGAGCGGGGAGCCGGACCGGCCGTCACCCTCATCCACGGAGGTGTGTTCCACTCCGGTCCCGCCTGGGCCAGGACGATCGGGCCCCTGGTACAGGCCGGCTACCGGGTCATCGCCGTCGACCGCCGGGGCTACGGCCGCTCGCCGGCCGGCGACACGGACCAGATTTCCGTGAACCTGCAGGCCCGCGACGTGGCGACGACGCTCCGGCTGCGGGAGGTCGAGGCGTCGCACCTGGCCGGCGTCTCCTATGGGGCCCTGGTGGCCCTGGAGCTGGCGCTGGCCAGGCCGGAGCTTGTCCTGTCGCTCACCCTGGTCGAGCCGACGATCTTCTCCTGGCTGAAGGGCGACCCGGACTACGAGCCCTGGATCCACCGATTCACGGAGCTGGAGGGCCTTGGCATCGCCGGCACGCCGCACCACGTGTGGCTCGAGCCCTGGCTGAGCCTCATGGATCCCGCGATGGCGAGGAGCCTGCGGCCCGGCTCGCCCGCCTGGCCGCTCGTCGAGCGCGCCCTGGCCTGCCAGTGGAGAGAGGAGCCTATCTCGTTCTACCGACCGGACGAGGACCGGCTCGATGCCCTCGCCGTCCCCATGCTCATCGTCAACGGGGGCGACAGCGAGCCGGCGCTGCGGGAGGTGGGGGAGCTGCTCGCGGAGCGGCTTCCCTCGGCCCAGCACGTGGAGATGGCCGGGGCCGGCCACCAGCTTCACGCCCAGTGCGCCGGGGCCTTCAACCAATTGCTGGAAGCCTTCATGGCGCACAATCCGGCGGATTCGGCGGGTTTGGAGGTGCCGGCGCACCGCCGGCGTACGGGAGGTGCCCAGCAGGCGCCCCACCCCGCGATATCATCTTTACGCAGCCCAGACGCGTCGATTCCGGCTCGTCCGCAGGCGGGCACGGAGGGTCCAGTAACCATGATTTCCAAGATTGCCGTCCTCTGCTGGGAGGAGAGCCGCCCCTGGGTGAGCGCCCTCAGGCAGAACGGCTACAGCGTCCCTTGGGTCGAGGAACCGAAGGGAGACTCCTACAAGCAGATCCCCCGCCTCGAGCCAGATCTCGTCCTCATCGACCTCACCCGGCTTCCCGACCAGGGCAAGGCCATGGCCGTCACCCTGGCCGGCAACGATGCCCTCAGCGGCATCCCGATCGTCGTGGTCAGCGAGAAGGACTCCGCTACCCGGGGTCTCAAGGGCAAGGTGGAGAACCTCGTCCTCACCAACCCGTCGGACATCGTCACCGCCGTCAAATCCGCCCTGTCCGGAAAGGACTGAAGACTCGCGATTCCGCCTGATGCAGTATCGTCCGCGAGATGAACGGCAAGACGGTCCTGGTGACGGGTGGGGCGGGATTTCTGGGCAGCCACTTCGTCCGCCGTTGCCTGGCGGGGGGAGCGGCCCTGGTCGTCAATCTCGACAAGCTGTCCTACGCGGGTGATCCCCGCCGCCTCGACGACGTCTCGGCCGACCCCCGCTACCGCTTCTGCAACGCCGACGTCGCCTCCGAACCCCAGGTCGCTGCCGCCCTCGACGCCCATCGCCCGCAGGTCGTCGTCCACTACGCCGCCGAGACGCACGTGACCCGCAGTGAGTCCGCCCCGGAGCTGTTCCACCGCACCAACGTCGAGGGTACCCGGGTCATGCTGGAAGCCTGTGCCGCCAGCGGCGTCGAGCGCTTCGTCCATATCTCCACCGATGAGGTCTACGGACCCATCCTCGAGGGAGCATTCCGGGAGGAGGACAAGCCGGAAGGGGAGGGCCTGGCCACCAGCCCCTATGCCCGCTCCAAGGCCCTCGCCGACGACCTCGCCCGCTCCTTCGCGGGCCGCCTGCCGCTGGTGGTCGTCCGTCCGACCAACGCCTTCGGCCCCCACCAGTTCCCCGAGAAGGCGTTCCCGCGCTGGGTCGTGCGAGCGCTGCGGGGCCAGCCACTGCCGGTGTGGGGCGACGGCATGTACGTCCGCCAGTGGCTCAACGCCGCCGACTTCGCCGACGCGGTGGCGCTGGCCGCCACCGCCGGCGAGCCTGGCTCGGTCTATAACGTCGGCCCCCGCCACGACCCCGAGATCACGAACATCGATCTCGCCCGCTGGCTGGTCGCCAGCCTTGGCCTGCCGGCCGACCGGATCGTGATGACGGTCTACGACCGGCCCGATCACGACCGGCGCTACTGCGTGGACGCCACCAGGATCTCGGCGCTCGGCTGGCGCCCCGGGGATGTGTGGGAGCAGCTCGCCGCCACCGTCGCCTGGTACCGGGACAACGCAGCGTGGTGGGAACCGCACCTGGCTGAGGCGGAGTCGATCTACGCGGACGTGGCATCCGGGTGAACCTCGAGCCGGTCGACGGCATCCCGGGCGCAGTGCTCGGAACGCCCAGGGTCTACGGCGACAGCCGCGGGTCCTTCATGGAGATCTTCCGCGAGGACCTCCTCGGCGTCGCCTTCGTCCAGGCGAACCACTCCCGCTCCTCGAAGGGGGTCCTGCGGGGGCTGCACTACCACCGCAAGCAGGCGGACGCCTGGTACGTGATCGCCGGCGAGGCGCAGGCAATGCTGGCCGATCTCCGTACGCCCACGGAGGTGCCGGTCGTCCGGTCGGTCGACCTCGTCGCCGGCCAACCGCAGGTGCTGTACATCCCACCGGGGGTGGCCCACGGCTTTCTCGCCACCACCGACGTCGACCTCATCTACTGGGTGACCCACTACTACGACTCCACCGACGAGTTCGGCGTCGCGTGGGACGACCCCACCCTGGCGGCGCCCTGGCGGATCGAGGGCCCCATCCTGTCGGAGCGCGACATGAAGAACCCAAGGCTCGAGTGGAGCACCATCCCCGCCTGGTCGTGACGGGCGGCCGCGGCCAGCTCGGCCGCGCGCTGGGGGCGCGGGTCCCCGAGGCCGTCCTCCTCGACATCGACGAGCTGGACCTGACCGACGGGGACGCCGTCGTGCGCCGGCTCTGCGACCTGCGCCCCGAGACCATCATCCACGGGGGCGCGTACACCGCGGTCGACGCCGCGGAAAGCGACCCCGAGGGCGCCCGGGCGGTTAACGCCGGTGGCACCCGCGCGGTAGCCGAAGCTGCGGCGGCCCTGCAGGCCAGGCTCGTCTACATCTCGACCGACTACGTCTTCGGCGGCACGCTCAGGCAGCCCTACCCCGAGGACCACCCCACCGGACCCCTCTCGGTCTACGGGGCGACGAAGCTGGAGGGCGAGCAGGTCACCGCCGCGGTCGAGGACCACCTCATCGTCCGCACCTCGTGGGTCTTCGGCGAGGGCAGGAATTTCATCGCCGCCATCCTGGGGGCGGCCCGCACCCGCACCGAGCTCAGCGTCGTCGACGACCAGTGGGGCCGTCCCACCTATGCCGTGGACCTGGCGGGGGGCATCCTCGACCTGCTCGAGCGAGGGGCGACCGGCACCTTCCATCTCCAGGGCGGGGGGGAGCCGGGCACGTGGGCCGACGTGGCCGAGGCGGCGCTGGCGGCGGCGGGCTCGGCGACCAGGGTGGCCCGCGTGACGACTGCCGAGTACGATGCAGGCCGAACGGGGCGAACCGCCCCCCGCCCCCCCTACAGCGTGCTCGACTGCTCGAAGGCTGCGGGCCTGGGCGTGACGCTTCGCCCCTGGCGCGAGGCCGTGGAGGACTACGTGAAGGTGACCGCATGAAGGGCGTCGTCCTGGCGGGGGGCCTTGGCACCCGCTTCCACCCCGTCACCAAGGTCGTGAACAAGCACCTGCTCGACGTCTTCGACGAGCCGATGGTCTTCTATCCCATCCGCACCCTGGCCCAGGCCGGCATCCGGGATGTCACCCTGGTCACCGGCGAGGACATCTCGCAGTTCAAGCGTCTGCTCGGCGACGGCTCCGATCTCGGCGTGCGGCTGAGCTACTCGTTCCAGGAGGGCGAGCGCGGCATCGCAGATGCCCTGTCACGGGCCGAGGCCCTCGTCCACGGCCATCCGATCGTCGTCATCCTCGGCGACAACCTCTTCCAGGAGGACCTGAGCCCCTACGTCGAGGCGTTCCGCGACCAGGGCAAGGGGGCGCGCATCCTGCTGAAGCGGGTCTCGCCCGAGGACGCCCGGCGCTTCGGGGTGGCTGAGGTCGCGGACGGCAAGATCCTCGGCATCGAGGAGAAGCCACAGGCCCCCTGCTCCGACCTGGTCGTCACGGGCTGCTACATGTACGACGACCGGGTCTTCGAGATCATCCGGACCCTGGTGCCGTCACCCCGGGGCGAGCTCGAGGTCACGGATCTGAACAATGTCTACATCCAGGAGCACACGATGACCTACGACGCGCTCACGGGTTGGTGGACGGACGCCGGGACCCCGGCGAGCAAGCTGAAGGCCTCCATCCTGGTGGCGCTTGAGAAGGGCGTGACCTTCCACCGCTGAGGCGGTGGCCGAGCCGAACCAAGGGTGGCAGCCGTGCCCGGAGGTTGCGTGCGTCGCATCGACCTCCGGGCACGCTGCATGCTGGCAACGCTCCGGCGCCGGGTCGGTCGCCGCCGGAGAACAGGTCCTCGAGCAGGTCGTCCAAGCCTTCCAGCCCGCCGCCCTGCAGGTCTCCCTCGATGCCGTCCCCCCAAGTTTCGCCCTCGATGGGCGCCTAGGATCGTGAACCGGTGACTAGGTTAAAACGCTTAGACCTTGCTGCGCAAGCTGGCTGGGCGGCATGAACCGGAATTAACGCTCCCGAAACAGAGGGGCCAGAAAACGATCAGATAACTTGAAATCCCTAAAGTGGAAGCCTAGGGCATCACGTCGTTAATCACGCGCATGTTGTTCATGCGAGGTTGGTCGGTCCGTAGCGAGTCTCAGCAACTGAACACTCTTTTTCGTTGGGCCTCGGGAATGGGCCGTTTTCTGTCGGTACCCCTCGCTATCCTTGCGAACATGTGTTCTGTGCACTAGGGGTGTGGCCGGTACCGGTTCGTGATCGGCGGGCGGCGATCACGGCCAAACGCGCGGCGGGTGATCTTCACGCCTGGCGGCGCCTGCCGACGCTTGTACTCGGCCCGGTCCACCATCTCGACCACGCGCTGGACCACGTCGGCCGGGAAGCCCTCGGCGACGATCTCCTCGGGGCTCCGGTCTTCCTCGACGTAGGCCTGCAGGATGGGGTCGAGGACCTCGTAGGGCGGCAGGGAGTCCGAGTCGAGCTGGCCTGGCCGTAGCTCGGCGGTCGGGGGCCGGTCGATGACCTCCTGCGGGATCACCTCCGAATCCCGGTTTCGCCAGCGGCTGAGGTCGTACACCAGCGTCTTGGGGACGTCCTTCAAGACGGCGAACCCGCCGGCCATGTCGCCGTACAGGGTGGCATAGCCGGTCGACATCTCGGATTTGTTGCCCGTCGACAGCACCAGCCGCCCGGTCTTGTTCGAGATCGCCATCAGCAGGTTGCCCCGGATCCTGGACTGGAGGTTCTCCTCGGCAAGACCTGGCTCGGTGCCGGCGAAGACCGGGTCGAGGATCTTCAGCATGACTTCGTAGGCGTCGTGGATCGGCAGGGTGACGGTGGGAATCCCCAGCGCCCCGGCAAGCCGCTGTGCGCCGGTGAGGCTCTCCTCGCTGGTGTACTCGCTCGGCATCAGCACGCCCATGACGTTGCCGGCGCCAAGGGCGTCGGCGGCGACGGCCGCGGTGAGCGACGAGTCGATGCCCCCGGACAGGCCGAGGCAGGCGCCGTGGAAGCCGTTCTTGGTCAGGTAGTCCCTGACCCCCAGCACGAGGGCGGCGTACACCTCCTCGGCCGATCCCATCTCGGGGGCAACGGGTCCACCACGCTCGGGGGAGTAGCTCCCCCGAACCCCCTCGGCATCGAGGCCCGCGGCGTGGTCGTAGACGAGGAGATCCTCGGCGAACTGCGGCCCCCTGGCGAGCAGCGCCCCGCCGGCGTCGAACGCGCAGGACTGCCCGTCGAAGACAAGCTCGTCCTGCCCGCCGACCATGTTGACGTAGGCGAAGGCCACGTGGTTCTCGCGAGCACGGCGTGCGACGAGGCGCTGGCGCTCCCGGCCCTTGCCCATGTGGTAGGGCGACCCGTTGATGTTCACGATCAGCTCGGCCCCGGCGGCGGCGGTGGCCACGTGGGGGCCGTCCGGGCTCCAGATGTCCTCGCAGATGGTGACGCCGTAGCGGATCCCGGCCACGTCCGCGATGAGGATGTCGTCGCCCGGTGTGAAGTACCGCTTCTCGTCGAAGACGCCGTAGTTGGGCAGCAGGTGCTTGTGGTAGACGCCCTCCACCCGGCCCCCGGCGATGACCGCGGCGGCGTTGAAGATCCGGTCGCCGTCCCGGTCCACGAAGCCCACGACCGCCGTGATCCCCGTGGCCGCCGGGGCCAGTTCCTCCAGGGTCCGGAGGTTGTCGGCGACGAAGGAGGGCCGCAGCACCAGGTCCTCGGGCGGGTAGCCCGTGATGGCCAGTTCCGGGAGGGCGACGAGATCGGCCCCCGCCACCCTGGCGGCGGCGATGGCCCGTTCGATCAGCCAGCGGTTCCCCTCGAGGTCACCCACGGTAGGGTTGATCTGTGCCAGCGCAATCCGGACGGCCGCCATGCGCCCAGCGTACCCGGATGCCCGACGGTGACGTGAGGAGCAGAACGCGCGCAGACGCGCGATGCGCTCCTAAAGTAGCGGCATCCGGGTCCCCACCGTCACCTGAAGACCTGGCTGGTACTCTGGCTCGATATGGCAGACAAGCTTGTCCTCGTCACGGGCGGGGCAGGGTTCATCGGCTCGACGGTCGCGCGCGCCCTCATCGCCGAGGGGACGCCCGTCCGGGTCTTCGACAACCTGATCGCCGGATTCCGCGAGGTCGTCCCGCCGGAGGCCGAGTTCCAGCTCGGCGACCTACGGGACCCCGAAGCTACGGCCAAGGCCTGCGAGGGCGTCGACGTCGTCTACCACCAGGCGGCCCTCCGCAGCGTTGCCAAGTCGGTCGACGAGCCACTCATCACCGAGGAGTGCAACGTGATGGGGACGCTGAACCTGCTGAACGCCGCACAGCAGGCCGGCGTCCGGCGCATCGTCTACGCCGCAAGCTCCAGCGCCTACGGGGAGACCACCGAGGGGATCAACCGCGAGGACGCCGCCCCCAACCCCCTGTCGCCCTACGCGGTGAGCAAGCTGGCGGCCGAGTACTACTGCCGGAACTGGACCAGCCTGCACGGCCTCTCGACCGTCTGCCTGCGCTACTTCAACGTCTTCGGCCCGGGTCAGCATCCCGAGTCCAAGTACGCAGCCCTGTTCCCCGGCCTCATCTCCGCCCTGACGGCGGGGAAGGCGCCCGAGGTGCACTGGGACGGCGAGCAGACGCGGGACTTCACCTACGTCGGCGACGTCGCCCGCGCCAACCTGCTGGCGGCCAAGGCGGACAGCCGGGTCGACGGGCAGGTCATCAACATCGGGGCGGGCCGGGCGAAGAGCGTGAACGAGGTCCTGGCAACGATCAGCGCGGTGATGGATCTGTGGATCGAGCCGGTCCGCATGCCCAAGCGCCAGGGCGACGTACGCAGCACCCTCGCCGACATCAGCCGGGCGAAGGAGCTCCTGGGCTGGGAGCCCGAAGCCGACTGGGAGGAGGCGGTCGCCGCCACCGTCGGATGGTTCACCACCGGCGCCAGGCGCTGAGCACCGACTGACCAGATGTAGATGTGCGGTATCGCCGGTTACGCCGGCCGCAACCCTCCCGATGCCGCCGTGCTTCGCCGCATGTGCGATGCGCTCGTCCACCGGGGGCCTGACCAGGACGGCTACCTCGTCGCCGGCAGCGTGGCGCTCGGCATGCGCCGCCTCTCGATCATCGGGGTCGGCAGCGGCCGCCAGCCCATCTACAACGAGGACCGGACCGTCGCCGTCGTCTTCAACGGCGAGGTCTACAACTTCGCCCAGTTGCGCATCGAACTGGAGGGCAGGGGGCACCGCTTCGGGACCGCCACCGACACGGAGTGCATCGTCCACCTCTACGAGGAGCACGGCGAGCGCTGCGTCGACCACCTCCGCGGCATGTTCGCCTTCGCCCTCTGGGACGAGCGCCAGCAGCGACTCCTGCTGGCCCGGGACCGGGTCGGCAAGAAGCCCCTCCTGTACCGCGCGACCCCTGAAGGCATCTGGTTCGCCTCGGAGCTGAAGGCGCTGCTGCTCGGCGGCACGATGCCGAGAGCCGTCGACCCGCTGGCGCTGCACAGCTACCTGACCTACGGCTACGTCCCGGCCCCCCAGTCCATCGTCGCCGGCGTTCGGAAGCTGCCGGCGGCGCACACCCTCTCCTGGCGCAACGGCATTGCCGAGGAGCGCCGCTACTGGCGCCTGCGGTACGAGCCCAAGCAGAAGCTGTCGGAGGCCGAGGCGGTGGAAGGGGTGCGGGACCTGATCCGGGAGGCGACCCGCATCCGCCTGGTGTCGGAGCGGCCGCTGGGGGCGTTCCTCTCGGGGGGGATCGACTCCTCCCTGGTGGTGGCGGCAATGGCGGAGGCCACCACCCGGCCCGTCAAGACCTTCTCGATCGGCTTCGAGGAGGAGCGCTACGACGAGCGATCCTTTGCCCGCCTCGTGGCAAAGCAGTTCGCGACCGACCACCAGGAGATGGTCGTCACGCCCGACATCGCGGAGTTGGTGCCCCGGCTCACCTGGCACTACGACGAGCCGTTCGCCGACTCCTCGGCCGTGCCGAGCTTCCTGCTTGCCGAGATGGCGCGCCGCCACGTGGTCGTCGCCCTGAACGGCGATGGTGGCGACGAGTCCTTCGGCGGCTACGACCGCTACGTCGCCCAGCGCCTCGCGGCCAGGATCCACGTCGGGGAGGCCCTGGCGAGCGTGGGGCGACGGGCGGTGGCGGTGCTCCCGTCGGGCCAGCACCGCTCGCCCATGCGGCGCATGAAGCGCTTCCTCAACTTCAGCCTGACGTCCCCGGCCACCCGGTACGCCGAGATCCTCGCCCCCTTCACGAACGAGGAGAAGGAGCAGCTCTACTCCGACGAGATGAAGGAGGCCATCGGGGGCTTCGATGCCTACGACCTCCTCACCGGGGTCTTCTCCGACTCGGGAGCCACCGATCCGGCGGACGCGGCCATGGACGTCGACGTGCAGACCTACCTGCCCGGTGACCTGCTCGTGAAGATGGACATCGCCACGATGGCCAACTCGCTCGAGGCACGCTCGCCGTTGCTCGACCACAAGGTGATGGAGTTCGCCGCCTCCCTGCCGGCGGACATGAAGATCCGGGGGCGCACCAGCAAGTGGCTGCTGAAGCAGGCCGGCCGGGGCTGGATCCCCGACGCGGTCCTCGACCGGCCGAAGATGGGCTTCGGGGTCCCGGTCGCCGCATGGCTGCGCAAGGAGCTGCGGGACCTCACCCACGACGCCCTCACCGATGTCACCGCCCGAACCCGGCCCTACTTCGAGCCGGCCACGGTCGACCAGCTCCTCGAGGAGCACGAGGCCGGCGCGGACCACGGCGCCAAGCTCTGGACGCTGCTCTGCTTCGAGCTCTGGCAGCGGGCCTTCGTGGACCACCAGGCGGTCCCGCCGGTCTGGGAGCCCTGAGGTGCGGGTGCTCAGGGTCATCACGAGGCTCAACATCGGGGGACCTGCCCGGCAGGCGCTGATGCTGCACCGGGCACTCGCCGAGCGTGGCTACGACTGCGAACTGGTGTCGGGGCCGCCGCAATCGGAGGAGGGGGCGTTCCCGGCCCCGGCCGAACGCTACACGCTGGTCGAGTCCCTGCGACGGGAGACCGACTTCCTCGCCGACGCCCGGGCGATCCAGAGCCTGACCCGCCTGATGCGGGCGAGCCGACCCGACCTGGTGCACACGCACACCACCACGGCGGGGGGCCTCGGGCGCATCGCCGCCCGCCGGGCCAAGGTGCCCGTCACGGTGCACACCTTTCACGGCCACGTCCTCTCCGGCTATCTCTCCGGACCCCAGACGAGGGCCCTGACGGCGGCGGAGCGTGCGCTGGCGAAGCGCACCGACGCGCTGGTGTCGGTCTCCACCCGGGTCCGCGACGAGCTGCTAGCCCTCGGCATCGGGACGCCCAGCCAGTGGCGGGTCGTCCCGCTCGGCCTGGAGCTCGGCGACCTCCTCCGGGGGCCGGCGGAACGCTCGGCCTCGCGCGCCGCGCTCGGCCTGCCCCCGGAGGGGCAGCTCGTCGGCATCGTCGGGCGGCTGGCCGCAATCAAGGACCACGGCACGTTCCTGGCGATGGCGGCGAAGCTGGCGGCGGCCCGCACGGACGTCTCCTTTGTCGTCGCGGGCGACGGCGCCCTCCGGGAGTCCCTGGAGGACAGCGCCAGGTCGCTACTCGGCAACCGGATCCGGTTCATCGGATGGGCGACCGACCTGTCGCTGCTCTACGGGGCCCTCGACGTCGTGGTGCTGACCTCGCGCAACGAGGGCACCCCGGTGGCGCTCATCGAAGCGGGGGCCGCCGGCCGTCCCGTCGTCGCCACCGACGTCGGTGGCGTCGCCGAGGTCGTCCGCGACGGCACCTCGGGATTCGTGGTGCCGCCCGGCGATGCGGCGGCGCTTGCCGCCCGGGTGGGGGGCATCCTCGACGAGCCGGAAGCCGCCCGGGCGATGGGCCTGGCCGGCCGGGCATGGGTGCGCGCCCGCTTCGGCTCCGAGCGCCTCGTGGACGACCTGACCGCCCTCTACAGCGAGCTAATGGATGCCCGAGGCGCCCCTCAAGGCGCCGGATAAGAGAAAGAGGCGCCCCTCAAGGCGCCGGATAAGAGAAAGAGGCGGCCCCTCAAGGCGGCCGATTAGACCTCGCAACTAGCGACTGGTTGGATGTAAGCTTCCTAATATTAGAGGAGCGAAGGGGGTGGTGTCCGCTATGAGATGCCGTTGAGTTGGAACCCGTCCTCTCCGGCTGCCGACGGACGCCTGAGAACTTCGAGGGCGGGTCTGTGTGACACCCACGACGCGGTCGTCACCGATGTTCCATTCCACTGTGCTTACTTCAGGTCAACCCCGGGGGCCCTCTCCGGGAGACAAAGGAGAAGAAAACGATGGCAAACCAGTACGCATGTGCGAACGCAGGAGCCTCCACCTGCGGTTTCCGGACCACCTGGACCGACGAGGCGGACCTCCGGCGCCAGATCGCCAACCACCTGGTGACGGTACACGAGGTCAAGACCCCCACCGCGACGATCGTGAACTACCTGGTCAGGGTCGCCAAGGACATGTCGGGTCACGTCCAGCACTGATCCACTGCACGATGCTGCTGCGAGGCCGGGCCCAGAGGGCCCGGCCTCGTGCAATCCGGCCCCAGCGGAGCAGCTAATCTTCTTTGTGTGAATAGGGTTCATAATTACCCCTCAGCGCACAAAGAAGGTCAGGAGGGCCCCCGGGCCACCGTCTCCGTCGCACTGTGCACCTACAACGGGGCGGCGTTCCTGGGGGAGCAGCTCGACAGCGTCGTTGCCCAGTCCCGGCTGCCCGATGAGCTCGTGGTCTGCGACGACGGGTCCACCGACGGTACGGTGGGGTTGCTCCAGGCCTTCGTTCCCGAGGCACCGTTTCCCGTCCGGCTGTACCGCAACGAGGCGAACCTCGGCTTCGCAAAGAACTTCGAGCGGGCGATCTCGCTGTGCTCGGGCGACTTCATCGCCCTGTCCGACCAGGACGACGTCTGGAAGCCGGGCAAGCTCGCCCGCCTCGCAACCGCCCTGGAGGCCCATCCGCTCGCCGGGCTCGTCTGCTCGGACGCCGAGGTCGTCGATGTCTCTCTCCGGCCGCTCAACCAGCGCCTGACGGAAAGCATCGGGTTGCGCCCCGTTGAGCGGGAGCTGGTGGCGCTCGGCCAGGCCCTCACGGTCCTGCTCAAGCGCAACTTCGCCATGGGGGCATCGACGATGTTCCGGGCCACCGCCCGGTCCGACATCCTGCCGATCCCCACGAGCTGGCCCCATGACTGGTGGATCGCCCTCGTGATCTCGCTCCGCTCCCAGGTCCGCCTCATCGACGAACCGCTGCTCCTGTACCGCCAGCACGACGCCAACGCCATCGGGATCCCCGAGGTGGCGTCGCAGACGGTGGGCGACCTCGTCCGCAGCTCCGTCCACCCGCGGTCGCTGCAGTTCGTCCGCCAGGCGGAGCAGTGGGAAGCGGCGTTGGAGCGCATCGGCCGCATCGGGAGCGAGGGGCCGTGCAACATCTCGGTGCGCGACGTCGCCGGCCTGCGCGCGTTCCTCCGGCACCTGCGATCGCGGGCGAACCTCCCGCTACGCCGCCTGCCGAGGGTGCCCATCGTCGCCAGAGAGCTGGTCAACCGGGGCTACCACCGCTACTCGGCCGGCATCGTCAGCGCCGCGAAGGACCTTTACGTTCCGCTTGACGCTTCTCGAACTTAGTGTATCAATAGCATGATGCGGACAGCTGATACCGCGCAGGGCACGGTAGACGCCAGCATCGACCGGTACCTCGATGTCATCAAGAAGTCCCTGACCCGCGCCGTTTCGTCCGAGAAGTACCGGCCCCTCGGTCCGGTGAACCCATGGCGCCAGGCCGCCTGCCGGGCAGTCAACGGGCTGCTTCGTCCCCTCAACCTGGAAGTCGTCAAGCGCCTCCCGTTCGACCCCGAAGGTCGGGAGCACGGACTGGACTGGCCGGACGAGGCCGATACCATGATCGGCGTCCGCCGGCTCGAGAACATCCGGTTCTGCGTGGAGGACGTGCTCCGGCGATCGGTTCCGGGCGACCTCATCGAGACCGGCGTCTGGCGAGGTGGTGCCTGCATCTTCATGCGGGCAGTCCTGAAGGCCCACGGCGTCGTCGATCGCACGGTGTGGCTGGCCGACTCCTTCCAGGGCCTCCCGAAACCGGATCCCCGCTATGCCCAGGATGCCGGGGACGTGCACCACACCGCCTGGCAGTTGAGGATCTCCCTGGATGAGGTGGAGGACAACTTCCGCCGGTACGGGTTGCTCGACGAGCAGGTGAAGTTCCTCGTGGGCTGGTTCGCCGACACCCTGCCCGTGGCCCCCATCGAGCGGCTCGCCGTGCTCCGTCTTGACGGCGACATGTACGGATCGACGATCGAGGCGCTCCGAAGCCTCTACGACAAGCTGTCGACCGGCGGGTTCGTCATCGTCGACGACTACGCGCTGAAGGGATGCCGGGCTGCGATCGATGACTTCCGGAGAGACCGAGGGATCACCGACGAGCCCATCGTCATCGACCGCAGCGGCGCCGTCTACTGGGAAAAAACCTAGATACCGCCTCTCAGGCCAGCGTGCCGGCTCCCGGGGCGAGGTTCGGGTTGAGGTAGGGGTCCTCGACCGGCTCCGCCAGGTCCAGCGGCGCCAAGCGTTCCTCGGTCCGGAACCTGGCGAACGGCCAGTAGGCGTTGCGAAGACCCCGGCGGTGGGCGGCCAGCGACAGGGAGACCGGGTCGAGCGACGCCCCGGCCTCCAGCAGCTCCCGTGCCAGCCCGACACCGAGCGCGGCACACCCCCCGGCTGCCAGCAGGTTGCGGGGCCACGCCACCTGGCTCGCCCGCGTGAACCGGGACCAGCGCTCCCCGGCGAACAGCGGCCAGAGCCTGCCGTCCCGGGCGCCGTAGCCGATGCCGGCGCTGCGCCCGGCCGCATCGAGCAGCGCCGGCGTCACCGTACCGGTGCCGGGCCGCACGGCGACCGCGGCAAGCTCCTCGACGGTGGAGGGGTGCAGCGGGTGCACGGGCGCCGCACCCGGCGCCAGCACGAGGAGCACATCCCCAGCCGGCAGGCCGCCCAGGTCGTCGGGCGAGCCCAGCCGGTGTGCGCCGGGGAGGTCGGTGCCCACGGTGTGGACGGCGGGCCGCACCGTGGGCTCGAAGGCCAGGCGGTAGTTCGTGGGGTAGTCGGGGATGCGCTCGACCCGGGCGGCGATGCCGTTGCGGGCCAGGTAGTCCTGCAGGGCTCTGCACCCGGCATCGCCGGCTCCCTTTTTCTGGCGGGCCCCACGGGCGGTCGAACCGTCGGCGAAGCGCCAGTGGTAGGAGAACCTCGGGATGTGGGCGACGCGGGGGTCGTGGTCCAGGGTCCGGAGGATGAAGTCGTAGTCCTGCGCCCCCTCGTAGCCGGTGCGGATGCCACCGACCTTGCGCACCAGCTCCGCCCTGGCGACCACGAAGTGGGCCAGGTAGTTGCCGTAGAGGAACAGCGCCGGCGACCAGCCGGCCTTGAAGAACGGGTGGGAGCGCGTGGTCCCGTCCTCGCTGAGCTTGTCCTCGTCGCTGTAGAACAGGTCGATGCCGGGATCGGCCCGGAGCAGGGCGGCGACCTCGTTCAGTGCGAAGGGCGCCAGGGTGTCGTCGTGGTCGCAGAAGGCGATGTACTCCCCCCGGGCCTGCTCGATCCCGGCGTTGGTGTTCCCGGCGATGCCGAGGTTCGACGACAGCCGGTGCAGGCGGATCCGCGGGTCGCGCCCGGCCTGGGCCGCGATGGCCGACGCCCGCTCCGGATCGGTGGAGCCGTCCGCCAGGCAGAGCTCCCACCGGGGGTAGGTCTGGGCCAGGACGGAGTCGACGAGGGGCACGAGGTAACGATCGGGCGTGTTGTAGGTCGGCACCACCACGCTGATGAGCGGCCCGCCGCCGTCATCGACCACCGGAGCCGCCAGGCCCGGCTCGACCTCGGTGATCCAGCGCTGGAAGGCGCGGTTCTCGGCGGTCTCGGAGCGGTCGACGAGGCGGATGACCGCCTGCCGCCGCCTCGTCCCGCCGGGGAGGAAGACCCGGGCCATGCGCTTGCCGCGCGTCACGGCTTCCCCCAGGAGGCGGGCGGCGAGGCTCTCGTTGTCGGCGTTGGTGACCACGGTGATCCTGGGCATGGCTCCCTCCATCATGGCGCTCATGGCGGGTCACTCCATAATGGCCCCATGGGCACTCCCGCGGCTCCCGGCCTCCCGGTCACCGATATCCATCCTCCGGGTCGCTTCTCGGCGGTGCGGCTTGGCGATCTCTGGGCCTACCGGGAACTGCTGTTCTTCCTCGCGCAGCGCGACGTGAAGGTGCGCTACAAGCAGGCCTTCATCGGCGTCGCCTGGGCGGTCCTGCAGCCGGTGTTCATGATGGCCATCTTCGCGGTGTTCCTCGGCAAGCTCGCCAAGGTGCCCTCGGAGGGTCTCCCCTACACCGTCTTCGCCTTCGCGGGGCTCATCCCCTGGCTCTTCTTCGCCAACGGGGTCGGCAGCGCCAGCGACAGCCTGGTGACCAACTCCAACCTCATCTCCAAGGTGTACTTCCCCCGCCTCGTCATCCCGCTGGCCTCCGTCGGCGCCTGGCTGCCCGACATGGCGATCGCGCTGGTGGTGCTCGTCGGCGTGCTGGCGGTCTACGGGCTCGCCCCCGCCGCCACCGTCGTCTTCCTGCCGCTCTTCGCCCTGCTGGCGATCCTGAGCGCCCTGGCGGTCAGCGTCTGGCTGTCGGCGCTCAACGTCGCCTACCGGGACATCCATTACGCAGCGCCGTTCTTCATCCAGATCGGGCTCTTCCTCACCCCGGTCACCTATCCGGCCACCCTGGTCGGCTCCCGTGTCCTGCGGTCGCTGTTCGCCCTCAATCCCATGTCGGGTGCGGTCGAGGGCTTCCGCTGGTCGCTGACCGGCGCCGGTCAGGCGCCGTGGGGCCTCGCCGCCGGGTCGTTCGCGGTGGCGAGCATCGTGCTGGTGCTCGGCCTCGTCTACTTCCGCCGTGTCGAGCAGTTCTTCGCCGATGTCATCTGAGGCGCCTCCCCGTCCGGCCGAGGCGCAGGCCCCACCGCGCAGGCCAATTGCCATCCGGGCCGAGTCCCTCGGGAAGCTCTACCGCGTGGGGTCGACCCAGGGCGTCTACCGGTACCGGCTGCTCGGCGAGGAGCTGGCGTCGAAGGTGCGGGGCCGGGGCGGCGTGGCGAAGGCCGCCGGGACCTTCTGGGCGTTGCGCAACGTGTCCTTCGAGGTGGCGGAGGGGGAGGTCGTCGGCATCATCGGCCGCAACGGCGCCGGCAAGTCCACCCTGCTCAAGATCCTCTCCCGGATCACCCCGCCGACCGAGGGCCACGTGCGCGTCCGGGGCCGGGTCGGCTCGCTGCTGGAGGTGGGCACGGGGTTCCACCCCGAGCTGACCGGCAGGGAGAACGTCTTCCTGTCCGGGGCAGTCCTCGGGATGCGCAGGGCGGACATCGTCCGCCAGCTCGATCAGATCGTTGACTTCGCCGGCATCGAACGGTTCCTCGACACGCCGATCAAGCGCTACTCGACCGGCATGTACCTCCGGCTGGCGTTCGCCGTGGCCGCCCACCTCGAGACCGACATCCTGCTGGTCGACGAGGTACTCGCCGTCGGCGACGCCGAGTTCCAGCGCAAGTGCCTCGGCCGCATGGCCGAGATCGGGGCCACCGGCCGCACGGTGCTCTTCGTCTCCCACAGCATGCCCTCGCTGCTGCGCCTCTGTCCCCGGCTCATCCTGCTCGACCGCGGGGGCGTCGTTGCCGACGGCGTGGCCCACGAGGTGGTGCGGACCTACCTGGAGTCCGGTCTGGCCACCGCAGCCGAGCGGACCTGGCCGAGCCCCGATCTGGCTCCCGGCGACGACACGGCCAGACTCAAGGCGGTGCGGGTTCGAACCGACGGCGGCGACATCACCGACGAGGTCGACATCCGCTGTCCCGTCTCGATCGAGGTGGAGTACTGGCACCTGGCGGAGGATCCGGCCGTACGGCCGTCCGTCAACCTCCACTTCCACAACGAGGACGGTGTCTGCCTCTTCATCAACAACGACTTCAACGACCGGGCCTGGTGGCAGAGCCCGCGAAGGCCGGGGGTCGTCAAGGCGACGTGCCGGATCCCGGGCAACCTCCTCGCCGAGGGGCGCATCTACGTCACCGCGGTCGTCAGCACGTACAACCCGACGGTGGTGCACGCCGAGGAGAAGGAGGCGGTCGCCTTCCAGGTGGTCGACCGCAGCTCCGGTGCGGGCGACGGGGTCCGTGGGCCGTACGTCGGTGACTGGCCCGGGGCGGTGCGGCCCATGCTTGCGTGGACGATCGAGCCGCCCCCGCCGGTCGAGTAGCTGAGGCCGCGATTGGCCCCGCTCCGGGTCACCTTCCTCGTGCCCTACCCGCCCGGATGCTCGCCCGGGCAGCGGTTCCGCTTCGAGCAGTGGCTCCGCCTGCTGCCGGAGGGCGCCGTCGAGGCCGACATCCGGCCGCTGTTCGGCCTCGCCGCCTTTGCCCGCCTCTACGAGCCGGGAGGTGCACCCCGCAAGGCAGCGCAGACCGCGGCCGCCCTGGCCCGGCGCCTGGTGCAGGCCCACGTGGCGAAGCGGGCCGATGTCGTGTTCGTCTACCGGGGCGCCTTCGTGCTGGGGCCGCCGCTGCTCGAGGCGCTCCTGGAGCGGAAGGTGCCGGTCGTGTACGACTTCGACGACGCCATCTGGATCGGCGCCACCTCCGAGGCCAACGCCCTGGCCGCCCGGCTCAAGTGGCCCGAGGGCGTCGGGCGCATCGTCGCCGGGGCGGCCGCGACCACGGTCGGCAACGAGTTCCTCGCTGCCTATGCCGGCAAGTTCAGCGACCGCGTCCACGTCATCCCGACCACGCTGGACGTGGAGCGGTACCGGCCCCAGGCCCGGACCCCGCACGAGCTTGTCCGCGTGGGGTGGAGCGGCAGCCCGACGACCTCGGTGCACCTGCGCACGATCGACGGTGCCCTCCGCCGCATGCTCGACGAGTTGCCGGTCGAGCTTGTCGTGACCGGCGACCCCCGCTTCACGCTCCCGGGAGCCCCGAATGTCACCGTCAAACCGTGGCGGGCCGACACCGAGATCGCCGAGGTCGGCGCCTTCGACATCGGCCTCATGCCGCTGCCGGACGACGACTGGAGCCGGGGCAAGTGCGGCTTCAAGGCGCTGCTGTCGATGGCCCTCGGCGTGCCGCCGGTCGTCTCGCCGGTGGGCGTGAACACCGAGATCGTGGAGGACGGGCGCAACGGCCTCGTCGCCACCGGCGAGGATGCCTGGGTGGCTGCCGTCGGCCGCCTCGTGGCCGATCCCGCCCTCCGTGCCCGGATGGGCGCCGCAGCCCGGGAGACGGTGCTGCAGCGCTTCTCGGGACAGCGGTGGGCGCCGCGTTTCCTGGAGGTGCTGGTCGAGGCGAGGGACACCGGGCCACACCGGCCGGGGCGGTAGCGCTGAAGGTACGGAATTCTCACAGGTAACGTTAAGATCACGTTCACGGAGTCAACGTATAGTTTGGGCTCGTGCGCGCACTGATCACCGGCGGCGCCGGTTTCATCGGATCACACCTCGGGGACGCTCTGCTTGCCCGCGGGGACTCCGTGATCGCGCTCGACAACCTCGCCACTGGCCGGCATGACAACATCCGGGAGCACATCGGCGACCCGCGGTTCGAGTTCGTCATGGGGTCCGTCATCAACGCCGACCTCGTCGACGACCTGGTCGCCCGGGCGGACGTCGTCTTCCATCTCGCGGCTGCGGTCGGCGTCAAGCTCATCGTCGAACGCCCCCTCGAGTCGCTCGTCACCAACATCCGGGGCTCGGAGATCATCCTCGAGAAGGCCCACAAGTACGGCCGAAAGGTGTTGATCACCTCGACCTCGGAGATCTACGGCAAGAGCCCCGACATCCCCATGCACGAGGACAGCGACCGGCTCCTGGGCTCCCCGCTGGTGGGCCGGTGGAGCTACTCGACCTCCAAGGCGGTCGACGAGATCCTCGCCCACGCCTACTGGAGGGCCAAGGGGCTGCCGACGGTCATCGTGCGGCTGTTCAACACCGTCGGGCCGCGCCAGTCGCCCGAGTACGGCATGGTGCTGCCCCGTTTCATCGAGGCGGCGCTCGAGGGCCGGGTGCTCAAGGTCCACGGCGACGGTTCCCAGTCGCGTTGCTTCGGGCACGTGCGCGACATCGTCCCCGCCCTCCTGGCGCTCATGGAGTCCCGGGAGGCCGAGGGCCTGGCCGTCAACCTCGGCTCCCAGGAGGAGATCACCATCCTGGAACTCGCGAAGCTGGTCATCGAGCGGACCGGCTCCTCGTCCGAGGTCCACCTCGTCCCGTACCAGGACGTGTACGTCGGGGGCTTCGAGGACATGCCCCGGCGGGTCCCCGACATCACCAGGGCGCGCAAGCTCGTCGGCTTCGAGCCCGTGACCTCGCTGGCGGAGATCGTCGACACGATGATCGACGACGCCCGGCGCCGGCACTGAATGTCCCGGCCCCCGGCGGACTGCTGACCGCATGGGCGCCGTCTACGCCGCCGCTTTCGCCGCCGCGCTGGTGGGGGCACTGCTCGCCACGCCCGTCGCAAGGAAGGTGGCGCTGCGCCTCGACATCGTCGACATGCCGGCGGCACGGAAGGTCCACACGGACCCCATCCCGTACCTCGGGGGCCTCGCCATCATCCTGGCCTTCGTGGGGGCGATGGTGCTGGGTGTCATCGTCCATCCCCTCGCCGGTTCCTACGAACAGGTGGCGACAATCCTCGGTGGGGGCCTCGTGCTCGCCGGCATGGGCCTCGTCGACGACCTCAAGGTCGTGCCCGGGTGGATCAAGGTCCCCCTCGAGATCGTTGCGGCACTGGCCCTCTACGCGGCGGGCGTGGCCGCCCACCCGTTCAAGAACATCGTGCTCGACCTCCCCCTCAATGTCGGCTGGGTCGTCGGGATCACCAACGCCGTCAACTACATGGACAACATGGACGGGCTGAGTGCCGGCGTGGTCGCCATCGCGGCGGGCTATTTCTTCGTCCTCGCGGCGCTGTCGCACCAGATCCTCGTCGCCAGCCTCGCCGCGGCACTCACGGGGTGCGCCCTAGGGTTCCTGTGGTGGAACCGCCCTCCGGCCCGAATCTTCATGGGGGACACCGGCAGCCTGTTCCTCGGCTTCATGCTGGCCGCCATCGGGCTGAAGCTGCGGTTCCACGCCCTGCCCGACCGGGTGGGGTTCCTCGTGCCCATCGCCGTCATGGCGATCCCGATCCTCGACGCGCTCATGGTCTCGGTCTCACGGGTGCAGCGCGGGCTGTCCCCCATTCACCCCGGCAAGGACCACATGTCACACCGGCTGGTGCGGGTCGGAATCCCCTCGAAGGCTGCGGTAGGCTTGATCTACTTCGCCTCCGCGTCGTGCGGGTGGCTCGGCGTGATCATTGTCTATGCCAGCCCGACCACCGCATACCTGCTCATGGGTTGGCTCGTAGTGATGGCACTGTTCCTCGGATGGCTGCTTCTTCGGGTAAAGGTCGAATCGAAGGTCGAATCGAAGTGAGAGCCCCAAGCGCAGTGAGATCCAGTTGAGAACCTGGATCCTCCAGAAATGGCAGGGGTACGCGCGCGCGGTCCTGCTGTTCGGCCTGGTGTTCAACGCGATCATCTTCTGGCGGCCGACGGTTGACGTCTTCAACCTCGTCAAGATCACGTCGCTGTGGATCACCGGCATCGTGAGCCTGGCCATCTGGGTGGTCTGGGCCGCGGAGCGGGGAGCCTGGCTCCCCAGGATGCGCCTGTTCTGGGCGGCCGGGGCATTCCTTGCGGCGGTCCTCCTGGCGACGCTGTTCTCCCAGGACCTCGGCCTGTCGTTCATCGGCCTGTACCACCGCTACGGCGGGCTCCTGCCCTTTGCGCTCTACGCAGCCATCGGCCTCACGCTGGTCGGCCTCTACTGGGAGCGCCCGGACCGGCTGAAGGAGATCCCCTGGGCGATCACGCTGGCGTGCATCATCATGACCCCCCTGACGCTGTGGCAGGCCACGAAGATCCAGTGCAGCCCCAACTCGCCGGGGCCGTTCTGTATCCCGTGGAGGGACAGCAACGGGCAGCCGCCGTCCTTCCCGGTGGGCACCATGGGCAACTCCAACTTCGCCGGCGGGTTCATGGCCATGGCGGTGCCGATGTTCCTCTACGTGGTGCTCACGGCCAAGGGGAGCGTCCTCAGGGGCATCATGGGCGTGCTCTTCGTCGCCGATCTGCTGACGCTGTGGTTCACGCAGACCCGGGGCGCCTTCATCGCCGTGGGCGTCTCGTTCCTCGTGGCCGCGTTCCTCTACCGTGACAAGCTCCCCCGGTGGGTCCGCCTGCTGGCGGCGGCGGGGGCGGTCGGCGGCGTGCTGCTCGCGATCGAGGTCCTCGTGCATCCCGGGACGAAGACCGCGCCGGGCCTCTTCGCACATGCCGGGGCCTTCAGCCCGTTCCGCACCGGCACGTTCCAGGACCGCGGGTATTACTGGATCACGGCCCTCAGGATCTTCCGCCACCATCCCATCATTGGGACCGGGCCGGACACGTACTACGCCAACTATCCCCTGTTCCGCCTGGCCAAGGATGGGGCAAAGCTCGGCCTCACCATCACGGACAAGCCCCACAACGTCTTTCTCGAGTACGCCTCGAACTCGGGGATCCTCGGCATCGGGACCTACCTCACGCTGGTCGGGCTCGCTCTGGCCTATGGCTACCGGCGGGTGCGCCAGCTCGAGGGCCCCGCGCGCCTCCTGCTGGTGGCCTTCATGACCACCCTCGTCGCCTACCTCGCCAACCAGTTCTTCTCGATCGACGTGCCGCCGCTCGCGGTCATGGGGTGGGTCGCCCTGGCCGGCATCGCCGTCCTCGCGGATCCCGGCGCCGTCGCGGCCCGGGAGGCCATCGCCGCCGCACGGTCGTCCCAGGGGCCGAAGGGGATGCGGAAGAAAAAGAAGGTGCCCGGCGCGAGGTCCGCGGCTCCCTACGGCGGGACGCGGGTGCTGCGCCAGGGGCAGACGCGCTGGCTGGTGCACATCCTTGCCGTGGTGGCCGCCCTCGTGGTCATCGCCATCGGTGTCCGCCCGTTCTGGGCCGACCACCTTGCCCATGTCGGGCAGCAGGCGCAGGCGAACCAGGCGTCGCTTGCCGACGTGCGATCGACGTACCTCCATGCGGCAGCCTTCCAGCCGCTCGAGCCCAGCTACCTGTCCCTCGCAGGGTCCCTCGACGAGGCCCAGGCCCAGAGCGACCAGGATCCGGCCGCCCGAGCCACCAGCTTCAACGCCGCGCTCGCCCGCTACCGGCAGGCGCTGAAGCTCCAGCCCGAGAACGTCTTCTACGTGATGAACATCGCCAGGGTCTACACGAGCTGGGGGGGGACGGATGTCTCCAGGTACACCGACGCTGACACCTGGTGGCAGCGGGCGGTGACCCAGGACCCGACCGACTGGCAGGTCCACACCCAGTACGCCAACATGCTCGCCTCCTGGGTGGCCGCCGCCCCCACCGATGCCGCCCTCCGCGACAAGACGGTCGCTCAGATGATGTCCGTGGTCCGCATCAAGCCGCAGGACGCCGGCACCTGGGTCAACATCGCCAAGATCGACCTCCTGGGGGGCAAGGACTCCGAGGCGAAGGCCGCCGCCACGACGGCCCTCACCATCGACCCGAAGAACACCGACGCCAAGGCGGTCCTCGTCTCCGCAACCGCGGCGTCGGGCGCCAACTCGGGCCCGGCGTCGGCCACCGCCTCCTCGGCGGGCGGGTAGGCAGCCCGTGGCCGCCAAGCTGACGCTCTGGGAGGGTGCGACGCCTCCCGCCGACTCGGCCCTCCGCGACGCATTCCGGGCCGAGGGCCTCTCCCCCTACGCCTGGTCCAACGGCCCGGGGGATCGCTACGGCGTCCACACGCACAGCTACGACAAGGTGCTCTACTGCGCCCGCGGCAGCATCACGTTCCAGGTCGAGGGCGAGGACGTGACCATGAGGCCCGGCGACCGCCTCGATCTTCCTG
>WNGI01004933.1_pt1 | contig 23560 bp, 21 predicted proteins | sample 5400621 | NCBI WGS metagenome assembly WNGI01 (sample SAMN13153374, study PRJNA577476) | soil metagenome | isolation source: 20 cm soil or saprolite under Garry oak tree replicate 1 | place: USA:California | collected 2016-06-15 | reverse complement strand
TCGAGCAGTCGCGCCGCCCGAACGCGGCGGCCATTGCGCAGATGGCCCTGGAGAACTACACCGAGATGCGCGATGCGGTGCTGGACGCGCGCTTCGTGCGCCGCAAGGAGCTCGCCATGGCGCTGGAGCGGCGCTTTCCCGACCGCTTCATCCCGCGCTATTCAATGGTGATGTTCCACCCGGAGATTCCGTACGCCGAGGCGCTGCGTCGCGGGGCGGTGCAGGCGCAGCTGCTGGACGAGCTCGACCCGGGACCGGGGCGCGAGCCGGATCCGGCCCGCGCGGAACAGCTGGTCCGGGAACGCCTGCCGCCGATAACCTGAGCGCGCGCCACGCGCCAGCGGGCCGCTCACCCACGCCGCCGCGTGAGACACCTAGTGATGTCGCGGCGCCTGCGGTGCGGTGCGGCGCTCGAGCGTCACGAACGTGACGGCATAGGCGTGATCCTCATCCGCCGGATGCATGTTGCATTCGACGTCGGTCCATTGGGTGGGGTCGAAACCGGGAAAGAAGGTGTCGCCCGGTACGTCGGCATGCACGTGGGTGAGGTAGATGCGGCGCGCAAACGGCAGCACCAGCCGATAGACCTCCGCGCCGCCAATCGCCACCAGCTCATCGCACCCGCCGGCGTGCGCGAGCGCCTCCTCCACCGAGTGCACGATCAGCACGCCGGCTGCGAACCAGCCGCGATCCCGCGTCAGCACCAGATTGGCGCGCTCGGGAAGCGCGCGGCCGATGGACTCGAAGGTCTTGCGGCCCATGAGCACGGGTTTACCGAGCGTGAAGGACTTGAAGCGCTTCAGATCCTTCGGCAGACGCCACGGCAGCGCGTTGCCCCGGCCAATGACGCCGTTCTGCGCCATCGCAACGATCAGCGAAACCAGCGGCTGCGCGGCGCTCATCCGCGCATTATTAGCAGCGTGGCGCCTGGAAAGCCATCCGTCGTGCGTCGTCGACGGTGGATCAGATCTCCACCGCGGTGTTCAGGATGACGACATCGCGGAACGGCATGCGGAAGAACTCCGCGGCCTGGGTGCTGTATTGCTGCATGCGCGCAAACAGGCGGCGCTGTAATCCGCGCAGCCCCGGTAGCGGCCGGGCGCGCACCACGTGACGGCCGACGAAGAACGAGCTGTCCTCGGTGAACACCCGCAGGCCGCGTGCGCGGCACGCCTTGAGGGCTTCGGCCACATCCGGCGTTTCCATGAAGCCGAAGCGCGCGCTGATGCAATGCACGCCCGGCAGCGGCTCTTCGATGCGCAGGCGCCGCACCGGATCCTGACGCGGCGTGTCGGCGATCTCGACGTTGAGAATGATGACACGCTGGTGCACGACACAGTTGTGCTCGATGTTGCGGATCAGCGCCGACGGCACCAGATTGGCATTGCTGGCCAGGAACACGCCCGTCCCGGGCACGCGATGCACGCCGGCGACCAGCTTTGCCAGCTCGCTGCGCGGCACGGCCATCTTCGCCAGCGCCGCACGCAGCTCGAGGCGCCCGCTGCGCCAGGTGGTGAATATCAGGCACAGCGCCGCCCCGAGCGTCAGCGGAATCCATCCCCCGGTGGGCACCTTGGTCAGGTTGCCGGCGACGAACGCGCTGTCGGCCACCAGCATCAGGCCGAACAGGCCCGCCACCTGCCATTTCGGCCAGTTCCACTGCGTAGCGGCGACGAACGCGCCGAGGATGGTGGTGACGACCATGGTGCCGACCACCGCGGCGCCGTAGGCGCTCCCCAGGGCATCGGAGGAGCCGAAGCCGACCACGAAGGCGATGACCGCGGGAAACACCAGCCAGTTCACGATCGGCACGTAGATCTGGCCCTGCTCGAGCGCCGAGGTTTGCAGCACGCGCAGCCGCGGCAGCAGATCCAGGTGCACCGCCTGGCGGGCCATGGAAAAGGCGCCGGAGATCGTGGCCTGCGAGGCGATGATCGCGGCGGCGGTCGCCAGCATCACCATCCACGGCAGCACCGCGGCGGATACCAGGTGGTAGAGCGGATGCTCGACGGGTTTGCCGAGCTCGAGCAGCAGGGCGCCCTGCCCGAAGTAGTTGATCACCAGCGCCGGCCCCACCAGCGCGAACCACGCGATACGCACCGGTCGCCGGCCGAACTGGCCCATGTCCGCATACAGCGCCTCGCCGCCGGTGATCACCAGGAACACCGCCCCGATGATCGCCAGCGCCACCGGCGCGCGATGGACCAGCAGACCGATGCCGTGCAGGGGATTCAGGGCCAGCAGGATCTGCGGGCTGCGGACGATGGGAATGACGCCGATGACCCCGATCACCACGAACCAGAGCAGCATGATGGGCCCGAACAGGCGGGCCACCCAGGCGGTACCGTGGCGCTGATAGGCAAACAGCACCATGATAACGATGATGGTGACCGGGACCACGCCACTCTTTAAGCCCGGGTTCAGCACCTCCAGGCCCTCGACGGCACCCAGCACCGAGATCGCCGGCGTGATGAGCGCATCGCAGAAGAAGAACGCGGTGCCGATCAGCGCCAGTGCCACAGCCACTTTCGCCCAGGTGCTGCCGGTGATCAGCCGCCGCTGCGCCAGGGCGAACAGCGCCAGGATCCCGCCCTCCCCCTCGTTGTCGGCCCGCATGATGACCGTGACGTACTTGAGGGTGACGGAGATGGTGAGGCTCCAGAAGACCAGCGACAGCACGCCGAGCACCACCTCGGCGTCAAAACCGCCGGCGGCGTCGAGCGCCGACTGCAGCGCGTACAGCGGGCTCGTGCCGATGTCGCCGTAGACGATCCCCATGGCGCCGACCACCGCGGACACGCTGACGCGACGCGAGTTGTTCATGTGGATTGCCCGCCGCGGCGCTGCTCAGCGGCGGCGGCCGCGTCGCCCCTGCGGCCGCGGCGCGCGCGGCGGCGGCCACAGCATGCTGCCGCGGCAGCGTTCCAGGCCGCAGCGGCACGCGAAGACGGCGTCGATGTCCGGCGGGTCGTCCGCTTCGCGCTGCAGCTGGTAGTCGTAACTGAGCTCCTCGCCCGGTTCGATGGTGCGGATCGCGTCGATGTACACGCGCTGGCTCTCAATCACCGATTCACAGTTCGGCTCGCAGGAATGGTTCACGAAGCGCGCCTCGTTGCCATCGACGCCGGCGTCGATCACGGTATGCGAGTCGAGGATGAACAGGAAGGTATGGTTATCGCCCGCACCGTCGTGGTCGTAACGGCGATCCGCTTCGGTATGCGACACGCGCTCGCCCAGGTACTCGATGACGCGCGTGCCGCGCGGGATGCGCCGCACGGCGAATACACCCAGGCCGTGGAGGGGCGAATCGCGCACCTCGAGCAGCGGCGCCTGAGCGCCGGTGTCTGCCCTGTTCACACCGCCACCGGCGCCCTGATCGGCGCATGATGCTGGTAATTCACGAACTCGAAGTCCTCGTACTGATAAGCGAAAATGCTCGCCGGGCGGCGGCGGATCAGCAGCTGCGCCGGCGCGAACGGCGTGCGCGCGAGCTGCAGGTCCGCCTGCTCGAGATGATTCAGGTACAGGTGGCAGTCACCGCCGGTCCAGATGAGCTCGCCGGGCTTGAGATCGCACTGCTGCGCGAACAGGTGCGTGAGCAGCGCGTAGCTGGCGATGTTGAACGGTACGCCGAGAAACACATCCGCGCTGCGCTGGTAGAGCTGGCACGACAGGCGCCCGGCGGCCACGTGGAACTGGAAGAACGCATGGCAGGGCATGAGCCGCATGCGCTCGAGCTCACCCACGTTCCAGGCGCTGACCATGATGCGGCGCGAATCAGGGTCGGTCCTGAGCCGCTCGACCGCCTGGGCGATCTGGTCGATGGTGCGCCCGTCGGCTGCCGGCCAGGCGCGCCACTGGCTGCCGTAGACCGGGCCGAGCTCGCCGTGCGCATCCGCCCACTCGTCCCAGATCGTGACGCCGTGCTCGCGCAGCCAGGCGACGTTGGTGTCGCCGCGCAGGAACCACAGCAGCTCGTACACCACCGAGCGTACGTGGATCTTCCTGGTGGTGACCAGCGGGAAGCCGCGGGTGAGATCGAAGCGCATCTGGTGCGCAAACACCGACAAGGTGCCGGTGCCGGTGCGGTCGCCCTTGCGCACGCCCTCGGTCCGGATCCGACGCATCAGCTCCAGGTACTGCTTCATTGTTCGATGGCGAAATTGCCCGAGGGGGCGCGCACCCAGTACGCCCACACCAACAGCGCGCCGCCGGCGATGACCATCGGCGCCGACAACAGTTGCCCTTCCGTGAGCCAGCCGCCGGCGAGATAGCCGATGTGCTCATCCGGCAGCCGCACGAACTCCACCAGGAAGCGTGACACACCATAGAAAGCCAGGAACAACCCCGCCGGCGCCAGCCGCGGCCGTGGGCGTACGGTGAACCACCACATCACGGTGAACAGCAGCAGGCCCTCGAGGACCGCCTCGTAGAGCTGCGAGGGATGCCGCACCTCGCCGTTGATGCGAACTCCCCACGGCACGGTTGTAACTCTACCCCACAGCTCGCTGTTGATGAAGTTACCGATGCGGCCGAAGAACAGTCCCAGCGCCGGCAGCGGCACGGTGAAATCGTAGACGTCGGCGGGATGGCGGCCACGGCGCCAGGCAAACAGCGTCAGCGCCGTGGCGACACCGAGCATTCCGCCGTGGAAGGACATGCCGCCCTCCCAGAGCCGCAGTGGATACCACGCGTCGTTTGCCCAGAACGTCAGGCCGTAGAACAGCACGTAGCCGATGCGCCCGCCGAGAATCACCCCGAGCATGGCGAAGAAGATGAGATCGTCGACGTCGTTCTTCTTCCAGGTCGAGCCGGGCTTTGCGGCGCGCCGGCGCGCGAGCCACCAGGCGGCCGCGAACCCGAGCAGGTACATGATGCCGTACCAATGCACCTTGATCGGACCGATCGCGAAGGCCACCTTGTTGAAGCCGGGGAAGGTCAGCATGAGGCGCGAAGTTTAGCCGACCTCGCGCGTCACGCGGCAGAAGAACGCCTTCAGGTAGCGGGTCTCCGGGATCGCCGGGTGCAGCGGGTGGTCGGGCGACTGACCACCGGCTTCCAGGACCTGGACGAATCGGCCGCTGTGCCGCGCGGCGCTCTGGATGGCGTTGATCAGCTCTTCGGGCGCGAGGTGGTACGAGCAGGAGCAGGACACGAGCAATCCCTCGTCCGCGAGCAATCCCAGGGCGAGCTGATTGAGCTTGCGGTAGGCCGCCTGGCCCTGCGGGATGTCCTTCTTGCGCTTGATGAACGCGGGCGGATCGAGAATCACCAGCTCGAACCGTGCGCCCTGCTCCGTAAGGCTCTTCAGTGCCTCGAACGCGTCGGCGCGCATCAGCTCGACGGCGGTGCCGTTGCGCGCCGCGTTGAGCTGCGCGAACTGCAGCGCCGCCTGCGAGGCATCCACGCAGTGCGCGCGCGCGGCTCCATGGCGCAACGCCGTGACCGCCCAGGCTCCCACGTACGAGCACGCGTGCGCCCGCCGGGACGTAACGCGCCAGCCGCGCGCGGTTGGCGCTCTGGTCGTAGAACCAACCGGTCTTCTGTCCCTCGGCGAGCGGCGCCGTGAACGACAGCCCGCCTTCCGTGACTTCGATGTTGCCGGGGACCGTGCCGAACGCCGCCTCCGCAACCCGCGGCAGGTGCTCGAGCTCGCGCGCCGCGGAGTCGTTCTTCCAGTACAGCACCGCCGGTGCGAGCACCGCGCGTACCGCGGCGGCGACCTCCTCGCGCAGCGCCTCCATGCCGGCGGTGGCGATCTGCCCGACGATCACCTCGCCGTAGCGATCGAGCACCAGCCCCGGCAGCTGGTCCGACTCGCCGAATACCCAGCGGTAGTACGGCGCGCTGGTGAGCCGCTCGCGCAGGGCGAGTGCCGTCCGCAGCCGCCGTTCGATCAGTGCCCCGCCGACCGGGCGGGCCTCATCGCGCGACAGGATGCGCGCGCAGATGAGCGCGTGGGGGTTGACGCAGGCGTAGCCGACGAATGCGTCGCGCTGCGTGCGCACCTGCGCTATGACACCGGGCGCGAATGCGGTCAGCGGCGTGCTGTCGGTGTCCACCTCATTACTGAACACCCACACGTGCCCCGCCGCCAGGCGCCGTTCCTCGCCACGCTTCAGGCGCAGCACGCGCGCAGCGGGCTTGGCGTGGGCGGCAGGGGGGTTCGACATGAGTCCGGAACGGATGAGGGCAGGCGCGAGTATACAATCGGGACTGGAGATCCGGATGAAAGTCAGCCACCGCAAGCCCGACGGCACGCCGAAGTACACCAACCGTCTCGCCACCGAGACCAGCCCCTACCTGCTGCAGCATGCTCACAATCCCGTCGAGTGGTATCCGTGGGGCAATGAAGCACTCGAGCGGGCACGCGCCGAAAAAAAGCCGATTCACCTGAGCGTGGGCTACCACGCCTGCCACTGGTGCCACGTCGCGGCCGACGAGAGCTTCGAGGACGAAGCCACCGCGCGGCTTCTCAACGAGCACTTCGTCAACATCAAAGTCGACCGCGAGGAGCGGCCCGACATCGATCGCATCTACCAGATCGCGCAGCAGATGTTGACACAGCGCGGGGGCGGCTGGCCGCTCACCATGTTCCTGACGCACGACGACCACCGGCCGTTCTTCGGCGGCACTTACTTTCCGAAGGAGGCGCGCTACGGCCTGCCGGCGTTCCGCGACGTGCTGCTGCGGGTGACGAAATACTATCGCGATCATGCCGCGGAGCTGCGCTCGCAGAACGACGCGCTGATGTCGGCATTCGCCCAGCTCAATCCGCCGCCGCCCGCGGGCGACACCGAACTCGGCGATGCGCCGCTGAAGAGCTGCCGGGCGCAGCTGGCGCGCGGTTTCGATGCGCGCCACGGGGGCTTCGGCGGCGCGCCGAAATTTCCGCATCCGCTCACCATCGAGCGGCTGCTGCGCGACTGGCACGCGAGCGCCGCCGCCCCCGAGCCCGACCTGCAGGCGCTGCACATGGCCAGCCTCACGCTGCGGCGCATGGCCGAGGGCGGGATCAACGACCAGCTGGGCGGCGGCTTCTGCCGCTATGCGGTCGATGAGCACTGGATGATCCCGCACTTCGAGAAGATGCTGTACGACAACGGCGCGCTGCTGGCGGTGTACGCGCAGGCGGCGCTCGCCGGCAGCGATCCGCTGTACGCGCGCGTGGCGCAGGAGACCGCCGCCTGGACCTTGCGCGAGATGCAATCCCCGCTGGGCGGCTACTTCTCGAGCCTCGACGCCGACTCCGAGGGTCACGAAGGCAAGTTCTATGTCTGGGATCGCGGCGAGGTCGAGGCGCACCTGAGCGCCGAGGAATTCGCGGTGTTCGCGCCGCGCTTCGGCCTCGACCGGCCCGCGAATTTCGAGGGCCGCTGGCACCTGCATGTGTGCTCGCCGGTCGATGAGATCGCGCAGCGGCTGGCTCGCACGCCCGCCGAGGTCGAGGCGCTGCTCGAGTCGGCGCGCGCGCGACTCCTCGAGGTGCGCTCGCGGCGCGTGCGCCCGGCGCGCGATGAGAAAGTCCTGACGTCCTGGAACGCGCTGATGATCCGCGGCATGGCGATCGCCGCGCGCGCCCTGGGGCGGGATGACCTCGGCGATTCCGCCAGCCGCGCGCTCGATTTCATTCGCGCGACGCTGTGGCGCGACGGGCGCCTGCTCGCGACCAGCATGGCCGGCCGCGCGCACCTGAACGCCTATCTCGATGACTACGTGTACCTCGCGGATGCGGTGCTCGAGCTGCAGCAGCTGCGTTTCGCCGGCGACGAGCTGGAATTTGCCCGGCAATTGCTGGAGGCGGTGCTGCAGCATTTCCCGGACCGCGAAGCAGGCGGCTTCTTCTTCACCTCCGCGGATCACGAAGCGCTCATCCATCGCTCCAAGGTCTTCGGCGATGACGCCACGCCTTCCGGCAACGGCATCGCCGCGCGCGTGCTGCTGCGCATGGGGCACCTGCTCGGCGAACCCCGCTACCTCACGGCGGCCGAGCGGACCCTGCGGGCCGCCTGGCCGGCGCTGGCGCAGCACCCGCAGGCGCACGTCGCGCTCCTCGCCGCGCTGGAGGAGCTGTTGCATCCGCCCGAGATCGTCATTGTGCGCGGAGCCCCGCAAGCGATCGAGGGCTGGCGACGCGAGCTCGCGCGCCTTTACGCCCCGCGCCGGCTGGTGCTGGCGATACCCGCAGACGCGCCGCTCCTGCCGCCCGCGCTCGCCGACAAGGCCCCGCGGGCGGGCCCGGTCGCCTATCTGTGCCGCGGCAGCAGCTGCTCCGCGCCGCTGGACTCCCTCGAGGCGGTGCTCGCCGCGTTGCGCGCGGACGGCCCGCCGCCACCATGAGGCCTCAGGACAGCAGCTCGACATTGCCGCCGATGGCGGCGGTGTTGATGGTGAGCGTGCGCTCGGTTGCAAAGCGCAGCAGGTAATGCGGTCCTCCGGCCTTGGGTCCGGTGCCCGACAGGCCCTGGCCGCCGAACGGCTGAACCCCCACCACCGCGCCGATCATGTTGCGGTTCACGTAGGTGTTGCCCACCGGCAGCGCGCGGAACAGGTGCTGGGCGACGCTCTCGAGGCGGCTGTGCACCCCGAGCGTGAGCCCGAAGCCGGTGCTGCGGATCGCCTCCAGCACCTGGGGCAGCTCGCCGCTGCGATAACGCGCCACGTGCAGGATCGGTCCGAACTCCTCGGTCCTGAGCTGATCGAGGCTGCGCAGCTCGAACAGGTGCGGCGGGAAGAAATGCCCCGCTGCCAGGCTCGCGTCGAGCTCGCAGGCATACAGCAGCTTCGCCTCGGCGCGCATGCGCTCGGCATGCCTGCGCAGGCGCAGCTGTGACGCCGCCGAGATCACCGGGCCGACATCCGTGGCGAGATCCCCCGGCGCGCCGATGGTGAGGCAGCGCATCGCGCCGATGAGCATCGCAATCACGCGTTCGGCGATTTCCTCCTGCAGATACAGCACCCGCAGCGCCGAGCAGCGCTGGCCGGCGCTGTTGAACGCGGACGTGATGACGTCATCGACCACCTGTTCGGGCAGCGCGGTCGCATCGACCACCATGGCGTTGACGCCGCCGGTCTCGGCGATGAGCGGCACGATCGCGCCGTCGCGATTGGCTAGCGTGCGATTGATCGTGGCCGCGGTCGCGGTCGAGCCCGTGAACGCCACACCGGCGAGCGCCGGGTGGCTGAGCGCCACAGCGCCGAACGCCGGACCATCGGCCGGGGTGAGCTGCAGCGCCTCGGCCGGCACGCCCGCCTCGTGCAGCAGGCCGGTCATGGCGTGCGCGATGAGGGTCGTCGCGGGCGCCGGCTTCGCGACCACGGTGTTGCCGGCCGCGAGCGCCGCGGTGATCTGCCCGGCGAAGATCGCCAGCGGGAAATTCCACGGGCTGATGCACACGAACACGCCGCGGCCGTGGAGGGAGAGCGTGTTGCGCTCACCCGTCGGCCCGGGCAACTCCTGCGGCGCCCCGAACAGCTCGCGGCCGCGCGCCGCGTAGTAGCGGCAGAAGTCGACCGCCTCGCGCAGCTCCGCCACGGCATCCGGCAGCGTCCTGCCGGCTTCGCGCACCAGCAGACTCAGGAACTGACCGCGTCGCGCCTGCAACAGATCCGCCGCGCGCGTGAGGCACGCCGCGCGCTGCGCTGCGGGCCGCGCATCCCAGGCCGGCTGCGCCTCATGCGCCGCCTGCAGCGCGCCGCGGATCTCATCCGCGGTCGCATCACGGGTGAATCCCACCGTCTCGCGGCTGTCGGCGGGCGAGACAACCGGCGTGCTCACATCCCGCGCACGGCGGCCGCTCACAATCGGTCCGCCGGAATAACAGCCGCCGGCGTGCAGCTGCACTTCAGCCTGCAGCGCGGCGAGCGCGGCCGGGTCGCCGAAATCCTCGCCGTCGGAGTTGGCGCGCTCGGCGCCATAGAGTGCGTGTGGCTCGCGCACACGCGCCGCCCCGGTCGCTGCCGCGCTCAGGGAGGAGAGGGGATCGCGCACCACCTGCTCCACCGGCGCGAGCTCGAGCACCGCCGCTACCGTGTAGGCATTGTGGGTGGCGAACTGCGCGTGGATCACGTCGCTGGCCGCGAACAGATGCCGGGCGCACTCGAGGTAGCTCGCGTCCGTCGCGGCCTTCGAGGTGTACACCGGAAAGCTGGCGAGTCCGCGCTCCTGGGCGCGCTTGATCTCGCTGTCCCAGTAGGCGCCCTTGACCAGGCGCACCGTCATCCGTCGCCCGCTGTCGCGTGCCAGGGCTGCGACCCAGTCGAGGACCAGCGGCGCGCGGCGGCCGTAGGCCTGCACCGCGAGTCCGAGCCCGTCCCAGGCGCGTGTCGCCGCATCCCGCGCCAGCGTCTCCACGATGTCCAGCGACAGGTCGAGCCGGTCCGCCTCTTCGGCGTCGATGGTGAATCCGATGCCGGCGCGCGCGGCGCGGCGCGCGAGATCCAGCATCCGCGGAGCGAGCACCTCGTTGACGCGTGCGTTCTGCAGCTGCGTGTAACGCGGCTCGAGCGCCGACAGCTTCACCGAGATGCCGGAGCGGGCGTGCACCGATCCCGCCGTCTGCTCGCTCAGGGCCTCGATCGCGTGGGCATAGGCAGCGAGGTAGCGCAGCGCGTCCGCTTCGGTGCGCGCGCCCTCGCCCAGCACGTCGAAGGAGCACAGGGCGAGTCCGGGCTCGGAGCGGCCGCGCGCCAGCGCCGCGTCGATCGTCTCCCCGACGATGAACGCGTGGCCCAGCAGCTGCATCGACTGCCGCAACGCCGCGCGCACGATGGGAGCGATCATCGGTTTGGTAAGGCTGGCGGCGGAGAGTTCCCCGGACAGTTCCGCGGACACCTCCGGTAGCAGCCAGCCCGCCGCGCCGAGCAGCGTGAACCCGGTTCTCAGCAGCAGGTCGGTGTCGCCCGGAATGCCGGCCTCGCGCACCGCGGCGAGCCGTTCGGCGATCAGCTGGTCGGCGCGCTTCGGGTCCGGCGTGCGCAGCAGCGCCTCCGCCAGGCTCATGAGCGCCTTGCCCTGCGCGCTGTCGAGCGGAAACTGCTCGAGCATCCGGTCGACCAGCGGACGGGAGCGCCGGTCCGCGCGGGCGGCTTCGACCCAGCGGGCGGCACGGGTCGCGGCGCGCTCGAGCGCCGCCTGCGCCACCGACAGGTCGGCGAGCAGGTCGTCCGAGGCATCCGCCTCCGGGCGCAGCGTCGCCGCGCGCAGTCGTGCACGCAGTGCCGCGAGGTCAGTCCCCTCGTGATTCACCTGTTGGGCCGTCGCTCGGTCCATGTCCGCCTGCCTAGTTGATTGCTCTTATGTTATGCTCTTATTTAGAGAATAATTGTCCGTTTTAGCCACTTTAATAGCGAAATCAACTGCCATGAGCCCAAAATCGACGTCCGCGCCGGCCGGCCAGCGCGTTCTCGACCGCATCGACCGGAGCCTGCTCGCGCGGCTGCAGCAGGACGGCCGTGCGGCGGTCTCACAGCTCGCGCGCGAGGTGCACCTCACCGTCACACCGACGCTCGAGCGGGTGCGGCGTCTGGAGTCCGCCGGCTACATCGAGGGGTATTTCGCGCGCCTGAACCCGGGCAGGCTCGGGCTCGGCCTGCTCGCCTACGTCGGGAGGGTTCGACTATCTGCTGAAGGTGCGCGTGACGGATATGGAGAGTTACCGCCGCTTCCTCGGGGATCGCATCGCCGCGGTGCGCGGCGTGCAGCAGACCCACACCTACTTCGTGATGGAAGAGGTGAAGTCCACGCACCGCATCATCGTGCCGGAGAGCCCGCCAGCACCTGCGCGGTTGCGCGCGCGAAGTACTCGAGGTTCTCCCGGCGCAGCCCCGCGATATTGATGCGGCTGTCGTCGGTCATGTAGACGTGATGGCGGGCGCGCAACTCGCGCACCTGTGCGGTGTTGATGCCGAAGAAGGAGAACATGCCGCACTGCGTGGCGATGAAGCCGAAGTCGCGCTGCGGGCAGTGTTCGCGGAGCTGCTGCACCACCTCGTGGCGCAGGCCTTGGATCCGCTGGCGCATGGCGGCGACTTCCTCCTGCCACGCCGCGCGCAGCGGCGCCTCCGCGAGGATCCCGTGCACGATGGCGGCCCCGTGGTCCGGCGGCATCGACCAGATGCCGCGCGCGATGCGCACCAGCTGGCTGAAGGCGGCGTCCGCCCTCGCCGGCGTATCGTTGACGACGTGCAGCGCGCCGGTGCGCTCGCGGTACAGGCCGAAGTTCTTCGAGCACGACACGGCACACAGCACCTCGGGTAGCTCGGCGCAGAACAACCGGACACCGAATGCGTCCGCCGCGAGACCCGTGCCGAGCCCCTGATACGCCATGTCGATGAACGGCAGCAGCTGCCGCCGTTTGATCAGCGCCAGCAGCTCACGCCATTGCGCCGGCGACAGATCCGCGCCGGTGGGGTTGTGGCAGGAGGCGTGCAGCAGCAGCACCGCGCGCGCCGGCAGCCGCTCGAGCGCCGCCGTCATCGCGTCGAACTGCACCCCGCCGGTGGCCGGATCGAAATATGGATAGCGCTCGAGTCTCAGTCCGCTCCCCGACAGCAGCGGGGAGTGATTCGCCCACGTGGGGGTGCTCACATGCACGACCGAGTCCGGCGCGGCGGTGCGGATCAGCTCCGCCCCCAGTCGCAGGGCGCCGCATCCGCCGGGCGCCTGCACGGTGCGCACGCGTGCGGTGAGGCGCGCCTCGTGCTCGTCGCCGAGGACCAGCCGCTCCATGGCCTCGTTGAATCCGGGGTTGCCCGCCGGCCCGACGTAGCTCTTGGTGCTCTGGCGCGCCAGCAGCGCACTCTGCGCCCGGCGCACCGTGTCCAGCACCGGCGTCTCGCCGCGATCGTCGCGATACACCCCGACACCCAGGTCCACCTTGCGCGGATCCGGATCGGCCCGAAACGCCGCCATGAGGCCGAGGATCGGATCTGGAACGACGGACTCGAGCCGCTCAAACATGCTTTCTGCCTCGTGCGAGAGTCTACTTGCCGGGCAGGGCGCCGAGTGCCTGCCTGCGCGCCGCCTCGAATTCATCGCCGCGCTTCCACGCCGGCATGGCATCGGCCTGCGTGATGAGCCACGCGGCCAGCATATCGAGCTGGGCGTCCTGAATCATGCCGTCGAAGTTCCAGCTGTCCTCGAGCCTGTCGGCCGGCTGATGATATTTCTTCAGCTCCCACTCCTCGATCTGCTTGCGGCCCCAGCCCGCGGGCCGGCCGATGAAGTCCGTGCCGTCCGCGAAGAACAATGCCGGCACGCCGATCCTGGCGAACGCGAACTGGTCGGAGCGGTAGTAGTAGCCGCGGTCGGGGAACTGATCGGGCTGCAGCACCCGTCCCTGGGATCTGGCGACGCTCCCGGCGACCTCATCGAGCGAGGACTTGCCGAGGCTGATCAGGGTCGCATCACGGGTGCGGCCGAAGATGTTGCCGCCGTCGATATTGATGTCCGCGGCGATGCGTCCGGCAGGGAAAGATGGATGCAGCGTGTAGTACCTGGACCCGAGCAGCCCGCGCTCCTCGCCGGCGACGAACAGCGCCAGCAGCGAGCGGCGCGGGCGCTCGTGGAGCGCCGCGAAGGCCTGCGCGATCGCCAGCACCTGCGCGCAGCCGGAGGCATTGTCCACGGCGCCGTGGTAGATGCGGTCGCCGCTGGCGTCCGGCTCGCCGATGCCGAAGTGATCGTGGTGCGCGGAGAGCACCACGACTTGCGCGGCCAGCTTCGGATCACCCCCGGGCAACACCCCGCCGACGTTCGCGGTCTGCACGCGCGAGAGCTTGCTGGCGAAGGCGATGGAGGTGCGGATACCGAGCGGCACGGGCCTGAAATCGCGCGAGCGGGCCGCCGCGAGCAGTTTGTCCAGATCGTAACCACTCGCCTTCAGCAGGCGCCGCGTCGCCCCCTCGGTGGCCCAGGCCTTCAGGCGCAGCCGCGCCTCGCTCCCGGCCGGCAGCTCGAATTGCTCACCGCCCCAGGAACTCTGCACCACCTGCCAGGGGTAGCCTGCCGAGGGCGTCGTGTGGATGATGATCGCGCCCGCGGCCGCCTGGCGCGCGGCGCTTTCGTACTTGTAATCCCAGCGGCCGTAGTACAGGCGACGCTTGCCGGCGAACAGATTCGGGTCCCAGTCCGGATCGTTGTTCATCACTACGAGGATCTTGCCGGCGAGCTTCGCGCCCTTGAAGTCGTCCCACTTGTATTCCGGCGCCTGGATCCCATAGCCGACGAACACGAGCTCCGCGTCGTCGAGCGCGACGCTCTCGCTCTGCAGTCCGCTCACGGCGATGTAGTCCTCCCGCCAGGCGAGCTCGACACGCGCGTACTTGCTCTGGAAGCCCCAGCTCCTCGGGAACTGCGACTTGATGCCGACGATGTCGAACGGCTGCTCCCAGGCTGCGGTGCCGAAGGCGGCCCTGTAGCCCATGCCCTGCAGCCGTGTCTGCAGGTACAGGCGCGTCAACTGATCTCCACGGGTGGCCGGTCCCCGGCCCTCGAGCAGGTCCGACGACAGGAAGCGGATCGGCGCTTCCAGCGCGTCGCGCGTGATGTAACTGCGCGCCGCCTGCCCGACGGCATCGGGAACTGCCGGGGACTGGGCCACGGCCCCTGCCGCCAGGGCTGCGGTCAACAGCGTGCCGAATCGCCCAAGCTCACCCACTGCAATCACGTCCGCTTCCTTCTCTACGGGCCAGCGACCACGTCCCACGGGCCGCGGCCGACCGACACCTTGCCGACGACGGTGAGCGTGTCGGTATCGACGACCGACACATCCCCCGAGGGGCCGTTGGCCGTGACGAGGCGGGTGCCGTCGGCGCTCAGCGCCAGCCCCCAGGGTCGTGCGCCCACGGGGACCTCGCCGATCAGCTTGCCGTCCTGCGCCGAGATCACGGCCACGGTGCCAGCGTGCCCGGTGCTCACGTACAGCCGCCCGCGCGCCGCGTCGAGCGCGACGCCCATGGGGCGCGCCTCCCTGCGCAGCTGCACGAGCTGCGTGGTGGGCGCACCGCTCGGAAGTGAGATGCGATACACCGAGGCATCCGCTTCCCCCGAGACGTAGGCGCTGCGGCTGTCGGGTGTGAAGGCGAGATCGCGCGGACGCGTGCCCACGAGAACCGTGTGCAGCAGGGCGTGGGTGCGCGCGTCGATGATGGCCACGGAATTGCCGCTCTCGCTGGTCACCAGCACCCAGCGGCCATCGGGCGACGCGCGCACACCCTCGGGCTCACGCCCGACCGCAATCGCGGCGACGACGCGTCCTCGTGCCACGTCCAGCACGCTGAGCCGCGCTGCATCCTCATCGGTGACGAACAGCGAGTGTCCGTCACGGCTGATCTCGAGGCGTTCAGGATCGGAGACTCCCTTCAGCAGCCGCGTCTGCTTGAGCGTCGCGGTATCGATGACCGCCACGCCGTCGGCCTGCGCGTCCCGCGGGCGCTTCGCGCACTGCTTCTCCGGGATCGGCGGCGGGCACTTGGGGAGCCCCGTGAGCGCGACGTACAAGCTTGCCCCGTCACGGCTGAGCACCAGTCCCCTGGGCCGCTTGCCCACCGCTACGGTCGCCAGCGCCGCCACGCGCTGCGTATCGATGACAGTCACGGTGCCGTCGTCCTCGTTGGAGACGTAGGCCCGCGCCGCGCGGGCGAGCGCCGGTATGAGCGAAGCCACCAGCGCCAGCGAGGCCGCGAGCGAGGCGCGCGGGGCCACCGCACGCACAAGGATCCACGTCATAGAATCGAACTCACACAGGTGCCGCAGGGTCGCAGCATACTCAAAAACGACTTAAGTCCCACCTCGGGAGCCCGGGCGTGATAAGTTACGGCGCCCTATTTAACACTTGGCTGCGCATGTCCGACACCACCCGCAATAAGCAGACCCCTCCGCTGGTCTGGACCAATGCTCTGATGTTCGCGCTGACGTTTGCCGCCGCCGCGATCCTCGTGCCGTGGTATGGCCTGACGCGCGGTTTTTCGCCGGCGGCCTGGGCGGCGTTCGTGCTGTTCGCCGGCGCCAACGGCATGGCGATCACGGCGGGCTATCACCGGTTGTGGGCGCATCGCACCTACGAGGCGCACTGGAGTCTGCGGCTGCTGTACCTGGTGTTCGGCACCATGGCGCTGCAGAACAGCGTGTTCGCGTGGTGCAGCGGCCACCGCGCCCATCACCTGCACGTCGACGACGTGGACCGCGACCCGTACTCGGCGCGGCGCGGGTTCTGGTTCTCGCACATCGGCTGGATGCTGCGCCACTACCCGAGCGGCAGGCCCGACTTCTCCAACATCCCGGACCTCAGGCGCGATCCGATGCTGGCGTTCCAGCACCGCTACTACGTGCCGCTCGCGCTGGCGACCAACATCGGCCTGCCGCTCGTGGTGGGAATCCTGTTCCACGACCTGTGGGGCATGTTCATCCTCGCGGGCGTGCTGCGGCTGGTGTGGAGCCATCACGTCACCTTCTTCATCAACTCGCTCGCCCACATGTGGGGCAGCCGGCCGTACACCGAGGACAACAGCGCACGCGACAACCCGGTGCTCGCGGTCATCACCTACGGCGAGGGCTATCACAACTTCCACCACATCTTCGCGCATGACTATCGCAACGGCGTGCGCTGGTGGCAGTGGGATCCGACCAAGTGGCTGATCGCGGGCCTGCAGCTGTTCGGCCTGACCCGGCGCCTGAAGCGCACGCCGGTGTTCCAGATCCAGCGCGCCCTGCTCGCCATGCAGTTCACGCGTGCCCGCGAGCGGCTGGCGAAGACCCCGGATGCGGGTCACTCGCACATCGAACAGCTGCGCGCGCGCCTGGCGCACGAGTACGACAGCTTCCTCGCCGCAGTGGCCGACTGGGCGCGCGTCAAGGAGCAGTGGCTCGGAGAGAAGAAGCGCGCAGTGCTGGAGCAGTGGGAGCAGGTGGACCTGCAGAGCAAACTGCGGGAGATCGAGCGGCGCCTCTCCCTGCAGCTGCGGCGCATGCGCATGCTGCAGGCGCAGCTCGCGTAGTTGAATTGGCCGACGCGGGCTGCGCCCGCCTCGGCAGGCCAGCCCATCGACTGAATCAAACTCGCCGGCAAAAGGCGCGACTTTTGCCCGCGAAAAAATCGCGTGCGACGGCGGCCCTTTCGGCGAGCCACCCCTTCGTCTGCTTGCGGCTGGCACGCCCGGTGCTGTTGGTGCACCATGCGCGCGTGGGGCGCATCTTCGAAGTCAGAAAGCACACGATGTTCGCGCGGTGGAACCGCATGGCGAAGCAGTTCGCCCGCATCGCGAAGGACATCACCATGGCGGTGAAGGCCGGCGGCACCGACCCGGCGTCCAATCCCGTGTTGCGGCGGACCATCCAGAACGCGCGCGCCGTCAACATGCCGAAGGACCGCATCGAGGCGGCGATCAAGCGCGCCGCGGGGCGCGACGCCGCCAACTATCAGCAGGTGCTGTACGAGGCTTATGCGCCGCACGGCGTGGCGCTGCTGGTGGAAACCGCGACCGACAACCCGACGCGCACCGTCGCGGCCGTGCGCAACATCATCACCAAGGGCGGTGGCAATCTCGCCACCAACGGCAGCGTCAGCTTTCTGTTCCGTAAGATGGGCGTGTTTCGCCTGAGCCCCGCGGGCATCGACCAGGACGATCTCGAGCTGTACCTCATCGACCACGGACTCGACGAGATGGGCGAGAGCAGCGGCGAGAAGGGCGAGCCGCAGCTGGTGATCCGCTGTGCCTTCGCCGATTTCGGCCGGCTGCAGGAGGCGCTGGAAGCGCGCGGCCTCGCGCCGCTGTCGGCCGAACATGAGTACCTGTGCACCGTGCCGAGTGAGCTGCCGGAGCAGCAGGCGACCGAGGTCCTCACCGTGATCGATCGCCTGGAGCAGGACGATGACGTTCAGAACGTGTTTCACACGCTGGCCTGAGCGACTCCCGGCTGGGCGCGGCGCCCCCGCCCGCGCTATGCTCGATGTCGTGTACCAGTATCGCCTCGAGCCGGCCCGGGTCGCAGATGCCGCGTTGCTGGCGGGGATGTCGCAGGAGTTGGTGGAGAGCGGGCTCAGGCCCGCCTGGGATGCGGCGCGCATCGCCTGGCACATCCGCCATCCCGACAGCGTGGTGCTGGCGGCACGGGCCGGGACCGCCATCGTCGGCTTCGCCATCATGCGCTACGCCGATGACACCGCTCACCTGAACCTGCTGGCCGTCGCGCCGGGGCACCGCCGCCGCGGGATCGCGCGGCGCCTGGTGGCGTGGCTCGAGGACACCGCGCTCACTGCCGGCACCTTCACGATCGCCCTGGAGCTGCGCGCGGGAAACGCGGGCGCACGCGCCTTCTATGCCGCGCTCGGTTATCGCGAGCTGGCGCGCGTTCCCGGCTACTACCAGGGGCGGGAGTGCGCCATCCGCATGGTGCGGGACGTGGCGCGTCAGCCGCGCGGCGACGCCGCGCCGCCACCGGCACCCTGACGGCACGGCTTCAGGATGGCGGTGCTTCGACCCTGAAGTCGAACTCATAGGAGTGCGAGCCGTCCGCGGCGACGATGATGTTCATCCGGCCGCTGAGTCCCTTGAGCTCACCGGTGCCGGAGTCCGGCACCACGGTGACGGACGCGGCGGGCTTGCCACGGTTCATGGTGGCGCTGTGCTGCAGGACGAAGCTGCCGCTGCGCCCTTTGAGCGTTCCGGTCACGCGTTCCAGGGCCACATAGGCGGCGGAACCCTTCACCTCGGTCTGGGTGGCCAGCATCTCGCCCTTGCTGATCGCCTCGAGCTCGCCGTGAAAGCGCTTGTCGATGGTCAGCCGGCCCAGGTTTGCGGCCCGGGCGATCTGCGTGTCGGGTTTCTGCGGCGTGACTTTCACCTCGAAGGGTCCGGTGACGCGCTGGCTCATATGGACAGTCTCCTGGAAATTCTGTCAGTCCGGCATCGGCGTCATCTGCCCGGTGAGCGCTTCCTCAAAGCCGAAGTTGCGCAGGTCCGGCACCCGTTGCGGAAACAGGATGCCGTCGAGGTGATCGATCTCGTGCTGCACGACGCGGGCGTGAAACCCCTCCACCGTCCGGTCGATCGGCGCCCCGCGTGCATCGAAGCCCTGGTAGCGAAGGCGGCGAAACCGCGGTACCAGCCCGCGCATCCCCGGCACCGACAGGCACCCTTCCCAGCCTTCATCCTGCTCGCTGCCGAGCGCTGTGAGCACCGGATTCACCAGCACCGTGTAGGGAACGGGAGCGAGGTGCGGGTAGCGCGGGTTGTCGCGCAGTTCGAAGATGACCACGCGCGCGCTCACGCCGATCTGCGGGGCGGCGAGGCCGGCACCACTCAAGGCGCGCATGGTGTCGTCCATGTCGGTCACCAGCGCCGCCAGTTCCGCGTCGAAGCGCGTCACCGCCACTGCCACCTCGCGCAGCAACGGCTCACCCATTTTCAGCACGCGCCGCACCGCCATCGGTGGACGCCTCGCTAGCCGCGCCGGACCGGGTCGCCCGGTACGACTGCGATCGAGATGCGGTGATCGCGAAACACCAGCGCCTGCTCGCGCCCGCCGCCCGCCGCGGCGGCAGCCGCCTGTTCGGCGCGCGCCACCGCCTCGGTCACCCGATGATGGTGCGGAGACAGATCGCACACCGGGTCGGCATTGTCGGCATCCCCGGTCAGCAGGTACGCCTGGCAGCGGCAACCGCCGAAGTCTTTGGTTCTTTCCGGGCAGCTGCGACAGGGCTCCTTCATCCACCCCTCGCCGCGAAAGCGGTTGAAGGCCGGTGAGTCGTACCAGATGGCGCGGATGTCCGACTCGCGTACGTTGGGGAGCTGCAGTCCCGGCAGCATGCGCGCCGCGTGACAGGGCAAGGCCGTGCCGTCGGGCGCGATCCCGAGAAATACCGACCCCAGGCCGCTCATGCAGGCCTTGGGCCGGGTCTCGAAGTAGTCCGGCACCACGAAATAGATCCGCATCCTGCCGCCGACGCGCTCGCGGAAGCGCCGCGTGGTCGCTTCCGCCCGCTCCAGTTGTGCGCGGCTGGGCAGGAGGTGCTCGCGGTTGAGCCATGCCCAGCCGTAGTACTGCGTGTTGGCGAGCTCCACGTACTGCGCGCCCATGCGCTCGGCCATCTCGAGGATCTCGCCCACGTGATCGATATTGAGCCGGTGCAGCACCACGTTCAGCACCATCGGATAGCCGTGCTCGCGGATGAGTCCGGCCACCTTCGACTTCAGCTCGAAGGTGCGCGTGCTGGAGAGGAAATCATTCAGCTCGCGCGTGCTGTCCTGGAACGACAGCTGGATGTGATCGAGCCCGGCCGCCTTCAGCGCACGTATGCGCGCCTCGGTCATGCCGATGCCGGAGGTGATCAGGTTGATGTAGAACCCGAGGGTGTGCGCCTCCGCGACGATCGGCTCGAGGTCCTCGCGCGCCAGCGGCTCCCCGCCCGAGAGCCCGAGCTGCACCGCGCCGAGGGCGCGCGCCTGGCGCAGCACCCGGATCCAGTCGCCGGTCCCGAGCTCCGGCCCGGTGTTGGCAAAGTCCGTCGGGTTGTAGCAGAACACGCAATGCAGCGGGCAGCGGTAGGTCAGCTCCAGCAGCAGCCACAGCGGCGGCCCGGGAGCGCTCGCGCTGCGCGGCGCCTGCGACATGCCCACCGCCGCGTTGGGCGCGGCGAGTCCGTGTCCGACCGGTGTAGCGCTGCTCACTCGCGCAGCTCCAGCCAGTGCTTGTCGAGCGCCAGCGCCACGAAGGCGCCGACGTCGCCCGCGAGCCCGGCGACACTGTAGGTGCGTTCCAGGTCGGTCACGATGTCGGTGAGCGTGCGCACGCCGTCGCAGCGGCTCAGGATCGCGCCGGCGCTGCTGTTGAGCCTGACCATGCCTTCAGGATACAGCAGCACGTGCGCCTCCTGCGCCGGCTCCCACTGCAGGCGCATGCCGTGCGCGATCGCCGGCTTCGCGCTCCCCGGGATATCGCTCATTGCGTCACTCCGTAGGCAAGCGCCATGGCATCGTTCATCTGCCACAGAACGTCGAGCTTGAACTGCAGCACCTCGAGCGCGCGCTCCTGCGCGGCGCGCGTGCGAAACCGCTCGAGCGTCAAGGCGAGTGCGAACTCGACGTCGCGCCGCGCCAGGCTGACGCGGCTCTGGAAGTACTTCAGTCCCGTCTGGTCGATCCACGGATAGTACTGCGGCCAGCCGGTGAGTCGTTGCGTATGGATCTCAGGTGCGAACAGCTCGGTGAGCGAGGCGCACACCGCTTCCGGCCAGGGCGAACGGCGTGCGAAATTTACATAGGCGTCGACCGCGAAGCGCACTCCCGGCAGCAGCTGTTGAAGACTCTCCACCTGCGCACGCGCAAGGCCCACCGCCTCGGCGAGCCGCAGCCACGACTCGATGCCGCCGGCATCCTCGCCGTAGCCGTCGTGATCGAGAATACGCTGCACCCAGTTGCGCCGCACGCCACGATCGTCGCAGTTGGCGAGAATGGCGGCGTCCTTGAGGGGAATGCTGATCTGGTAATAGAACCGATTCGCCACCCAGCCGCGAATCTGCGCCGCGGTGGCCTTGCCGGAATTCAACATCACGTTGAACGGATGGTGGATGTGGTAGGCGCGGCCCCGCTCGCGCAACTGCTGCTCGAATTCCGCGCCAGTCCAGGCCGCCACCGTCACAGCTCGATCTCCAGTCCGTCCCACGCCACTTCGATCCCGCGGCGCGTGAGCTCGGCGCGCTCAGGCGAGCTCTCGTCGAGTATCGGGTTGGTGTTGTTCACGTGAATGAGGATCCTGCGGGTGCCGGCCGCAAGCTGGTCCAGCCACTCGAGCATACCCCCGGGGCCGCTCTGCGGCAGGTGCCCGATGTCGCGCGCCCGTTTCGGCGAGAGCCCGAGCCGGATCATCTCGTCATCGCTCCAGAACGTACCGTCGACCAGCACGCAGGCGGCGGCCTGCATGGCTCGCCACAGCTGCGGATCGATGGCGGCGAGGCCGGGCGCATACACCGCCGTCCTGCCGGTGGCGTCGTCGGCGATCACCAGGGCCACATTATCCCCCGCCACCGGAGACTCGCGGTTAGGCGAGTAAGGGGCGGGCCTGCCCGCCACGGCGAGCGCCCGCCATTGCACGCCGCCGACGCCGTCGACGGCGAACGGGCGCCCGTCGGGGATCATGGCGCGCCGCTCGACGCCGCAGTAGTGCGCCAGCACGGCGAAAACGGGATTGCCGCGCGTCAGGTCCGCATTGACATTGTCAGTGCACCACACCGGCAGCGCTGCGGTGGATTCCCGCAACATGAAAAGACCGGCGCTGTGATCGATCTGACCATCGACCAGCACGATGCCGGTGATGGCGGTATCGCGCGGCGCGCGCGCCGGCTGCAGCACCGGGTTCGCCTGCAGCTGGGCGAGGATGTCGGGGGAGGCATTGACGAGCGCCCACCGGCGCGGGTCGGGGCCGCTGACGGTGACGGAGGATTGGGTTCTCGGCCGCGCCCGCACGGTGCCGGTGCGCACGCCCGAACAGTTACGGCAGTTGCAGTTCCACTGAGGAAAGCCGCCGCCGGCAGCAGACCCCAGCACCCTGATTTTCACAGCGCATCGAGGCTCGCCAGGCGCTCGGGACCGCCGGCCCTGGCGCCTCAGCCACAGGCTCAGCGCCTGGCGATATACAGCGTGATTTCCATGCCGAAGCGCAGATCGGTCGCCCGCGGAATTTCCCAGCGCATGTGCATTCTCCTTTGTGGAATGAGTCTAATATGATACCGGATCGCGCCCGTGGCGCAAAGGCCTGAGCGCGTGAGCGATGCGCCAGCGCTAGCGCTCGAGCCCGCGGGCCACCGACACGCGCCGTGTCAGGCGCTCGAGCGAGCGCCGGGCCGCCGCCCTGGCGATGTGCTTGCACCACAGGGGCTCGCGCTGGCCGCCCGGGCGGCGAAACCTGTCGCAGTCGCAGGTCCACACGATGCGATCATCCTGGGTCTTCAGCACCTGGACCGTGCGGCTGGGAAAACTGTAAGTCCCGAGCACTTCGTTGTGCGTGTCGGCACGGCGGCGAAAGCGGATGGCCATCGACACAAGGCTAACGCACCTGCCCTGTGGATCGCCTGTGGATTACTTGTGCATACACGTTGGATATCGCATCCCCGGCAGGGGCGGCTCAAGGCGGGTGCGTCCCGATGCGCCTCACGACGACACGATTCTCGCCTTGATGGCCTCGTATTCCGCATCGGTGATGAGTTTCGCGTCCAGGAGTTTCCTGGCTTCCTGCAGGCGCCGCACCGCATCGTTATCGGCCGTCGCGCTCGCTGCGGCAGGCCCTGACATCACCTGGATCCCGCCGGATCGCGCCCGCAATTCCTCGAGCTCCCGGACCCGGCGCTTCTCGCGCCACGCCTGGTCCTGGGCCTGGCAGATGCGGTACACCGCCTGCGCCTGCTCCTTGCGCAGCCCCTGAAACTCGAGCCGCTGCGAGCCCTGCGCACCGAGCGAGGCGAGGTCGGTCGCCTTGCCGGCGCGCAGCGCCAGATCCGCGCCGATCACCCCCACCCGCAAGGTCACCTCCTCGAGGTCCTGCCAGCGGATGGTGGAGACATCG
>WNGI01002248.1_pt1 | contig 23561 bp, 20 predicted proteins | sample 5400621 | NCBI WGS metagenome assembly WNGI01 (sample SAMN13153374, study PRJNA577476) | soil metagenome | isolation source: 20 cm soil or saprolite under Garry oak tree replicate 1 | place: USA:California | collected 2016-06-15 | reverse complement strand
CATCCAGCGTATATAATAGCAATGCGCATCAAATAGGCTATGGTGTGAAGCGCACAGCTGAATACCGTTTCGTGCCTCATGCTCCACACCCTTTGCCGTTTGAGGCACAAAACCAGCGGCCTTCATTTCCGCCCACTGTACCATGATCTCGATCAGTTCTGATATGGTAAAACAGTAATTCATAACGCACAGTGTCATCTTCTACCTTCGGGATGATGTGGCAATAATCCAAGGCCTGTCGTTGAGATAAACCACAAACGACACATAAGCGCCTATCCCGTATCTTGATGCCTGTTTCGAAGGTTTCCGTTCCTGATATAGAAGAAATGGCATGTTCCGAATATTCGAATGGATTACCCTGTCGCAGGTTGAACGGTTCTGGAGTCCACTGCGCCATGTCGAGAGGTAGTTTCGCTGTAGAAGGAGGACACGGCACACTGAGAGTTCACTCGAGGTATATCACCGTTATAAAGATATCAATTGTCTCTCTACGTATGGTATCGCAGACTCCTACCCACTCGGTGTGAGCTTACGATGTTATGTAAGCGTATCACACTAGGGACTGGCGAAAAACATTCGTCAACAAACGCTCAGCTCGACGATTTCTGTCACGGTGTTACTGCCAAGCTGGTAACATCCTCGGTCGCAGATGCATTATTTGAGTTGTAAATGGTCGAGATGGTGGTGTTACCGGTTACTCACCTTAGAAAGAAAGGCCAGCAACTATTTAACGTACTGTAGACCTAACTTTGTTGTCGGAGGCATTGCATCGAAACGAAGACTTTCTTACATATCCGTTGATGATCTTGTCTGAATCAGGGTTTTAAATCAACATCATTAACTGGGCCTAAATGTCCGGTTTCGGTCCGTCGAACGAAGAATGATAACGCATAGTCGCTGTATTGACAGCAATTACAAATGTACACATAACATACTGGTGCAGGGATGGAATACAAGTAATACATCACAGGTCGCGGTATTTTGCATTGAACTCTTGATCAACGGGAGTAAGATCATACTCGTATCGGGACAAGATATCTGACACTGATTGGAATTGTCGATCGATCAACTCTTTGTGGTGAGCGGATCGTGGTCGGATGCGCAGAGGGAAAGGTTTGGGGGACGCGGTGATTCCCTGATATCGTCAACAAGGTCTGAATATAGTGATGTGTAAAACGGCGACTTACTTCAGTATGGTCGTCTAGATCGGGATAGACTTCTTTGCCAGTAACAGGGTCGATGGCAGGTAAAAAATCAAATGCCCATATAAAGTTGGCCAAATTCAGTTCCTGTAAGACGGATCCAGTATTATGCATCACTGCGCGTTGCTGGCGAATTTGAAGACATACTATGGACGATTTGGCAAAGGCAATGCCAGGACAAACTCTCTTTCCACCGCCGAAGACAAGGTTCGGGCGACGAGCTGGATCGTCCTCTACACCATCTTTAATGCCATAAAGATGTTTAAGGAATCGTTCGGGGATAAATTCATCTGGTCTGTCATAGTAACGTTCGTCATGGAACATAGAATCTGTACGAATCGTTCGTCAGCGATCCACTTTATCAGATGGACGTCACTTACAAAAGTTGACGAAAAGCGTAGCGCCCTTGGGATAAAATAGCCCATTGATGACGGCGTCCTCCGCCATTGCGCGTGGAACGCCCAAGGTTCCGACGGGACGGAAGCGGTAGCACTGGGTAGCCTATGAGGCATGTCGCAATTGAAAAAAGATCGTGGCTTACTTCTTCAATAATGGCCTGCATATATTTCAAGTCTGGAATGTCATGTTCGTTTGGTGTACGATCTGATCCAACGACCCGGTCCATCTCTTCTTGTGCCTTCTTTTGCACTTCAGGATATCTCGTCAGCGCGAGGACAATGACCTGGAGACTGGAAGAAGCCGTGTCTGAGCCCTCCATGAGTGTACCACCAAGATGCCTGGTGTTGTTAGCACATGAATGTCAGACCCATTGCAGAACATACATGAGATGCTCGCGGGTGGGAATACCAGTGGAAGGTCCATTTGTGACGAGCTCTTCCATCAAGTTGCCAATTCCGTGTCCGCTCACCATCTTTTTTTCGACTGTCGAAAGAACCCTGTCATATAGCTTTTCCTGCAAGCGTCGGATCTGTTTTGGATATTCTTTCCATCTAGCGAAACGCTCCGGAATATAAGTCAAAAAGGGAAAGAGGTCGACCGGAGGCATGGAGCCAATAACGTCGAGACAATCCAAGAATTGAGGATGTACTTCCATAAATCCTTTGACATTGTGATTTTGCAGCGTGGGTCCTCGAACGCCGTACACGACAGCCAGCACAAGGGACGTCGTGAATCTCCTGATATGGTAAAACCAAGCCTAGCACATGTAACAGGTTAGAATGGATATTGCAAATTGAACAAAGAATTATACATCGGGCTGATTCGCGAATTCCCACATGAGCTGGGCAGCCTCTGCTCGTTGATAAGTGGTCATTTTGCGCATAGTTTCATTGCCGAGAAGCTGATTTGCAGCTCTGCGCATTGCTTTCCACACGTCGTTGGCTAAAGAGGCAATTAGAATGCAAACGGCAATAAGTGCCCTACGTTTACTAACTCTGTAATGTGAGACCCATATTCAAGCCATCGTCAACGATCATGCCGGCAATAATCGAGTGGGGTCGATTTGCTGAGGCGCTGGCATGTCTGTCGAGGACTTGTCTCAAGAGAGTTGGAGAGTTGATGACAATCATCGTTTGACCCAGCGCTTTGACGGAAAGGACGTCTCCATATTGCTTGGCTGTTGCACGATCGGTATGGAATCCGTCTGAAGTGAAATGTAAACTCACCCCACTGGTGGAACTTGAGATGAAGGCGACGATTGCCCATGTCAAGCATATTGCCAACAATAGGCTTCGTTGGTGGTCCTGGAGGCATATTGGGGAGCCTGCGTCCCAGGTTCCAGGAACTGCGAATAACATAGAGAAGGGCGATTGAAGCAAGGGTGCAGAGCACGGCTGCTTGATTATCCATGGCCGAAGATGGCTCGAGGTGGTTCCATGGTTTAATATGCCTGTGTTACGCAAATGAAACAGTAGATCCTTGACGGTATGGGTTACGCATGCGGCAAGCTAGCTGCAAGTGGATTTATCACTCAATGCAACGCAAGGCATATTGACGTCAATATTACCAAACATGCGCTTTCTTTCTCTTGCACGGCAGTGCCGCGGTTCCTCTCTCCCGAGGCTTTTCGCCACCGTCGCTGCTCAGAACTCACCACAGACCATCATAGAAAAGGTCGTTCAAAAATATGCCGTTGGTCTACCGGATGGCAAATTCGTCAAGGCAGGCGACTACATCATGATTCGTCCACAGCACGTCATGACGCACGATAATACTGGTCCGGTTATCTCCAAGTAGGTACTTATAGAATCAGCAATTATGTTAACCGTCCTCTTATTGTGCTCCAGGTTCAAGTCTATAGGTGCCACGCGAATACACGACCCTTCCCAACTTGTCTTTACACTGGACCATGACGTACAGAACAGATCGGAAAAAAATCTGGCCAAGTACACGTCGATCGAGGCTTTCGCGAGGCAACACGGTGTGGACTTTTACCCTGCAGGCAGAGGCATTGGCCACCAGATTCTTGTCGAGGAAGGCTATGCGTTCCCGTATACACTCACCGTCGCCAGTGACAGCCACAGTAACATGTACGGAGGCGTAGGGTGCATAGGTACCCCGATTGTCAGAACGGATGCCGCTGCCCTGTGGGCAACGGGGAAAACTTGGTGGCAGGTCCCTCGCATGGTCAATGTGGAGTTTAAGGGAAAATTGGCGCCTGGAGTGACCGGAAAGGACGTCATCGTCGCTCTATGTGGTTCCTTCAATAGCGACGAGGTCCTCAATGCAGCCATAGAGTTTACCGGCGAAGGTGTTGCTTCATTGTCCATCGACGATCGGTTGACTATTTCCAACATGACTACCGAATGGGGCGCTCTGGTTGGCGTATTCCCAGTTGACGAAGCCACGCTGGAGTGGTACGAGAAAGCTCTCTCGAAACTAGAACAAAGAACATTCTCGTCCTTTTCTCCCTCGGCAATCGCTCCTCCTCCGGAGCATCCTCGCATAAACAGACAACGATTAGAAACGCTCCGCCGGTCCATCGTCAAGTCGGATCCTGGCGCAGGGTACTCTGCATATCTGACTTTTGATTTGTCGACACTCGTCCCCCATGTATCTGGTCCGAACAGCGTCAAAATTTCTACCCCGTTACCTGTTCTTGAAGAATCTCATATCGCAATACAAAAGGCATATCTTGTTAGTTGCACAAATTCTCGCGCTTCCGACATTGCTGCTGCAGCTGCCGTAATGAGAGGAAACAAGGTTGCACCTGGTGTCGAGTTCTATATTGCCGCTGCGAGCTCTAATGTCCAGCTCGAGGCCGAGCTCGCTGGCGACTGGGATGTTTTGATCAATGCTGGGGCCAAGCCTCTTCCAGCGGGCTGCGGACCCTGCATAGGCCTTGGGACAGGTTTACTCAAAGAGGGCGAAACAGGAATTAGTGCAACCAACAGGAATTACAAGGGACGCATGGGTGACCCCAAGGCAAAAGCCTATTTGGCAAGCCCTGCCGTCGTTGCTGCAAGTGCCATCAAGGGTTATATCTGCGGACCTGCAGCTCTCGATAGAAACGCACTACCACGGACACGAATTCCCTCGTTTTCAATCTTGAGCACCTCTGACGCCGCAACACCTCATTCCGAAGCGAAGGAACCCATTCTCCCAAGATTCCCGACAAAATTCTCCGGCTCTCTTCTGTTTGTACCGCAAGATAATCTAAGTACAGACGGTATCTACCCTGGTAAATACACCTATCAAGACGACATTACTCTTGAACGACAAGCCCAGGTGGTAATGGAAAATTATGATCCCGGGTTTGCAGAACTTGTAACTTCCTATACGAAACGACTACCGTCTGATTCGGGCAACCCCTCCAAATCTGGTGTAATATTGGTCGCTGGCTACAACCTTGGTACCGGCTCCTCTCGTGAACAGGCTGCCACCGCTCTCAAAGCGGCTGGCATCCCCTTGGTTATCGCTGGCTCGTTTGGCGATATATTCAAACGCAATGCAATCAACAACGGTCTAATTTGTCTCGAATGCCCTGAGTTGGTCCATGACCTGACGGAAACGTATGCCAAAGACGGACAGCGAGGCGCGGGAGGAAAAGATGGCGAGTTGACTATCGATCGGGGTCTTCACGTCTCTATAGACATGAGCGATGGACGCGTCCTAGTGAAATGCAATGGTGGTATAGAAGAGAAACAATACAATATTAAACCTGTCGGGACAAGCGTGCAGGAGCTCTGGCTTTGCGGAGGATTGGAAGGTTATATTCTCAAGGAAATTAGATCTGCATGACACAAGGAGCTAAAGTTAAAACAGTGTATGGGTAGCTAAAATATGCTTATGGATGTCCCAAACGGCAAAGATACGATGCTCAGCTAACGACCGAGTTAAATCCGGGTGGGTGAAAGTTAGAGACTTGTGTTCACCTGCAAAAAGCGGTCACTCGTTTTCCCTCGTTAATTTATAATTGTGCGCCCAAGGCTCCAACTCGTCTTTTACTGACTGGACGGTTACACCGCAGTCAGCGAGATGGCGAGCTACCGATTCCGTTGAAATAGGGAATGGCGCGGTGTATGGCCTAAGATTCGTGACAAGCGGTACGGAGATGCGATAATTATTGAGGATTTTTCGGTACATGCCTCGTTGATCGAGTAGATCTGTCAGTATGGTCAAAAATTCAAATCTGACAGTGGCAGGACCCGAACCAGCCATGATAGGGCTGACATCGGGTGGTCTGAGTTGAGCAACGACCCTGCTAGCCTTGAGGTCTGGAAGGAAAGGTCGATTACTATCGGCATCGCGTCGGACCCCACGGGGCCTCGAGGATTGGTGAGTACAAAGATAATCGTACCATACCTCGATGGGATCATCCCTTCGAGGGTTTGTTTTGGTTCGCGGCTGACTGGATCCACCGAGTTCGTTCAGCGATTCAGGGTTTCGCCAGTGGATCAAGAGGTGCTGCTGTAGAGGTGTTTTATGCTCGCGGGGCGTCGCGTGTGCCTCGGCACATAGGGCTTTGATCTTGAGAAGCGCTCGCGTATTACCGGGCTCGTGCGCGGCAGCCATGAGCGACTGCAGCTGGGAAATGGTTCTGGGACCTCTTTGGACTCGGCGATTCGTGCCATTGGATGATGCTGATCTGTTGTCAGCCGGGATATCTTCGGCCACCTGGTGGTCAGCGTAAATCGTCGAACATTTCAAGGAATCAATTTCCATCTGGAGTCTTAGGCACTCGTCCTGATGGTGCTGAAGTGCGGATAAAAGTTCGTCGTTAAGCGTGTCCATATCCTGCTTTAATCGTATCGAGACACAGTGTGCGTGGTTTCGTTCAGCACGCAGGCGTTCGCATTGCTCTGAAACTATGGCCCATTCGAGTGGCTTGTGGTCTGAATTGGATATGTGAGTAGCGTACATCTGGCATATCGTACAGTGTTCAGCATGCACGAATCCGAGGTTTTCGCTGTAATACCACAATTTCTTCGACATCTTGACGGTGCTGTTGCGGGAAAAGGACAACCCAAATGGCTTTTAAGGCGAAATAAATCATTTTTGTAAATGCGGATTCGCAAAATCTCAGCGAAGATCGATGTTACTGATGGCACTTATGTGGCTGTGTTATTTGTTTGGTCGTGAACGTGTGGAGCAAATAACGCCGGCAGAACTGTGCTCAACTTGCACAGTCGGAGTCGTACACACCTTTCTCCCGAACCTCCATGTAACATGGCCAACTTCACTCCTCTCAGCAGGCCAAGCCACCACACAATCAACATAGACCCGAATTCGCGAGATTCTCTTTCTGATGGATTCAGTGTCCGTAAATAAGCAAGCACGCGTTCCGCTCTCTGAACCGCATAAAGTCAACCCCGTCTTCCCTTATCGTCTTTTGGCCATTGCCAATTCAAAAGGCTGGTTTGCTGCAGTTAGAACAGAGAGTCACGGCACTTGTACGTATGCCATTATTCTCGACGCGGATTCTCAACTAACGTTATCCTTAGCAATAGCTCTTTCAACTCTACAAGAACTTCGAGCTTCGCTCAAGCATGCAAATGAAAACGACGCGAATCTCTTTGTTCCCCGCCGCATTGTTAAATTACCGGCGGAAGACGTGAACATTATCGCTTTTGGCATGCATGATACTCGTCTTCTCGTGGGGTTTACGGGGGGTCAACTTCTGGTATACGACACGGCGCACTTGTTCACAGCAGGCACGAATGATGTTGCACCGCTCAGCATGACCAAGACGTCTTCTGCGCCATTTGCACAGATAGTGCCCAATCCAGGAGCCGAACCGGACCTGGCACAACTCGTTGCAGTTATCAGAGGCGATGGCGTTGTTCAAGTATTAGATATAAACAAGCTGGAGCCACAGTGTGGGTGGGCGGGTGAGGGTGAAGCTGTGCCTGTCGCAAGTATGTGTTAGGGGTGCCTTGACGACAAGGAAGCTGAGCTTGTTTTAGTATCTTGGGCGCCAAAGGGAAAACATTTGGCTATCGGCTTGCGCTTGGGAGATATCATCACTTATGCATTGTCCAACAATACTGTGCCTCACAAGCAGATCCCTCCAACTGCGGACGGCTATCTTGTCTCTCTCGACTGGGTCGGGCCAACTCTCGTCTTCAAGACAACCTATTCGTCGAAGATTCCCGAGTCCTCTGATGCCACCTTACACGTTGTTCACGTCGATGTCAAAAGTTCCGCCGGCCATTATTTCAACCTCATGCACCCATTCCCTGCCGTTGACCGAAACAAAATGCATGCTCTGTCTTTGTCAGTACCCAAGTGGGACGAAGAGCCCGGTGCTCCGGTAGAGGGTGCGAGGGGCCTTGTCATCGTTGGCGAAATGTCGTCTGTAGATCTCGAAGTTCTGGCGTACATGGGTCCACAGTGGTATCAACAATCACAAGAAAACCCGTTGCAACTTCCTCTTGATAAAAATATGAATGACACGGTCCTAATATCGCTGGAGGCGGACTTGACAGACGCAGAAGCGAACGTTCCAATCATGTATGCATATCTAAACGACGGCACTCTACAAGGGTGGAAGCTTGATCATCCCAAGTCTTACCTTGGAATGGTTAGAAACGAATCCTCGTCTGCCTTCAATGGGCCCGTAGTTGCACAAGAGTCACCTGCATTCACTGCTGCATTTTCTCCGCCGACCACTTTTGCACAAGTCGGAGGAACATCAACCTTTGGCCAGCCATCGTTCGTGCCACAGACGCCTGCAGCTTCTCCATTCAGCCAACAGCCAGCATTTGGACAACCATCACTCGGCACACCTATGCAACCACCTCCTGCCCAGGCGACAGGTCAACCCGCCTTCGGTGGTTTTACCACTAACAACGCTAACAACGCTTTTGGCCAGCCTTCGTTCGGCTTCGGTCCATCCCTGACTGTTCCATCGACCACTCCTCAGCAATCTGAAGCAATAACGAGAGAGGCATCCATGTCCGATGAAACTACTTCACTAGGAGGCCTCTCTCTGGGTCATGATGAGACAGCTGCTCAATCAAAGAGCGTAGGCGGTGGAGTTTTCGGTTCATTCTCTCCTCCACCAACCGCAACTACATCTGCCTTCGGCGGTGTAATTAAACCAGCGACTGGCTTTGGTGCATTCAGTAATTACCAAACTACCACTCCTTCAACGGCGACCAACGATGCGTCCAAATCACCGTTTTCTGCAGCTGGGTCTACATCGACTACGCCGACACAGCCAGCATTTGGACAGACGGGTTTCGCCAAACCCACGTTTGGCCAACCGGCGTTCGGTCAGCCATCTTTTGGTAAACCGAGCCTCTCGACGCCTACAACTCCGGGATCAGGTGGATTAGCCGCATTTGCCTCCGCTGGTCCAAACGCATTTACCACACCCTCAAAACTCCCAACGGCACCAGCCAGTGGTGGATTCGGGGGGTTCGCAGGAAAACCGGCTACATTTGGAACGACACAAGCACCGGCGTTTGGGCAGGGGAAAAAAGAGACGTTTAAACCAAATGTAACTGGCGGGTCTCCACCATCATCTCCTGAACCCATGGTAGAAGTCAAATCAGCCTTGCCAGTTGATGACGACATGTCACCTCCGGCGTCCCCAATCAAAAGGGACTCTACGCCTATTTCTACAACTCCTGCCCAACCCCCTCCTGCCAAAGCATTTAGCAATTTAACAACCCCGGTCAGGCCAGCTGCCGGTTTCGGAGCTTTTGGTGGCATCTCCGAAACATCACCCTTTTTCCAAAAGGGCGAGACTTCGACAACACCCACAGCTGCATTTGGAAAACTAGCATCAACTACACCAACAAATCCACCTCCTAGTGACCTGGCGCCGAAATTTGGTGCCACCTCCTTGCCGGGCGCCATTAAGTCTGCCTTCGCTCCTGTCAGTTCTACTGCAGCGCCAATGAAAGCTCCAACAAGTGGTGCTTTCAGCGCATTCAGTGGTACTTATGGTGGATTTGCTGCATTCTCTGGAAGCGGAAAGTCGTTCAACGAATTGCTCAAGGAGAAGGACCCGGGATCAAATGTCGACAAGGGCAACAAAGATCAAGGTAATCAACTTTAGTCGCAACTTAGGAGAGGCCTGCATTAATCAAAACACTAACTATAGGGAACACTGCATCTGAGAAGCCCGTACCGGAGCCGTCGTCCGAGTCAGCCACTCTAGAAACTCCTAGGAAGGATGAATGGCCGTCAGTCACAGAGCCAAGAACGCCGTTGTTCACGCCTTCCTCCAAGGCGGCTAGCACTACTCCCACAGTAGAACTTCGTCCGGAAATGGCTGAAAAGGCTCAGGAAACAGAAGAAAGTCAGACTGAACACAAGAGGAAACCAGTCTCGGCGGAGGAGTCATTCGTCGAAGTTACACTAGAAGAGGGCGAGATTGACGAGGAGGCAGGGCCGAAAGAAGTCAAAGAGGACGCAGAGAACGAGGGTTACCTCTCAGGTAGCTTGGGGCCTTCCGATTCAGAAGGTTCGATAGATGGGACTGACGAGGAGGAAGAGGAAGAAGAAGTGGAGGCACTGACCAATGAAGTCACGGAAACACCGTCGCGAGCCACGTCAATAGATCCAACAGCAGTTCCGTTACCAATGTCACGATCCCCAAGTGCGACACCGGAAGTTCCTTCCATCGTTGTCACCGAATCGACTGAGAAGCCTTTACCTGTACGGGAGACCAGCACCACACCGTCCGGGACACCTGTGAAACCCGAAACAATCGCATTCCCCAAGGCGGCGCCTTCAACCACTCCCACAGGGCAGCCGTTCAGTATTGGGTTCAATAGACCGAGTACTCGGCCTATGCGGAGCTCTCCACTGGCAGGTACACCTGTTACTGGTCAAGAGCAGATCGAGGGCGTCAAGAAAGACGACGAAGAACCGAAACCCGAGGTTATGGAACGCAAAAGAACGTCGCCGCCAAAGCCTCCTACGGAATTACATGAGAAGGCAATATCAGACGGAGACGTGAAAGCCCCAACACCTCAAACCCCTCCTTCATTGGGTACAACCTTTTCACCGACACTCGGGCCTGCAGCGTCTGGACCAGGTGGACCTCTTAAGTTGTCTTCAACACCTCCGCTTACTTTCAATAAAGCGGAGCCTCAGAAGAAGCCAACAAGCATATTCGGTAACATGACTGGCCTTTTCGGACGTGGATCCCCTCAGACGGGACCTCCACCTGCATCAGAAACGCAAGCAACTCCGTCAAAATTGCCTCTTGGATTCAAAGCAGAGGGTGGACTCCCTACTTCAACACCTTTTCTTGGAGCACCTCCTCCACGACCAATGTCGAGTCCTTTGACCTTTGCGCCCTCTGCTCCTACCCCTTCGGAATTGAATCGCTCAGCATCTGTACCGCCTTCCGACTTCTTCGCAAAAGTTCCGGCCAGTGCAGCCACCAGTGGCAGCCTATTTGGCGTCAAGGGGATTACGGGTGCACCTAGTGTTTTTGGGAAACAGTTCATGCCTGCCCAAACGAAACCTCCACCTCCTGAAGCTCCATTGGAAAAAGGGATCCAAAAGGAGTGTGCGCTACTATATAATACAATGAATCAAGAGCTCGAAGAGGTAAGGATGATGGTTATCAAGTTTAGTGCAGACATCTAACGGACGTGCGCTAGCTGAGGTTGTTGGCACAAGAAGCTAACAGGAAGAGACAAGAATTGGCGAAAACGAGAGGCGGCTCAGATCGCAAAGCTGACCTAGGGAATCCTTTGAAGTGGGGTCTAGTTGACGCCGAGCATTTTGGAGAGGTCTTAAAACAATATGGTCATGATCTCTCAGAACTCAAGGAGTTGAGAATTGAGCTTAAACGAAAAGTACGGCAAGCTGAAAGCAAGATGCTGAAAGGTAAGGGGAAGTAAGCGTCGTTGTTAACAGTCTTTTAATGTTCTTTTGCAGCTGGAACCAGGAAGGAAGAGATTGCACGTTTCACAAAAGCACAGAATGACAAAGAGTTTGTAAAGATGCTGAAAAGTAGGACTCTCGGCCCGGAACATTTGGAGAATCAGACCCAGCTAAGGAGAGGCATTCGGGTAGGTTTTATGGGCCCCTCTGTCTGATAAAATATCTGAACTATTGGCAGGCACTGCGTGATCGCATCCAAAAACTGGAGGCGCATTTACAGGCCTCGAAGAAGAAGCTTGCAGAAGCGAACTCAGGGAAACCTAGCTTCCGGTACGTATATGACCAATTCATTCCTATATATAGGGTCCAACCTTAGTTTCAAGGGCACCTACTCTCGACACGATTAATAGGACCTATCGCAATATTGATCTTACCATTCAGTATCGAGCGGACGAGATAACTCATCTTTCTCATCGAGTGACTAAACTCAATGTATCTACAACGGTGAAGGCACAACCATCATCCCAGAAAGATCCCCGATTGCCTCACAACGATTCCCATCGTCCTTTTAGTGTCACGCCTCATATTGCTGTAACCACAGCAGCCGCCTTGAATGCGGAGAGGTCTGCGCAGAAGTTGAAGAAGGCATTGTTGGTTGCACGTAAAGCACCGCTGCTAAATGACAAGGCAGCACAGGTACCCCCGGCACGCATCACATTCAAGACTCCGCAGAGAATTGCGCCTCCTGACCGCCCTGAATCTACCTTTAAAACCCCCATCGCAGGCCCATTGTTCTCGGCCGAGATCCCGCAGACACCTGCAGAGTGGTCATTTCCAGAAGACAACTTCAACCCATCTCCGTCGCCACCCACAAGACGAGGGGCCGGACGAACGAAAAAGCACGCGTCGAACGCGCCACTGAAGAAGAGTGTTGGATCGGTCCAAGCGCCGCCGCCATCATTTGATTGGGGACCTTTACCAGGGTTCAGTCAGCCTGCTTTGGCGTCCGTTGGGCCACCAGTCAATTTGGCACCAAAAATCCCACCAGGCTTCGTACCCCTTACACAATCCAAAAGATAATTGATTGTCATACAGTAGGTAGATAGGGTATTTGTAACATCTGCGCCGTTTTACCGCGTCTCCGTCGATTCCCGCTCCGAGATTACTCGTTGGGACTGAGTTTGTGTTTGTTCACTACTAGCTTCGTCTTGAATGTCATTTGCTTCGAATGGGTTGTAGATAATGGATTCTAGATGAGCCAGCGCAGCCTGTTGGACATAGCCAAGGGGAGAAGGTCTAGTATGGGGCAAATCTGCTATTATTGACAAAATCACTGCGCACCCTCCCGACTTCACTAAGCTCTTCCTCTTCATCGCCATCGAAGACGTCAAATTTACCCTCAGAAGCGACAAATGCCTCGTCTTCATCATCGGGCTCCTCGGGATCCGGATGCAGTGAAGCGCATTGCGATAATGCCTCAAAAATAGCCTCCACTACGCCAAAAATGAATCGGTCGATGTGGATGATCACCAAATTGCGCGATACTTACATGCTTGAGGATTTTGCGGGATTATACTCAGTTCACGCATGGGAGTGTCGACTTCACCCCCTTGATCTTCTTCTTGCTCGTCCTCTTCGTTTTCCGTTCCATTCAGATCTGTGTGAGAAAGTTGTTGGATCGCTGCGTCCGTCGCTTCGTCCAGCTGACAATATATGGATGGCCGCCCGTCCTGGCGAGAAATCGCGTGTAGCGTTATGGAAGGATATTCGATTTGGAAGCCGCGACCAGTGTTAGACATGAATAAGAGGACACTGTTCAAAATTGATAAGATGCCATAAGAATTTAATCGAGACTTACCTTGAAATAACATAGAGCGTTCCATGCGCAGTGTCCTCTGCCGAAAAACCCTCGATAGGGGGATCTAGCGTGACAGAAACATTTTTCTCCAAATGAGAAAGAATGGGAGGAAGATCGGCGAACGAGGAAGGTGTAGAGGCGCTGAGGGAATCGTTCTCCTCTTTTGTCACGTAACTTGGGACAGCAGTGACCAACGATACAGTGGGCATCCTGTTATCGAGTTTTTGCCGCCAGAGTAGATATAAGCGAAAGTTCAAATCTACTAAATTTATCGCGTGTGGCTGTGTAAACTTCCAAAAAAAGATCCGCGGCACTCTCAATCTGCCTTCATGGCGTACTGTCGTCGGTATCAAAATACTACCGTTTTGCGGGTCTAAAAGCGAGTCGTGGGACTGGGAACCCCCGTCATAGAACTCGGGATATAACGGTAGGTCAGGTACAGGGTTGTACAATATCGAACGAAGGTCTTGGTAAGATGCTACCTTGTCTGCATGATCGAGATCTAAAGGAGTCCTAGTTACGAAATGATAAGGTGTTTGTCCGCGCCGGATAGCGTAGGTCTAAACTGCTGAAACCCCGGTTGACAGTCGCCGAGGATGAAGTAGACAGATTTGCAGTTCCCTTTTCCGCCGACATACAAATTGAGTATCAATGATTGTCTCTTTCAAAAGCAAAAGCTAACTGCGAATGAACGATTCAGAAGGCAAGGATATTAGTTAAGGCGTTCAAATAGTACACAGCGAATACGAGCGTGAGGATGTTAATCTTTGTTGTTCTACAGACTAAGGATGGGGTGTGGATATGGTCAACGTGATGTCGCAAGACCGGGAAACAGTGCCGCAGGAGTTCAGCGAGGAAATTGGCGTGTTTCGGACCAACAAGATTCAAAAGCACCAGGTAATGCTACCCGAACAAGAGGACGGGGAGTCCGAGTTATTGTCTCTGGCGGGACCTTCGATGGACATGAAATAAACTGGCAAGTGTGATTAAATCAGGCTCTCAGTATCCTACCATGGTTCCAAGGTACTGTTATTCGTATGCGATGATATCTCTATAAGACCTCCTTTAACAGGAAGCAGTGGAGTATGTCAAGGCCTTAGTGGAGCGGATATCTCTCTTCCCAATGCCAATGGTGAAGATGTTCATTACTGTACTCAGTTGGCTGGATATGTATAGATGAACTTGAAGGCAATAAGTTCACGGGAAGGCCTTCCCACTCGAATCGTACCACTTTCATAGTCAACTAGACAAATCAACGATATGTCAGGTGAGTTCCAGATTCGAATCACCAGGTACGCTAAGCTTAAGATCCATAGGGATGAAAGTTTTGTAGCACAAAACAGTGTTTATTCATTCTGATCGGTGCGCACTTGTCAAAGCATTCGGGTTGAATTTCCAGCTACACCCTCTGAATTCCCGGGGGTACTGTATTATGGATCACACCGCATATGCGAATCAAGATCAATTGGACCTGGTTCACTGAGGTAAACAATGCTACCTTGTTTTGCGGGTCTACCCATCGCGGGACTGGGAACTTGAGTCAGAACGTGGGACATACCTAACGGTCATTGGTAGATCGCTGTACAATGTCAAACGAAGGACCTGGTAAGATGCCTGGTCCTCGAGCGCACTGCAATCAAGAGCCAAATGGACTTCAGGTAACCCAAACCATTGGGGGTGGCGAGAGTGCGCTGGACAGAGCTTTGTTGCGCCCAAAGCGAAGCTACTGAAGTTACGGTTGGTATCTGTCGGCCGGATAGGTATGCCATGGTCCCATTTCCGCCAACGTACGAAGTAAGTGGCATCGTCATATTTTTCTGATTTTCTGAAAATAAATAAAATACATAATTCAGGGGGTCAAGACATCAGCTATCGAGGTGTTCAAGCAGTATATGGTTAATCCAGCCTCCGATGACATTCTACTCGGCTGTTCTGCGCGGAACGGGGAAGGAGAGTGTATATGGGTGGACATGGTACCGCAAGACTGGGAAACTGTACGGCAGGAATTTAACTTCGGGGAAGTCGGCGTGTTCTGGAAGAAGGCTTTTGATGAAATGTCAACTTGTCGATGAGAGGGTAAGCCCCAGCTGTTAGCTCAGATATAAAGGTAGCAAAGATACTAGACGCTAGCTATGGGCAGATAGGAGAGCTCCAGGCGAAAGAAGTTAAAGAACGAGCTTTGAATCGTCTCCCCATGCTGGTGATAGCTCCCCGACGATCAATTCACCCTTAGATAATCCTGGCCATAAGTTCCTTCTTACATCCAAGGTAGGAATTCTGATCCACCTTCAACCATGGATAACTTTGCCGTGCCATATACAATCGTCTCCGTCTGTCTCATTTATTTTATTCACAATGCTTGGAAGCTTGGGAAGAGGCAACCCAATATGCCTCCAGGGCCACCAACACTGTGCTGGACATGTCCCTGCAACGGCTCCGTAAGACATTCCACGAATGGGGTAAGCGTCTATTATATCTTATGTTATGCTAATTGCCCGAAAGCTAAGCAATATGGAGACATATTTTCTGTCAAAGTTTTAGGTCGAACTATGATTGTCATCAGCTCCCCGACTATCTCAAAAGAAGTCATTGACAAACACGCTAATGCTTCTGGAAATCGGCCCAACTCTGCTATCATTCAAATGATTGTTCCAGACGGTTTGAATTTGGGTCTCACGTGTCATGGTCAGTGAAATACATACTAGGTATCCACGCTAATTCTGATCTTTGTAGCTGATGACTTGTGGAAAGCGATGCATAGAGCCTACGGTAGGATTAGCTGTTAGGATAATTCAGATAAGTGGGGATATCAATACGTAAAATGGTACGAACCGAAACCGGGATGTAAGGACGGTAGAGTTGTCATCGTTGAAAACAGGCGTCAGTTGGACCATAGTTGGGATATGTCGTGTTCATTACCGTATGTAACATTTCCCTGTAGATATCTATATCAATGCGCTGAAAATGGCAGAGAAGGGAAAGACTAACAAAATCCGTCGATGCATCTTTAATACCCTATAATCAATACCTCCATATTTGTTCAACGTAATATTCGCAACTTCGCCTCCTACTCGAATATTAGAAACGACACGGGCAACAGATAAGTTCGTGGAGTTGCACCTAAGGCTTTGTTCTGGCGAAGATCGCACATGACAACGTTCGCGGTGAGGTTCAATTTCAATTCACAGCCTGTCGCGAGAGCCGCAGCTCTATCAACTTTTCAATCGCTTAATCACGCTAATTGGAGTCTTACTCGAAACAAGGGATAACTCGCTTCACGGTTTGCAACATTTGCGCTCTCGTAGGCGCCCGTACATAATAACTAGAATGAAAGTGATTTCAAAAGCGAGCGGTGGGTAAATGGAGCTTACAACATCCTGGAATTGTCGGGGATAACTGCGTACATGGTGAGCTTTTGAGTCGCTTCGCGAGCTCAAGGTGCGTGCTTACTGTTGACTGCCCAGTCTTTCCCTTCAATGATACCATGCACACGATGTGTCGGATGAAGTTGTTGGCGAAGAGCAGAAATATTGTTATAGGCCAGCACGGCCGCGTCCAAACTGTTTTTGCCTTCCCAAGGAGATAAAGCGGCGTGCGCGCTATAAAGACACAAATAGAGATAAGCCAGGGGCCAATACGCATAGCAGGAATCATACGTGTGCCCGGAATATTCAACGTTCGATGCGCTGGAGAGCGAGGCTGCTGGAGAGGCTGACTGATCCTTTTGGTCCTGGAGCAGGGTGGCACCTAATGAGTTCACGATTAGTCAACGATATGGAAAAGAATAAGTACGAATGTAGATACATCAAACATATATCCATATCCGTATAAGCGCCCTTGTCGAGCAGTATTACCTTTCCAGCGCCACCCTCCTCGGCTAAGATTCCAATAGCGTTGATAAGGCTGTGGCACCGTAGAGTAGGAATGCACATACCTGGTGTTCCAAGAAGCGAAACCTTGCCTGATACGAGGGCAGCTTTAAGCGCCAAAGCAACAGCAACACCTGCCAATGCGCATTAGGATATGACTTTCGCGACAGCATGATGTGGAGGAGTTGTACCCGCTATGGCAATCAGGTTGTGACCGCAAGCATGCCCGACACCTTCCAAAGCGTCCATCTAATCAAAGTCAACACAGATGTCGGGATTCATAAGGTGTTCAGGTGAAAAACGCTAACCTCGGAGTTGAGGCCGATAGTCCTACCACCGCTTCCGTGAGAGAACGTCGCACGCCAGGCAGTCTCCAGATGAAGTTTCCTCTCGACCTTGAACCCATGCTTCTCCCTAAACGCTGTGAGCGCGTCATGTGCGTAACTATCGGACGTTCATCTTAACCGTTGTCCGAGCTAGCCGACTCACTATTCTTTAAACCTCAGTTCCGGGTGTGCTGCCAGCGTGCGTCAAATAAGTACAGGTTCTAATTGCCCACATACGTACCGTGTATACCAAGACTGAGCGCCCGAAGTTCCTGGCTGCATGATATCGGGTCTGAATAGTTCGGAGCTGCCAGGTTTAGCGGGAACCGGTTTCGACACGTCCTCTGGACGCCAGACAGGGACGACATAGTGTGCGATGATCGTGGAAGTCATCAGGTTGAACCGAGCACCCAGAGTCTATCATCATCATACCTGTTCTCCCTCCAATTCATCTCCCTCTTCCTCCTACTCAACCGCCCGTTCAATATCTGAAAGGTCTGACACATCCACTGCCTTCAACACAGGCCTGGATGTGAGAGACGAGAATCGTTGTGTTGTTTGCGGCGATCCCGAGGATGTAGAGTATTGTCATATAATCCCGAAATCGGAACCCGAGACAGTGCGTCCCTTCTGGTACTATCAATTCTGCTAATGGCTCATAAGTAAACCTAAGTGGCAGGATCTCGTGAGCAGGAATTATGTCCCTGCGACAGCGAAACCGTCTGTCAAGCATGAGCCGCGAAATGGTATTTTGTTGTGTGCTACCCACCACAAAAACTTCGACGCCTACCGCTTCTTCATACGATATATTCCCGAGGTAAGTCGAGTCTAACCATATCCACGACTGTCATAACGAGTAGCAAGCAGCAACAATTACAACCGAGCAAACCGCCGCGCAATTTTCCATGGGAAAGCTATAAATTTGGATGTAGATCATCGACTTTCACCCTTCCCCTCAATCTTTCTCATTCACGAAATGCGTGTACGGGGTCACAACCCCTTCGCCCTAGAACCTGACGATATATCTCCAATGGTCGAGGACCAAGACTGGATGAGAGAGGAGATTTCTGACACTGAGCATGATGCCGCCATGAATCTTGAAAGCAGTATGATGCTCCTAAACCCCGTCACTAGAACCACAGATAATGGTTCTGGAAACTCCTCGGGCGGTCCTCCTGCTGGCACGTTGTCACTTGCTTTAAACGCAGATGTCATCCAGAAAATCCTTTCCGCTACACGACAGATGGCGTCATGGAAGGCCTGCGTACAAGAAGGTACGAGCTGGGATGGAACGGCCAAGGAAAACATTGCAAAGTATAAGAGTATGATTGAATTGTAATTGATGTAACTTCACAGTCTAGTACGAAATGGCATTTAGTGCAATCCCTCAGCTGGCCCGTCGCGCCAGCCACTTCACCGTCCTTGGTACTGCATCCGGTCCTCGCCCATTGCACTTTCTCTGAACACGACGATCATGCATCATGGATGATTGCACCTGCTACTCCGTGCGCGGGGTATGCATACGCGCGTCGTTGCTTGCTTCGCATAGTTACACTCATACTGGGCTCTGAAACACTGAGCTCGAGTATCATCAGACTGATCTGTAGTGTGTGAGGTACAACATGACTTAAAGTTGGGGGTGAGGCAACTTGCACAGCAGTTGGAAGATGAAAGACGAGCGCGAGAAGACTTTGGGGTGAAGTTCAAACAGAGGCTGAAACGACTAGAAGGAAGAATTGAGAGGTTACTAGAACGCAGAATTGAATGATATAAAGGAACGCATCGAGCTGGTACGTATGAGTTGTTGACCTCCTATTAAGCTAATTTATGTTTAGCTCCGGCGGATGTCGATTCATCTCAGAGCTCTCTTAGATCATAGCCGTAAAGACAGTGACTACTTGGCAAGTAGTTCAGGGGCGTATGGGATAAGGAAAGCCTGCTGAGACTTTGACCATAGTGGCAAGTAGGTGTATATGGTGGGTAGAGACAGTCTTCTGATCATCTTTGTAGCTGATGACTTGTGGAAAGCGATGCATAGAGCCTCAAATCAATTCCTAAGCAAATGATCCCTTGCCACCGTGCAGAAGCCGCACGGCTCATGTGGGAGTTCGCGAACCAGCCCGATGTATGATATGTGGTTACTTTGCGATATTCGTTCTAACATGCTATATGTGCCAGGCATGGTTTAATTATATCAAGAGATTCATAATTTCGCTAGTGCTGGCTGTCGTGTTGGCATCCGGGGGCCAACCCTACAAAGTCCCCTCGACCTGTTCCCTAAACTCGCCCATATCCCGGAGCGTTTTGCTGAATGGAGTAAGCATCCCGAGCAGGTCAGACGCCTGCAGGAGCAGATATACGACAGTATTCTTGCGACGGTGGAAAAACGAGCAGCAAGTGGTCATGGGATCGGCAATGGAAGAGCTCGTTGAGAAAGGACCTTCGGTTGGCATTCCCACTCGCGATCACCTCATGTACGCTTTATGCCATACCGAAACTTTATGTGCTGACATCCATTGGGCATCTTGGTGGTGCAATTATGGAGGGCTCAGACACGGCCTCTGGTGCTCTCCAAGTTATCGTACTCGCGTTAACAAGATATCCCGAAGTACAGAGGAAGGCTCAAGAAGAGATGGACCGGGTCGTTGGACTAGACCGTACCCCATACGAGCATGATATCAAAGATTTGAAGTATATGCATGCGGTCATTGAAGAGGTAATTGTCGATCACTCTCAGCGATGACATAGTTTATCTTCTGCGTAGTGCCTCCGTCTTCGTTCCATCGCACCTTAAGTTCCACGTGAGATGGCAGAAGACGCCGTCATTAATGGGTCATTCTACCCAAAAGGTGCTGGGCTTTTCACTCTTGTGGGTGGCGCTCATTTGAGACAATAGATTTCTGACAATGAATCACCTAGATGCTATGTTTCACGACGAACGTTACTTCGACAGACCGGATGAGTTTAATCCTGAGCGCTTCCTCGAACACCCTTTCGGTGGTGTAGAGGACGACCCAGCTCGTCGTCCAAACTCGGCGGTTGAAAAAGAGTTCGTCCTGGCATTGCCTTTACCAGGTCATCCTTGGTATGTCTTCAGAGTGGATGATAGCGCACGATGCTGCATTTATATTGCAGGAACTGAACACGGCCAACTTTATATGGGGATTTGATTTCTTGCCTGCAATTGACCCCAAGAAGTCTATCCTGACCTCGACGATCACCGTGATGTACTAAGTCGCAGTTCCATCCACCACTGCATTCAATTTTGTTAATGATGTTAGGGAAATAACATATCTCCCAAACCCTTCCCTCTGCGTATCCGACCGCGATCCGCTCACCACAGACAGCTGATCGATCGACAGTTCCAACCAGTGTCAGATACCTTGTCCCGATATGAGTTGATCAAGAGTTTAACGCAAAATATCGCGACATATAATGTAAACACAGGTTGCAACGTAACCAAATTATTTCTGTCCTGCTCGAGTTTGTCAGGCTGGAGTTCATAAAGGCCGTTCATTGTGATTGTCTACCTGGGAGATATTTGAACTGATGATGGACGTAACGTACGTCGCAGTAGTAACAAAGGCGCAGAATTCCACTGGCCAATGTAGCGCAGGTGGGAGGCTCGTCATCATTAAACGGTAGAGCGCAAGAGGCACCACAGGCAAAGATTCTGCTATTCCTCCTTATATTTCCTGAAATCGTTCATATAATACATTATATTGCATCCCCGCAACCTATGGTTGTGTTCACAATTCCTCCTTAGGGGTTGGGGCTATCTAGCGCGTGAGGCAGATTCACCGTAGCTGTAAAATAACCCGTAAAGACAATCGGTTCGACTGTCTTGGCCTCGCATTGGTGGGTGACATGACACTAGTTAATCTCACGTGATGCCTCCTTTTTTTCACGTGCTACTTGGGAACTCGCGTCTCCCATCTTGACTCTCTAATCTATGACAGATACAAAAACTCGACCAACGGACTGTCTAGGTATATGGGCTAATCCGAGCACGACTTCCGCATGCACGACTACGGAGTCAACCACCGTTGAAAATATGAAGTTGAAGATGGAGGGATTGGTCATCGACCGAGTCAACGATTACCACGGCCTTGACTCGAACAGAAAGCTCACACGCTCTGACGTCTCCACCACATCCAGGTGAGTGCTCTGGCACCTCATTTCTCACATATATTCACAACGGTCATGAAAGATGCGCTGATGGAAACTAATATACTCAAGTTCGACAAGTTCATCACTGTTGTCCAACCTGAAGCCACGGTGCAGGAACGGTTATCCACGGATGATGTGTGGAACGCAATAAGGCATCTACAGCAGGACTATGCGAAGGTACAGCGGGACTATGCGAAGGTACAGCAGGACAATGCGAAGGTACAGCAGGACTATGCGAAGGTACGGCATGACTTGGTTGAAGAAACGCGCGGCCGCTTGCTGGATAAAGAGGAACACGAAAACGCCGTGGCAAAACTTGAGAAGCGCTTAGAAGGAACACCGTCACAGCAAGACGAATTGAAGGCATTGCGTTTGGAGGTGAAGCGACTTGAACAGCGACTGGAAGATGAAAGACAAAAGCGAGAAGTCAAGGAAGAGAAGTCGGAGCAGAAGGAGAAAAAACAAGCAGGAGAAATTGAGAGGTTGAACGCAGGACTGAAAGCTACTCAGAAACGCATCGAATCGGTACGTACGAGTTGATGACCTTCTCGCCCTATTAAACTAATTTACCCTTAGCTCACGCAGTAGCTTAGGCCGATTCTTCTCAGAATACTCTTAGATTGCAGCCGTAAAGAGGTACTCAAGTATTTCGGGGCTCAGAAATGGGAAATTTTAGCAGACGACAAAGGGAAGCACCTAGTCGACAACATTATGGAGAAGTTGGAGGAGGATAAAGGGATCAATTATCGACCCACAAGAAAGGCCATTCAGTTTCTATGTTTACCGAACGAAGTGCGAAGGAAGGGTAACGAACAAGCACACAATGCCGAAAGTGAAGAAATAAAAATGGCAATCGAGATGCATGGGCCGCAGCGTAAGGATGTTTTAATAGAACTTTATCAGTTCACATCATACCACACTTCGTACAATTCGGATTAAATGACATGTGTTCATTTTGGCTTCCAATTCAGACATGGCGATACTATCATTGTCGGTAAGCTTGTGACGGGCCTCCCAGCATTGGTCTTCCCTCAGGGTAAATGCACAAATTTTACACTGTGATACTGGCAGGTTCTTTCGCAGTTCTTCATCAGTCACATACTCATGTAGTGTTCAATCAGTGGGTTCTGTAGTATATGATAGCTAAGTGCAATGGCCGCCACCGTGGTCCATCGGCACCGTTCTAGGACCTAGCTCTGCGCCCATCTTCGGCTGAACGCGTGCACCTGCATTCGTATTGGTCCACCGCTCGATTCGCTCGCCGTCCCACCCGCGGTTTTTCTACATCTTGCACGGCAGGTTCCATCGGATCCACCGTTTCACCCATAGTTTATCAACACTGCAAACCACATGTACGGTACGTTTTCCAGCACCAATGTTGTTTGTACCATCACTGACGGTTCCCGCTCACTAGCAACGGAGGGACGTTCTTCGACACTCGGGCCATCGGTTATCGTGGTTTCTCAACACTACTGCCCCCTTCACAGTACGTTCCTCGGCGCCATCACTCTGCCAAACCCCTCCCTCTGCGTACCCAACCGCGATCTGCTCATCACAGAGCCGATCGACATGCTTTCCGACCAGTGTCAGCATGATCTTTCCCCCGTTGATCAAGAGTTTAATGCCAAATATCGCGACATAATGTAAACGGTGAAACGGTTACAACAGGTTGCAACGTAACCAATTTATTTCTGTCCTACGCAAAATACATACATTTCGAGTTTGTCTGAAATTATATATTATACAAAGAGGCCGTTCATTGTGATTTTTTGATATCCTGTATATCGCCCCAAACAAGATCGTTAATTTTCTTTCTCTCTGACTCACTCCTGAAAAGCTTGTGAATGAGGGCATTCCACAGAGCTTTCGAAGGATCAAACATGGT
>WNGI01000912.1_pt1 | contig 23568 bp, 24 predicted proteins | sample 5400621 | NCBI WGS metagenome assembly WNGI01 (sample SAMN13153374, study PRJNA577476) | soil metagenome | isolation source: 20 cm soil or saprolite under Garry oak tree replicate 1 | place: USA:California | collected 2016-06-15 | reverse complement strand
GTGATCTCGGTGACGGCGCAGCGGCTCGATGCGCTCCAGCTCTTCGCGAAGATCGCTGCGCGCGAATGGCAATAGTGGGAGACGCCGCTACTTCGCCGCGAACGCCTCTAGCAGAAACCTACGCAGCGCCTGCCGGTCACTGTCGCGCTCTCGATTGAGCCAGAGCACGACACCGCCGCCGACTGCGGCGAAGCCCCCAAAGACGAGGAAGGCAGGTTGTCTGGTTGAGGCGAGAAGGGCCGCACCGACAAGAAGAATCGTAAATACCCGCATGAACCAGATCATCGCCGATGCGAAACGGTTGCGACGAAATCGGACGTCGAGCAGCACCCCACTCGGATCGTCGCGAATCGAACCGTAAGCCTGCACGGCGTAGAGCCGCGGGAGGTTCGTCGCTTGCCGGAAATTGAACTTATCGTGAACAACTTTCCCCACGTAACCATCTGTCCAATCGCCGGTTGCGAGTGCAAGCGGTCGTTCCGCACGCAGTCGCGAGGTCAGACGATCTGATGCCGCACCAGCCGTGAGCTCCAGTTTCAGCTGAAGACGTCTCTTGTCCGTGGGCTGAGCCGCGCTCGGCGTCACGCCCCCACGCTAGCGAAACCACCGGCTGAAACTTGCGGTCCGTGAATGAAGGACTCCCGCTAGAGTCCTCGCCGATACCCGTGGGTCATCCGCTGCGCGCTCCGAGGTCGTAGTGCCCGATAAGGCGGACGATATGAAACTCCTCGAGCGGATCGCGGCCGGCGACGCCGATGCGCTCGGCGAGCTCTACGACCGCTACGGCAGGGTGGCTTTTGGGGTTCTCTATCGGATGCTCCCTGGACCCGAGGCCGCCGAAGAGGTGGCTCAGGATGCGTTCCATTCCGTTTGGCGGCAGGCGCGGTCGTACCGTCAAGAGCGTGGGTCGGTGCGCACGTGGCTGCTCGCCATCTGCCGCAACGCGGCAATCGATTGGCGCCGCACCCGCGGCAAGCGTCTCGAGCGCGAGGTGACGATCGATGCGGCCGCGGAGCTCTTGTCCGATGCGAAGGTCGACGAGCGCGTCGTCGATTCGCTTCGCGCCGAACATGTGCGCGCCGTCGTCGGAAAGCTGCCGCGCGAGCAGCGCGAGGTCCTCGCGCTCGCGTTCTGGGGCGGCTACTCGCAGAGCGAGATCGCGGCGCGCACCGACACGCCGCTGGGCACGGTAAAGAGCCGCGTGCGCCTCGCGATGAACAAGCTTCGGGAAAGTCTCGAGGACGAACGATGAGCCAAGAACGACACCCGACCGAAGACCTCCCGGCCTACGCACTCGGCGCGCTCGAGGACGAGGAGCGCAAGGTGATCGCTGCGCACGTCGAGACATGCGCCTCGTGCACCGACGACCTCGCGCAGTTTGAAGATGCCCTCTACGAGGCGGCGGCCGTCGGCGCGGTCGAGATCGAGCCGCCGCGCGATCTGCGCACGCGGATCGTGCTGCGTCACCGCGACGCGCCTGTTCCCAGCCAAAGAAGCTGGGGCGACCGCCTTGTCGAGCTTCTCCGGCGACCCGTCCCCGCGTTCGTTCCGCTCGCCCTCGGGGTGCTGCTCGTCGTGGCGTTCTCCGTCGTGGGCGCGACGCGTCAGCAGGCCGACGAGTACGGTCGCGCACTTGCCGGGGTCGTCGACGGTCGTGTGGTCGCACTCGCGCCATCCGGCGCAAATCCCGACGCTCGCGGCTCGGTAGTCATACCCACTCGGGGGTCGCCATACCTGATCGTGCGTCTCCCGGCGCCGCCGCCCGGAAAAGCCTGGGAAGCGTGGGTGCTGCGGCCAGCCGGATCGGGTCTCGCGGCGGTGCCGGCGGGCACGAGTGAGCGTGGTGAGGTCTTCGTGATGTCGCTGACCGCGCCACTTGGCGCTGGCGATGGCGTTGCGATCACACTGGAGCCCGCAACCGGGTCGGCGCAGCCCACGACCCAACCGGTGCTCGCGGCGGAGAAGACCTGACCGCATCTCGCACGGCGCGTGCATACCTGCGACATCTTTGACTATTACTCGATACCGGCCGCGACTTGTGGCGGCATCGGCCGAGCAGGAGACTGCCGCAGACGCAAGCGAACAAGCAGGCCATGGGCAAGGCAGCACGGGCGGACGGCACGGGCGGACGCAGGATGGGGGAACGTGGACAGTCAGAGCCAGAGACGAGCAGAAGACCTGCTCGACTCCATATTCAAGGTCGCCACCGAGCTCGTGCGTGGTGAGCGCGCGTCCCTTCTTCTGCGCGAGGACAACTCGACCGATTTCGTGATTGCGCGCGCGGTCGGGCTCGCTGACGACGTGATGCGACGCGTGCGGGTCAAGCCGGGAGAAGGGGTTGTCGGCCTCGTGGCACAGTCGAAACGTCCGCTCCTCGTGCGTCACATCGCGAGCGCGCCGATCCAGTCCGGTGAGGGCAGCTACCGCTCGGATTCCTTCGTGAGCGTGCCGATCCTCGTCGGCGATGATTCCCGCGGTGTGCTCAGCGTGACCGACCGGCACGACGGACAGCCCTTCGATGACGGCGATCTCGAGACGCTCGAGCTCCTCGCGGGGCACATCGGCGCCGTCCTGGTGATGCAGGAGCAGGGCGAAGCCTTGCAGCGCCTCGCCGAGACCGACCCGCTGACGTGGCTCTTCAATCGCCGCCACTTCGATCGGCGCCTCGAGGCCGAGACCAACCGCGCGCTTCGCGCGGAGCATCTGCTCGCGCTCCTCATGCTCGATGTGGATCGTTTCAAGCTCTACAACGACCGGTACGGACACGCGGTCGGCGACGAGGTCCTGAAGGCGGTCGCGGCCGCGGTCAAGCAGGCGGTGCGTCTGTACGACGTGCCGACGCGATACGGCGGCGACGAGTTCGCGATCATCCTGCCCGACGCCGACACGGAGGCTGCGACCAGAGTCGCGACGCGCATTCTCGAGAAGGCGGCCGAGGCCACGCTGCCGCCCGAGCTCGTGGCTGCCCGCGAGCGCCTGCAGCTTTCCATCGGGATCGCGACGTTCCCGCGTCCGGCGGGTGACGCCGCCTCTCTTGTGCAATCGGCGGATGCCGCGATGTACCGCGCGAAGGAGTCGGGTGGCGGCATCCGGGTGTGGGAGCACTCGCTCGGCGAGGGACCGCGCGGTGCGATCCGCTCGCGCGCGATGAGCCTCCCCGCCGCACCGTACCTCGCCGACCCGGCACGCCTCGCAACAGCGGAACTACAAAAGCATCTGCCGCACGCTCTCGCGTCGGAGTGGAATGCCGTCGTCGTCGGTCACGAGGGCCAGGTGCTGACGGTCGCGCTCCCGCAGCCGAATCCGGCGGCGGTGGACTCGATCTCGAAGGCGACCGGGTTCGCGGTCTATCCCGTGTTCAGCAATGCCGCGGATCTCGAAGCGACGCGCCGCCGGCTCACGACGAGCACGAGCAACGGCAGCAAATAACTAGCGGGGCCGCGCCTCTTCGCGAGTGACGCCACCCTCAGCGCCCCGGAAGAGATAGCCGACCCCGGGCACGGTCTGGATCACGTCGCGCGGCTTGCCGTCGGCGCCGAGCTTTCGCCGCAGGCGGCTCACGTTCAGCTTCACGAGATCGCCGCCGACGTCCGCGTCGTAGCCCCAGACGCCCTCAAGGATTTCCTCCTGGGTGAGGACGCGACCGGGGTTCGCCATGAAGTGCCGCAGGAGCTTGAACTCGGTGGGCGAGAGGTGCACCGGCACACCGTCGGCGCGCACCTGGTGCGTCGCCTCGTCGAGGATAAGGTCGCCGGTCTTGTAGATCGCCGGAGCGGGACGGCCGCGCGTGCGGACGGAGCGGCGCAGGATCGCCTTCACACGGGCGACCAGCTCCTTCGGCCGGAACGGCTTGGTGATGTAATCGTCCGCGCCGAGCTGGAGCCCGCGCAGGATGTCGCTCTCGTCCTGGCGGGCGGAGAGCAGCAGGACGGCGACGTGCTCGTCGACGTGGCGGATCCGCTCGAGGACAACGAAGCCCGCAAGCTTGGGCAGGTTGATATCGAGGATCACGAGGTCGGGCTTTTCGCGCCCGACGGCCTCAACCGCGGTCTCTCCGTCGTAAGCGCGCGAGACGTCATAGCCCTCACGACGAAGCGCGTACTCGAGAAGCTCCACGAGGTCGCGGTCGTCGTCTACAACCAGAAGCTTTATTAGTCCTCTGCCTCCTCAGCCAAGTGGCGAGCCTTCGGGAGTGTGAAGTGTACTGATGTTCCATGTCCAGGGGTGCTCTCGATCGAGATGTCCCCGCCCTGCGCGTGCACGATGGCGCGGCAGATCGAGAGCCCGAGGCCGAGCCCGCCCGCTTGCTCCCGGACGGTACGCGATCGGAAGAAGCGCTGGAAGAGGCGGTTCTGCTCATCCAGGGGTATGCCGGGTCCCTCATCCGCGACCGTAATCCGCACGTATCCGTCAACGCTTTTAGCGCCGACCGTTACGCGGGTGCCCTCGGGCGCGTACTTGCTGGCGTTCGAGATGAGGTTGGCGAAGACCTGGGTCGTGCGGCGCTCGTCGGCCACGACGCGGTCGGCGTCGGCCTCGAACGCCTTGACCAGCTCCTGTCCCTTCGATTCGAGCATCGGCTGGATGAACGCCATCGCCTCGGAGAGCGAGTGCTTCAGGCTCGCGGCCTGGGCGCGCACCTGGAACGTGCCGGCCTCGATGCTGCCGGCATCCATCAGGTTTTCGACGAGGTGCTCGAGCCGGAGGGCGCTCCGCCGGAGCGCTCCCGCGAGCAGCGCCAGCTCGTTGCGGGGCATGTTGAGCGCGTCGTCGACGACGAGGTCAAGCGAAGCGATGAGTCCCGAGATCGGCGTGCGCAGCTCATGCGCGACCTCCATGAGGAACTCTTCTTTGAGTCGTAAGAGCTCGGCCTGGGCGGTGACGTCGCGGACCGTGTGGAGCGCGCGTCCACCCGGGAGTGGTGTCGAAACGAGCTCAAGGACGCCCATGCGCTCCTCACGCGGGAACCACGCGCGGCGCACGGTGTGAGTCTCGATCTCCTGGATACGTGTCGCGCCCGAGACGAGCAGGAGCTCTTCAAAAACCGCGCCGACGAGCGAATCTTCGCCGAGGATGCGGAACGCCGCGGGATTCGCGCTCACGACGAGACCCTCCTGGTCGGTCAGGACGATCCCATCGCTCAGCGCGACGAAGGCCTCGGCGAAGGCCGCCTGATCGAGGGCGGCATCTTCGCGTCGCCGCCCGGTGACTCGGCGTCGTTCCGCTGCCGACTGATCGGTCATGCGAGCGGGATCACGAGACGCACGCGCGTCCCCTGGCCAGGGCTCGAGTCGAGCGAAAGCTGCGCGCCGATGAGGCGCGCGGACTCGCGCATCTGGAGAAGGCCGAGGCTCCCGCGCGAGGCATAACCCTGGAGCGTGCTTGCAACATCGAACCCCTTCCCGTTGTCCTCGACCATCGCGACAACCGCGCCATCGTCTTCGTACACGTCGATCGAGACAAGGGGCGCGCGGCCCGTCTTGATCGCGTTGTTTGCCGCCTCCCTGATCACAGTGAAGGCGCCGGCTTCGACCTCGGGGGCGAATCGCCGGTCCGCGTCGACCCTCCGCGCGACGACGCGCGACCCATTCTGACCGTTGATGCGCTCGGCCAGAGCGCGGGCGGCGGCGCCCAGCCCGCCATCCTCGAGGACGAGGGGCCGCAGCGCGAAGAGGATGTCGCGCAGGCCCTTCTGCGACTCGAGGAGTCGCCCGCGAAGCTGCTCCAGGTCGGCCATCGCCGCAGGAACGTCCTTTTGAGCCCGGCGTTGCGCGAGCTCGATGCCTAGGGCCGCGTTTGCGAGCGTCTGCGCGACGCCGTCGTGGAGATCGCGTGCCAGCCGATGGCGTTCTTCCTCTGCCACCTTCACGACCCGGAGTCGCTCGGCTGCGAGCGCCCCAGAGAGCTCAACGTACTCGAGCGCAATGCCGGCCGAGGTGGCGAGCGACTCGGCGTACCGCTCGTCCTCGGCTCGAAACGGTCCGTCGGCGTGGTTCACGGCCTGCAGCACGCCGAGGCGCCGCCGATCCCGAGAGTTGATTGGCACAACGAGGATCGAGCGCGTTCGGTAGCCCGTTCGCGCGTCCACGCTGGCGTCGAACCGCGGATCCCCATACGGCTCATCTATACGAAGCGACGTGCCCGTTCGGGCCACATCGGCGGCCAGGCTTGTGCCGTCGAGGGGGAGACGGATCTCGTTGATCGCGAGGACGCTCTCGCCGCGCTCGCCGCCCTGGGTGAGGGCGCGCGACCAGAGCTCGTTCCGCGCCTGGTCGACGACGTAGAGCGTCGCGCGATCGGCGTCGAGCATGAACGTCGCGGCGAGGGTGATGCGCAGGAGGACCTTTTCGACGTTCGCCTCAAGCGCGAGCTCGCGCTGGAGCTCGAGCAGCGTTTCGAGCTGCTTGGCCTCGCTCAGCGGTGCCATTCGCCGCGGATTCTTGCTCAATCTCTGGCCTACGGCGAGGGGCCACACTTGCCTCGACAATGGTCGCGCGTCGCGCATCTTTGACGATCGCAGCGGCGGTCCTGACGGTGAGTTGCTCGCTCCAGTCCTTCCTCCCGCCGCCGTCACCGACCGAGGCGCCGTTCTGTGCCCCGTTCGAAGCGGCGGGGCTGGGAAGCGTCCACCTCGACTATCAGATCAGCCCGTTGACCGAACCGGCAGTGTCCGCCACGGCCGCCGAGACCACCGCGCGCATAGCGATCGGCGGCGACAAGGGCACAACCTGTTTTGTGCGGCTCGCTAAATACGACAATCTCGCGGATCACCGGCCGCTCGTATGGGTCGTTCAGTTCGACGGTCTCGCGATCGAAGCCCTTGGTGGGTCTGTCCTTTTCCACGGAACGCCGCCGCCTCCGCGGTTCCTGCGCCGTGCGTTGGTCGTGGTCACTACCGAGACACCGCCCGCGATCATCATTTCCGCGATGACCGCCCCGTAAGCCAGCGATCACCGGCCCGCGATCTGCCGCACCGTCTCGAGCGTGTCGATCTCGCTCACGGGCTTGTCCGGACGCAGGCGCGCGATCCTGGGAAACCGCATCGCGTAGCCGGACTCGTGCCGATCGCTTGGCTGGATCTGATCGAACGCCACCTCGATGACGGTGTCGGGCACCACCGTGCGCACGCGTCCATAGTCCTGAATGGTGTGTTCGAGAAAATATTTGGTCATCTCCGCGATCTCTTTGTCGGTGAGTCCGGAGTAGGCCTTGCCGATGTTGAGGAGCCGCTCGCCGTCCCGGATCGCGAACGTGTAGTCGGAGAGCACGCCGCGACGTTTGCCATGTCCCCACTCGACCGCGGTCACGACGACGTCGATCGTTCGCAGCGGCCGCTTCACCTTGAGCCACTCCATACCGCGCCGGCCCGGCCGGTAGGGCGAGCGCGGATCCTTGACCATCAGGCCTTCGTTCCCGCGCTCGCGCGCCGCCGTGAACTCGCGGTTGAGCGTCGCGACGAGCTCCTCGCCCGATGACTCGAGGCGCTGGCGCTCGGCGAAGATGACAGGCGGGACGATCGGCAGAGAGCGCAAGATGCGCTGGCGCTCGTCGAACGACTCGTCGAGCAGCGCGCGCCCGTCGCGCTCGAGAATGTCGAAGGCGACGAGCGTCGATGGCATCTTCGTACGTAGCTCGTCCGCCACATTCTTGCGTCCGAGTCGCGTCTGGAAGTCGGTGAACGGGACGGCCCTGCCTTCAGCGAAGGCGAGGACCTCGCCGTCGATCACGTAGGTCCCGGGGATGGCGAGGAGCGGCGGCACCAGCTCGGGGTAGCGATTGGTAATGCGGTCGAATGTGCGCGAGTAGAGCTCGACGCGGTCGCCGGCTTTGTGCACCTGAGCCCGGATGCCGTCGTACTTGTCCTCGACGACGTAGGGCGGGGGAAACCGCTTCTCGACCTCTTCGAGCTGCAGGACCGGCGTCGCCAGCATCATCCCGATCGGTAAGAAGTGCGCGAGCGTCGGCTCGGTGAGCGTCCCGTGTTTCGCGCGGAGCGCGGTCTCGCCGATGTCGCCGGTCAGCATGTTGGCCCGTCCGACCTCTTCGCGATCGCGCCCGAAGGCGCGGGCGATCGCCTCCTCGAGCAAGCCTTCCCGCAGTCCGATGCGGGTCTCGCCGCTCACGATCTTCACGATGTACCGCGCCTCGTCGGCGGTTGCTCGTGCGAGCGTCGCGCGCAACAGATCGCGTTTCGGGGCGACACCGCGAGCGGCGGCGATCGCGTCGAACGTCTGAGCGACGTCGGCGAGCGTGAGCCGATCTCCGGCTGCGGCGCGCTCGGCGATAAGGTCCGCCGCGACGTCCCCGAGGTCGGCGTGTCGCTGGTACGACTCGGCCATGTCGCCGCCGTTCTTTCCGGATCGCTCGAGCAGGACGTCGGAGAGCGCGCTCCACCCCATCGATAGGACGCGCTCGTCCCGCCTCGGAAACGGCGCCCCCGCGAAAAGTCGAGCGGCGATCTGCAGGTCAATGTCTTCCAAGACGCTCAGGTATCGCGCGAGCGCGGCGTGCTTTTCGAGCTTCTTGGGGGTTGCCCTGACGGCGTCGGCCGTCAGCACCCAGTCGGCGAATAGTGCTTTCATACGGACATGCTCGAGTTGATCATCGTCATCCTGCTCATCCTGTGGCTTCTGGGCTATTTCGGCCCGGCCCGCATTCCGAGCATTCCGCGATCGGGCAACCTCATCCACGTCCTCCTCATCATCGCGCTCGTCTTACTGATCGTCCGGCTGCTCTAGTGCGCAACGCCCCGCCGGGTGGCGCGCCGTACTACCGCGTTCCCTACGGCCAGGAAGAGCTCGAGTTCATGCTCCAGCCCTGGTTCGATCTCGACATCGTCGAGTCGGCCACGGCAACGCCCATCGTCGACCTCGCGGCTGAAACCGTACGCCGTCTTCAGGCGCCGCTCGGAGGCAAACGCCTCCGGGACCTCGCCGCGGACGCCGTCCGGAAGACTCAGGGCGCGAGAGCGGTGATCGCGGTGACCGACCTCACACGCGCGTCGCCGGACGCGGTGCTGGTCCCGCCGCTCCTCGGCGAGCTCAACGCCGGGGGCATCCCCGACGCGCAAATCACCGTCATCGTGGCGATCGGACTGCATCGCGCGACGACGGACGCCGAGAAGCGCGAGAAGCTCGGCTCGGTGGTCGACCGCGTGCGCGTCGTCGACTCAAACGGACGCGATCCCGCGATGTGGGCCGACCTTGGGACGATCCCGCCATACAACGTGCCGGGCTTCACGCAGAAGCTCATCAAGGAGGCGGACCTCGTCGTCGCGACCGGAATCGTCGAGCCACACCAGTACGCGGGATATTCCGGGGGCCGCAAGACCGTGGCGATCGGCTGTGCCGGCGAGCCGGTGATCACGGCGACGCACGGCATGCGCTTCCTCGAGGATCCCGGCGTACGCCTAGCGAAGATCGAAGGCAACCCGTTCCACGAGACGGTGCGCGAGATCGCGCGCCGTGCCGGCCTTCGGTTCTGCCTGAATGTCGTGACCGACGATCGCGAACGCGTCGTCGCGGTGGCCGCGGGTGATCCCGACGCCGTCCTCGCCGACCTCGCCGCCAAGGCCGCGGCGCTGTACACGCGTGCGATCCCGAAGCAGTACGACATCGTCATCGCCGGAGTCGGTCACCCAAAGGACGTGAACCTCTATCAAGCCTCGCGCGCCGCGACATATTTGCGATTCGCGCCGACCCCGGTGGTTCGTGAGGGCGGCGCGATCATCATTCCGGCTCGACTCGAAGAAGGTGCGGGCGAGGGCGCGGGCGAGCAGCGGTTTCTCGCCGCGCTCGAGCGTGCCGAGTCACCTGCGGCGGTGGTGGACGAGGCGCGCCGTCATTTCGCCGGCGGCGAGCAGCGCGCCGTCATGGTCGCGCTCACGCTCCAGTGGTGTCAGATCATCGTCGCCGCATCGGAAGCGCCAGAGGTCGTGCGCATCGCGAAGCTCCGCGCGGCGGTCGATGTGGAAGAGGGCCTGGACATCGCGTACGAGCACATCGGCCGGCCCGCGAGGGCATCGGTCTTGCTCGTGCCTCGCGCGTTGCACACGCTACCGGTCGTTCAGTCCGGAGTCGCAGCTTAGCCCGTGGGATGTTGCCTGGGCGGGTGTGTCCGCTTGCTCGTGTTCACACTGTGGCGAGCGATCGTGGCAGCCTTGCTTGCCGTGCTGCTCACGCGCGTGGACACATTCGTGGAGGAGCGGCACACCGATTCGGTGACGGGCAGAGCGTGGCGGGCCTATCGCAGCCGCGGGAAGAAAGCGGTGCGCCGCGGAACGCCTCCGGACGCGGGCGGGGCAATCGATACGAGCGGACGGCCGCGACCGTAGATCTCCCGGGTCCTTCGGCGGCCTGATGCTGGGCTCCGCGAGCGTCATCCTCGACGATCACGGGCGGATTCTTCTCGTGAAGCACGGCTATGGCGAGCTCAACTGGGAGCTCCCCGGCGGCCGCGGCGAGGCTAACGAGTCGGCGGAGGATACGGCGCGGCGCGAGGCCCGAGAAGAGGTGGGCGTCGAGCTCGAGATCGACCGACTGACCGGCGTGTATTGGGAGCCTGAACAGGACATGCACCACTTCGCCTTTCGCGCAGGCTCGACCGGTGAGGCACGCGTTCACGATCGCAGCGAGATCACAGAGATCGGATGGTTCGATCCGAGCAACCTCCCGCGTCCGCTTAGCGATTTCACCGAGTGTCGAATCGCGGATGCGATCAGCGGACGACCAGTCCGCATGCAGACCATCGGACCCCGCATTTGGCGGCGATAGAGTGTCATCGGCGCGGCCTGCGGTCGCTGGAGACATTTGCGTGCTGCTTGCTCCGTCGGGGCCGGTCTCGGGCGGCGGGGCAGCGTTCATCGATCGGCTACACGCCGATCTCGGCGGCGAGCGGGTCGAGCCGCTTCATGTGACGGTCGATCGCGTCGCCACAGATGACGCGGCCACGCTCATCCGGGCGGTCCGTGAGGCTGCGAAACGCCTGCGGCCTCCTTCGGTCCGCGTCGATCGGCTCTACTTCCTGCCGTCACAGTCGCGCGGTCCAGAGATCGTGAAGCTCGAGGTCGCACCTGACCCAGTTCTCGATGAGGACGTCAACGAGATTCTTGCGGCGCTGCGCGGATGCGGTCTTCCCTCGCTGTACCCGGACGATCGCGCAAAGCCGACGATCACCGCGCTCCAACGCGTGACGCGCCGTGACTCGGTCGAGCCCGATGTCTCTGAACTCCCTCTGGACCTCTTCGTCGCCAAGCGGGTCATCGTGTCACGCATCGCCGGTATCGCGCGCTACGAGATCCTCGACACCGCGAGCATTCCGCCGAGCGGCTAACTCGTACGACCTCGAGCCCAAACTCATACGCGCGAGATCCATTGACGTTGTCAGACTGAGCTCATGCGTTGGCTCGGCGTGCTCTTCGCGGCGTCGCTCATGGCCTGCGAATCCAGCGTCGCGCCGTCAGCCTCTCCGCCCGCATCACCGGCAGCGAGCAGCGCGGCATCCCCGACCCCTTCGTCTGCGGCGATCGTCGCGCGCGAGGAAACTCCACGGCTCCTTCTGTCGATCCCCTACGCGCCGCCGACGGTGGACAAGCTTGGCGCCACAGCTGCCCGCATCGGCGGCGTCACACCACGCGGGCCCAGGTCGCTCGCCGTCGACGAAAACGACCGCATCTACATCTGGGACCGGGCGCGTCTGCGCATCGTGGTGTACGGAGGCGGAAAGTTCGAGCGGGCGATCTCGCTGCCATACGTCGAGCAAGAAGCCGACGCGCTGCTCGTCGATGGAGATCGACTCTATCTCCGGGCGGTGTCGTACCTGTCGGGCACGATCGAGTACGAGATCGATGCCGCGACGGGCGCACTCGTCCGGGCGATGTCGACAGACGGTGGCTCGATCTATCCACGTCGCCGAACGACGCCACAAGCATCCGCGACACACGACACGTTCGGTGCCGACGCGGCCAGCCTCGACTACCGGTACAAATCCATCGGTCAGGGTCCGAGCTCGCGATACGAGCGGGTGGACCTTGGGCGTGGCGTGCTCGCGTACGCGCTCGAGCCGGCTCCCGAGAAGTTGATCGACGCGTATCCGCGGGCGGATGGGGCCCTCTTCGAGCTTGCTGCGGACTACGGAGGCGTCGGCTCCGTGTACGTCTACGCGCTGCTTCCGCCGTCCGCCGCCGCATCAGCTCCGTCATCGTCCCCCGTCCCAGCGACGGCGCCGGTCGCGTTCGGTCGGCCCGTGCCCGATCGCCTGACCGCAACTATGGTCGGCGCCGGCAGCATCGATCTCGACGCGCGATCGCGGACGGCGATCTGGTGGCTCGCCTCGCTCGTCAAGGAACGTACCGACCTCGCGATGGCGCCACAGGAGCCGCTGTTGGTCGCGCGATGGAACGATGGATCGAGGCTCGAGGTGGTGGTCAGCGGAGGTCTGCTCTTCGCGGACAGCAAGATCTACTTCGGTCCGGCGACCGCCTACGAGCAGGTCGCCGCGTACCTCCTGTCGGCACCCGCGCGTCTGGTCGAGCTCGCCTTGCGTGGAGCGACCGTACGAATCGCCGATCTGCCGGGCGTCCAGCGAGCACTCACCGCCGCCGAGATCGCCGAGCTCCGTGTCTCGCTCTCCAAGGGCTTTAGCGTCTCCGAAGGCGAGCTTCCCTTCATGCTCGAATTTCCCTTTCCCCTGTACGAGATCGTCCTCGGCGACGTGGTTATCCGCCTGCACGGGGATGACTACGGCTCCGTCGGGGAAGGTCAAAGGCGGATCGCTGCGTTCGTGCATGACGGAACGCTCGACGATCTCGCGCGCCGCTGGCTTCCGGCGCCGGCGCTTGGCGTCGAGGATCCGCGCTCTCTCTTCCTCGCCGACAAGGTGACCTTCGAGCAGCCCGGTTATTTCGACCTCGAGGACATCAGTCGCTGGAAGGCGTCGCTCGTGCGCGCGCTGAATGCCGAACCGGGGGACCCGCGGTCGCCTGAGCCTGCCGGCGAGCCGCCCGCGACGCTCGTCTTCCGGTTCCCGAGCGGTCGGGTGGAGACGGTCATCGTCAGCCCGGGCTCGTTCTCATATCGGGGAAGAGTGATCCCGCTGCACGGGGTGATGTACCTGGTCTATTACCGCGGGGTTCCGTAGTTCCGGTCATCTGGTGTCGATCCCTAGGCTCTACCCACGCACTGCACTCGGGACCGCCACGTTTGGTGTCGTGGCACTGGTGCTATTCGCGTTGTTTATCTACGTGCGGCATGCGCTCGTCGGTCTCGGTTATTCGTGGTTTGGTCTGGCCGGGGTCCAGCTTCCCTCGCTGGTGACATTCGGCATTCTGCCGTTGCTCTTCGGTCTCTTCCTGCTGATTCGTCTCTTGCGCGTGGGCGTTGGACCGGCCGCTCCCCCTTGGCGCCGCAACGCGGCTGTCGCGTTTTCTGTCGTGTTCGCGGTCACGGCCTGCGGTGCTTGGGGTACCTGGATTTTCGCGCGCGACATCATCGAGGTGCCGCTGGGTCTCCAAGTGACGGCAAAGGGTTTTGAGTGCCAGACAAGCTCGGGGATGTATTCGGATGCAGGCTGGTTGCCGACGCCGTTCTTTACGACGATGCCGTGCGGGATGAAGCCCGGCAAGTACGAGGTGACGGTGACGAGCGCGTCGCACATGCTGTTGTCCTGGCGGCCGCTCTCATAGGAACACGATTCGGCCTGACGCACTAGCCTCCCGTTCGATGCCAATCACGATTTTCGACATGGACGGAGTCCTCTATCGCGGCTCGCAGGTGATGCCGTACGCGAAAGAGGCGCTCGACCGGCTCCGGCGCGCGGGTTGGGACGTCTTCTTCGCAACGAACAACTCCACCGCTACACGACTCGACTACCTGGAACGTCTCGCAACTCTTGGGCTCGGCGGCGATCTCGATCACATCGTCACGAGCGGCTACGCCACGGCGCATTACTTGGAGCGTCGGCGTCCAAAACCGAAAGACGTTCTCGTGGTCGGTGCGGACGGTCTGCGAGAGGAGATACGCGCCGTCGGGATCGACGTGCGCGACGCCGATTCTCTTCCGGGCTCTCACCCGCCTCCGGAGGCGGCCGCGGACGGCGTCGATCCTGGCGCGATGCGGCGGTACCTCGTCTCGCTCGATCTACCCCCGGCACCGGACGCCGTCGTCGTTGGCCTCGATCTCCATCTCACGTACGCCAAGATCGCCGAGGCGCAGCGCGCCATCCTCGCGGGTGCGGAATTCGTCTGCTCGAACCGGGACCGCGCCTATCCCGTCGAGGGGCGGCTCCTGCCGGGCGCGGGAACGATCGTCGCCGCGATCGAGGTCGCGACCAGGGCCAAGGCAGTCTGCATCGGCAAACCGGAGCCATTCCTTTTCGAAGAAGCCATTCGCAGAGCTGCGAAGCCGCACGGCGACCGAGTCGTCGTGGTGGGGGACTCGACCGACTACGACATGGTGGCGGCGCATCGCGTCGGCGCGGCAGGGGTCCTGATCACAACAGGCCTCACCGAGAAGGACGCGCTTGAGGCGGCCTCGGGCGACGCGGTCCCCGACCGCGTGATCCATTCGCTGGAGGAGCTTTTCGACCTGGGTGAGTTCGCCGGAGCCTAGAAGGCGAAGGTCAGCAGCTCCCAGCTGATGCCGAGATCAGGCAGGTCTGTGTCTCCGACGTCGGTCCAGGACGTGCCCCGTTGGGGCACCTCGCTTCTCGCCCACGCCGTCCCGGCAGCCGCGTAGAGCGAGGCGGCCACGACCGCTACGACGAGGATCGTCTTCAGCTTCCGCATCTCCATACCCCTCCGTTAGCTCGCGACCTTCACGGCCTCGAGCGCTTGCTGGTACATGTGCTCGTGCTGGTGTGGGTGAACCGTTTCCTTGCCGCGCGCCCGGCGTCGGCGCTCCTCGATGCAGACCTGAATGAACGCCTCGACCACGACCGGGTTGAACTGTGTGCCGGCGTTCGCGCGAAGCTCGCGGAGCGCGTGCTTGGGTCGGAACGCCACGCGGTACGGACGGGCGCTTGTCATCGCGTCGTACGCGTCCGCGACCGAGATGATCTGCGCGGCGAGCGGGATCTCGCTGCCCTTGAGCCCGTGGGGATAACCCGTGCCGTCGAAGTTCTCGTGGTGCGCGAGGACGAGCGGGCGGATCCGCTCGAGCATCGGTACATTGCCGAGCAGGCTGGCGCCGATCGTGGGGTGCGCGCGCATCTCGACCCACTCCTCATCGGTGAGCTCGGCCGGCTTCGAAAGGAGCGACTCGGGGACACCGATCTTGCCGACGTCGTGGAAGAGCGCGCCGAGCTTGATCGCCGCGATTTCATCCGCGCCGAGGCCCAGCTTGCGGCCGACCTCGACGGAGTAGTGCATCGTCGTGGCGGCGTGACCCGAGAGGTGTGACTCCTTCGCTTCGAGCGCACCGATCAGCGCGCCGATCACGGAGACGTGCGACTGCTCGAGACGGTCGTTCGTCTGGCGCAGCAGCTCGTTGACCGTGCTCAGCTCCTCGTTGCGCTGGCGTACCTCGGTCGACTTCGCCATGTAGAGACGGAACGAGTACCACGCGACGCCGAGCGGCACGGTGAAGACGAAGACCCCGAAGAGCCCGAGCGCCTGGTACGCGAGGGCAAGCGCCGCGCCCTGCACCGCCGTCGCGCCGAAGTTGACGGGCATCCAGCTGTAGTTGGTGCGCCACACGGCGACGACGTTCTGTCCCTCGGACATCGCGATCGCGACCGAGGTGAGCGATGTGCTCACGAGGAAGTAGGCGGCGGCCGAGATGGCGACCGACACGAGGGTCGGCGCGATCGCACCGGGCGGCGTCATTCCACCGGTCAGGCCGTACAGCTCGCCGGCGGCGAAGGCCGAAAGCGCGAAAGAGCCGAAGTTGAACGCGGCCTTGCGGAGCGGTTTGCGGCGCGGCGTCACCGAGTTCACGAGCGCTTGGGCGAGGCTCACCCAGACCGCTGCGCCCGTGCCGTAGAGGACGTAGGCCGCGATGACCGCGGCGAACGAGACAGAGATAGCGCTCGAGCGGAAGAGGAAGACCGGGACACGCTGCGCGAGGCAGGCAAGACCGACGAGGACCACGATCATGATCGGGTCGAGCACGTCCGTCCGCTGGGCACGCGATGCCGCGAGGAGCGCGATAAAGCCGGCGAAAGTCACGGAGCTGACGTAGAGATCGATCCTTCCTTTCATCAACGCAGCTCCCACGTCACGCTGTCCCACGTAACGCCCTCCCATGACACGCTCTCCCATGCCACGCCCTCCCAACTCACAGCTTCCCAGGAGATGCCCTCCCAGGAGATCCCTTCCCACGCGAGGCCAGGGCTGAACACGTTCCCGCTCGCCGCCAGAAGCCGCAGGAGCACCCGCGACGGCAGAAGATCCGCGTTGACACGCGCCGGCCGAACGGTCAGCGCGTCGTCGACGTCGAGGCCCGGGGTTCGGGTGCCGACGATCCGTCGCCCGCCCGCGATGAGCGCGCCTTTCACCTGCGTCGGGCTGTACGCCCGGTGCGCCTCGAGGACATCTGCTGCCGCACCGGTGGCCATCGCCGTCGACGCGGAGGTTCCCGTCAGGCGCGCGTACGGTCCGGCTGGGGCGGTGTCCGCTGCCTCGCGATCCAGCGCCGTTCCGGGGACCCGCAGCGACACGATGTGCTCGCCTGGCGCGAGAACGTCCGGCTTCGCGAAACCGTCGCGTGTTGGACCGCGGCTCGAGAAGATCGACTCGCGGTCGTCGTTCGTCGCGAGTGTCCCCTGATCGGCGAACGAGCCAACAGTGATGACGAATGGATCCGCGCCCGGCATCGCCACAGTTCCCGAGGCAGGTCCACCGTTGCCTGCGGCGGCGACCACCGTGACGCCGGCGAACCACGCGGACTCGACGACGCCGGCGAGGAGCTCGCGGTGGTAGCTCGAACGCTGCGGTGCGCCGAACGAGAGGTTCAGAACTTTGATGTGCATCGCCGCGCGGTTCCGCAGGAGCCAGTCGAACGCGGCGAGGACCGCGTGCATGGTTCCCTTGCCGTTCTGATCGAGCACGCGCAGCGAAACGAGCTTTGCGTCCGGCGCGACCCCGCTGAACGTGCGCCCGTGCGCGGCAATGAGTCCGGCGACGAAGGTTCCGTGCCCTGACGGATCGAGGAGCGTCGCGCCGTCGTTCACGAAGTCCATCCGCGCGACGACCGAGCCCTCGAGATCGGGGTGCTCCGCGATGCCGGTGTCCATGAGGGCGACGGTGACGCCGCGACCCGTCGCGCCGGTCCACGCCTGATCCGCGTCGACCACCTGGACCCCGGGACTCGGCCTCCCCTTACCGCGCTCGAAGTGATCCTCCCGGCCGCTCGCCTCCACGACGGCGTCCGCCGCGAGGTACGAGACGCGCGGGTCGCTCTGCAGCGAGCGCAACGCGTCCGCCGAGAGGCGAGCTGTGACGAGGTCGAGCTTGTCGAGCGCCGCGACATCGGTCGCTCCGGCGGCCGTGGCCTTCGCGGCTACCGCGCCGGCGGTCCCGTGCGCGACCTGAACGAGCGCGTAGTCCCCGGCGGAGAGGTCAGGGTCGGTCGGAACGGCGGTCCAGTTCGTCCCCGGAAGGCTTGCGAGGAGAAGTGCGAGCGCAAAGAAGGCCGCCAAAAGGCGCCTCGCGGAATCACCCATCTGCCCCGTCATTTCCCCCGTTACTCCCAGCCCGAGTACTACCCGCCCACCAAGAGGAGGTCATCCCCTGTGCGGGTGATGTTCGCGAAAGCAAGCGACCGCGCAATGGTTTGGGCGGCGTGCAGACGACGGTCGACACGGAGGCGACACGTCCGGTCGCGTCATCTCCATCACCTGGATGAGAGGCGGCCGACGCGCGCGACGAGGACTAGTGCAGGTGCATTAGCCGGCCCGGCGGATGCGTTGGTAGAGCTCTCGCGTCGCCGCTTCGGGCTCGGCGCCGAGGTCGCGACGGAGCATCGCCTCGAGCGCCTGGTAATGACGCACCGCGAGCGCCTGATCGCCCGACTCGTGATGCGCCCGCATCAGCAACCGGTGCGCTTCCTCGTCGTACGGCTCGAGCTCGAGGAGCTTCTCGAGTGGCCGGACCGCCGCCTTCGCTTCCTTCCACTCGAGCTCGAGCGTCGCGAGCTCTTTCGCTGCCGCGACAAGCTGACGATCCGTTTCCTCGCGCTGCCGATCGATCCATGGCGCGCTCAGGTCCGCGAGAAACTCGCCGCGATGGACCGCCACGGCCGCCCGCAGATACTGGATCGCTTCGCGCGATCGTCCACCTTCCTGAGCTTCGCGACCGCGGCGCAGCGACCGCCGGAAGACCTCGAGGTCGACGTGGATCGAGATCGGAAGGGCGAGCCGGTAACCGGTGTCGGTGCGCACGACGCTCGTGGCCTCCGACGCTCCCGCCGATGCGAGCGCTTTCCGCAGAGCGTGGAGGGTGAAGTGAAAATTCGAGAGCGCCGATGCCGGATCGGTCTCCGGCCAGAGCTGCGCGACGAGCTCGTCTCGAGAGACCGCGCGCTGTCGATCGAGGAGTAGCAACGCGAAGAGCTCCTTTGCCTTGCTGGTGCGCCAGCCCCGGTCGCTGATCCGCGTGCCGCCGGCCCGCAGCTCGAACGGACCGAGAACGAACGCCTGGATGCTTTCAGCGACTGACGACGAGATCGCATGCGCGGGTGTTGGTGCCGCCGGCTGCAGGAGCGACGCGAGGATGCGCATGTCGTCGGGGTTGAGCTCGAGGTCGCCGAGGCGCTGGCGCAACGTGTCCGTCAGCGCTGGACGCAGCAGCAGAAAGTCCCGGTAGCGCTCCGCGGCGACCGCACGGAGCGCGGCCCTCGTGGCCGCCGGATCGTCGTCGAGCGGCGCCGCAAGCAACGTGGCCTTCGCCTCGAAGTAGCGCGCGCGGATGGCGTGCGCCGATGCGCGCGCCTCGCGATATGCGCGGACCGCGCCCTCCCGATCGCCCTTGGCCTCGGCGACCGTACCGCGGGCGATGGCCGCGCGGATCGCGGGCACCGGACCGGGGGACGACCCTGCGAGCGCCTCGGCCGCGCGCAACGCGTCATGCGCGGAGTCGGCGTCGCCGCGCAGAGCGCGCAGCTCGGCCGCGGTCGCGTGAAGCTCCGCGATCACGTGATCGTCTCCCTGCTCACGGCAGAGCTCGACGCCCGCTCGGTAGACCTCCTCCACCGCGCCGCGCTCGCTCGTGAGCGCGTGGACTGTCATGAGGGTCGAGCACATCGCCGCCTGCGCGAGCCGAAGATCGTTCGCGCTCGCGATCTCGAGCGTCTGGCGGAGCGTATCGAGCGCCTCCGCCGTGTCACCGCGGCGTGTGCGCACGTCGACGAGTCCGCCCTCGGCCCAACAGAGGGCCGTGACATCGGCGTTCTTTTGCTGGAGCGCCAGCGCACGCAAGTAGGTCCGTTGCGCGGCATCGAGCTCACCGAGGAGGTGATGCAGCTGCGCGAGGGCGAGAGCTTCAGCGAGCTCGCCAGAGCGATCGGCGAGGAGCCCGAAGATCGCCTCGGCCTTGAGATGCGCGCGCGCGGCGTCCTCGATCTCGCCCAGGTCGGCGTGCGATCCGCCGATGACGTGCCACAACCATGCGCTCTGGGACGAGGCCCCTTCTCCGACGAGACCGAGCGCCTCGTGCGCCTGCAGCAATGCTTCGCGCGGACGACGGAGATAGCGAAGTGCTTGTGCCGACCACGTGAGTGCGCGTGCGAGGCCCTCGGTGTCGCGAGCGCGCCGAAGCTCTACCGCCGCGTCGCGGTAGTTCGCGAGCGCCCGCTCGTAATCGCCGCGCACGCGATGAAGGAGTCCGCGGAGGAGAATGACCCAGGGCAGACGCCGCTCCGCGCCGGGCGGGAACCCGTCGAGCCAGCGCTGGAGCGTGGCGACCTCGCTCCCTTGCAGCGCGCGTTCGCCGTTGTCGCGAACGAGCTGCGCGGCACGCCGGTGATCACCGGCCTGCTGGAAGTGATGGATCGCGCGATCGACGTCGCCGCGTGCCGCCGCGCGCTCGGCGTGCCCGCGATGCAGCTCGACGATCTCGGCCGCGGGCAAGAGCTCACGCGCGCGCGAGCGGAGGAACTCCGCGTAGAGCGGCTGAAAGCGATGGCCGGCATCCGCACTGTCGCGCACCACAAGGCCTGCCTGCTCGAGCGAGGCGAGCAGCTCGCGCGACGCACCGCCGGCCGTGACTTCCACGTCGTCCTCGATGCGGTCGAGCAGGGACCATCGCAGGATCGTGTTCTGATCGCGGCGCGATCCGCGTCGCAAGACTTCGCTGTTGAAGTACGCGTAAAGCTCCGCTCCGCCGCCCTGGAACTCGCCGAGCTGCTGCCAGCCTCGCTCGCTGACGAACGCCGCGGCGAGCCGCAGCCCGGCAGGCCAGCCGCCCGTCCGCGAGTACATCGCGTCGATCGCGTGCTCGGGCAGGTCGAGAGCGAACTCGCGACGGAGCAGCTCGACCGCCTCAGACCGCGTGAACGCGAGCTCCGCCGCGGAGATGTCGAGCACCGACCCTCCGAGTCGCCACCGCGGGAGGCCACCGAGCTGGGGCGTGCGGCGTGTGGCGAGGACGAGGTGCGCGTTCTCGGGGAGGAGCTCAAGGAGCTCGTTGCCGAACGCGGCGAGCGGCGCGCCGGCGCGGACGCCTGGATGATCGTCGAGAAAGAAGATGAGCTCGCCGAGCGGTGCGAGCTCGTCGGCGAGCGCCTGCGCGAGCTGCCCGAGGCGCCGCTCCAGACGGCTGCCTTGGTCGAGGAACGACGTGAGCTGCTCGCCGAATGCCGCGGTATCGCGCCGCAGCGCTCCGACGAGATCCGCGAACAGGACGAGTGGATCCTCGTCCCCGCGCTGCAGGGTCAGCCAGGCTGTGCGTCGGCCCGACGCGCGAAGCAGGTCGGCGTACTGCGCGAGCACGGTGGTCTTGCCGTACCCCGCGGCCGCATGGACGAGCGTGAGCCGGTGGCGCCCGGCTCCCTCGAGGCGGTCGAGCAGCCGCTGCCGTCCAAGCAGCGGGAGCGGCAATGAAGGAGGTGCATAACGGGTCCGGTCCGGCCCGCGCTGCGCGACGGTCAAAGCGCCGCTAAGGATGCACTCCGGCCGCGTGTAAGAGGGTGGCGGTCCCGTAGCCAAGGACGAAACAGCCGGGGATCGTGAGGACCCAGGCGGTCACGATGCGGCTGGCGATGCCCCATCGCACGGCTGAGAGGCGCCGTGTCGACCCGACACCCAGGATGGCGCCGGAGATCGCGTGCGTCGTCGAGATGGGAATGCCGAACCGGGTTGCGATTTCGATGACCGTCGCTGCCGCGGTCTCCGCCGCGAAGCCGTTCACGGGCTTCAGCGCGGTGATGCGCATGCCCATCGTGCGGATGATCCGCCAGCCGCCGGTGGCGGTCCCGAGGCCGATCGCAAGAGCACAGACGACCTTGACCCACGTGTCGATCACGAAGGGTCCGGTACTTCCGTGAAAGGCATAGATCGCGAGCGCGATGACGCCCATCGTTTTCTGGCCGTCGTTGCCACCGTGGCTGAACGCCATGTACGCGCTCGAGACGATCTGCGCCCGGCCGAAGAATCGGTTCACGAAGCGATAGCTCACGTTCCGGAGAGCCCAATACAAGCCGAGCATCAGCGCATACCCGAAGATGAAGGCGACGACCGGCGAATACCCGATCCCGAAGACGGTCAGCTGAAGGCCGGGCGCGATGATGACACCGAGCCCGTGGACTGACACCGCCGCGCCGATCACGCTGAAGATGAGCGCGTGGCTCGATGAGGTCGGCAACGCGGCGACGAACGTTATGAGATCCCAGATGATCGCCCCGATAAGGGCCGCCACCACGATGTCCTGGGTCACGACAGTTTTGTCGACGATGCCGCTGCCAACGGTCTTCGCGACTGCCTCACCCGAGAGCGCGCCGACCAGGTTCAGTGCGCCGGCCATAAGGATCGCTTGAAGTGGTGTGAGCACGCGGGTGGCGACGACTGTTGCGATCGCGTTGGCCGCGTCGTGGAACCCGTTTACGAACTCGAACCCGATACCAAGAAGGACGACGAGCGCGAGAAGGACCGTCGCGTTGTCCAACTAGCTGTGTTTCACCATGATGGTCTCGACGATATTGGCAACATCCTCGCAGCGGTCGATCGCGGTCTCCACCAGTGAGTAGATGTCCTTCCACTTGACGATCTCGATCGCGTCGTCGGATCCCGCGAAGAGCTCCGCGACCGCGTCGCGCCAGACCTGATCGCCCTCATTCTCGAGCGTGTGGATCTTGATCCAGTGCGGCTCGAGGTTTCGCAGGCCTTCGAGATTCTTGAGCATCGCAAGCACCTCGGTCGCGGCGGTCACAAGGACCTTCGCCTGACGCACCGCGGGCGGGCGGATGCTCGTCACCTTAAAGAGCAGCACGAGCTCGGACACGTCGTAGCAAACGTCGGTGATGTCGTCGATCCTGCTCGCGAGACCGACGATGTCCTCCCGGTCGAGCGGGGTAACGAAGGTCTCGTTCAGGTGCCGCACGATCTCGTGATTCAGCTTGTCGCCGTGGTGCTCGATCGCGTGGATGTCGCGCACCTTGTTTTCGACGTCGGTGAAGTCGCCCAGAAGCTTGGCGAGGGCCTCAGCCGCCTCGACCGCGTTTTGGGCGTGCTGCTCGAAGAGGACGAAGAACTCGCTCTTCTTTGGCAAAAGCGATAGACGCATGGTCTCCTCCTTCGACTGCCGGGCATATCCTGCCCGACCGGTCTTGCGAGAGCGCGGGGGACGACCCCTGGCCGGACCGAACCCCGCAGGTCAAGGATCGGTAACAGGCCTCGGCGGCCGTTCGTCGCGCGCGATGCTTTCGCCCCCGGCGCGACGTGTGGCGGAACAAGGGACACGAAGCGTACGTTCAGCGAGTGTCGGGTCTTGAACGCAACAGCCTTGGGGAATGGTCGCCTCGATCGACACACGCACGTGATGTTGTCATGTCGCCAGGGAAGCGAGCGCCGTGGCACGGGGTTTGCTCAAGCGCCCGCCAGACGAGTCGCCTTCGGGCGTAAGAAAGAGGAAACACGATGGTGCTCTTCGCGATCGGACTCATGGCGGGTATCGCACTCGGGATGATCATCGTCGGCTTCCTCGCGATCGGTGCGTACGACCGGGGTTACAGCGAAGCTCTCGAGCGCCGCAAGGCGTGGCGGTCCGAACTGGTCGCACGGACGGTGGTCGGGACGCGAGCGCTCGTCTCTGCTCGCAAAGCGAGCTAACACCTCCCAAATCTGGTCGAAAGGGGCCGCCGAAGGGCGGCCCTTTCGTCTATCAGGGCGTTCTTACGGCCCGAAGAACTTCCGCTTCAGGTCTTCGATCGCCCGCTGCAGGGAGTCGATCACGCCCGGGATGCCGGTCGGAACGATCTCCACGCTTCCGTCGCGGGCGATTCGGAGCTCATCTCCCGGCTGTATGGCTGCCTTGACCGCCGAGCGGTCGGCCGTGATCGTGAAAACGACCCGGTTCTGGTCGTCGAGGATCGTCCCGACCCGCAGCTTGCCGTTCGGCATGGCCTTGATCACCGCCTTCAC
>WNGI01000911.1_pt1 | contig 23574 bp, 13 predicted proteins | sample 5400621 | NCBI WGS metagenome assembly WNGI01 (sample SAMN13153374, study PRJNA577476) | soil metagenome | isolation source: 20 cm soil or saprolite under Garry oak tree replicate 1 | place: USA:California | collected 2016-06-15 | reverse complement strand
GCCCACGCTCCCCGTCACGCCCGACAAGCTGAACTTCAGGTAGCCGTGATAGGTCGGGTTCGTGGTCGATCCGTCGCCCTCGCGGATCTTCATCGTCGCCAGCGTCCCGTAGTTGGCGGCCGAATTGCTCGTCGTCACCCGGGCGTCGGCGGTCGGGTTGAAGGTCAGTGCCTTTCCCGCTGAGGTCGGAACCGGTTGAGCGGTCGGAGCCGGCGTCACGAGCGGAGTGGTAGTCGGAGCTGGGGTCGCCGTGGGACCTGGTGTGCCCGTCGGCACCGCGGTTGCAGTCGCCACGGGCTTCGGCGTCGCAGCCGGCGTGGCCGTCGGGGCAGAGGTCGGGTTAGGGGCCGGGATCACGCCGCCGCCCGCGTAGGCGCCGTAGGCCTGGGACGTGGAATCGGCCGGGTGGAACCCGGCGCAGCCGATGGCATCGAACTTCGGGTCGCGCGGGAAGAGGTTCCCACCGCCGTCGCTGATGTTGGTGCCGTCGATGAGCCTCGTCGATTCGAAGCCGACGTTGTTCGAGGCGACGTTGCCGGTGCCGAACAGGCTGTAGCCGTAGATGAGATGGTTGCCGAGGCTCTTGTCGATGATGTTGTGGTCGACGGTGTTGTTCCGTGACGAGCCGCTGATGCCGACATTCTGGCTCGCGTTGTACAGCGTGTTGTAGCTGATCGACACGTTCTGGGTGCCGTTGGTGTCGCTGATCGACGGCCCACCGAGCTTGACGTTCCGGCCGTTCGGCGCGTTGAACAGGACGTTGTGGTCGATCGATCCCGGGCCAGCGGACAGGCCGCTGTTGACGTAGATGTTGTGGTCCTGATTCACCAGGTTCGACGGCGAGGTGTCGTGAACGCAGTTGGCGGTGATCCGCCAGTTGGACGGATTCTGGCTGACGAGGATGGCCGCGTAGCTGTGGGCACCCCAGACCTCGGCGTTCTTGAATGTCCAGTTCGAGCCGCCGGTAAGCTTGACCATATGCTGGGAGGCGGTGTCGGTGGCCGGGTCCCAGGTGACGCTCAGGCCATCGAACGTCCACCATGTCGGGCCACTCAGCCAGAGCAGGCCCTTGACGATCGGCCGCTCACCACTCGCCGCGCGGACGACGATCGGGGCGCTCGCCGTCCCGGCATGGAGGACCGCGGCGACGTGCTCGACGTACGTTCCGCCATGGACGACGAGGGTGTCACCGGCGGTCAGCGCTGGCAGGGCATGGCCGATCGTCCGCCACGGGGCGGCCTCGGTCCCGGGGTTGGCGTCGGAGCCGGTCGTGGCGACGGCCCGGATGTAGCCCATTGCCGAGACGTAGCCGATCGAGCCGATGGCGGTCGGGATGAGGAGGGCGACCGCCGCGATGATCTGGAAGCGGCGACTGGCCGAGCGGGCCGGGCGCCTGCCGGCGGGCGGCGTAGGCCGTACGAAGCTAAGGGGGAAAACAGACATCGGGTACCTCGGTTGGGGTCCGCTCGGGACGGTGAGCGGCTGTGCGCGCCCGGTCGGGTTGCACCGGTAGGGCTGGTCAGTCGACGTCAGGCGCGGGCGGTCCTCGGCGCCCCTGCCCAGTGGTCCGACGGGACAAGCCAAAGGCTCAGATCGGGCTCCGTGAAACGAACCACGGAACAACCCGGGGTGGCGTCAGCCTGTCGCGAACGCGACGGCGAGCCAGCCACAGCGAGCCAGCGACCTCGAACCGAGCGGGGCGCGCGGATGGATCGGCGGTGCGGATCGTGCGCATGGGGCCCTCCGGTAGGTCCATGGACGCCTGCCTGGCGCCCAAGCCCGAAGGCAGAGCAACGACCCGGCACGACCGGGTAATCGCGGTACCCGCGGACGGTTTCGGCAGCTCGTCTTACTCCGCGGGAACGGAGTCACGTGGCGTTCCGTGCACCCACGTCACCGTGGGGTTGGCATTTCGTTCCGCCTCTGTGCGGTCGCGACGGCCGACCGTGAGACAGGCTCCGACCTTAGCGCGAACGGGCGGCCGCGTCACCTGACACGATGGTCCGCGGGCCGCGCGAAGCCACAGCTCGAGGTTCGTTTTCGGCGCACCGGGCCCGACCGTTCCCAGCCTCAGCACACCCCACCGGGCCGCCCCACCGGATGGTCCCGAGTTTGGTCATTGGCCGTGAACCGAACGTACGGTGGGGCGTCTCGCGACGCAGCCGAGGCTCTCTCGCGGTTCTCCGCGGTCGACCCTCGCCTATGCGCGCTGGCCCGTCGGTCGGAGCTCGGGCACGGCGCCGAAAGCGGGCGCAGCGGGAACACGCGTCGGTTCGGCCTTCGCGCCGCGCGCCTCATCGGCCAGCTCCAGCCCGATGTGGGCGGCCGCACCCGCCAGCGCGAGCATGAGCCAGAAGTAGCGGGCATACGACAGGTGCAGGAACAGTCCTGTCGTCATATACGTGACGATGGAGAGCATCAGCCCGGTCGCCATTGCCGCGATGTCCGGTCGGCTCTTCAACCATCGCCGCCTGACCCGGATGAGATCGCGAAGGGTGAGGCCCAGAATCCCAAGGAACGCCGTCAGGCCGAGGATGCCTTCCTCTGCTGCAATGTGAAGGTACAGGTCGTGCGCTTGGCGGTCGGCCTGAAGCACGCGGATCCCGACATCGTCCGCGTAGAGCCTGTAGTACGAGGGGAAGCGACCTGGTCCGACGCCGATGATTGGATGGTCGGCAAACACGAGCACGGCCGCGAGCGCCTCTGTCGCCCGGCTGAGCACCGCTCCGTCCGGCGACCCCGACGTGGTATCCCCGGTGATCGTACCCGTCACATCGATGAGGGATGCCACCCGGTTCCCGTACTGTGGAACGGCCACGAGGAGCAGGGCGATACCCAGCCCAATCACGAACACCTGGATTGGCTTGATGTAGCCGAGAACGAACATGATTGCCAAGACGAGGGCGAAGCCGACAGCCGCGCCCCGCGAGAAGGTCAGCGCGACTCCGAGAGATGCGGCGCCGGCTGCGGCGAATGCCAGTAGCCTCGGGACCCGTGAACGCGCACTCGCCGCCCAGAAGAGGCCGAGCGGAACGAGCATCAGCATGATCTGCGCATAGCGGTTCTTCTCGCCTACAGGACCGGCCAGGCGCGGCTGAAGGTCGGCGCCGGTCAAGCTCGAGGTGCCGGTGTCCAGCGTGGCCAGGCTCATCTGGGCAAAGCCCCAGTAGTCGTTGCTGTATGTCTTCGTGGCGTCCTGGTAGAACGACAGGAGACCCAGAAAGACGCCGACGGCCAGCAGGACCCAGACCACGCGACGAAGCGTGTCGAGCGAGCGAATCGTGTTCGTAAGCATGAAATAGAGACCGATACCCTCAACCATGAAGGTCGCGACGCCGCTGGCTGCGGAACCGACGTCATCGGCGAACACGGTGCCCAGGATCTGTATGAGCAGGAACAAGACGATGAGCGGAAACGCCGAAGTGATGACCACGGGCCGCCGTCTGACGATCAGCTCGTAGCCCACCGGCACAACGAGAAGGAACGGCACCCCGGCAGCCGCGATGAACGGCACACCGTGGAACTGGACGGCAATGACCGCCGCGTTGCTGTAGAGGACACCCACAACGACAAGTGCGGCGATATCGGGCCGGATGGCCATCGCCAGGGCGAGGAGGACGGCTCCGGCCGCGGCCACGCCCAGCACCGGGTTGCCGCCGCCGACCGCACCGATCGCAGCCGACGCGCCAACAGCCACGAGCAGGACGATGAGCAGCGCCGGCGGGCGGCGCATCCGCGACGTGGCGGGTGCGGTGTCGGCTGGGCCTCGCGGGGTGACCACCTGGTCCACGGTCAGGCCACTGCCTCGTCGGACGGGTCGAGGCTGACCGGACGGTCAGGGCCCGGCGCGTCCGGCGACGGCCCGACCGGCGATGACGCGCTCGGACCGGCGGGTGCCCGTCTGGGCTCCCAGCGATCGATCCGGCGCCCGCGCATGACGTTGAGCGTCGCCTGTAGAGCAGCCAGGTTCACAAGGCAAAAATACGCTGGCAGTGCCAAGAGCCGCGCGGAGGGCCGGGTGGCCGGCAGCGGCCGTCGACGACCGGCTATGCCGGCACCAGCGATAGCGTAGAAGACAGCCTGTCCTATGTTCGCAAGTTGGTACAACCAGCCACGGCCCCACAGGATCGGGCTCGTGACCGCAATGGCCAGGAGCGGAAAGACCACTAGCCGGCGAAGTACCTTGTGCCATAGGAGCTGGATCGAATAGAACCCGTGCCGCCTGGGATCCAGGAGCGACCGGCGAACGATGACACCGCGCAATCCGCGGGTCATGACCCGGACCTTGCGGCCGTACTCGACCCCGCCCGACGACGCCACCGGCTCATACGCGGCCGCATCCTCCGCGAAGACAAGGCGGCGCCCGGCCGCAACCACCGCGGTCGACGTGTAGAAATCGTCCGTGACGCCGTCCATGACGGAGGGGATCAGCGCCCGGCGGACCGCGTAGATGGCTCCCGTCGCGGAAGTCACGCTGCCACTGGCGGTCTCGGCAAGCTTGAGCAGCCGGTCCAGATCCCAGTAACCGCGCTCACCCTCGGCCATGGCGCCGTTGGCCCCGCTGCGATCGTAGCGCTGGTCGCCCGCGACGCCACCCACAGCAGCATCGGCGAAGGGCCGGACGATCGCCCGGATCGCCCCTGCCTCGAACATGCTGTTGGCGTCGGAGAAGACCACGATCTCGCCGGTCGCCTCCGCCAGGGCAGCGTTGAGCGCGGCGGCCTTCCCGACCCGGGGCAACGCAAGGAGCCGGATCCCGCGGTCGGCGAACGCCGCGACGATGGCGTTCGTCCGGTCGGTCGAACCGTCAGAGGCGATGAGCACCTGGATCCGGTCCACCGGATAGTCCAGGGCCAGCACGTTGTCCAGCTTCGCGCCGATGCTCAGCTCCTCGTCGTGCGCCGCGATGACGAGACTCACGTCGGGGGTGATGTCGGCCGCCGCCACGGGCCGTCGGACCACCCGACCGCGAACGAGCAGCAGGGCAGGAAACCCGACGTACGTCGCCGCGATCGTGCCCGCGGAGATCCAGAACGCGGCCATCGCGACCCGTCCGACGCCTCGGCCCATCAGGGTCAGCCGGCGGGCGGACGCTGGGTCCGGCCGTTCGCGCGACGCTTCGGTCGGCTGTAGTCGTCGGCGTCTGCCGGTCGCGTCTCCTTGGTCGAGGCAGCGGGTTTGGGTTGCGCCGGCCGGCGCTTGGCAGTCGTGCGGGCAGAGGGTGCTGCGGGTTTCGGGGCGGGAGCCGGAGCGGACCCGATCGGGATGATCGGCGCCACGGGACGGACGTCGGGCTGTCGCTCCTCGCTCGAGGTGGGCCGAGAGGACGACGGCACGATCGACGGGATGGTGACCGGCGGCTGGTACGGCGGCTGGTGGTACACCGGTGCGTCATACTCCGGCACCTCGTACGCCGGCAGCCTGACTGTCGACTGGCCGATCGTCGGTGCGACCGTCGTCGGCCGCGGAGCGAACGGCGTGGTCCCGCCCCCGATCGGCGACACGCCAGAGGGGCTTGCCATCGCCGTGGGTCCACCCGATCGGACCGGCCGGCTATCTGGGGCCGGTGCGATGGGACGGGCGATCCGTCGGCCGAACGGGCGACGGATGGCGGACCGACCAGTCGGGCGCTGGACGAGGACGGTCCCGCCAATGGCGGCATCGACGAAGCGCAGGCTTTCGGCCGCCAGTCGGAGCTCATCGCGCCGAGTTGACCCTCGACGGACGACAAGGACGGTTTCTTCGGCCGCCCGCGCCCAGGTCAGGCCGCCCGCCGACTGCTGGATCGCTCCGCCGTCGATGACGACGAGGTCGGCCTCGCGAAGGAGGGCATCGAGGACGGCCCGGACGTGCTCCACCGCGACGAGCTCGAGGCTGCCCTCCGCCCCGCTGGGCATGACCTGGACTCCCGCCGGACCGGTGGCCAGGGCGCCACGGGCATCAGCCTGACGGGATCCGATGGCATCGCTCAGGCCGCGTCGGGCGCTCATGTCCAGGACTCTCGTGAGATCGCCATCAGGCGAGCCGTCGACGACGACGACTCGATGGCCGCTGGCGGCCATTGCCGCCGCGACATTCATCGCGACTACGGCGCTGTCCCCTTCACGCAGCGATGTGACGAGGGTCGAGCGGGTCGGGCGATCGGTCGCCGCAAACGCGATCTTGGCGGCCAGCAAGCGGAACGCGATCGCATTCTCCGAGCCGGGCGCAACCGCCTGTGCGACGGGAACGGGATCCACGCCCGGCTGTCGCTGGTCGAAGGAGACCGTGGACAGGACGCTCGCAGGGACGAGACGAGCGAGGTCCGATCTGTCGCGGACGCTGTCCGTGGCGTACTCGACGACGATCACGAGGAAGAGCCCGCCGAGCAGACCCGCGACGGCCGCGAGTAGGACGATCAGCGAGACCTGCGGGGCGATCGGGACCGTCGGTGGGACGGCGGCGCCGATGACCTCGAGCTGACCCTCAGGTCGCGTGGTGGCGCCGGTCGTGATCTGAATGAGCTCGTCGGCCATCGTATTGGCGATCTTTGCCGCCTGGGCCGGATCGGCGTCCTGGACGCGAATCTGGAGGACGCGGGTGACGTCGCTCGCCGTGGCCCGGACACCCTGGCCAAGCTTGACGGGATCGACCCCCGGCACCTCGCGAGCGGTCGATTGAAGCAACGGCGGGCTGATCGCCAGCTGGGCATAGGTCTGGACGAGCTGTCCCGACGCCTTGAGCGTGTCGATGTCCGTGTTGATCGGCCCGACGAGCAGCTGGACCTGGGCCTCGTACGTGGGCGTGATTCGTGAGGCCACGAGCCACCCCGAGAGGGCCGCCACCCACGCCGCCACCAGGAGCGTCCACCACCATCGCCGTGCGACGGTCAGATAGCCCGTGAGTTCCACTAGTTCTCCCCAGTCCAGTGTCGTCCCCCAACGCACCGGAGACGGGTCAGTTGCCCGTCGCGTGTCGCCGGAGTCGTCCAGAGATTCGTCAAGATGTAGAGGGTTCGCGTATTGCGCGACCAGCCGCACCTCTGCCCAGTGGGTGCCCCGCAGAGGATACGGGCTTCTCCCGGTCGTGGAAAGCGGCACGGGTCAGAGGCGGTGCGTCGAGGTACCATGACCGCCGCTCCTCGGCCTGCTCGAGCATCTCGTTGCGGCCGCCTCCCCTCGATCGCCGGAGTCGCCGCACCGTCGTGGTCGATCCCCAGTCAGGTTCACCGACAGCCCCGTCGAGCCGCGCCATCGCCCGGCGGATCGTGCACGCCTGGCGAGACCTCGGAACCGCGCGCGAGCTGGCTCATGAGCGGGCATACCTGCCCGCGATCCTCGATCGCCTCGCCGAAGCGGGTGTCCCGGGGAAGCCGCCCGAATGGGTCGAGGGGCGGGCCTTCCCGGGCGACCCGATGATCTTCCTGGTCGGGCCGGAGGATGCGCTCGCCGTCGCTGCCGTGCGCATCGCCCGCGGTCCGTCTGGGCGACGCGGCATCTCCCGCGCAGCGGCTGCCCTGACCTCCGTCCCTGCGTTGCTGGGCAGAGCCGAAGCCGGCACGGCTGCCGCCGCCCTCCTGCCCGGGCTGCTGGCGAGCGGCGAGGTCGACGGTCGCGCCTGGCTCGCGGAAGGAGCGCTTCCGGGGCAATCCGGGCGGAGCCTGATCAGCGATCCGGTAGAGCGCGCCGTCCTCCTGCGGCGGGTGGCCGACGGGATCGCCGACATCCATGCGTCGGGCGCGGTTCGCGCGTCGGTGACCGATGCCCAGCTCAGCGCGTGGGTCGACAGGCGGGTCGCGACCGTCCGCTCGATCCTCGACGCGGGGCACCATCCGCCGGCCCACGCCGCGGCGCTGGATCAGCTCGGATCGGAACTGCGCTCGGCGATCCGCGGGCGCAAGCTGTCGACCGGCTGGATCCATGGCGATCTATGGCCGGCGAACGTCCTCGTTGACCCGGCCAGCCACCACCTGACCGGCCTCGTCGACTGGGACAGCGCGGCACCCGACGAACTGCCGCTGCATGACCTGCTGCATCTTGCCCTGACGACACGACGGCTCATCGAGCGCCGGCCGCTCGGCGAGCTCGTCGCGGACCTCCTTGGCGGCGCTGCCTGGACGGCGGACGACCGGGCGGCGCTCGGCGCGGGCGCTGAGGATGGCGATGGACCGGCTGTCTTCGATGGACTGGACGTGACGACGGCACTGCGCCTGTACTGGCTGCGCGCCGTCGAGGTCAATGTCGATCGGCGCCCCGCCCTCGCACGCCAGCGGGCTTGGGTGCGCGCCAACGTCGTGAGCGTCTTGGCGTGACCCTGAACGTCCTCGTCATCGACCGGTCGCCGCCGATCACGGTCACCCAGGGCACCGAGCTCATCGCCCGCGAGCTGTTCCCGCGGCTGCGCCGAAACCACCGGCTGACGCTCATCGCGCCGGTCGTCAGCGGCCAGGAAGAGGCCGGCCGCGCCCAGCTCGCGGACACATTTGACGCAATCCATCTCGTTCCTCGCCGGCGCCGCGTCAGCTCGCTGCGTGGGGCCCTGGAGCCCGGGCTCGGACGGCTCCATTTACCTGTTGTCGCGGGGTTCGACCCGCCGGCGGCTTTCCGGCTGGGGGCCGCCATCCGATCGATCGTCGCCGCAGAGCGGTTCGACATCGTCCACGTCCGGCTGCTGCCGATGGCGGCCTACGCCCCCGATCTCGGGGCGTTGCCCCGGCTTCTGGAGCTGGTCGACTCGGAGACGCTTGGAGCCTCTCGAACGACATCCGGTTCATGGCGTGCCATCCTCCGTCGGCGGGCGGCCAGCATCGTCGAACGGGGCGCGATCCGATCCTTCCCGATCCTTACCGTCGTCGCCGAGGCCGACGCAGCGGCGATTCGACAGCTCTCGCCGCGGCAGCGGGTCGAGGTCATCCCGAACGGCGTCGATGCCGAGCGTTTTCAGCCGATGCCCGAAACGGAGGTCGCCGGCGACGCGGTCGCCTTCGTCGGGGCCATGTCCTTCCCGCCCAATGTCGCTGCCGTCCTGTGGTTTGCCGGCCGCGTCCTGCCGCTGATCCGAGCGACCAGGCCTGGCGTCCGTTTCGTGGTGGCGGGCCGGGACCCCGCGCCGTCGGTGCTGGCGCTGGCCGCAGATCCGGCCATCACGGTGACGGGCGCCGTGGCCGACGTCCGGCCACACCTCGCGCGGGCCGCCGTCGTTCTCGCCCCGATGGTCAGCGGGAGCGGGATCAAGAACAAGGTCCTCGAGGCGCTCGCGATGGGCCGGCCGGTCGTGGCGACGCCTCTCGGTGCCGAGGGCGTTGCCGCCGAAACCGGCCGGGAACTCCTCATCGCCGATGGACCCGAGGCATTCGCCGAAGCTGTCCTCCGGTTGCTCGCGGACAAGGGCTCGGCGGCTGAAATGGCCAGGCGTGGTCGCGCACTCGTCGAGCGGCTGTATACCTGGGACGCCTGCGCCGACCGCTACGCGGGCCTGTATGCGGAGCTCGCGCGCACATCGGGGTCGACACGATGAACGAGCCGGCGACGCGGCCGCTCCGTCTCGCCTACCTGATGTCGCGTTTTCCCAAGGCGACTGAGACGTTCATCCTGTATGAGATCCTTGAGCTCGAGCGCCTCGGTCACCGGGTCGAGATCTTCCCGCTCGTCCTGCATCGCGAGGGGACCCTCCAGCCGGGCGCGGTCGAGCTCGTGCAACGAGCCCACGACATCCGGCCCGTGTCGCCCGAGGTCCTCCGGGCCCAGGTCCACTGGCTGCGGCGGCGGCCGCGTCGCTACGTGGGGGCCTGGGCGGCCGCCATCCGAGGCAACATCCGGTCGCCTCGTTTCCTGCTGCGCGCCCTTGTCGCGGTGCCGCTCGGGGCGACCTTCGCACGGCGAATGGAGACCCTCCGGATCGACCACATCCACGCTCACTGGGCCACTCACCCCGCCCTGGCCGCGTATGTTGCGGCGAAGCTCACCGGCCTGCCATACAGCTTCACGGCCCACGCCCACGACATCTATGTCGATCGGGCGATGCTCGACGAGAAGATCCGCGCGGCTCGCTTCGTGGTGACGATCTCCGAGCAGAACCGACGTCTGTTCGAGGGCTGGTACGGCTCGTCGGCGACGGCGAAGGTGGCCGTCATCCATTGCGGTGCCGATCCGGCCGTGTTCACTGCCAGCCCCGCCGAGCCCGGAACGGCGACGCCGGTCGGCGGATCGGCGGCCACGCTCCTGCGCATCCTGTCCATTGCAAGTCTCCAGCCCCAGAAGGGCCAGCGGTTCCTCATCGATGCCTGCCGCCTGCTCGTCGACCGCGGCCTGGCCGTGCAGTGCCAACTGGTAGGCGAGGGCGAGGAACGGTCGGCCCTCCTGGGTCGAATCCGCGAGCTGGGGCTCCAGGATGTCGTCGAGGTCCTCGGTTCCCAGCCGCGCGATCGGGTGGCCGAGCTGCTCGGCCGGGCCGACGTCGTGGTCCAGCCGAGCGTGGTCCTGCGGTCGGGCAAGACCGAGGGGATCCCGGTCGCATTGATGGAGGCCCTCGCCGCCGAGCGGGCGGTCGTCGCCTCGCGCCTGAGCGGCATCCCGGAGCTTGTCGTGGACGGGGAGACCGGGCTCCTCGTGGAACCGGGCAACCCGATCGTCCTCGCAGACGCCATCCAACGTCTGGCCGGCGATCCTGACCTCCGGGGCCGGCTCGGGCGAGCAGGGCGCGAGCTGGTCCTCGCCGAGTTCGACCTCCGGCGGAACACCGCGGCCCTGGCGGATCGCTTCCGGGAATCCATCGAAGCACCCGCCGGGTCCGGGGCGGCAACCCGCTGAACCCTTCGCCACCGCAGCCATCGACCTCAACCGGCCCGGCGCTCACCGCCACCGACGAGCAGATCCAGGCCGCCGGTCGCGCCCTCGGACATGCCCGACCTCAGCAGCCGCACGTAGTGGCCGCGCGACAGGCGGTCGGGCGTCAACCGGCTGGCTTCCTTTACGGCGCGATGGACCCAACCGAGGTGATAGAGCGGCTCCACGATCTCGGCTCGCAGCCCCAGCGCCTCGCGATACGCCGCCACCGCGGCCGCGAACGTGACGGTCAGCGTCGATCCATCCACGAGCTGGCGGCGGGCCAGGCGCAGTGATCCCTGCGGCAGCCAATTCGAGCTGGCGAGGGTGGCGTAGGAGCGCAGCAGGTGGAACAGGTCCCAAAGCGGGAGTCCATCCGGCTCGGCAGCTTCCCAGTCCAGGATCCCGAGCCGGGAGTCCGGGGTCAGGAGCAGGTTCCACGTCCCTGGGTCGCCGTGCATGAGGACCGTGGGACAGTCGAGGTCCACGACCCGTTCGATCCGGGTTGTCAGGAACGCTCGCTCCCGCGACGTCAGCTCGTATAGCCGGTTGCAGCGGTCCAGGTTGACGGTCAGCGCATCGCGCAGGGCCGTCGCCGACGCTGGGGCCTTGGTGGCGGCGCCCAGCCGGGTCAGCGCGTCGACCGCGATCGCGAGGGCTGGGTCGTCCGGCTCCAGGCTTGCCTGTGCTGCGAACGGTTCACCTTCCACGCTCGACTCGACGGCGATCGCGAGTCCGGCGGAAGAGCCGAGCGTCGAGGCTCGCGGGACCTGCACGTTCGGGCCGAGGTCCACCTCCTCGAGCCGACGCAGCATCGCGACCTCGTTTTCCAGCCGGTTGTTGAAGGCAGAATCCCGGGTCATCTTGAGCACCAGGTCGGGCACGGCCGCATCGGGCGCGAAGAGATACCAGATCACCTTCTGCGAGGCGTACTCGCCGGGCGCCGAAAACGCCCAGCGATGGTCCCCGATGTCGAGCCCGCCCTCGGCCATCGCCTCGAGCAGCCAGCGTGGGGCGGGCCCTCGATCAACCGACGGCGCGGCGCCCTCGGCGAGACGAATCGGATTTGGCGCGTCCGACTGGCGCCGCGCGACAAAGCCGATGCGCAGACTGAACCGGTTGCCGGATGGGCTCGCAGCGAGCCGGCGCTCCAGGTCGGCGAGGGCCGGCAGCCGGTTTTTCGCCCGGACTCGAACGAGCGGGGCTGCGAGACCCCGATCCATCAGGAACCGGATCGCCGCCTCATCAGCGGCCGGGACGATGGTCCGGGCGGGACCCGATCCCGGCCGCATCCAGACAAGGTGCTCGATGACCAGGCCGGCTCCGACAAGATCGTCGCCCAGCCGGCTGACGGCTCGCCCCGAGCCGAACCTGCGGACCTCGCCAACCACCCGCCCGCCCGGCGCCAGGTGTGCCGTCATGCCGGCCAGGCGCGGATCCGCCGGGGACATGGCCGTCGGATCCTCACCCAGCCAGAGGAGGTCGATCGGTCGGCCTCCGCCCATCCAGAGGTCGACGATCTCGCCGTGGCGGGCGAGCATCTCAACAGTGGCCGGCCTCGATCCGCCCGCCAGCCCGATCCGCCCAAGATTCAGCCCGGGCAGCACGTAGACGAGGCACCCACCGGCAGCCGACTGACGGAGATTGCTGCCGGGGACGACATCCGTCGCCGACGTCCGAGCCAGGACCGACCCGGTCGGCGTGACCGAGGCTTCGTGCTCAGCCATCCGCAGATCCGAACGCGCGAGCCAACCCTCGCTCCGCCGACCCGGCGGGCGGCAAGGGTGTATGACCTTCGTCCGATATACTCCGCCGCCGGTGGTGCCCGCACCGCGTGACCGACCCAGGAGGAAACACGTGCAGCGCTCCCGCCGGTTGGTCCCGCTGGCGCTCGTCGGCGTGGTCGCCGTCGTCGGCGCGGTGATCGCACTTCGCCCGCCAACTCGCGGAGCGACCACTCCGGATGACGGGGATGCCGGGCGGACCGAGAAGCCCGACACGACGGCTCCGATTCCGCGGTTCAAACACGTCTACGTCATCGTCCTCGAGAACCACGACCTGTCGGCGGTCATCGGCGACCCGGGTGCGCCCTATCTGAACTCGCTCGCGACCCGCTACGGCCTGGCCACCGAGTATTCGGCGGTGGCCATACCGTCCCAGCCCAATTACATCGCCCTCTTCGGCGGATCGACGAGGGGGATCGCCGACAACGAGAACCACGACCTGGCGGCGCCGAACCTCGCGGACGAGCTGGAGGCCAACGGCCATACGTGGCGGGTCTTCGCCGAGAACGTTCCGAGCGGCTGCTTCACCTGGGCGGTGGCCTCCGGCGGCGCGGACGGCGCCGGGACATATGCCCGCAAGCACGAGCCCGCGATCAGCTTCACGAACATCAGCACCAACCCGACCCGCTGCGCGAACATCACGGACTTCAGCCATTTCGATCCGGCGGCGGCCGACTTCGAGTTGATCATCCCGAACCTCTGCAACGACATGCACGACTGCTCGGTCGCCGCCGGGGATCGCTTCATGGCCGGCTTCGTCCCGCGGATCCTTGACAGCCCGGCATTCCAGGGCTCTGCGTTGTTCATCACCTTCGACGAGGGGACCACGAGCCGCGGGGACCAGCATGTCGCCACGATCGTCATCGGGCCAGGCGTCCCGCTCGGGACGCGCTCCGCGATCCCCCACACCCACTACTCGCTGCTCCGCTCGATCGAGGACACATGGGCCTTGGGCTGCCTCGACGAGAGTTGCGACGCGAACAACCTTGCCGAGTTCTTCCCGTCGAGTGCCGGCTCCTCGCCGGCCCCGTCGCCGAGCCAGGCTCCCTGACCCGCCGTCGACAACCAGCCGTCCGCGGTCGGAACCCGGCGCGCCGCGGAGGTCATTCATCGGGCCTGTCTCCCCCACCGAACAGCCACCTCGCGAACGGGATCCGCATGAGCTCGGGGAACGTGCCGCCGATCCGCAGCTCCGAGCGGGTCAGCGAGAACACGGCCACGGACACGACCGCGGCAAGGACCAGTTCCACGGCGAACCCCGGGCGGAGCAACAGCTCGACGAACCACAGGCCCACGGCGCCCACGGCAAGCACCGAGTACACCCGCAGGTAGCGTGGCTCGAACAGGCTCATCCCGGTCTGCGTCCGCAGGGCGACCTGCTTGAGGACGTTGTGGACGACCAGGGTCGTCGTGGTCCCGATCGCCGCGCCCAATGGCCCGTAGATCGGGATGAGGAACAGGTTGAGCGCCAGGTTGAGCACGGCCGCCGCGACGTTGACGAGGACGATCGAGCGAATCGCCCCGTATACGCGCAGGGTCAACCCGTTGAACCCGAGTGCGGTGTTGAAGTAATAGCCGAACGAGAGCATCGCGAGGTACAGCGACGATCCCTCGTATCGCTGGCCGTAGAGGGCGAGCGTGAGCTGGCTCGAGAGCGAGAAGGTCAGGGCGAACAGGGGAAACGAGATGACGGCCATCCACACCGCCGTCTGCCAGTACAGGTCGTGGACGCCCTCCCGATCGTTTCGCGCGAACAGGCGCGCCGCGGCCGGCACGAATAGCAGGGTGAAGCTCGAGAAGACGAGCTGGTTCAGCCCGGCCGCCGGCAGGACGACCCGGAACGCCGCCACGTCGGCTGTTCCCCTGAAGAACCCCAGGAGGATCGCGTCACTCGTGTTGAGCACGATGTAGACGAGGTCTGTGGTGAGGAGCGGGATCGTGAACAGCAGGATTTCGCGGATGGGTATGTCGAGGGAGCGGACGTGCAGCCGTGCCCATAGGCCGCGGACCCAGAACAGCCGGGCGAGCAGGATGACGTAGACCACGACCCCGATCAGGCCCGCGACCACGTATCCCCAGGCCAGGAAGTCGACCCCGGCCCGACCCAGGACGAGGAGCCCGACGACCGCAAGCTTGAGACCCGGGGCCAGGACGAACCGCCTGACGAAAATCGATCGCGGACTCGCGAAGACCGAGAGCACACCGGTCAGGACCGAGTCCACCGCCTGGATCGGGGCGAGGATGATGAGGATCACGAGGAGCGTCGCGGCCTGCGAATCGCCGATCAGGCCGCCGGGCAGCATGGCCTGCAGGCCGTCGACCACGAGGACCACGCCCAATCCCAGCCCACCGACGGCGGCCGCGACGAACGCGAGCGTCCCGAACATCCGGTCGTATCGCCGGCCCTCGTCGTCGATCGACAGGAAGCGGGTGATCGTTCGGTCGAGCCCGAAGGTCGCCACCATCTGGCCGAGGTCCACGAACGACAGCGCGTAGGCGAAGGCGCCGTATTCGGTCTTGGTCAGGTAGCGCACCGTGAGGACCTGGACGATGAAGTTGGCGGCCATCGCGATCGTCCGTCCAACCAGCATCAGGCTGGAGCCGCGGATCTGGGCCCGGGCGCTCGTCGGTGCGCTGGTGGTCGCCGGTTCGACCTCGTCGCCCGGCAGGACCGGCCCGGGAGGCTCGCCGGGCAATGCCGGGAACGGGACCTCGGCGTCTACGTCAACCACCGCGGTAGCCCTGTGCCAGCCGCTGCCATGTGCGGGCCATGACATCGCGTCGGACGAGGTCGGCGTCCCGTGCGGCATCGACAAGCTGGGCGCCGGGGACCGTGCGGGCAATGTCCACGTACCCCCTTCGTTGGGCGTCGAGAGTGGCGATATCGTGCTCGCCCTTCCTGGCGAACAGGACTTCAGCTGGGGCATCGAGGACGATCACGAGCTCGGGCGGCGGAATCGCGTGCGCGAGGATCCACCGGCGCACTCGCGACCTGGCGCCGTCCTGTCTCCCTGGGACGCGTGCATCCAGGGCGTGGCGGTCGTAGATGACCAATCGGCCGCGCCAGCGATGCCAGCGGCCGAGCAGCCAACCCCGCCACAGGCGTCCGAGCCGGTGCAGAAGGCCGAGGGGGCCGCCGCCGACGAGGCCGGCTCCATACAGGCCGAGGTAGATCGTGCGCGTCGGGGTCGGGAACCCCGTGCGCAGCGCCTCAGCCAAGCTCGACTTGCCAACCCCGTCAGGACCCAGGAGCGTGACGCCGATGCCGGGGCGCCCCAACGCCGTGAACGGTTTGCGCATGCGGCTGAGAATCCATTGGCCCGCCCGGCGGCGCGTGGTCGCCGCGCGATCGATCCGCGCCCAGCGGCGCGCGATGCGACTACCGGCGGCTAGCGTGGCGGCACGGTCCCCGCTCGCGACCAGCGAAATCAGCTGGCCAGCCGTGCCCCCGCCAGCCACGCTGTCGATCGCCCGCCCAAGCTGCCCGTCTGGGCGCGCTTCGACCACGAGTCGCGCCAGTTGTTCCGAGTGATGGTCGGGGATGCTGCCGCGGTCCAGCAGATCGTGGAGCAACAACATCCAGAAGGCATCGTCCTGCACCAACCGGGATGCGCCTGCATCGCGAAGTCGGCGAGCGAGGACCGCCTCCGCGGCGACGGCCAGGGGCAGCGAGCGGCCCGTTCCAAACGCCAGGTCGGCCACCAGATCCAGGGTGAGCCAGCGGTCCGTTGCCTCGTCATAGGCGCGGAAGAACCGGTGTCCGCCACGACCGATGGCCGGCAGTGGAAAGAAGCCGGCTCGCGTCAACAGCGGCCCAACTCGCGTAATTCCGGGCGGGTCCACCAACAGGTCGACCTCCTCATCCGATCCATCGAGGGATCCGCGCAGGAGCGCCCACGGAATTTCTGCCTCTTCGAGAGCCGCGACCGCGGCCGCCAGGGTCTGGTGAACGTGAGGCTCCCCGATCGCGCCCTTCGAGTCGTCGTCGGTGCCAGAGGCAGCAACCCCCGTCACCGTGGCCTCACTCTCGCGCTCTGCGTCGTCCCGATCTCCATCACCTTCCACCCTCCGCCCGCTCCAACGGAGTCTCGTCCCCCGAGGTGCAAGGATGTGGACGATACAATGCCGGGCGATCGTGGCTACCTCCGATCCGCTCGAAATCAAGCCGCCGACTCGTCGCGGGCGATCGATCATGCTCGGCCTCGCATTGATGATCGCCGTGGCCGCCCTGGTCGTATTCGCCCCCGGACTGGCCGACCGCATTTCGGGTCCGGACCCGAGCGGACTCGGACGAGGCGGCAGCGGGCCGCTCCCCTCGCCTTCGTCAGTAACGGCAAGTCCGCCACCGCTGGATCGTGGCTACCTCGTCAGTCTGGCGGAGCTGAGGAGCAGGGTGGTCCGCGCGAAGGCGGGAGAAGAACCGGAGGCGAGCGCCCTGCGCGATCTGCTCAAATGGGCCGATGAGGCCGTCTTGGGTCAACCGAAGCCGAAGGAACCTCTCCGGATCAACGGAACGACCGGTTCGTTCGTGGACGACAGTGCCACTGCTTACGGTCTGGCGCTCGCATGGGGAGCTACCGGCGACACACGCTATGCAGCGGCGGCGCGATCGTTCGTCATGGCATGGGTCACCACGACCCGGACCCTGGAGAACACGTGCCCGGACCGTGGCTGCCAGACTTCGCTGATCATCGGTCGCACGGCCCCCGGTTTCGTGTTCGCGATGGACCTCCTGGGCTCCTCGGGCGTTGTCTCCGCGGCGGATTCGGCCACGTTTCGCGAATGGCTCGGCACAGTGATCCTGCCTGCGGCCTCGCTCCGCCCCAGCAATTGGGGCGATGCAGGGGCCTTTCTACGGGCGGTTGCCAACGACTACCTGGACGATCGATCGGGCTTCGATGCCGCGATCGCAACGTGGCATCAGCACCTCGACCTTGTTGCACCGGATGGCCATATCCCGGAGGAGGTTCGGCGGGCGTCAGCGGGGCTGTCGTACACCCAGGAGGCGCTGATGTACAAGCTGGCCGTCGCGCGAATCGCGGAGCGGCGGGGGATCGATTTGTGGGACGCTAGCGGAAGCGCGGGGGGCACGCTCAAGAAAGCGGTCGATTTCATGGCGACCGCTTGGTCCCAACCCGACCAATGGCAATACGACCCTCACGTCACGGTCCCGGCGCCAGGACCTGGCTGGGAGCTTGCCTACGCCCATTGGCCAATCCCGACGTATGCCGCGATCTTTGAGTCCGATCGGCCGTTCGGGGGCAACGGCCACTCGGCGGTGCGCTGGACCACGCTGACGAACGGGATTCCGATCGCTCCATGAAGATCCGACCCATCGTCGACGATGAAACGCGGCGGCAAGCGCCTAACGCCGCATGGCACCCATCCAGATCGCCGTGAGGAACATGCCAGACACTAGCAAGGTCAGTCCGATCCACAACCCAGGCTCGACCTGATCGGGGATCAGGTCGGTCCGCGGGACGAGGACGATGAGGGCGCCGAGGATACCTGGGATGATGCCAAGCGCCGCGCCCACGGCAAGCGGGCGGCGGGCCAACGTCGATCGGTAGTGGAAGGCACTCACCGCGAGGAGGACGAGGGTGCCGGCGACGATGAGCCAGAGCTCTATCTGTTGCACCCTACGATGGTAGCGAGGCTGCGGTCGTCCCACATGACGTCGTAACGTGACCCGTACGATCGGTACCTAAACGGTGCCGGACGGCAACGAAAAATGGCCAAACGGGAGGGTCCGGGGGCTTCCGGACGGTTCCTGCGATAGACCCTCGCTCCGTTGCGGGTTACCCTTCAGGCCGGTCAAACCGGTCGAGCCGCATCGAACATGCGGCAACGAGCTTCCAGACTCGCGCCATCGCAGCCCCTCGGACCGTCGTCCCCAAGCAGTTGTTATCCGCTCTCATTTTCCCCGGTCCGAGCCCCATTCGATGCCGCCGACAAGGACGTTCGATCCTTTACGGGAGGAAGTCGACATGCCGCGCTTGCGCTGTTCGCTGTTCCTGTCACCCATGAGGCGCCCGGCGGGGGCCGCCGCATTTGCGGGCGCCACTGCCCTGATGCTTGCACTGGTCGTGGGCGGGTTCGTCCAGGCCGCCGCGGTGACGGTCGGCTATCGCGACTTCGCCTATAACGGCGCGGCAGCCAGCCGTGCAACATCCCTCCCGGAGCAGTCCAAGCTCTGGTTCAACGACGGCTCGTGGTGGGGCGGCTTGTTCCGCTCCTCGGGCAGCGGCACCGCCGGATCCCACTTCGACATCTTCAAATTCAACGCCGCAACCCAGGCCTGGACGAACACGACCCGAATCGTCGATTCACGCGACCACACCCACGCCGATTACCTCTGGGACAACGTCGCCAAGAAGCTGTACGTCGTCTCGACGAAGAGCGCGTGCGTCAGCAGTCCGGCACCGCCTGCGCCGCCGTGCAACGACGAAGTCCGCGTCCTGCGCTTCAGCTACAACGCGGCGGCTCCTCTGCCGATCAACCTGTACACCCTCGACGCCGGCTTCCCGGTCAAGCTCGCGGGTGGCAACTTCCCGACAGCCGGCGGTGGGGCGAACGCGGTCACGATCGCCAAGGACACCAAGGGTGAGCTGTATGTCGTCTGGACCCGCGACGATGTGTCAGCCTCGGGCAAGAACGTTGATGTGTATTGGGCCCATTCCAACTCCGACGCTGACGTCGGGACGACCACAGACGAGTCATCATGGACGCTGAAGGCTCCATTCGGGCCGACCGGCGTTCTGAATCAGGACAACACGGCGGCAGTCGTCGCATTCGGAACGAAGGTCGGAATCTATTGGACGAACCAGCTCGCGACTGGGGATTCGTTCGGATACTTCTCCGTCCACGCTGACGGCACGTCGGATGCGACATGGACCACCGAGACCGTCACGAGCGGGGTCAACGCAATCGATGACCAGGTCAACCTCAAGGCGGCATCGGACGGCTCTGTCTACGCCGTTCTCAAGACCAGTCTGAGCGCCGGGGCCTCGGACCGCGTTCGTCTCTTCAAGCGCGATACAGGCGGTACCTGGAGCGCGTCGCACACCGTTAACACGGTCTCAAATGGCAATACCAGGGCACAACTCGTGCTCGACGAAGCCCAGAGCCTCGTCTACGTGCTGTCGTCCAGTGGCTCTACGACCGACGGGACGATCTACATCAAGACGGCTCCGCTCAGCACACTCACCTTCCCGGCCGGAAAGGGCGCCACTTTCATCAAGAGCGCGACGGACGTCGCAATCGATGATGTGAGCGTGACAAAGGACCGGGTCAGCCAGTCAACGGGCCTCCTGGCCGAGGCCAGCGACCACATCACTTTCCAGTTCTTCCACAACTTCCAGACTCTCGCTGATGCGGACACGACGCCACCAGTGAACTTCACCGCATCGATCAATGGCGGCGCGGCATTCAGTGCATCGAGGAACGTCACCCTGACTGTCCCTGCAACCGATGCCGGCAGCGGCGTGGCCCTGGTCCGCCTCTCGAACAGCTTCTCGGTGGACGGCAACAACGTTCTCAATGGGCCGGACGCAACCTCGCTCAGCTGGGCGCCGACCGTTCCGTGGACGCTGAGCGCCGGTGATGGTTCCAAGGCAGTCTACTTGCAGTGGGCCGATGGGAAAGGCAACTGGACCGCACCGACGGGCGCCACCATCTCTCTCGACACGACCGGGCCCACCGGGGCCGTCTCGATCAACAGTGGGGCCGCTCTGACCAGCACCACGAATGTCACCCTCGATGTCTCGGCCACCGATGCCGGCGTCGGAAGCATCAGCCAAATCCGGATCGCCAATGCGGCGTCGGTTGACGCGAACGGTCTTCTCAATGACGCCTCCGCGGTCACGCGCCCATATGCTGCCGCGCAGTCCTGGACGCTCGCAAGCGGTGGGGACGGCACCCGCAGCGTCTATGCCCAGTGGCAGGACTCACTCGGCAATTGGTCGTCGTCGCTCCGGAGCGACACGATCACCCTCGACGCAACGCCGCCCGCAGCCGGCACCGTCAGCATTAATGGCGGTGCGGCGACGACCGGCGTCCGCGACGTATCAATTGGTTTGACCAACCCGGATGACGCCTCCTGGGTGCGCCTCGCAGAAAGCGTCCCCGGACTTGCTGCGGCGACCCCGCAGCACTACGCGAGCTCAATTCCATTGACTCTCGCCGAGGGTAACGACGGCACCCGAACCGTCTATGTGGAATGGCAGGACGATGCGGGCAACGTCTCGACTCCGGCCAGCGACGCGATCGTCCTTGATCTTCGCAAGCCGGTGGGAACGGTCGCGATAAACGGCGGCGCCGCGGGAGTCCGGTCGCTTGCCGTGTCTCTCAGCTTTCCGGGCAGCGACACAGATATCGACCTGGTCACGATCTCCAACAGTCCGGACATGTCGAGCGCCAGCACCGTTGCGTTCAGCTCGTCAATTCCGTGGACCCTTAACGGACCACTGACGAACGGCCTGACAAAGGCCGTCTACGTGACGTTCCATGACCAGGGTGGTCATGTCAGCGACCCGCAGTCGGGCGTGGCGTACAGCGCCAGTGCCAGCACGCGGGTCGACCTGACCAGGCCGGTCATGAGCGCCCCGATCATTTCACGATGGTTCGCAGGAGCCGGGTTCGCCGGGAACGGGGCACCGCTCCATCTCAATTGGCGGGCCGCGACAGACACTATCAGCGGCGTCGCGTCTTACACCGTCTGGGTGTCGCGCGACGGTCGTGCCTTCACCCTCGTCGGCAATACGGCCGGTCCGGCGATCAACGTGATCGTCGCCCCGGGTCACTCGTATCGCTATCGAGTTGCCGCAACGGACCGGGCCGGAAACCGGAGTGCGCTGATCCTCAGCCCGATCATCAGGCCGGCGGCCTACCAGGACAACAGTCGTGCCGTGATCTACCGCGGCAGGTGGGGCACCGCCCGTTCGACACTGTTCTACGGCGGGACGGATCACTGGTCGTCGGCCAGGTCGGCGACCGCCACGCTGAGGTTCATCGGCCGCAGCGTGGCCTGGGTCGCACCGACGGGTTTGACCCGTGGCTCGGCCAGGGTCTACGCGGACGGCCGCCTCGTCGCAACGATCAATCTCAGGACGCCATCAGCCGCCTACAAGCGGCTCGTCTTCGCCCGAAGCTGGGGGCGGTCGGCCACGCACACGATCAGGATCGTCGTGCTTGGAACCGCCGGCCATCCGCGGGTCGACCTCGATACGTTCCTGATTATTCGCTGACCATCCCGTACAACCAGAGCGTCTGACATACCGGCCACCGCATCGCGGTGGCCGGTATTCGTTTGTCCCTCAGGCGCGATCCGCGACTGCCCGGTATGGTCCGCTACGTCGGGGACGTAAGAAGGGGATCCAACGCGTGATCAATTCCCGGGCGGTGCTCGTCGCGGGTCTCGTCGGTGGCCTCACGGCGCTGGCTGTTCTCAGTGCCATCCAGTCACCTGCAAAACCGCGGCCGTCGTCCGGCGCACCGAGCCCCAGCAGCTCGGCGCCCGCATCCGGAGCGCCGACCATCGGCCTGGCCACCACTGCCGCCTACGAGGACGGGAGCTTCGGGACAAGCCTGACCCACAAGCCAACCGCGGAATCGGCCCAGTCGAAACTGTGGTTCAACGACGGCAACTGGTGGGCAACGCTCGTCGACCCGGCCAGCGGCGATCTCCGGATTGCCCGACTGGATTGGCTGACGCAGCAATGGCAGGACACTGGGACGCTCGTGGATGAACGCATCGGTGTTCGGGCGGACACCGTCTGGGATGGCGCGCACCTGACGATCGTAACCGCAGGTCCGCGGCCCACCGCTGGCCAGGCGGCCCGACTCATCCGGTTCAGCTACGACGCCAAGGCGCGTCGCTACGCCGTCGACCCGGACTTTCCGATCACGCTCGTCTCGACCGGGGTCGAGACGCCAACGATCGCCCGCGATTCGAAAGGCATCCTTTGGCTCGCGTATGTGACCGCGGGCTCTGTGATCGTCCGTCACACGGTCGGCGACGACTATCACTGGGTCGCGGAGGCGTCGAATTCGATCGCCGGCCTTACTGGGAACGTCCAGGAGACGTCCATCATCAATTACGGCGGACGAGTAGCGCTCTGCTGGAGTGTTTCGAGCGACGACTCCCTCAGAGTCGCGATCCATCAGGACGGGGATCCCGATTCCACGTGGTCATCGACGTCGACGGCGGTTACCGGGCTGCGTTATGGGACCGACCAGTTGGGGCTGCGCGCCTACAACGCGCCCGCGGGCTGGCGCCTGTTCGTCGCCCTCGGGACGGGTCAGGACCCGACCGCCAAGAGCAGTCCGTTGGCGCCTGCCGTGGTGCTCATGATCCTCGAGCCTGATGGCTCATGGACCAACGTCCAGGTCGCGCGGAAGAAAGACAACCTGACCCACCCGGCCGTCGTCCTCGACCCGGACAATCAATTCGTCTATGTCGTCGCCGCAACGTCGAACACCGGTCAGATCGTCTACAAGCGGTCGCATCTGGACCAGGTGGCCTTCGAGGCAGGGGAGGGCGATCCGCTCATCGCGAGCCCGGTCGATGCCGCCGTCAGCAACCCGTCGACGACCAAGCAGAATGTCGACGGCGTATCCGGTCTGGTCGTTCTGGCTGCGGACGACACGAGTGGCCGATATCTCCACGGGGCGGTTGCGATCGGCGGTCTTGCGCTCGCCCCGGCTCGGCTCGGCGACGCCGGCCCCGGCGCATCACCACCACCGACGACCCCGCCACCCGAGCCGGCCGTCGTGAACATCCTTGCGCACGACACATTCGATCCGTGGGCCCTCGGATCGTCGAATCCGGAGGGTTGGGCTGCCACGTCCGAGGGAGGGGGCAAGGGCACCTTGTCGATCGTGGCCGGGCCGACGGCCGCAGATCACGTCCTCCGCCTCATCGGCACTTCGGGCACGGGGTCACTGCGCGCCTGCTTGACCACGCCCGCTTCGGCCAGCGGGGTGGTTAC
>WNGI01001655.1_pt1 | contig 23585 bp, 26 predicted proteins | sample 5400621 | NCBI WGS metagenome assembly WNGI01 (sample SAMN13153374, study PRJNA577476) | soil metagenome | isolation source: 20 cm soil or saprolite under Garry oak tree replicate 1 | place: USA:California | collected 2016-06-15 | reverse complement strand
TGCAGAGCGATACGTTCGGGGTCGCCGGCGCCCTTACCGCGACCGTGGCCGCCGCCGGCACGCGGGCCAATCCGGCGTATACCGGAACGTTCGCGTTCTCCAACGCGGCGTTCGGCTCATTCCGCGCGCCGTTCATGGACGGAATCATCGACTACCGGAGCCGCCGGCTGAACGGCGAGGTGCACTTGTGGCGCGCGGGACAGCAGGTCCTCAACGTCACCGGGAGTCTGCCGCTAGACCTCGCGCTCGCGCCGGTGGCGCAACGCCAGCTGCGCGACACCCTCTCCGTGCAGGCACAGGCCGATAGCGTGGACCTGGGCGTGTTGGCCGCGGTGACCAACACCGTCCGGCAGGTCGAAGGCGTCTTCAGTGCTGATCTCGGCATCGGCGGCACGTGGGAATCCCCGCTGCTCCGCGGCGGACTCCAGATCGGGAACGCGGCCGCGACGATTCCGGCGCTGAACGTCCGCTACACGAACATGAACGGCAGCGTCTCGCTCCGAGGCGACACGATTCGCGTCGATAGCATCAAGGCGACCAGCGAGCGCGGCCAGGCGGAGCTGACGGGCTACCTGCGCCTGGAGCGGCTGACCAAACCGGTCCTGGCGCTGAACATCAACGCGGCACGGTCACCTCGGGTGTCCTGCACTTCGCCGACCTCGTCAACAAGCGCGTGGTGAACCTGGACGAGCCGTGGGTCCAGGACCTCATCGATACGTCGCTGATCCGCACGCAGCGGCTGGGACCCGAGTTCGAGAGCGTGTTCTTCGACAGCCTGCAGGTGAAAAACCTGCAGCTGACGATGGGCGAGGACGTGTGGCTCCGCTCCAACGAGGCGAACATCCAACTGACCGGCTCGCTCACTGTCAACAAGACGCGCGACCAGTACCTGCTCAGCGGCACGCTCCAGGCGCCGCGCGGCACCTACAGGCTGATCGTCGGTCCTGTCACGCGCGAGTTTGTCGTGCGGCGGGGAACGGTGCAGTACTTCGGAACCCCCGATCTCGACGCCGCCCTCGATATCGAGGCGAACCACGTCGTGCATCCGCTGCCGGGCCCGGGCCAGCCCTCGGAGATCGACATCCTGGCGCACATCCGCGGGACGTTGCGACTACCGCGGCTGACGCTCGAGTCGGAGCGCGGCGACAAGTCCCAGGCCGAGTTGATTTCGTATCTGATGTTCGGGAAGGCGTCGTTCGAGCTGAGCGGGGGCGAGCGCTCTTATGCGTACGGTGTGGTCGCATCGCTCGTTGCCGGTGAGCTCGAGCGGACGGTGGTGTCGGACCTGGGCGTGCCGCTGGACTATTTCGAGATCCGGCCGGGCGACCCCGTGAACCCATTCCTCGGTGCGCAAGTCGCCGCCGGGTGGGCGATCGGCGCCAAGACGTTCCTGGTCTTGAATGCGGGCTACTGCCCGAGCCGCCAGACGCGCATCACCAACGCGCTTGGCGCGTCACTCCAGTACCGCTTCAGCCCCGAGTGGCGTACCGAGGCGAGCTTCGAGCCGGTGCGCAACTGCGCGATCACCGACCCCGGCATCATCACAACGCCGCAGAGCCGGCAGGTGGGTTTCGATGTGTTCTGGGAGCGGCGCTACTAGATGACGCGCGCGCTGGTGATCACGAACCCCTTTGCGGCGCGCGCCGATGCGCGGGCCGTCACGGCGATTCTCAAGATCCTCGGACGCGGCGGCTGGAACGTGGACCTCCGCACCATCAAGGCCCCCGGGGATGCGCGGCGGATCGCCGAGGAGTCGCTCGGCGAAGGGTTCGACGTCCTTGTGAGCCACGGTGGCGATGGGACGGCGATGCAGGTCGCAGCCGCCATTGCCGGCTCGGGGATCGCCCTCGGTGTCGTGCCGGGCGGCACCGGCAACGTGCTGGCCGGCAACCTGCGGCTGCCGCGAACGAGCACGGCGGCGGCGCGGGCGCTGCTCACGGCGCGCGCACGCGCGATCGATCTGGGCGTCGTGCAGCGGTCGGATGGGGCGCACTACTTCGCCGTCGTTGCCGGGACGGGGTTCGACGCGGAACTGATGGCCGCCACCGGTCGCGAGCAGAAGCGGCGCTGGAAGTTTGCCGCATATATCGCGCGCGCCGCGATGACACTTCCCTCAGTGCGCAGCGCACCGCACCGCGTGACCGTGGATGGCACAGCCCAGGAAATCCGCGCCGCCATGCTGCTGGTGTTGAATTGTGGCCAGCTGCCGCCGGGCTTTCTCAAGCTGCGCGCCGATCTCTCACCGGATGACGGCTGGCTGGACATCGTCGCGCTCGACGCCGACGGCGCCTTTCAGAGCGCGAGCGCCCTCGCGGAGCTGTTCCTGGGCAACCGCAACGGCAAGGGACGGCGTGTGTGGTGGGCGCGCGGGCGCGCGGTGACGGTCGAGGTCATGGACGGCGCGGCGCGGCCGGTCCAGCTCGATGGCGAAGTGACCGGCACGACGCCGTTCGAAGCGCGAGTCCTGCCCGGCGCGCTGTCGGTACTCGTGGGACCCGCATTCAAGGCGCACGATGGCTGACACGCTGCTCCTGGTGGACGACGACGTCGCGGTGCTGCGCGCGATCGGCGAATACTTCGAGCGCACGGGCTACGAAGTCTGGCGCGACGGCTCGGGGGAGCGGGCGATCGACACGTTCCAGCGCGTCAGGCCGGACGTCGTGCTGCTCGATCTGCAGCTCCCCGACTCCAACGGCCTGGTGGTTCTCGAGCGGCTGCGGCGCGAAGGCGCCGCGGTGGTGCTGCTGACGGGGCAGGGCGACATCGAGACGGCCGTGAAAGCGATGCAGCTCGGCGCGGAGAATTTCCTGACGAAGCCGGTGGACATGACGCATCTGGCCGCCGCGGTCGCGCGCGTCGCCGAGAAGGTGCGGCTGTCGCGGCAAAACGCGCGGCTCAAGATGCTGGACCACGAGCGGGAAGGCCTGGCCTCGCTTGGCGTCTCGCCGGCCATGCGAGAGCTGGCCCGCCAGATCGAGCTGCTCGCGGCGAGTGAGCGGACAACGGCACTGCTGTCGGGCGAGAGCGGGACGGGGAAAGGCTGGGTGGCGCGGGTCATTCACAACCTGTCTCCCCGCAAGGATGGGCCGTTCGTGGAAGTGAACTGCGCCGGTCTGTCCGCGGCGTTTCTCGACTCCGAGCTGTTCGGCCACGAGAACGGCGCGTTATCAGATGGCAGAGAACGAAAGGTCGGATTGTTCGAGTTGGCGGATCACGGCACGATCTTCCTGGACGAAGTCGGCGAGCTCGCGCCCGAGCTGCAATCCAAGCTGCTGCAGGTGCTCGAGACACAAAAATTCCGGCGCCTGGATGGCACCCGCGAGCTGACGGTGGACGTGCGGCTGATTGCGGCGACGAACCGCGATCTCGTGCGGGAAGTCGAGGCGGGACGGTTCCGCGAGGACGTCTACTCCCGTCTCAATGTCATGCCGCTCGTGCTGCCGCCGGTGCGCGACCGCTCCCGCGAGGACCGGCTGGACCTGATCACGCGGATCCTCGCCGACCTCAAGACGCAGCTGCCCGGCTGTCCCACCGAATGCACGACCGACGTGGTGGACCGGCTGCTCGCGGCGCCGTGGCACGGCAACGTGCGCGAACTGCGGAACGTGCTCGAGCGCGCGATGATTGTGGGGCGCGGCCAGCCGGCAATCGGCTTCGAGCAGTTACCGCCGGACTTGCGGCAACGGTCAGCGACCGATCGTCGCTACCAGGCGCAGTCTCTTTCGGAAGTGGAGCGACAGCACATCGAGCGGACGCTGCGACATCACGGGGGGAATCGCACGCGCGCGGCGTTGGAGCTGGGGATTTCGCGCGCGACGTTGATCAACAAGATCAAGCAGTACCGGATGGCGATTTAGGCTCGCTCTCACCGTCACCGGCATCCTTCGCGCCAGTCCAGCAGTCCTTGTGCTGTAGTTCTTTCGTGGCCGCGCTCATCATCGCGTTCGGCTTGGTGGGATCGACGGGTTGGTGACAATAGGGGCAAATCAGCGATATCCCCATCAGGGTCCGGCGCATCGCAAGGCTCCTGGGCGATTTAATTGAAGAGCAACTCAGCGCCAGGCAGGTAACGGCGCTGCGCGTCGTCGAAGCCCTACACGAGTCTCAAATCGGTACAATCGTGCTATCTTGAGGCCATGGAAAAGCCGAAGCTCAAGGAACACGACGGGATGCGGTGCCGGTCCTGCGGGAATGAGGAGCGCGCGTCGGAGGGGTACCCCTGTGCCGACTGCGGGACGTTCATCTGCCTGATTTGTACTTTCCGCGGCGTCACGCGCTGTAAGTCGTGCGAGGAAAAGGCCAAGGCCGCCAAGGCCTAGCCGCGCCGCCGCTTCACCTCCGCCAGCAGCTCGTCCCGCGGCGCGCCGAGCTCTTCGGCCAGCCTGCTCAGCGCCGCGTCCGTCCCCGCCCAGTCGCGCGCCGCCGCCAGCGCATCCAGCGCCACCTCTTCGATCGCCGCCGAGCGCTCCTCGAGGTCACGCGTCCGCACCGCCACCTCCCGCGCGAGCCACTGTTCCAGCTCGCGCCGGTCCACCTCCAGCTGCCGTTGCCGCAGCGCATGCTGCAGCGACAACTCCAGCTCCTCGAGATCGACGGGCTTGATGAGGTAGTCGTACGCGCCGAGCTTGAGGCACTCGATCGCGGTGCGCGGCTCGTCGATCGCCGTGAGCATCAGCACGGCGAGGTCGGCATCGAGGGCGAGGACCTTGGGGAGCAGCTCCACGCCGCTGGTATCGGGCATCCGGATGTCACACAACATGGCCTGCGGACGGTGTGTCGTGACCTGCTGCACCGCCTCGGTGGCGTTGGCCGCCGCCTGCACGTGATAGCCGAGGCGCGAGAGAAAGCGGGTCAATGCCTGGCGAATCCCTTCCTCGTCATCCACTACGAGCACCGTCGTGCGATCGGCGGGAACGTTGGGAGGCGTCATGGCCGTCAACGTTGGTGAGGTTATCTTGGCGCGTCAATGACACAATTACCTGCAAAGCTCTCTGCGGTCCCCGGCATCACCGTCGGACACACCACGATCGAAGCGCACGGTACCGGCTGCACCGTCGTTCTGGCGCCGGAGGCCGGCATGCGCGCGGCCGTGTGTCTGCGCGGGCGCGCGACCGGGACGCGCGAGCTCGATGTGATGGATCCACGTCACCTCGTCGAGCGCATCGATGCGATCCTGTTCACCGGCGGCTCGGCACTCGGCCTCGGCGCAGCCGACGGCGTGATGCGCTGGCTGCGGGAGCGCGGCCGCGGGCTGCCGGTCGGCGACAAGGGAACGATTCCAATCGTCCCGTCCGCTGTGATCTTCGATCTCGGGAACGCCGGTAAGCCGGTCGGCTGGCCGAGTCCGGACGACGCGTATCGCGCGTGCGACAACGCGACAGAGAGCTATCCCGATGGACGAGTCGGCGCGGGGCGTGGGGCGACCTGCGGCAAGGCCGCTGGGCTCGAGAACATGATCCCGGCGGGGATCGGGTCGTGGGCCGCGCGCTTCGGCGACGTCATCGTCTCGGCGCTCGTGATCGTCAACGCGGTGGGAGACGTCAGAAACGGCCGAGGCGAAATCATCGCTGGCAAGGTCGATAGCCTGCGCTTTCTCGCCGAGGGAGGGGCGCCGCTCGGTGACCCGGCGCGCCTGAACCGCAACACCACGCTCGCCGTGATCGCGACCAATGCCGATCTCGATCGCGTGCAGCTCCAGGCGCTCGCCCAGACCGGCAGTGACGCACTCGCGCGGCGCATCACGCCGTACGGCACGCTGTTCGATGGCGACGTGGTCTTTGCGGTCAGCACCGCGGCCGTCGAACCGAAGTCCCCGCTCCAGGTCGATGCGATTGCGGCGCTGGTCGTGCCCGAGGCCGTGGAGCGCGCAGTCCGGCATGGATAAGATCGAACGCGCGGTCGACGACATTCGGCGCAAATGGGTGCCTGACGGCCGCGTCGCCGTCTTTGAAATCTCGTTGCTGCCAAAAGGCATCGCCGGCATCACGTCGAGCCGCGATGCGCGGGACGCGCTGCGGAGCCTCGCCAACGACGTCGAGCTGGTGGATCAGGTCGAGCTGATCCCCCAGCAGGACGCCGAACCCGCCGCGATCGTGACCGCTGCGCTCGCGCCGCTCCTCTCCGAGCCCAGGATCGTGGCGCCGCGGGTCAGCGAAGCACTGCACGGCGAAGCGCTCGACGTGCTCGAACGGCGCGAGGAGTGGCTGCGGGTCCGGGCGCCCGACGGCTATATCGCCTGGCTCAACGCCGGCTACGTCGCGACCGGCCCGACCAACTGGGCCGACGACTGGAAAGAGCGCGCCTCCGCTCGCTCGCTCAGCGCCGACATCGTGCTCACCGATGGTCGCCGCCGTCTTCCGACCGGCGCGCGTGTGGCGCTGCGCCGCGGCGTCGTGGAGCTGGCGGACGGGCAGCGCGGCGCGGTCGCGTCCGGCTACGTCCGGCGCGCGCAGGAGCTGCGCGTCGAAGCGCGCCACCTCGCCCTCCCCGAGCTCGCGCAGAAATGGTTCAGCGGCGCGCCATACCTGTGGGGCGGGCGGACCGAGTGGGGCATCGACTGTTCCGGGCTGGTCCAAGCCGTGTACGCTGCGCGCGGCATCGCGTTGCCGCGTGACAGTGACCAGCAATTCGGCCAGGGCAAGGAAATCGCCATGACCTCCGATGGCGCCGGTTACGAAGCAGGCGATCTGCTGTTCTTTGCGGAACGCGGTCGCGTATCGCACGTCGCGCTCTGGGCCGGCGCGGGACGCATCGTGCACTCGGCGTTGTCGCGGGGTGGCGTGGGGGGGGATCACCTTTTTGGACCTGAGCCTCGGATGGTGAGGTTGCGCGAGAACCTGGTTGGGGTGAGGCGGTTGGGCGGTTAAGCGGTTAGACGGTTGGTTCTTCTCGAACCGCCTAACCGCCTAACCGCCTAACCGCCTATTTTCAAATCCATGCGTCTCATCCTCTTCGACATCGACGGCACGCTGCTCTGGACCAGCGGCGCCGGCCGCCGCGCCATTCATCGAGCCCTGCTCGAGGAGATGGGGACCGCCGGGCCCATCGACACGTATCGCTTCGACGGCAAGACCGATCCCCAAATCGTCCGCGAGCTGCTGACGATGGCCGGTCATCCGGAATGCGAATCCGAGGACCGCATCACCGCGGTCTGCGAACGCTATGTCGCCTTGCTGACGGCCGAGCTCGCGAAGCCCACGCACGCGACCACGCTGTATCCCGGGATCAAGGAGCTGCTGGCGGCGCTCGAGCCGTACGAGACGGACGGCCGCGCGCTTGTCGGTCTGCTCACCGGAAACGTGCACCATGGCGCGGCGCTGAAGCTTCGCTCCGCGGGACTCGATCCAGCTCGGTTTGCGGTGGGCGCGTTCGGCTCCGACTCCCCTCGCCGCGCCGACCTGCCGGCGGTCGCCGCCAGGCGCGCGAGTGAGCGCACGGGCCGCCGGTTCACAGGGGACGATCTCGTTGTCGTCGGTGACACGCCGGACGATGTCGCGTGCGCGCGTCCCATGGGCGCGCGGACCGTGGCCGTCGCGACGGGTTTCTACAAGGCGGACGCGCTCCGCGCCGCCGGCGCGACCCACGTCTTCGAAAACCTGGGCGACACGCAGGCCGTGCTCGCGGCGCTATTCGCGTGACGGTTGCCCGCGAAGAGCTGGAGCTCAAAGCGCGTGTCGATGATCCCGACACGGTCCGCCGCGCCGTGCTCGCCGCCGGCGCCGAGCTGACCTACCGCGGCGCGATGATGGACAGGCGGTTTGACCGCCGCGGCCGGATGGAACGGCGGGATGAGGTCGTGCGGCTACGTGTGTACCACCCCGCCGATCATTCCCCCGAATGGGGCGTCCTCGGCTGGAAGGGTCCCGTGCGGAAGCAGGGCGAGTACCGGCTCCGCGAGGAATGGGAATCGCACGTGGTCGATCCCAAGGCGGTACTCGTGATCCTGCGACATATGGGCTACAAGATCAGCGTGCGCGTGGATCGTGCGATCGAGCAGTACCGCCTGGGCGACGCGACGTTGCGCCTCGAATGGTATCCGGCCATGGATGTCCTCGTGGAAGTGGAAGGGCAACCGGACGCCATCGAGCGCGCGATCGCGGCCACGGGGCTGGCGCGCGATGACTTCCTGCCCGAGTCGCTGCCGTATTTCACGGCGCAGTACGAGGAGCGCACGGGGAAGGTCGCTCGCGTGAGCCGTCTCAAGAGGCGCGAATGAGTGCCATGAAGCTCCTGATGCCGCTTCGCGTCCCCGAGCTGGCGCCCTCCCTGGGGCGCATCATCGTCCCGCGGCGGTTGCTCGATCCGTGGGTCCCGCTCGAGGACATCCGCGAGGAGCTCGCGACGCGTGTGCTCGAGCTGGGCGGTGAAGGGCGCGCGGCCGCGGCCCGCGAGGCCGAAGGAACCGTTGATCGCGCGCGCGTACTCGAGGTGACGGGCCGGCGCGCCTGGGCCGCTGCGTGGGATCATGCCGTGCGGCGCGCCGGCACGCGCGTGGCTGAGGCGCTGGACGCGGAGATCACCCGCGCGGCGCGGGAAGTCCGCATGCCGGGCCGCCGCCTCCGGAGCCACGTGCTCAGCAGCGCGGAGAAACGCGCGATCGTGGCGCGGCTCGGCACGGGGGGCGGGACGTTTGTCGCGGCGCTGGACGCGCTGGAGGGCGCCGCGGCCCAGGTCGCCGACGCCTCCGTGCTGGAGAAAGACGCCCACGCGGCCTGGCAGGACGCGCTGCGCACCGTCGCGCGCCGGCTCGAAGCGGCCTGGCTCGCCCTCGAGGCGGAAGTCGAGGAAGAACGAGCTCGTTGGAATCCCGAGATCGACGCGATCGCATCCTGGCATCCTTCGCTGTTGCCCGTATTCGTTTTCTGGTTGCCGTTTGCTGCCGTGCTCGTGTGGCTGGGGTTGATCGTTGGCGGCTACATCTCGGCTCCTGCATGGCTCGCGCGACAACTCGGCTTTTAGCGCTGCTGCTCTGCGGCGCCACGAGCGTCGCCGCGCAACTCCGCGTCGTCGAAGTCCCGATCTCCGGTCACGCGAGTCTCGACTCGCTGGCGCGGCTGGGCTTCGAAGTGGCCGACGTGCGCGTGGTCGGCGGCGCGCAACGCGCGGTGATCGTGGTCTCGAACGAAACCGAGACGCTGCTCGGGCGACGCGGCTTCAAGACGTTGCCCCTCAGCGTCGCGCGGGTGACGACGGGCGTGGCGGCCGACACGTTCCGGATGTACCACTCTTTCGACAAGCCGGGCGACGGCATTCGGGCGACGATCGCCGCATGGGCCGCGGGCGACACGCTCATTCATGTTGACTCGATCGGCGCATCGTACGAGGGGCGCCCCATCCTGGCCGTGAAGATCGGGCCGCCCGCTGACTCACCGAGCCGGCCGAACGTGCTGTTCATGGGCACGCACCACGCGCGCGAATGGGTTTCGACCGCGGTGGTGATGAAGCTGATCCGCTGGCTCGCCGATTCGGGATCGGCGCTGACGGCGACACATGATGTGTGGGTGATTCCTGTCGAAAACCCCGACGGCTACCAGTACACGTTCACGGCCGATCGCTTATGGCGGAAGAACCGGCGCCCCAACAGCAACGGCACCTACGGCGTGGATCCCAACCGCAACTACCCCACGTTCTGGGGCGTCGACGAAGTCGGATCGAGCAGCTACCCGGACGCCGAGACCTATCGCGGGACGAGCCCCGGCTCGGAGCCGGAGACACAGGCGGTGATGGCATTTCATGCGGCGCACCCGCCCGTGGTGTCGATCTCATATCACAGCTACAGCGGACTCGTGCTGTATCCGTGGGGATTTCGCGCCGGCGAGCTCGCGCCGGATCTGCCGCGCTTTCAAGCGCTCGCGGGAACAGATCTCGTCCCCGCCGTCATGGACAGTGTGCCGGAATCGACGCTCGACCACTACCACCCCGGTCCAGGCTGGAATCTCTACACGACCAACGGCGAGTACACCGACTGGGCGTACCGCACGTACGGCACGATTGCGTTCACCATGGAATTGACGAGCGGCTGCTGCATCAACGGCAACTACTACGGGTTCGAGTTCCCCGACGACAGCGCGATGGTGGAGCGCGTCTTCCGTGACAACGTGCCATTCGCGCGGGCCCTCATCGCCGCGTCGGGCGACCTGGGCCAAGCGCCTGGCGTGACAGGCGCCCGCCCCACCGCGCCGCGGTTCATGTCGCTGTGGCCCGACTCCTGGCTGAATCTCGATGCGTCGGCCCCGCGGCCCATGCTGACGTTGCGTACGTCCACCGGCGCGCTGGCGACGCGGAGCTCTCAGACCGACTCGCTGCGGCGCGGCACACTCCGCACAGTCTGGCGGACAGATCTCCACGTCGATGCGGTCCGCGCGATCCGAGCCGATGGGGTGGCGGGCGGGATTACCGGCGAGCTGCTGTCGCTCGCGGGCGCCGAGCCGCTCGACGCCGGATGGAAGGGGTGGTCTCACGACAGCGTGCGCGTCGGCGGCCAGTATTCATGGTATGTCACGGCCACCGATACACTGACGTCGCCCGCGGTGGACTTGCGCGGGCGCACCGCGATCTGGCTGCAGCTCTGGACGCGCCATTACGGCTCGACCTTCACGCCGTCCCAGCGCGGCATCATCCAGTTCTCGCCCGACTCAGGCGCAACGTGGAGCGATGTCGCCATGATCATCGGCGACGGCCCGACCTGGTATCCAATGCGCGTCGATCTGCCACAGGCAGCGGGTGCGCGCGGTGCGCGGGTCCGCTTCATTGCGCAGCAGTTCACCTGGTGGCTCGACGCCGTCGGTTTTGCCACCGACGCGAGCACCGCATTTGTCCAGTTGGCCGCAGCGGGGGGGGGAGCCGAGGTTTCAGAGAATCCGGTGCGGAGTAACCAGGTCGTGATCTCATGGCCGGCGGCGACTGGGGAGGCTCGTGTGTCGGTGTTCACGTTCACGGGGGAGCAGTTGCTCCAGACTACGGTGCCCGCGCCTACGAACGAATATGTTTGGGACCTCACAACCGGAGGAGGGACGCACCGCGTGGTGAATGGCGCGTACATCATCGTCGTGGACGTGGACGGGCAGCGTTACCGCCGGCGCCTCTTCGTCGCGCGGCCCAATCCATGAGTGCGGTCGGCGTGGGCGTCGACCTCGTCGAAGTGTCGCGCGCCCGCGCGATGATCGCGGACAAGGGCGCGCAGGTCTTCGACCGGCTGCTCACCACCTCCGAGGCCGAGTACTGCCGCTCGCGTCCTGATCCCGCCGAGCACGTCGCGGTCCGGCTCGCCGCCAAAGAAGCGGTTTACAAGGCGCTGCAGGGGAGCGACGAGGCCCGCGGGATTGGGTGGCGCGACATCGAGGTCACGCGGGCGCCGGACGGCCGTCCCGACGTCGAGCTCAGTGGTTTAGCGGCCAAGCGGGCGAAGGAGCTGCGCGTGAAGCGGGTCTTGTTGTCGCTCACCCACACGCACGAAGCCGCCATCGCAATCGCCGTACTGTCAACGGATTGAAATTCCGACAAAATTACTCTAGTATTGCGCCGTGCGGTCGCTGCGAATCGTCCTGGTAATTGCCGCCTGCCTTGCGCAGCCACTCGCGGGGCAGGCGGCTGACTCTTTGGCCCTGGCGCGGCGAGTAGTTGCCGCCGCTTCGCTCGCGGCCAAAGAATACGCCCTGGGCGTCGCCCCGGCGGGTGGGCAAATCACCCAGCCCGAAGAAGTCGAAGAGGCCAGGCTCTTCATCCAGCAGGCTCACTTCGACATAGCGGGGTTGCCTCAGGCGGCGCGCGCCAGCTCCGAGCGCACCATCCTGCTCATCGCCAGCATGCTGGACTCGCTCGCGCCCCCCGACGCCGTCAGCCGAGTAACCGACAGCCTGGTCGCCGGTATTACGGCGGCCGCCGGCGGGCCTAAGGTCGTCGAGCCTCTGCCCGCAACCCCACCGTCGCTCCAGCGCGGGGCGGTGGTGTTCCGCGAGCGCTGCATCCAGTGCCACGGTGAAAGCGGGCGGGGCGACGGGCCCAAAGCCAAGTCGCTCGAGGGACCGCCTCCCGCCAATCTCGCGGACCATGCAGTCATGGGCGACAAGTCGCTCCTCGACATCTTTCGCCGGATATCGGTCGGCACACCCGGGACGGCGATGCCGGAATTCGGCGAGGACCTCTCCGACGATGACCGCTGGGCTGCGGCCTCCTATGTCGCGGCGCTGCAATACGGCGGGTCGGCTACGGCCGCCATCTTCGCGGCCGTGCGTCACCAGATCGACTCCGCGCTGTCGCAGCGCTCGGATAAGATCGCCGTCGATGCCTACATGACCTTCGAGCAGGTCGAGACGTCGATTCGCGCCAAAAACCCGGGCCTCGCGAGCGAGCTGGAAGGGAATTTCGCGTGGCTGCGGACGCGCACGGTGAAAGCCGACCAGGAGGAGCGTCACACGATTCGCGAGCGGCTGCTGGCCGGCCTCGAGCGCGCGGAGCGGGTGGTGGCGGATCGGCCGTCGGGGATGAGCCTGTTCGTCTCGTCCTTCTTCTTGCTGGTGCGGGAAGGATTCGAAGCGATCCTCATCGTCGCCGCACTGATGACGTTCCTCTCAAAGGCCGGGGCCCCGGAGCGGCGGCGGGAAGTCGCCCGCGGCGCGTGGCTCGCCGTGGCCGCGAGCGTGCTCACATGGGTCCTGGTGGAGCTGTTGTTCCAGATGACTCCCGGTGGCCGCGAGTTGATCGAGGGCGCTACGATGCTGCTGGCGGCCGTGGTGCTGTTCTATGTGAGCTACTGGCTGCTTTCCAAGATCGAAGCCGCCAAGTGGACGGCGTTTGTGCGCGGCAAGATGCAGAGCGCGCTCTCCTCCGGGTCCGGGATGGCGCTGAGCGCCGTCGCGTTCCTGGCGGTCTACCGCGAGGGGTTCGAAACGATCTTGTTCTACAAGGCGCTGTTTACGTCAGCGGGTGCAACGGGTGTGCCGGTCATCGCAGGAATTGCGGTTGGAGCGATCGGACTGGTCGCCATCTACGTGATCGTCAATCAGCTCGGGCTCCATGTGGCGATGAAGCCGTTCTTCGCGGTCACCGGACTCATGCTGTACTACATGGCGTTCGTGTTCGCGGGGAAGGGGATTGCGGAATTGCAGGGCGTGGCCGCGATTCCGCTCACCGTCATCGAAGGCGCGCCGCGCATTCCGGTCTTCGGCATTTACCCGACGCTCGAATCGCTGCTGGCGCAGGGCGTGCTGCTGGTGCTCGCGGTGGTCGCGGCGGTCTGGGCGCTCAGGCCACGAACGTCAGGCGCTCCCTCGCAGGGCGACCTCCTTCGGTCGTAGCGACTCCGGCGGCGTCGGGGCCCCCCCCCCGCCCCCCGCCCCCGCCGGCTCACGCAATTTGTAGAGCAGCAGTCCACCAACAATCATGATCAGCACACTGGTCGCCTGCGCCAGTGAAAACGGCGCAAGCCAGGACAGGCGGTCATCCTTTGCCCGCAGGAACTCGACGAGAAAGCGTTCGGCGCCGGCCAACACCATATACCACGCCCACAGCCACCCGATGCCGTGGCGGTGGTCGCGACGGCGCCACAGCCACCAGAACACGAACAGCATGATTGCGGTCTCGTACACCTGCGTCGGATGGACCGCGACCACTTGCATCGGATCGGTCAGCAACGGGAAGTGCACGCCCGCCTGCTGCAGATTCCCGACCGTGGATGGCGGGAGGCCCTCAGGGAACTTCATCCCCCACGGCAGGCTCGTCGGGATGCCGTAGTCGTCGTTGACCAGAAAGCAGCCGACTCGACCCAGCGCGTAACCCAGCGCGAGTGGAGCGGCGCAGATCTCCGCTGTGTACCGCGCTGGTACCCGCCGCCGCCAGCCGTTGAGTAGAATGGCGGCCACCGCCCCCAGGAATCCGCCGTACCAGACGAAGCCGGCGCGCCGAAACAGCATGTCCGGGTCGCCCGTGAGCGCCACGTACCACAGCTTGGCGCCGACCAACCCGCCGATGACGCCGGCGATGACGATGTCGGCGGCGTAGTCCTCGTCGAGCCCGCGGCCGCGGAGGTCGAGCTGAATCGCCCACCCCGCCATCAGGAACGCCACCATCATCATCAGCCCGTAGCCGGTGAGCGCGAGGGGGCCGAGATGGATTGCGAACGGATACACGGTCATGTCGTAATCTCAGCGGTTTCGAGACCAGGGAGTGGCAGATCGGCGCGCGCGTCGAGCGTCCAGTCGCTGCGCTCGCCAAGCTGCAGGCGGTGCCAGCCGGCGCGCGCGATCATCGCGGCATTGTCCGCATTGAGCCGCGGGCTCGCGACGGCGACCCGGGCGCGCGCGCCGAGCCGCTGCGCGGCCAGGGCGCTGAGCGCGCGGCTGCACGCCACGCCGCCGCCCAGCACCGCCGTCTTGTAGCCGGTCGCGCGGACCGCGCGCTCGAGCTTGGTGACCAGCACGTCCAGCACGGCATCCTGAAACGCCCGCGCCAGGTGTGGACGGTCGCGCTCGAGATCGTCCGATGCGCGCACCGCATGCAGCACCGCGGTCTTCAGACCCGAGAAAGAAAACTCGAAGCCCTCACCAATCATAGGGCGGGGAAAAATGAACCGAGCCGGGTCGCCTTCGCGCGCGAGCTTTTCGATTACCGGGCCGCCCGGATAACCGAGGCCGAGGAGGGTCGCGACCTTGTCGAACGCCTCGCCGGCCGCGTCGTCGCGCGTCTCGCCGAGCAACCGGTACCGGCCCCAGGCCGGCACGTCGAGCAGCAGCGTATGGCCGCCCGACACGAGCAGCGCCACGAACGGCGGCTCGAGACCCTTGTCCTCGAGCGCCGGCGCAAAGAGGTGGCCCTCCATGTGGTGCACACCGATGAGTGCGCGATCGCCGGCGAACGCGAAGGATTTGGCGTACACGACCCCGACGAGCAGCGCGCCGGCGAGACCGGGGCCGGCCGTCACCGCGACGGCGTCGATGGCGGATGGGGCGAGGCCGGCCTCCGCGAGCGCGCGCTCGACCACCGCCGGCAGCGCGGCGAGATGCGCGCGGCTCGCGAGCTCGGGGACGACACCGCCGAAGACCTTGTGAATGTCTTGCGACAGGATGACGAGACTCGCGAGCTCTCCGCCGACCAGGACCGCCGCGGACGTCTCGTCGCAGGACGTCTCGATGCCGAGGACGGCGTCAGCCACGCCGCTGCGCTGCGGGTGTGCGGCGGCGTATCGTGACCGAGTCGGGAATGGCGCGCGCCGTGATGCCGCGCGGCGCGATCACGGTGATGCGGGCGACACTCTGGCCGGCGTTCGAGCTCGTGATGTGCGCGACGACGCGCAGCGAATCGCGGGTGAGGGCCTGCACCCGCTCCTCCGGACCACGCACGGCCACCGACACCTTGGCCGGCGTGACGATGAAGCTGGTGATGGCACCCGCGCCCGTTTCCACTGGAATCCCGCCGAACGAACGCTCGGCGATACGGCCCATCGCGCCGGTCACGGTCACCTGCTTCGGCGACAGCCGCACGATGCCCAGCGGCGTCGTGTCGATGGGCACCAGGCGCGTGAACTCGCCGCTCACGCTGGTGATCTCCATCGGCACCGTGGTCACCGAATCGATCGCGGAGAGACTTTGTTCCGGACCCACCAGCCGCACAGTCCTGGGCGTCATCGAGAGGCCACCGTGCAATATCTGGCCGGACTCCGGCGTCACGCTGACGAGCGATACGATTCGGACGTCTTTGCGCGCCACGCTGTCGAGCGCCAGCGTGATCTCGCTCGGCCTCACTTCCATCACACGGACGTCTGCGCCCTTGGGCAGCGCCAGCTCGACTTCGCTGGGATCGAGATGGATCGAATACGTGGACGTGGTGAGCGTGTCGGGAACGCGGCGCGTGATGTCGCCGGCGAGCGAGCGGAGCTTCAGGATCTGACTGCCCTTACCGGAGATCTGCACGCGCACCTGCGGCGGCTTCTGTACGAGCGCCCGCCCGCGCGGCAGCTGCACGTTCAGCGTCACGTCGAAGCTGGTCGTGACGGGCTGCTGCAGCTGCACCGCGACGTACAGCATCAGCGCCAGAAACAGCGCCGCGCCCTTGATCGGCCAGTTGCGCGTGATTCCCTGGAACACGCTAGCGCTCGCTCAACAATCGTCGAATCAACATCTCGTTGACCGGGTCCTCCCAGTTGGCAGCGCCGATCACGCGCTTCACAATCAGCCCGTTGCGATCGATCAGATAGCTCTCCGGTACGCCGAAGATGTCGTATGAGCGTCGGATCGCGCCACTGGGATCGTGGAGGATGTCGAACGTGAGGCCCAGCCCGTTCGCAAACGCCATGATGCCGGCGGGAGGCTGTGATTCCTCCGGATGGAACGGGTCGCCATCCACGCTCACGGCGGCGATCCGGAAGTCCGTTCCGTCGAGCTTCTTGTGCAGTTTTTCCATCGACGGCATTTCCGCCCGGCATGGGGGGCACCACGTCGCCCAGATGTTGATGAGCACCACCTTGCCGCGATAGTCGTCCAGCGACGCCGGCCGCGTGGTTCGCAGGTTTGTGGCGTGGAATGCCGGCGCGCTCGACCCGATCTCCACCGGGTTCAGCTGCGGCCGCAACTTGATGGCGAGGGCGACCCCGAACCCGGCCGTCGTCACAAGGCTGGCAATCAGGGTCCACTGCTGCCGGTTCGTCACACCGTCACCATACAGCGCCGGCGCAGCTCCTGCACCTCGCGGCCCGGGTCGGCGCTCGCGAAGATCGCGTTGCCTGCCACGAACGTGTCCGCGCCGGCCTGATGTGCGGCGGCGATCGTCTGTCTCGTAACGCCACCATCGATCTCGAGAAAGCACTGTGCGCGGTGCGCGGTGAGCAGTGCGCGGGTGCGCTGAATCTTCTCATTCGAGCCGGGAAGGTAGCTCTGACCGCCAAATCCCGGATTCACAGTCATGATCAGCAGCAAATCCAGATCGCGCACTACCTCTTCGGCGTGGGCCAGCGGCGTCGCGGGATTGAGGGCGAGCCCCGCCATCATCCCCTTTTTCTTTATCGCGTCGAGCTGCCGTTGCGCGTGAATCGTCGCCTCGGGGTGGAACGTGAAGACCGACGCGCCCGCCGCGGCGAACGTATCGATGTAGTGCTCCGGCTCCACCACCATCAGATGCGCGTCGATGGGCTTGTCGGTCAGCTTGCGCAGCGTCTCGATCATGTTCGCGCCGAACGTGATGTTGGGGACGAAGCGGCCGTCCATCACGTCGACGTGCAGCCAGTCGGCGCCGGCCTCGAGGACCTGCTCGACCTGTTCCTTCAGGCGCGCGAGATCGGCGGAGAGCACACTCGGCGCGATGCGCACGCCGTTGATCATTGCGGACTCCGCGCCACGACGATGTCCACGACGGTGCCGGGGGCCGCGAGCGTCCCCGCCGCCGGACTCTGGGCGACGACGGTTCCGGGCGACGCGTCGGCGGTGCGGCGCCGAGTCACGGTGCCGAGCAGCAGTCCTTCCGTCTCCAGTCTGGTACGCGCGTCCGCGGACGCCATGCCCAGGAGATCGGGAATCGGGATCGTAGGCGCGCCGCGGCTGACGACGACGGTCAGGCCGGCGCCCGGCGACAGCGCCGTGCCCGCGGGGGGCCGCGTCATCATCGCGAGTCCCGGCACGGCGCTGGAGTCGGTGGCGGCCTGCACCGATTCCACCTGGCTCACCACCAGTCCCGCCGCGACGACGAGCGACTGCGCGAGCCCGGCATCGAGCTTGCTGACGTCCGGTACCGGAATCTTGGGCGGGCCGGCGCTCGACACGAGCGTGATCTTCGTGCCTTCGGGCGCGATGACGTCGGGCGGCGGATCCTGCCACACCACGACGCCGGCGGGCGCTGTCGCATGCGGTTCCGCACCGCCTTCGGTGACCTGGAGCTTGGCCTTCTGAATCTCGGCCTGCGCTTCGGCGACGGTAAGGCCGAGGACGCGCGGCACGGCGTGATGGCCGGGCAGGATCGGCGCGGGGAAGAGGATGAAGAACGCCGTGAGGTAGCCGGCGAGCACCATGCCGACGCCGATACCGATCCATCTCCAGACGCGGGCGTCGAGCTTGATGTCCTCGATCGGGCGGAAGTGGCGGCGAACGCGCATCAACCCGTCCTCCGGGCCAACCGCGCCGCGTACGCGCCGTCGATTCCATGGCGCTGGGGCAGCGACTGGAAATCGCCGGCCGGTGTCAGCAGATCCACGGGTACCGCGTCGCGGCTCGACGCGCGCGAAAACTCCGGATGCCGTTTCAGGAAACTCTCCACGACCTGTTCATTTTCCTCCGGCTCGAGCGAGCACGTCGCATAGACCAGCAGTCCTCCCGGTCGCACCAGCGGGGCCGCGGCGGTGAGCAACCGCTGTTGGCGTTCCGCCAGCTGCGCGAACACGGCGGGATGCAGCCGCGCGCGCGCATCGGGATGGCGCCGCATCGTTCCCGTCGCGCTGCACGGCGCATCGACCAGCACCGCCGCCAGCTCCGCATCCCGGACCGGCGCCGCCTCAAGATTGGCGGCAACGGTGCGAATCGCCACTCCTGCGCGCCGCGTGGTGTCGGCAAGACGACCCAGGCGGTCGTGGCGGGCGTCACCGGCGAGGACCCGGGCGCCGCTCGCCTCGAGCGCAATGGACTTCCCGCCGGGGGCGGCGCAGGCATCGTACACCAGATCGCCTCGCGGGATTGCGGCGTACCGAACCACAAGCGCATGAGCGGGGTCCTGGACGATGAAGGCGCCTGCGGTGAAGCCGGGAAGGTCTCGAGGAGCACGGAGCACGGAGCACGGAGCACGAGTGAGCAAAAGACCGGCGTCGTATGGCGCATCCGTCGTGCTGATGCCGTGTTCGTGCAGCGCCGCGCGCAAACGATCTAGAGGCCACTGCGCGGGCTGCAACGTGAGCGTCGGTCGGCGATCGTTCCAGGCGAGCAGCGCTCGTGTTTCGTGGGCACCAAATCGCGCTGTCCAGCGAGCCACGAGCCAGTCAGGGTGGGTCTTTTCTGCTCCGTGCTCCGTGCTCCGTGCTCCTGACAGCTTCCGCAACGCATGGTTCACATAACCCGTCGCCCCCTCGCCCACCGTCTCTCGGGCCAGCTCGACCGACGTAGAGACAGCCGCATGGCTCGGCACCCGCGTCAGCCACCGGAGCTGATACGCGCCGAGGCGCAGCACGTCGTGGAGACGGGGATCGGCGCGATCCAAATCGAGGTCCGGGTCGAGCTCTCGCTGGCGGCGCAGTACGCCGGCCGACAGCTCGTAGGCGAGACGGCGGTCACGCTCGGCGAGTCCTGCGAGGTGACGGTCGCGCGCGTCGGACAACGGCGCTCCCGCCCTGACCTCGCGGAGAATATCGAGCGCCGCGCGGCGCGCGGCACGGCCGGCGAGAAAGGCGGCGCGCCCCGCATTCGTGGCCAGGCGCATCGCGTGCGCCATCGCGACCGGATCTTGCGCGGCCGCGATCGCCGTGTTCATCAGGATCCCGTCCACGCCCTGCTCCATCGTGACGCAGGCATCGGACGCTGTCCCCACGCCCGCATCGACGATCACCGGCACGCGCAGCCGCCGTTTGATCGTGCGGACGCTGAACGGATTGAGCAAGCCAAGCCCGCTCCCGATCGGCGAGGCGAGCGGCATCACCGCCGCGCAGCCGGCGTCTTCGAGCCGCAGCGCGGTCACGAGATCCTCGTTCGTGTAGGCGAGCACCTTGAAGCCTTCCTGCACGAGCACCTTCGTAGCCTCGAGCAATCCGGCCACGTCGGGCAGCAGCGTTTCTTCGTCGCCGATCACTTCGAGCTTGACGAAGTCATTGAACCCGGCTTCGCGCGCGAGCCGCGCGTACCGGATCGCGTCGGACGCCGTATAGCAGCCGGCAGTGTTGGCGAGCAGAAAGATCTTCTTGGGGTCGAGGAAATGCAGCACGCTCGACTCTTTGGACCGGTCGAGGTTCACGCGCCGCACCGCGACGGTCACGACTTCAGCGCCCGATGCCTCGATCGCGCGGACCATCGTGTCCATGTCGGGATACTTGCCGGTTCCAACCAGCAGGCGCGACTGGAAGGTGCGCCCCCCGATCGTCAGCGGCTCATCGCGGATTGTTTCGACTGCTGTTGTCACATCAACCTCCACCTACGAAATGCACCAGCTCGATAGCGTCGCCCTCGGCGACGGCAACGGCGGCGAGTCCCGCCCGCCGCACGATCTTGCGATTGTGCTCGACGACAAGGCCCCTCGGATCGAGCTCCAACTCTTCGAGCAGCTCGAGCAACGTGCCGCCCTTGATTGTCTTGTGCTCTCCGTTGATTACGACATCCACTCTCGCATCCTCCGTGCGGCCTCCGCAGGCTCGGCATCATCCCACAGGGCCCGAATCGCGGCGATCCCGTACGCACCGCTGCCGAGCACCGCCTGCACGCGATCGACGGTAATGCCGCCAATCGCAATCACCGGCAATTCAGCCGCAGCGGCCACGATCTGCTGCAGGCGCGCGACGCCAAGTGCCTGCCGTCCCGGGTGCGACGCGGTCGCGAATACCGGCCCTACAACAAGATAGTCGGCTCCCTCCGCTCTTGCGGCTTCGGCCTCCGACAGGCTGTGCACCGACTTACCGATCCACCACAGCGGATTGAGGGCGCGGGCCGCGCTGACGGACAGGCTTCCGTGCCCGAGCTGCACGCCGGCCGTCGGAACGCTCAACGCCACGTCGAGGCGGTCGTTGACGAATAACCGCGACGGCAGGACGGACAGACGACGCGCCAGATCGTAAAGCTCGAGACCCGTCAACTCGCGACCGCGAGCGTGAATCGCGAGATCGTTGCCGCCGCCCTGGGCGAGGGCGCTCGCCACACTTTCTACGTCAGGGGGGGGCCGTCGCGCGATGCGCTCGTCGGTGATCGCATGCAGCCGCGGCAGCGCTTCTCTCACGTGAACTTCATTCCCGGTTTGATGCGGGCGCCCCGCAGCCATTCGTCGGTCCGCATGCGCGCCTTGCCTGTGGGCTGCACTTCGACGATTTCGATGGTGCCGCCGGCCGTGTCCTTGAACGGGCCGGTCGCGATCAGCAGCGATTGATCCGCCGCGAGCACCTCGCCCGGCGCTCCCGTGCCGGGGAACGGCGGCTCGCTCACTTTCGGGTTGAACAGCTTGATCTCGGCGCCGTGCAACTCCGTCCAGGCTCCGGGACGCGGGTCGAGCCCCCGAATCAGGCCACCGATTGTGCGCGCATCCTTCGTCCAATCGATCCGCGCGATCTCGCGCGTGAGCTTCGGCGCGTAGGTGGCGTGTTCTTCGTTCTGCGGCACCGGCTGCGGTGGCGGATCGCCCTGCTCCAGCAGCGTCAGCGTTTCGATCAACGCCTGCGCCCCCACCTCAGCGAGATGCTCCGACAACTCACCACCGGTCACTTCCGGGTCTATGCGATGGGGGATCTTGTGCAGGATCGGCCCGGAATCCATCCCAGCGTCGAGCTGCATGATCGTCACCCCGGTGGTCTCGTGGCCGCGGATGATGGCCCATTCGACCGGCGCCGGGCCGCGCAGCCCCGGGAGCAGCGACGGATGGACGTTCACCATGCCGCGCCGCGGGATCTCGAGCAGCTCCGGCTTGAGGATGTGACCGTACGCGACGACGACGCCGATGTCCGGCTTCAAGTCACGCAGCCGCAGCAAGAACGCGCCGTCGGTCGGCTTCTCCGGTTGCAGGACGGTGAGATCTTCGGCTTCAGCAGCGACTTTCACCGGCGGGGGGATCAGCGTCGAACGGGAGCGGCCCTGCGGGGCATCGGGCTGGGTGACCACGCCAACGACGTCGAACCCTTCGCCGACCAGCGCGCGCAATGAGGGGACGGCGAACTCGGGCGTCCCGAAGAAGACCACGCGCATCTACAGCTCACCTGCCGGCTCCGGCGTAACCTCCTTCAGGTATCCCGTCTTTCCCTTGCGCGACTTCTTCCACTTCGCGACAAGCAGGCTCCGCTTCACCGCGCTCAAGTGATCGAGAAAGAGAATGCCGTCGAGGTGGTCGATTTCGTGCTGGATCGCCCGCGCTTTGTAGCCGCGCGCTTCCACGCGAAACCTCTTGCCGTCCGTGTCGAGGGCTTCCACCACCACGTGGGCGGGGCGTTCGACGTCGCCAAAGATGTCGGGAATGGAGAGGCAGCCCTCCTCCGCCGTATCTACCTCGTCGCCGCGCTCCACGATCACCGGGTTGATGAGCGCAAGCGGCGGCGGATCCTCGTCGCCGATGTCGACCACGGCGACGCGCTTCGCGACGCCGATCTGGTTCGCCGCGAGTCCCACCCCCTTCGCGGCCCGCATCGTTTCGAACAGGTCGTCCACGAGCTGACGCACGACGTCATCGACCTTCGCCACGGGCGGAGATTGCTGCCGCAGCACCGGTGAGCCGAGCAGATGAAGATGGCGAACCGTCACGCCGGCTTGGCCTCGGCGGCGACCGCGGTGCGGTTGGTGATGCTGGTGACGCCGCTCCGCAGGATGACGAACTTTGCCTCACCGCTGCGGATCGTGACCTCGTCGTCCTTGATATGGACAACCTCGCCGACGATGCCGCTCGAGGTGACGATCTTGTCGCCGCGCTGCAGCGAGGCGAGCAGCTGTTTGTGCTCCTGCTGCTGGCGGCGCTGCGGGCGTATCAACAGAAAGTAGAAGATCGCGATGAACAGGGCGATCTGGATGATGAACGCGCTCATACCCGGACCGCCCTGGCCCGAAGGAGCGAACAGCGACAGTAGCAACGGTGCCGTGCTCATGCGACTCCTGTGTGTTGATAGCGGCGCCGCCAGTCATCGGCCCAGGTGGTGAATGCGTCGCCGCCCCGCTGAATAGCGGCCCGCATTTCCGCCGCGAGGCGGATCAGATACCGCACATTGTGCAGCGACATCAGTCTGAGGCCGAGCAGCTCACCCGCGACGAACAGATGCCGCAGGTATCCGCGCGAGTACGTCGTGCACGTCTCACAATCGCAGCTCTCGTCGAGCGGCCGGTCGTCGGTCCGGTACGCGGCGTTCCGGATGTTGAGCGTGCCCTCCGGCGTGAACGCCGAGCCGTTGCGGCCGCCGCGCGTCGGTGCCACGCAGTCGAACAGGTCGACGCCGCGTTCTACGGCCGCGACGAGGTCCTGGGGAAACCCGACGCCCATAAGATAACGGGGCAATGTAGGCGGGAGCTTCGCTTCCAGCACGTCGATGGTCTGATACATCTTGTCTTTTGGCTCTCCTACCGACAGCCCGCCAATGGCGATACCAGTCCACGGACCCAACTCGATCACGCGATCCAGAGCCTCGGTGCGGAGTGCTGGCAACGTACCGCCCTGGAGAATCGGCCATAACGTCTGGCGGGTCGGCGGATCGTCGGATGGTCGGCTGGAACGATCCATCGATCCGACGATCCGACCATCCGCCAGTTCTCGATGCCTACTCTTGCCACGCTCCAGCCACCGCAACGTCCGCTCCAGCGCATCCCGCGCGGTCGCCTCGTCGGCACCGCCAGGAATGACGTGATCGAACGCCATCGCGATATCCGATCCGAGCGTCCATTGGATCTCGATGGCTTTTTCCGGTGTGAGTGTGCGCCGTCCCCCATCGACGTGACTCTGAAACTCGACGC